>VFQP010003117.1_pt1 | contig 17309 bp, 19 predicted proteins | sample 3512351 | NCBI WGS metagenome assembly VFQP01 (sample SAMN10412372, study PRJNA504923) | tailings metagenome | isolation source: Relicate 1 Philex TSF1 revegetated site | place: Philippines: Tuba, Benguet | collected 2017-08-29
GCGGCGCGGCGCGGCTCCATGTGCGTGCCGTGCTACCACATGGCCATGTGCAAGGCGTGCGTGGTTCGGCGCGAGCAGTCGGGGCAGAACGTGTGCCCCATCTGCGATGCGCCCATCGAGCTGTGGCTAGAGGTGGACTACTGATGGCCGTAGCCGTCGTCCTCTTTTGGGGGGCCAAGAGGGAGAGGCCCTTGAGAGTGGGGTGATGGGGGCTGCTTTCAGGCTCCCTGTCGCATGTGGGGATGGGCCCCGCCAGAGCGGCGGTGCCGGAGACGGTGGGAGCTTCTCTCTCGTGCGGCGCACTGTGCGCGCCGTGTTTGGGTGCCCCAGGTTTGGGTGCCCGCTTCCGTTTGTTGAGCGCGCCCTGCTCCCTGCTCTGCCCTGCGCAGCGCCCCATGCGGTGAGGGGGGCAGGGGGGCCTGTGTGCGCGCCTCTCTCGTCGTCGTGTGGATGATCCTGTTGACGTCGTTTGGGCTTCTCGCTCGCCTCTGGTGTGTCTGGCGCCTTTCCAAAGTTGAGGAGGAGAGAAGTGCTGCTGTCCCACACTGAACTTGGCCTCCTGCTCTGAGCACGCTTCCTACCGGCGTCCATGTCGTCCGGGCAAAATGATCATCGCGGCGGCACGCAAGGCCACGTCCTATCCCACACCCAGACAGCTCAGACATGCGCAGACAGCCCAGAGAGAAGTCAGAAGCAGAAGCTTGAAGGAGAAGAGCTCTGATGGCGACTTCTCCGGGGCGAGGCGCAGCTGCGTCCCGCCGCAGATGGAGGGCGCTCGACGGCCTTGGCGCGCTCGCGATTTGCGTGGCGACGCTGGCGCTCAGCAATGGCCGCGTGGTCGACGCGACGTCCATCTACTCGGTCTGTCTCGTGCAGGTGAAGAGCTGCCGGTTCTCTCTCCAACTGCAGCTTGCGCCAAGCAGCGGGCGATGCGTGCCAGCAGCAGCCGGGAGACGCAGCTGGGCCATCAGTCGCTGCTGATGGATTGCCTGGCACAGCAGGGGGCCAGGGGGTCGGCGTACCTGGCAGCGGCCGCTGACCAACGCGACGTGCACCGCCAAGCATTCCAGAGTGGGCATCCACGCGTGCGCAGCCATTGCCTCCCCGCGTGCCACGCAGAACCCCGGTTTCGTGGCCTGCACGCCCGGCACGAGCGACCCCGCCTCCTTCTCGGGCTACGACGTGGACGTGATCCAGTACGTCGCCGGCCTGCTGGGCTGGAACTACTTGGTGCGACACACAGGCACCAGGAGCATTGAGGACCAGTGTGGTCTGCACTGGGGCCACGGACAGCGAGACGCGGGTGGTGGGCGAGGCAGAGCAGGTTGCGGAGAGCGTTCGCCGCGGCTTTGCCTGGGAACTGTTTGTTGCAGGCGGACCCCGGCGTCAACGGGAGCGCCTCTTTCAACGACTCGGTGGTCTACCGGCTGGTGTGCCAGCCCGACGACGTGCGGGTGGGCGCCACGCTGGGCGTGCTGCTCAACAGCAGCGCGTAAGTGCGCAAGCCGAGGGGCATGGGGGAGAGCGGGGTGGCGGGTGCGGGCCGGCGCGTGAGAGGCAGAGTTGAGGGAGGTGGTGGGGGGGAGGCGCCACGCTGGACGTGCTGCTCGACAGCAGCGCGTGAGGGGCAGAGCTGGGGGGCGGTGGGGGGGAAAGGCGGACGTGACGAAGGGGGAAGCGCGTTGCCGGCGCGTGAGTGCGCAGCTGAAAACGGGGGGAATGGCGGACATGAGGCAGGAGGAGGCCGCGTGCGGCCAGCGCGTGAGTGCGCGAGTGCAGACGTGGCGTGCGGCATCATTTGCGGGTCCTATGCTCCCTTGGGTCCTGCGCTCCCTGTGCTCAGGTTGGCGTTTGAGCAGTGCGCCATGGGGGCGGGCGCCGTGACCGTCACGTCGGCGCGCATGAACAGCGGCGTGCGCTTCTCGTGGCCGCACATGCACACGTCGCTGGGCGTCATCTTCCCCTCGCGGCTGCAGCAGACTCAGGAGGAGACCAACCCCTGGGTGCGTGCTGCGGCGTGCTGCGCAACCTGGGGCGTTTGCTGTGCATGCTATGCCCGGGGTGCTGCTATGCGACTGACGCTCGCCGCGGTCTCGCAGGCGCCGGCATTGAGCGCCGCTTGAACAGCGGCGACGGCTCCCAGCGCGTTTACTTGGCGCTATGCGGGCAGGGCAGGCGAGCAGCAACGGCGGCGTGCGCTTGGGGCCTGGCAGCGACCTGTGAAGGCTGCCCGTGTGCGCGTGTGCGTGCTTGCTGTCGCAGAGCTTCATGAAGCCCTTCTCGGTCCAGGTGTGGGTCGCCATCCTGCTCACGATGATTGCCACGCCCACCGTCATCGTCGTGGCGGAGAACCTCATCGTGGTGAGCGAGTGAGATGAGTGGGAGGGGCAAAACGGGGGAGGCGCTACGTCACACCACAAGAGGTGTGTCTGTGGGGGAGGCGACCGTCCTTGTAGTGAGCGTGTGTGAGCGGGCCAGTGCTCTCTCCCCGCCTGTGCCTTTTGGCTGTTGCCCGAGGGAGGTGTGGGGAAGCGCGGTTCGATCGCGGCGTCCACCACAATGTCCGCGCACGGCTGGCCAACTGTCGTTTCCCTCTGGCCGCAGACGGGCCACCTGCCCATCTCCTGGGCGCTGGCCGACGAGTGGCGGCACGCCTGCTACACCATGTTCCTCTGCTGCTTCAACCTCCAAGTGCTCGAGGTGCGTGTTGAGCTGTACAACCAGCTGTGGTGCTCGCAGGTGGCGTGAGCAATCGCATTTTGCGCACGCGGGATGCGGTGCCCCCTCACTCGCAGGTGCTCTCCTTCCCCTGCCAGGTCATCATCGTCGCATTCGCGTTCACCAAGTGAGTGCTTGTTTGGGGCGCTCGCACAACGAGCGGCATGCGTGCACAACACGCTCTGCTTCGGAGCACGCTGAGCGCGATGATCCCGCACACGCGCGCGAGCTGCGCTCCTCTGCGGGATCCGCGGCGCAATCGCCCTGCGCGCCGCCTGACCACGACTGCCCACAACGTGCTGCGCGCAGCCTGATCTTTGTGGCTTCCTACACGGCCAACTTGGCTGCCGCCCTCACTGCCACAGCCATCAACACCGGCATCCAGACGCTGAGCGACCTGCAGGGCTACAACGTGGCGGCGCACCCGGTGCGGGATCGCCATGGGATTGCCTCCCGGTCAGGGTTCAGGGTTGGGGTTGAAACCAAGGCCCGGCGCCTCGCAGCGCTTCCCCGCCCTCGCCTGCGCGCCGCCTCCCCGCATCTCGCACGGCGCGGCAGCGAGCGCAGAGCCGTGCTGCGCGTGCTGCGGCGCGCGACGCGTCCACACGCAGGTCTACATTGAGCCGCTGCTCAAGAACGAGCACATCAGCACGTGGCCGCTCACCTGGGGGGGCGAGCTGTTCTTCCTCGACCTCATGGACAGGTGCGGGCGGTGCGGGCGGCCCGCCGCGCTCTGGCCGCGTCGACCGCGCGCCCCTCTCACCAGCCTTACCTTGACGCGGAGGGCTCACCTCCCCCGAGCCAGGGGTTGCCCGCCGCGCCCACCTCTTGTGTGCCTGTCGGGATTTGCATGTGTCGCTGGGATGTGCATCTGTTTGGACGCCTGGGCGGGGCCGGGGGCCCACCAATCCACGGCGTGATTTTCGTCGTGTTGTTGTTCCTCGCAGGCTCAAGAGGGGCAATGTGGACGCCTTCATCTTCGACAAGCCCCTTTTGACGTACTACATGCTCAAGGACGACCAGACGTGCGAGCTGACCATGCTCAAGGAGGACAACATCGTCCCGTTTGACTACGGCGTCGCATTCCACGTCAACTTCCCGGCGCCCAACCTGTGGGCCTTCAGCACCGGCATCCTGCAAGCGCAGGTGAGCGCCCTCTCCTTTTTGCATTGGTGCTGCAAAGAGGTTTTTGGCCACGCAGAGGGGAGAGCGTCACGCAACGCAGCAGAGGCGGGACACGCAAGCACACAGCGCGGGCTGCGGCAGCTCAGAGGCCTGCCGCGACGTATGGCACGTGAGGCGCGCGCCGTTTTTGGCGCTGGGATACGCGTCTGTTGGGGCGCCTCAGCGGCGGCCCTGCCACCGGGCGGGCCAGGCGCCTCGCTGCAAGCGAGCGCGGCAATGCACGTGCACGCTGTGTGTGTCCCATGTCTGCGCCATGGGCAGGCGGCGAGCAGGCCCTGCTGCCGGGTGTGATGATCTATGACGCGGCTGAAAGGCAAGCGAGCCAATCCGCTGCGCCACGCTGCGCGCCCTGTTTGTGTTGTGCGCGCGGCCGGGCAGGCGACGGGCATGCTGGACCACTTCAAGCAGCGGTACCTGGGCGCTGAGCAGGGCCGCGCGTGCAGCGCGCCCACGGCGCAGGGCAACAACAGCGGCGAGGGGCTGCAGCTGGCCCAGGTGAGCGCCGCGTGCTCCGCCTGTCTAGGGCGTGGGGTTGACACAGCCAAGGGAAAGCGGCGGCGAAGGGCGGCTGCAGGGTTACCCCAGCGCCCCAGACACCTCCCAGGTGTGGCGCAGCGAGCGCTCCACGGCACAGCCCGCCACTCAGGTTGCGGTGCGCTGGCGCCGGCGCGCGCAGATGCTGGGGCTCTACGTGATCATGGGCGCCGCCGGCATCCTCGCCTTCATCTGGGCCATCTGCAGCGTCTGGTGAGCTGCCAATGATGACGCTGCCAATGATGTTGGCGTCGCCGCCCGTAGGACGCTCGTCCCGCCAGCAGCAGCTCAAGCAGCAGCAGCTCAAGCAGCAGCACAAGCAGCAGCACAAGCAGCAGCACATGCAGCCCCCGCTCCTGCGGCGGCTCTATTCGCACGTGCATCCAGCCCTGCCCCGCTCCCCAGCGGAAAGGAGAAGAGATGCGTGCTGCTGCCTGCTCCTTACCTTTCCTCTCCTGCCCAGCTGGATCCACGTGTACCAGCCCCGGCGGGCGCGGCGGCGCGCGCTGAAGGAGCAGCAGAAGAAGCAGCTGCAGCAGCTGGAGCAGGACGCACAGGCCGACCAAGATGGGCTGCAGCAGCAGAGCTCGCACGGGGGCAACATCACCACCACCAAGGCGTGGGATCCCTCCGGTGAGTCCTGCGCCCGCCCCGCTTTTGCGAGTCACGTCCGCCGCACCGTGACGCCGCGGGGCGCGGCGCGTGGCAACGTAGCGGCCCGCTCTCTCGTCCATGGTGTGGGCAGCGACTTTGTTGGCCGCAGGCCAACAAAGTCCACCCCTCGGAGTTTGCACGCGGCAGGGGCCTCCACTAAACGGCCCGCTGATAGGGCCACGCTCCCTTGGCACGGCTTTGCTGCCCGCAGGGCACCCCTCGGAGCGGCAGCCCTCCGTCACGAGCGTGCACGTCGCCGCCGCCGCCGCCGCCAGCGCCGCTGTCCCGCAACCGCTCAGCTCGGCGGCCTCGGCGGACAGCGCCGGCACGCACGCCGCCGCCGCCCTCGCCCTCGCCGCCGCCGGCCTCACCGGAGCCGTGGTAGTCGCCGGCGCTGTGGCGGCGGCGCAAGATCCGCTCACGGACAACGCTGGCGGCCCGGATCCGCCCGTGGTGGACTCTGCAACCTCCCCTGCGGCCCGCGGCACCCAGGAACAGCAGGAGCAGCAGGAGCAGGAGCAGCAGGGCGCGACGGGCGACGCAGCTGCTGCGGCGGCGGTGGCCGTGTCCCCCTGGCTGCTGGCGCGCCGCGCCGTGCCACAGCAGCAGGAGGCCGCCGTTGAGCTGCCGCCTGCTGCGGCGCCGCCCGCCGCGCCGGAGACGCAGCCGCCGGCCGGGGCTGCTGCAGCGGCTGCGGCGGGTGCAGCAAGCGCTCAGGTCGCCTCGGGCGGTGCTGCCACGGTCCAGGCTGCCTCCACGGCGACGCAGTGGACGTTTGCGGGGCTGGCCACGCTGCCGCTGGCCGCCAACGCCTTTGCCAGCGCGCTCCGCCGCGGCGGGTCCAGCGGCCACCAGCCCAAGGCCTCCTCCGCCGCCCCCGGCGCAGCGGCGCCAAACGCTACCTCGGGCGGCGCGGGCGTGGCGGCGGCGGGCGCTGGCCCGGGCGCAACTGGCGGCCCCGCCAAGGTGACGGCGTTGCGCAAGGCGGTCAGCGTGGCTGTGTCCGCCAAGAAGATCGCCGGCAAGGTGAGTGGTTGGTTGGGATTTGCATCGGTTAGCGCAAGGGCCGGAAGAAGCAGGGACCGTGCGCGTGCGTGCGACGTCTGTTTGGACGCCTCAGCGGGGCCGCCGCCCGAGCTACCGAACGCAGCAGGGACTGTGTGTTGAGCATCTGCTTGGACGCTTTCGTCGGGATTTGCATCTGCTTGGACGCTTGTCGGGGCCGAAGCCCAACTGCTACCGGGCGGCGGGAGGTGCGGGAGACGCGCTCCTCCCTGCAGCCGCGCTTCCCCTTGCGCTTCGTCCCCACGCAGCGCCCCTCCGCAACCCTTTCACCCAGCACTGCGCTTGCTGCCCCCTCTCCGCCACCTCAGGTCTTTGCGGCGCCCGGCGCCCACGACGCGAGCGCCCAGCCCGCCCCCGGCAGCGCCAACCCCGCCGCCAACCCGGCCGCCGCCGCCGGAGCCGCCGCCGCCGCCGCCGCCGGCATCCTCTCCGTCTCTGGCGCCAAGACCTTCGCCGGCAGCGGCCGCCAGCGCCGCAACAGCAGCGGCAGCGTCGCCTCGGCCAACCTCCCCCTCGCAAGCGCCGACGGGGCCCAGGCCATGCAGCTGGCGTATGCCGGCTCCCTCCCCGCCAGCCTCGCCCGCTCCGGCAGCGCCGCCGCCCACGCCGCCGCCGCCGCCGCAGCGGCGCAGGGCGCGCCGCCCTGGAGCCCCGGATCGCCGGGATCGACGGCCGCGCCGGCCGACGGCCTCTTCACGCTGCTGCCGTCACCCAACGGCGGCGACGCCCCGCCGACGTCGCAGCTGTCGCAGCAGCCCTCCATGGAGCACCTCCTGGCGCTGTACCAGCACCACAGCGCCGCCGCCGCCGCGCTCTCCGCCGCCGTCTCGCTCGCCCGCCAGGGCAGCGCCGGGAGCAGCGCCGGCGGCGGCAGCCGGCGCTTTGCGCCGTTCTCGGGCGACGGGCGCGAGCCGGGGCAGCGGCGGTCGTCGGGCCTGGGCGCGCCGCTCGGCAGCGGCGCGGCCCCGCCACCGCCACCGCAGCAGCAGCCGTCGTTTCTGCGGGTCGGCAGCGGCGCGGCGGCGCACGAGGGCGGCGGCGCCGCGGTGGCGACGCGGCTGTCAGGTATCGGGCGGGGCCGCCTTCCGAGCGGGTCGAATCAGGCGGTGGGGCTGGTGGAGGCGCAGCAGCACCAGGGGTGCTCGCTGGCGCCGCCGAGTCGTTTGAGCAATGGGGGAGGGGTGGGGTTGCCCCCGTCGGGGTCGGGCTGGGCGGAGGAGGAGCGGGCCAGTGGCGGCGCGCGCGGCAGCGGCGGGCGGCAGCGGGCGAGCGCGGGGTGGGGCGCGGTGGCGCCGGGCACGGCGGTGCGGGCGGCGGCGGCGGCGGCGGCGCGGGCGGCGCAGGCCGGCGGGAGCGGCGCCGAGGTGCTGGGCAACGGAGCCGTGGCCCTGTCGACTGCCCTGAGCGGGGGCGGCGGTGGGGGTGGGGGTGGGGGTGACGCGCGGCCGGCACCAGCGGTGGCTGGCAGCATGGTGGTGGTGGATGAGGAGGCCGGCGTCGCTGTGGCAGCGCCGGGCGCCAACGGCACACATGTGGCGGCGAGCGTCACCAAGTTCACGACGTCCCTCTCGTGACCCGGGGCGCCGGCGCGAAGGAGTGATGCACGCCCGTTGCAGCAAGAATAAGCGCTCCGCTGGACAGCGCGCCCACCGTCGGGACTGGATCATCTGTCCATTCTTCCTCTTGCAGGCTTTCTCTTGTGCACCGCGCATGCTTGGACGCTCCTGGTCCTTCCTGATGCTCGCGCCAGCTTGAGGCAACGTCGGTTTGGCCGCACGTCTGCCCGCCCGGTCCCACGCACCCTGGCGCCCACGCACGCGTGTGAGGGCAGGGCCCCACGGAGCAGCGCTGCTTGCGCTGCGCTCGCTTCCCTGCCGCTCTCCTCGGTTCTTGGCGCAGCGGTTTATGCGAGAGGTGGGCGACGCGGCCGCAGCGAGCGCACAAGCCCATTGAGCAGCAGAGCGCACATTGGCCACCAGTACGCCAATGGGGCGCAAAGGCTAGCCCGCCCGAGCGAGCAGCGAATCGTGCTTTTTGACCCCGAAGCGATGGGGGCCAGGAACCGACGAATCGCGGCGAATGGAGCCGCCGCGGCCGTGCTGGTGGCTGCGATGGCGCTGGCGGCTGGCGCGAGCGAGGTAGTGCGCGTCTGCTTGGTCCAGGTGCGACGTCGAAGCTGTTGAAGCTGCTGTGCCTGCAGGCTCCCCATCCGCCCCACAGCGTGACTTGCAGCCAAACGCTACCAGCGCAGCGCTGCTGCCATTGCGGGGCTCCATCTGTGGGGGCAGCCCAGGGGTTGCTTGGTTCGCCTTGGGGGAGGGGCGCGTGAACGTTGTGGCGAGGCTCGCGCGCACAGCAACACGGAGCGCGGCCATCCAGTAGGCGCTGAATGCATGGCGTGCTGACGCCGTGATGGTGCTGCTGCCGTGCACGTGCTGCCGCAACGCGTTCCTGCCGTCGCCGGACTCGACGCAGAACCCAGGTGCGCAGCAGCCACAGAAGCGGCAGCAGCAACAGAAGCAGCAGCAGCAGAACCGCACCACCAGTTGCTGATGCTGCGATGTTGCCGTGGGGGGATATTCCCAAACGCGGTCGATTGCGCGCCATCTCCGAGGGGGCGTAGCAAGCAGCCACACACACAAACAGGCCATCTCCCGCGCCCCGCCGCCGCAGGCTTCAGCTCGTGCTCGCCCAACGCCACGAGCCTGGCGGACGTGGGCAGGTTCATGGGCGTCGACGTCGACCTGATCAACAACGTGATGCAGGGGATGGGCATGCAGCTGGTGAGCAACATAGCCCCGCCCCGCCCTCCCCCTTGCTGCTCTTGGCGACAGCCGGCCTCCTCTGCTCCCGGCCCGACCACTCTCTCCCACGATGCTCTGGGCGGGCAGCAAACTTGGTGGGATGTGGCCTCCCGTCCCACACTGCGTGCCGCGGCGCAGGTGGGCCCCTACGACGACACGTCCAACATCACCCAGCCCACCTACACGTTCATCTGCAAGCCGGCAGACATCCGCGTGACGCCCATCATCAACATCCTCACCAACTCGTGAGCGAGCGCTCCCAGTCGGCTCGCTTGGCCCAGCAGCGCGCACGGCACACTCACAGCAGCAGCAGCTTGACGCAGGTCACGACAGCAAAGGCGCTGCCAACAGCAGCAGCAGCAGCAGCAGCTCGCAACCGCGTGGTCAGCAAAGCTTTCTCTCCACGTTGCAATCTGGAGGGGACGGGCAGGGTCTTCGTTACCGCCCAACGCAACCACACACTCAACGGTGCTGCCTGTGGCGCCACAGGAGCAACATGTCGGAATGCGCCATGGGCGCCGGCGCCATCACCGCCACCATGGCGCGCGTGCAGCTGGGCGCCCGCTTCTCCTGGCCGCACCTGCACTCGAGCCTGGGCGTGGTGGTCTCGGCCAGCACCGAGCAGCAGAGCTACGACCGCTGGGCCTTCCTCAAGCCCTTTGACGTTTCCATCTGGTGCGTGCGCACCTGCACGCACGACAGCCCTCTCCTTTTTCCGCGCTGTCACGGCGCGCGTGTGCGTGGGCCGGAGCACACACGGACATGGCAACGCTCATCTGTGCGGCAGCTGTGTGGCTGCTGCTGGTCGGTGTGCAGGGTCGCGATCGTGTGCTCCACCGTGCTGACACCCATCTGGATCTCCGTGGTGGAGAACGTGGTGCAGGTGCGGTTCTATTGAGGACTACACCAGTTGGGGCACCTTTGGGCGGCCGCCCGGGGCCCTTGCGTACCAGGCGCATACGTGTACTGTTGCAGGCGTTGCAGCGTAAAGGCTTGTGGGTGGGTTTGGCGGGCCCTGCACGTGGCGGCACCCAGCGGGGGCGAAACCGTGGGCGTGCGTGCTCGCTGCCGCGCAGACGGGGCGCATCCCTGTGGGCTGGAACCTGGTGGAGGAGTGGTGAGCACCCGCAGCAGCGATGGGTGGTGATGGGCGCAGGGCCTGACTTGCCTGAAGTGAAGTGGCTGCGGAGTCGCTGCGGCCAGCCCCCACGCGCGCCGAGGCCGCCGCTTCGCTGCTGCCCCTGCCCACCACGCAGGCGCCACGCCATTTTCGTCCAGTTTTTGTTATGCTTCAATCTACAAGTCCTCGAGGTGCGTGTTGTGAGGGTTCTGGAGCAGTTGACGCCAAAAAACTCGCTTGCGCTCACCCGGCACGGGTGCGGTGCCCCCACTCGCAGGTGCTCTCCTTCCCCTGCCAAGTCATCATCGTTTGCTTCGCCTTCTCAAAGTAAGTGCGTCTTTGGGGAGCTCGCAGCGTTCCTTTAGGGGGGAGCGTACGGGCGGCAGGCGGCGCCCCATGCGCCCGTTTGCGACGCGCCCTTCTCAGCATCCAGCCCACCGCAGGCCCTGAGACTTGACGCGTGGTCTCTGCGCGCTGCGTAAGCCCCACAGAGTTGCTTTCCAGGCCCAATGGACGTGTGGGGCAGGGGCGGGTCCGGCGATGGTGCTCCGCAGAAGGGGTCAGGAATTGTCCTCGACGAGCACGCGGAGCCGCATCTCTCCACGCGACAATTGTGTGCTTGCCTGTCGCATCAATGCTGCACGCTCGCGTGGGCCCAAGCATGCGTGGATTGGTTGGCCGCCCGCACTTTGCCGCTGCCTTGGACCCAGCTCGGGGGAGGAGAGCACCAGCCAACGCATGCATGCACAACACGCTCTACGTGTGCACGCTGAACGTTGACGGTCCCGCACGCGCGGGCAAGCACGCTCCACGCGGCTCAATCGCCTGGTGCACGCGTGCTGACCATGACGTCCGCGCTGCCCTGCACGCAGCCTGATCTTCGTGGCGTCTTACACGGCAAACTTGGCTGCCGTGCTCACGGCGTCCGTGACCACCACGGGCATCGTGGCTGTCCGCGACCTCTACGGCAAGAACGTGGCGTCGCACACGGCGTACACCGACCGCCTGCTGCAGAACCAGGTGCGCCTGGGCCCTTGGGCAGGGGCTGTGGCGCGCAGCGCGTGTCGCGTGTGCGTTGATGCGCCGCGGGCGCCGGGCAGGGTGGGTGGCCGGGCGCGCCTGCGCTCTGCAAGCAACCGCACCACCAGTACGGCCAGCAGCCGTCGCAGCAACTCTGTGGAACCAGGAAGGGGGGGCACGAGGGAGCGCGAGCTCAGGAACGCGGCGCGGGGGAGGGGGGGAGGCGGGCGCGGAAGTGGTACCGGAGAGGGGGGCACGGGACAGCGTGCGAGCGCAGGAACGCGGCGCGCAGGAGCTGCATTGACGTGTGTGCTCTGTGCACCAGGGCGTGTGCGTTCCGGCTGGCCACCGCGCCGGCAAGGCGGCGCCGCCCACCTCGCGCTTGCGTTGTGCGTGCGCGCCGCGCGCCCTGCTGCTGCGCTCCTCCTCGCAGGGCATCCGGTCGACGCCCATGACGTGGGGCGGCGAGCCCTTTTTCCTGCAGATCAAGGACATGCTGCTGGGGCGGCGCATCGACGCCTACGTGTTTGACCGGCCGATCCTCCAGGTGGGCCGTTTGGGCTAGGGCTGGGGTCAGGGTTGGGAGGGGGATGCAGCGTGCTTTGTGGGGGACGCACCCGTGTCCACGTGACTGCGGGAGCTGAGGCGGGATCAGGGGGACTGCGGGGCAGCGACGCACGGGCGCTCTCTGCAGCATGGCCAGGAGCTTGTGAGCAGGTGTGGCGGCTCTTGTGCGCGCTGTCAGCTCCCCTATGCGCCAGACCTTTCGCACCTCTGCACCGCCAGCGAGGGCAAGCAGAAGCCGGCACCTCTGTCTCCCAGGGCTGGCTGACACACATGCCAGCCTGAGTGCAGCGTCCGTGGTGCCTGCCGCCTGCCTCCTACATCATGGTGTGCGCAGTACTGGATGGGTGTAGACGACGCGCTGTGCCAGCTGCAGCTGCTCGCCGACATGACGCTCGAGCCCTTCAAGGTGAGGGCTTGGCGTTTAGGGCTTGGGGGCGGCGACGTACGGGGGGGGGGGCAATGCTTGGGACCCGGGGGTGGGGGAGTTGCGCCAAGACGACGACGTCTGTCGCTGGTCATCCGCGGGGGCCTGCTGCGCACGCGTGCTTCTTGCGCCGCGCAGTACGGCGTGGCGTTCCACCACCTCATGCCGGCGAGCGTGGTGCAGAACTTCAGCCTGGGCGTGCTCAGGGCGCAGGTGAGGGCCAGGGTTGGGTCGCGGGTTAGGGGAGAGCGCGGCAGTCCTTGTGTGGTGCAGAACTTCTGCCAGGGGGGTGCTCAGGGCGCAGGTGAACGTCTCTCTGCTGCTGCCGCAGCTGGACACTGCCTAGCTCTTGAGCAGATGGCCTGCGCTGGCCCTGCCGCCACGCTGTGCCGGCCTTTCTCATTCTCTGCCAGCCGCCGCTTCACGCTTGCCGCCCCCGCCCCCTCTCGCTCCCGCTCGCCATGGCTCCTCCGGCAGTCTCAAGGCATCCTGACGCAGCTAGAGTCGCGCTACCTGAGCAGCGCCACCACCACGTGCAACGCCGACAGCAACGGCAGCGGCTACAACAACGCCCTGGTCTTCCAGCAGGTGCGTGCTGAGCTTTGCACCTGGTTGGACACGTCAGCGGGGCACCTGTTTGGACACGTCAGCGGGGCACCTGTTTGGACACGTCAGCGGGGCCGGAGCCGGCCCGTCGGGTGGGCCTTCCAGCACGCGCAAGTGTTCGTTCGCTGGCACAATCAAAGAGGTAGAGGCGCGCCGGCTTTCTACGCGACGACGTTTGCTCGTCTCGCGCCTCGCTGCTTCACTTTCGCCGCCCTCGCGCCCAGGTCTCTGGGCTGTTCATCATCCTGGGCTCGGCGGCGCTGCTGGGCCTCCTCGCCTGCATCTACTCGCTCTGGTGCGCACTCGACTGCGTTGTCAGCCTCGGTGCCAGCCTGGCGGCGTGCGCAGCGCCTGCACCCGTCCCGGCGCGTCCTGTGCTCGACGCCCTCGTGCCGCGGCAGCTCGTTGCATCAGCTGCGGCGCCTCAGGCCCCCCCTTCCTATGCCAGTCCCCCGCCGCGCGCGCCGCCTTCTCGCCCCGCGACGCACGACGCAACCAACCGCTCCCACCCTCCCCGCGCGTACACGCACGCACGCGCAGGTTCTGGCACTGCCACCAGCCGCGCAAGCTGCTCAAGCGCCAGCAGGCGCTCGCCATCAAGCGCACGCAGGACCTCGCCCGCATGACGCACCCGGGGGGACACGACTCCTCCTCGCTCAACTTTGCCCTGCAGCCCGCCGGCACCGCCACCACCGGCGCGCTGGACGACGAGGGCAAGGACAAGTTCGACGCCGCCGCCGCCGCCGGCTACGCCTACGAGCCCGATGCGCCCTTCTCCCCTCGCGACGACGACCAGCAGCAGCAGCAGCTCGCGAGGCAAAACCGCTCTGGCGTGGGCCCGCCCGACGGCGACGGAGCGGACTACGACGACGACGACGACGACGACGAGAGCTTCATTGCGGCGGAGGCGCTGCTGCTGGCGGCAAACGCGACGGCCGGCGGCGGCGTGCTGGTGCGCAACTCGGAGATGGGCAAGGCCTCGCGGGCGCTGGCGGCGGCGCGGCTGACGGCCACGCGCGGGTCGCTGAGCGGCAACGCCCGGGCGGCGGGCGGCGGCGGCGCGCCGCGCCGCGGCGCGTCGTACCTTAACGCATCGGCGGCGGCGGCGGCGGCGGGCGGCGGGGGGACGTCGCGCAACGCCCGCGGCGGCGCGCCGCAGCTGTCGCGGCCGTCGCTGCCCAACATCCGCGGCGGCGGCGGCAGCGGCAACGCCGGCCAGGCCGCCGCCGCGGCCAGCGCCGGCGCCTTGGCGTTGCTGGCGGGCGCCACGGTGGGCGGCGCCTTTGACGGCGGCGCCTCCACGTCGTTCGCCGGGCGGGTGCTGCACAGCCTGCACAGCAACCTCGGCGGCAGCCGGAAGAAGCGCGGCGGCGGCGACGAGGAGGAGGGCGGGCCGGCGCTGCGCAGCAGCGGGCCGTCCAAGGCGCTGGGCGACGCCGGCCTGTCGGAGCTGCTGATGCAGGAGCTGGACGACGGGCGGGGCGGTCACCGCCAGGGCGGCTCGGACGGCGTGCTGTGCACGCTGCCGGCGACGGCGAGCGCGCCCGTGGTGCCGCTGGCCGCCTCCCCCGGAGGTGGCGGCGGAGGGGCGGCGCAGCAGCGGCAGCAGCAGGGGGCGGAGGACGCTGCAATTGCCGCGGCGGGCGCGGCGGCGGTGGCGGCGGCGGTGGGCCGCGCCGCCGCCCGCGAAGGGACGCCGCCGCCGCCGCCGCCGCCTGAGCCGCCGCGGCAGGGCTCCTCGCCGCAGCTCCCGTACCCTCCCTCGGCAACCACCTTTGCGCCAGCGGCCGCCGACCCGCCAGCAGCAGCAGCTGCCGCCGTCGCCGCCGTGGGCGTCGGCGCCATGGCCGCTGCGTCGGCGCGTGCGTCGGCGTCGGCGGCGTTTGGCGGCCACGCGCCGTCCTCTGCGCCCGTCACGGCCACGCACAGCGGTGCCGCCTCTGTGAGCGGCCTGGAGAAGGCCCAGTCCTCGCGCTGGCAAGCTCCCTCTGCGGCCGCCGCTGCGCCCAGGGGCCGCGCCGCCGCCGCCAGCTCCGCCGTCGCGGCGGACGCCACGCTCGAGGAGGGGGCCGCGGCGGACGCCGCAACCGCTGCGGGCGCCGCTACGTCCGCAGGTGCGTCCCGCCCTCACGCCCTCCCGCGCCCTCAACGCCGCCTTCCGCTCGCCCACGCCGCTCCCACCGACGTGCACAGCTCTGCACCGCGATCTGCCTGCCGCAGGCGCGGCGCCCGTGGGCCGCTCGGCGTCGCTCGCAGCGCCCTCCTCCGCCTCTGGGTCCGCCGCCGTCGCCGCCGCCACCGCGGCCGTCTCCAGGTCGGCCTCCCTGGTGTCGCCCGCCGACCTCGCCGCGGCGGCGGCGCCGCCGCCGCCGACGACGACCAAGCCCGCCGCCGCGCCGCCGGCGGCGGCGGGCGATGCCGGCTGGGCGCGTGTGGGGCGCGAGGTGCGTGCGGCCACCGTGATCCTCTAGGGCAGCAGTCGCCCCTCGCGCGGCGCACGGCAAACCCTAGGCGCATGCGCTCGAGGGCTTGCTGTGCCCTCGTCGTCGTCTCTCGTGCCCGCAGGTGTGGTCCAAGCAAGCGGCGCGCAAGCCCAGCGCCGACGGAACACTGCCGCCCACGTCCTCTGACACCCCCGCCGCCGCCAACCCCTCCTCCCCCAGCACGCCGCCCACAGCCACCCGCGCCATCTCGTCCGCCTCCGCCGCGCCCGCCTCTGGCGGCCTCGGCGCCGTCGTGCTCAAGATGATGGGCCGGGCGCCCAACCGCGGCGCCAGCGACAGCACCGGCGCTGGCACGCCTTCCGCCGCAGGCGGCAGCACCAAGGGTGTGCTGGGCGCCGCCGGCGGCAGCGCGCCGCTCAGTTCGCAGGCGTCAGGCGCCGGTGGCGGCGCTGGGGGCATCGGCAGGACGGCGAGCGCCAAGATGCCCGGCGCGGCGGGCGGCGCAGACGCCGTGCCGAGGGTGGCGAGGACGTCAATGCCGGCGACGGCGGTGGCGGGCGCGGGCGCGGGCGCGGGCGAGGGCGGCGCGGCGGAGAGGAGCAGCGCGGCGGGGCGGTCGCTGCGGACGATCGCAAAGGTGGCCGAGGCAACGCGTGAGTTCGCCAAAAAGGTGCGCAACGGCAGGCCTTCCCCTTGGGCATTCCGACTCATGCCATGGCGGATGGAAGGCGAGATACGACAAAACAGAGCCCTGACGCGCATGTGTGTGCGTGGCCGCTGACCGTGCGCCGCAGGTCTTCGTGGTGGAGGGCTCGCAGCAGCAGCAGCAGCAGCAGATGGGCATGCACCCGCACCACCACCACGCCGCGCACATGTCGCTCGACATGTCCGGCGCGCCCATGCTGGACCCCCGCCTCATGTACCACCAGGGCTTGCAGAACCAAAACCCCATGGTGGACCCCGCGGCGCTGGCGGGCGGCGGATACGCGCCGATGCCGGGGCCGCACCGCACCAGCGCGCCGCAGGCGCCCATGCCCATGCCGCAGGTGCGAGGGCTTGGCTAGGGTTGATGGGCGCGCGCCGTCGCACCTGCGGCAACCGGCGACAAGCTCAAATGCTTGGCGCCCCCGCAAGCTCGCGCACGGGGGGATGCGGCGCCAGGGCCGCGCACACTGCCAGAGGCGCAAGGGAGCGTGGCGCGGGCTCCGCACGCTTTGGTTGCACGCAGATGATGCCGTCCGCCGCCGCCGCCATGGTGGGCGTCGGGGCAGGTCCCACCGCCGGGCCCGCCCAACTCGTCTCGGTCGTCAGCGGGCAGGTGCGCCTGGGTTAGGGTTCGGGTTAGGGTTCGGTAACCCCCCAAGCCGCACAGCACGCCGCAGCACGCCATTGCCGCTGCCGTTTTCCGCGCGTTGCGCAGCGCCCTGCCGCCGCACACCCGGCCCCCTCCACCCTCAGATCACGAGGACGCACTTCCTGACCTCAGCCCCGCTGCCTTGCGCCTGCGTGCGCACACGCCCCCGCAGACCTTCATCACCCGCAAGGAGCGCCGAAGCTCCATGGTGCAGCTCTCCACACCGCCGCTCGACCCCACCGCGGGCCCCGCGCCGCCGCCCCCCGCGCTCAACCACAGCGCCAGCAGCACGCACGGCGGCATGCAGTACTACGCGCCAGGCGTGGGCCTGCTCACCGGCCCCGCCGCCGCCGCCGCCGCCGCCGCCTACGCCCTCGGCCCTGGCTCCAACCCCCTCCTCGCGGGCGGGCCCTACGCTCCCAGCAACGCCGCCGCCGCCGCCGCCGCCGCCGGCCAGCAGCCTTTGCAGCAGCAGCCGCACTCGCGCAGCGGCTCTTTGGCGGCAGTGCACCGCCACAACGCCTCGGCGGCGTCGAGCGGGTTGGATCCGGCGGGTAGCCTTCGGTTGGCGTCGTCGGGGGCGAGCCCGCTGGTCATGTCGCCGGCGGACAGCGGCGTCGTCACGTCGGCGCAGCTGCCCTTCGTCAACGCGCCGTACGATGCGGCGGGGGCGAGGCTGGGTGGCGGAGGGGGAGCGGGGAGTGCGAGGTTCGCCGCGGCGGCGGCGGGGGGCGTGTCGGCAATCAGGCAACCGTCGGGCGGCGTGCCGTCGAGCGGGAGCAACGTGGTGGGTGGCGGTGCGGGCGCGGGTGAC
>VFQP010003118.1_pt1 | contig 17304 bp, 18 predicted proteins | sample 3512351 | NCBI WGS metagenome assembly VFQP01 (sample SAMN10412372, study PRJNA504923) | tailings metagenome | isolation source: Relicate 1 Philex TSF1 revegetated site | place: Philippines: Tuba, Benguet | collected 2017-08-29
CGGGTGGCGAGCAGGTCGGCGGTGCGCAGCAGCGGCAGCGCCATGCGCGGCGACTTTGCGTGGCGGCGCCACACGCCCACCACGTCCGCCGCCACCGCCGCCAGCAGCCCCTCGCCGCCTCCGCCGCCGCCGTCCGCATGGGGCTTGGGCGAGGGCTTTGGCGTCGCCAGCTCATGCAGCAGCGCCGCCGAGGCGGCCTTGGCCAGCTGCGCGTCCATGCCGCCCACGCTGCTGACCAAGCCCTCGACGAGGGCTTGCCGGTAGGCCCCACGCGCCGCGCGCATGAGCGAGGCCATGCGGCGCACCGACTCGAGCGACGTGACGCCCAGCAGCTCCCCGTCGTCGGTGGGCAGCGCGCGCAGCACGGCGTTCGAATCGGGCACGGCGGCCGCCACCCGCGCGGCGTCGCGGGCATCTGAGGGCGGCGTGAGCGCGGGCGGCGGCGGCGCGACGAGCGTCTTGAGGTGCCGCATGGCGGCCTCGCGCATCTTGGCGATGCGCTCGACCGACTGCTTGAGCAGCGCTGCGGCGGCGGCCGGCGCCGCCTCTGCGCGCGCACACACAGGTGGCAGGGCAGCAAAGGCGGTCGGGGGGGCTTATTGGGCTGACGGTGTGGGTGGTGGAGCGCGGCCAATGCGGCGGGAGCCATCTGTCCGCGTTGGCGAAAGTGCGTGGGCTGTCGCTTGGGTTGGCGCAGCGGAGAGAACGCGGAAGAGTGATTGAGCGGATAAAGAGGTGGCGGCGGCACTCAGACGTCCGAGCGGCACTGCACGCGCTTGACCACGCGCGGGAGAACAGGGACGGGGGGCCATCACGCTCGCAGCAAGCGTCCATCCGCCCACGTGCCCACCTGCGAGGAGCTTGGCGGCGTCGCCGTCTGGCGCCTGGTGCTGCGGCAGGTGCCTGATCTGGCGCGCCAGCGTGTTGAGGGCCCGGGTGAGCCCCAGCATGGCCACCTCGCGCACCCAGCTGCCCACGTCGCCGCGGTTGTCCAGTGTGTAGTCTTGGAGGCACGCGTGCAGGCAGGGGAAGACCTGCGGGGTGAGTGTGGGAGTGTCAATGCTGGGGGTGATTGTGAATGTGGGGCGCTGGTGAGGAAACCGTGCAGGCAGGGGAAGACCTGCGAGAGGGGGGAGAGGGGAGAGGGGAGAGCGGAGCCATCGATTGCGCAGTGTGGGGCGCTGGCATGTGTGCAGGCATGGCAAGTCCTGAGCGAGCCGGCGCGCACCCGCCCATTCCACAGTGGGTCTGCTGCGCTGCAAACTTCTCTTTTGTGCGTTCCCTGGCAAGCAGACGAGTTTGCGTTTGGGCCAAACGCTACACGCCCGCGTTGCGGCCACAAGCGTACTCCCATCCCGCCCCCTCTCGATCTAGCACACCTTGTCTCGCAGCATCGCCACGCCGTCCGCCATGCTCGCCGGGCTGCCCGGCGCCAAGCCCTCATCAAGCCCTCCCCCATGCCGTCCCGCCGGCGCCGCCGCCGCGCCCGCTCTTCCCCCGGCCCCCACTGCCACCCTCGAGGAGGACGAGGACGAGGAGGAGGACGAGGAGGAGGGTGGAGTGTCGTGCCGCCCGCTGTACAGCGTCTCGACGACGCGCGTGAGCGCCGCCACGCAGTTGGCGCGCCCCTCGGTGTCCCGCTCGTCGGGTTCCTCCTCAATGGCGGTGCCCTCCACCAGCGCGTCGATCACCTGAGGACAGACGGGGGGGCGGGGGCGAGAGGAGGCAGCGGGCCAAGAGGCAGGGTCAAGGAGGGCGTGGGTCAGAGCACCAGCGCGTCGATCACCTGGAGGCGGGCAGGCGGGTGGCAGGGACGCGGCGCGGTGGGGGGTGGAGGACAGGACGGAGCGGCAGCGCGGCGGTCAAGCACTCTAGAGCAGAAAAAGAGGTGTCAAGGGAAAGGCAAGTGGGGGAGGTGCTGGGCAAGAGTGCAATGGCCAGCGCACCTCTGCCGCTGCAGCAGGTGGAAGGGCAGCGCGCCCAGCGCCAGCGCACCCCCACACCGCCCCCAAACAACACGGCCGCACCTCTGCCGCCCGCTGCTGCAGCAGGTGGAAGGGCAGCGCGCCCAGCGCCAGCGCGTAGCCGCGCCGCACCGCCACGTTGACGTCCCGCAGCCGCGTCACAAATCCGTCGTAGTACTTGGCGAAGCGGGCGACGGCCTCTGGCGTGGTCAGGTACTGCCTGCATTGGCGGAGGTGGCGCAACGAGCACGTGTGGGAGGCTGTGTGTGCGGCAGCGGGCGACGGCCTTGGGCGTGGTCAGGTACTGCCTGCTGCATTGCAGCGAGGGGGCGCGTGCGCGCGTGCGGTAGCGTGCAGCCTGGCCTGCAGGCCGCCGGAACGTGAGCTTCGCCCGCTCCAGGCCAGCTCCTTTACGTGTGCAGCGGCACGCCCTGTCCTTGGCAAGCGCAGCACGAAAGCGAGCCCGCTGCTCGCCCTCCTTTCCCTCCTGCCCACGCCGCTGGCGCGCCGCACACCTGCTGTAGGCCCGGAGCGCCACCACGGCCGCCCGCTGGATGTGAGCCTGGGGGCTGCGCAGGTTCTCGTCAATGGCCTCCAGCACCTGCTCCCAGCCAGCGCAGGTGCAGGCATCCAGCACGCATGCCATCCATCCATCAGTGCGCCAATTGCCTTGAGGACCTGCGCCCACCCAGCCAGCGAGGAGTGCTACCCGATCCATGACTTTGCGATGCGCGCAGCGGCTGTGCCCCGTCCCCAGGCCCTCCCTCCCTCCTGACCCCGCTCACCTTGGCGTGCTGCGGCGCGCTGAGCGGCAGGCCCACGCGCGACGTCGACCACACCAGCTTGCTCACGGCCTCGCGCATCACCTCGCCGCCCTTGCCCCGGTACAGCCGCGCCTTGTCGATCGCCGGCACCAGGCCCGCCACCTGCGGCGGCGGGCGACGCACAACAGGCGACCAACACACCGGCCGAGGTGGCCCGCAACTGCCATCTCCACGGATCGCTGCAGCGCCAGCGGGGGCGCGGGGGGACCTGGGACGCGTGTGCATGCGCGCGCGCGGGGCAGCGACGCGAGCGACGCGCGGCACGGCACGAGGCATGCCACGAGGCGCCGGCCCAGCGCTGCGGTGCACGTGCCCCGCGCAAAAAGAAACGCACCTGCTCGGCGTGCTGAGCGCTGAGTGGCACGCCCGCCTGCTGCAGCGCGGGCAGCAGCTCGGCCACGGCGACCGTCGCGCCGTGCCGCACCTCCAGCACCTGCAAGGGCGCGAAAGCCAGGGCGTGGCCAACGCAAGAGCACAGCGGCAAAAGGTGAGCCCACACCGCCCGCCCACAAGCATGTTCCCGCGTCGCTGCTTGCAAGCCGCCACACCGAGTGCCTTCGCCCCGAGTCCAAGGTTCCAAAGTGCTCTCCCCCGCAGAGGAGAGGAACGTACCGGGTCGGTGCACCAGGGGATGAGCGCGCCCAGCGCCTCCCCGGCAAGGTACGACGCGCCCATGCTAGGGCTCAGCGCCGCCAGAGCCCTCGCCGACAGCTCGCGCAGCGGCTTCTCCCAGTGCCGCAGCTGCACGTGGACGAGGTGCCGCGCCAGCGGCAGGCGGTACGCGTCGTACCGCGCCACGGCAACCGCCACGTTGAGGTACGCCTGCAGTACACCGGGGTCAGGCACCCGCGCACGCGTTCGGCGCGGTCCTGCCGCACCGGGGACGCGCGCGCACACGCGCGCCGCATGCCGCATGCGCCACCCTGCTGACTGCTCCTCCCGCTGGGCTGCACTGACGGGCACCAGAGGGGAGGAGAGCACGGTGCACCCCTCACTGCTCACGTCGGTGTTGCCCTACCCGCACAAAGGAAGCGTTTCCTCCCCCCCCCCTGCTCACGTTGTTGATGTTGCCGATGGCGTGGTACTCTGCCACCGTCATGAGCTCGATGCCGTGCGGGAAGTTGCCCAGGCGGCCCACGCCCTCCTGGAACGCCGCCGCCGCCGCCCGCCGGCAGTTCACCTGAAGGGGCGCACCAACCGCGCGCGCACAGGGAGGGCGGCAGCACAGCACCTCTGGTTCGGCTGCAGCGGGGCGCGGCCCGCAGTTGACCTGAGCGCCCCGCCGAACTTGCGCAGGGAGGGCAGCGGCGCGAAATCTTCGCCCTTGCGCCAGGGATCCCCTCTGGCACTGCGTGCCCGCGATGCCGCCAGTCTTGAGCGCCAGTAGCGCCCCACCCGCCCCGCCCCCGCACCTCGCGGTCGTAGCAGGCCACCGTCAGCAGCGTGCAGGCCAGCGCGTGCACGCTGCCCGCCACCACCTCGGGCGCGTAGGCCCGCGCGAAGGCCCAGCAGACGTACGCCGCCGCGTCGCGCACGTGCGCGCCTATTGAGTGCGGCCCGCGGCGCACGTCGTAGGTGAGCGCCTGCAAACAGCGGGCGCAACGCGAGCGGCCGCTGTGGCGAGACAACCTCGACCCGTGGCCTCGCGCGCCTGCCGTGGCGTGCGGCACGCCGCCATCCCTCGCTGCGCTCGTGGGCAAGAGTGTGGCGCTGCTGTGCTGCGTCCTCCCCCCCTGCCTGACCTCTCTGCCACCATACCCCAGCGGGTTGGCAATCGCTGTGGCGGCGGCCGTCGGGAGGTCCATTCAAGATGCTGCCTTTGGGCCAGCGTGCTTTGGGCAGCGCTGCGCCAGTTGCAAGCCGCGCACCTGCTGGATGACTGGCGTGAGCGCGGCCAGGCGGGGCGGCAGCAGCAGCCCGCGCCGCGCCAGCTCGGCCAGCGCCAGGCACCCCCCGTGCCACGCCGTGTCGCTCTCTGCGCCGAGCGTGGCACGCACAGCACGCGTGCCGTTGCGCTGCGAGACGTCGAATCCGCCCGGTAGCTGGGCTCCAGCCCCACCAAATCGGTGTCCCAACAGATGCAAATCCCACGCGCACACGCAGCAGCAAAAACCCGTCAGCGGTCGCAGGGCCCCCCATCCCGCAGCTGCCGAACGGCGCAGCGGCGCCCCGTCAGGAGCACAGCAGAGCCTGGGATCAGGTTCTGTTTTGCCAGGCCCTAGGGGACGGAAAGAGACAGGGCCCCGCACCTGTGGGCTTGAACAGCTCAGTGACCGACTCGACCACCTCGTCACCCAGCTCCTTGGGCAGGCAGCCCGTCACGCGGCCCACGCCCTTGGCGGCGCTCCACCGCACCACCGTGTCCTTGTCCCGCAGCGCCGCCAGCAACACGCCAATCACCTGCGCAAGGCGCACACGCGGCGCGGTGCCCATGGCGCATGCTGCCGATTGGACGCCGCTCACGATTCGCTGCCACGGCGCCACCACCGCGGGGGCCCACTGATCCCAGCCCACGAGCAGCGGATCTGAAAGACAACTGCATCCGCGCGCCCGTCCTCAAGAACGGCACTGCGGCCCGGAAGGCCCTCCCTCCCTCACGATCTCCTGGTCCTGCCCCCAGTCCCAGCGAGCCAGGACCGCCCGCCGCGCTCACCTCCTCAATCTCCTCGGCCAGCTCAAACTCCTCCTCGTCCTCGCCCTCGCCCTCCCCCGGCTGCGCCGCCCCTTCCTCCACGTCGTACACGCCTCCCGAGGCGCCCGCCGCGCCCTGCTGGCCGGCGCCAGGGCCCGCCCCGCCCAGCCGCTGCTCCAGGTCCATGCCGGCGTCCTCCTTTTGGTAGCGCCAGGGCGCCAACCTGCCAGCGAAATGGCCCACACAGCACCATCACTGCGTCAGGGTAGCCGAGGTAGCGAGGAAGCAGAAGCTCACGACGGAGAGCGCCAGCGCCCAGGGAACGGTTGGCCTAGGTCACTTCCAAGCTCCACCAAACCGCGCGGCTCACGGCCAGGAAGAGCGAGCTCAGGATTGCGCGAAGTGCACGAGGAGGGAAGGACACACCCACCTGGGGACCAGGAAGACGAGGGCCACGCGGGTCGCCAGCTTGATGGTGAGCTTGCGCGCCAACACGCCCGCCACGCCGCCGCCGCCGCCGCCGCCGGCCGCCTGCTGCCCGGCGTGCAGCGCCGACAGCTGCGCCCAGGCGGCGGCGGCGTGCGGCAGCAGCGCCACGCGCTTGCCTAGCTTGAACACCAAAGACAGCGCCTGAAGCACGCCTGCAGGTGGGCGGCGCAGCGCGTACACACGAGGGCGGGCGTGGGCGGTGCTGGATTTGCGTTGTTCTGGCCAGCGTTGGAGAGCAGGGATGGCCTGCTGCGGCCGCCGCTGCTACACGCACGCCCACCAGCTCCACCTCGCCGACCACCAGGAACGCCGCACGGACTCCCTCCTGCTGCCCCGACCACAACCGTCCACCCACCCACGCAGCACCGCTCACCGACCACCAGGAAGGGCGTGCTGACGCCCTCCTGCGCCTGCGCCGCCGTCAGCTGCGCGCGCGACCATTCGAGGAACTCGTGCAGCGCGGCGCGCATGTCGGGCCGCGTCAGCAGGCGCCCCAGCACCAGCGCCGCCATCTCGCGCACGCCGCCCGGGTTGTGGAGGTACTCCTTGCCTAGCTCCAGCAGGCGCGCCACCAGCGGAGGGTACGGCCTGCGCGGGGCACGCCGTCGTCAGCATCCATTTGGGGCCGCGCAAGCGGGCCGTGGAAGCGTCCCTCCTCGCTGGTGACGCCTGGCAGCGGACCGCCGCCCCCGTCGTGTGAAGGCGGCGGCAGGGTGAGCGCACACGGAGCGGCACAGGCAGACCGGGGGCGCACGGCTGGTTCTGCGGGGAGGAGCAACAGCCCAGCCACGACCGTCCTGCCGGCATCCCGCACGTTGCGCTCGGCGGCGGCGCTGGCGTGCAATGGTGGTTCTCAGGCCTGCTCGCACCACCCCGCTCTGCTCCTTCTCCTTGCCGTGGCTTTTGCCCAGGGCAAGGAGAAGCACGCCCCTAGGCCGACAGCTTCAGTGCCCCCCTCCCCCACGCCTGCAGCAGCAAGACACCACACCGCGACGGCACCAGCGCTGCCCCCCCGCCCAACCCTGCTCCAGCCGCCCCTGGGCGCTCACTGCGCGGCGGCGGCGGCGGCGGCGTCCGGCGCCACCGTGGCCGAGTCCACCGTGGACAGCGCGAACGGGATGAGGATGAGCATCGACAGCCACAAGAGCATCATCATCTGCGCCTCCCAGCTGGCCAGCGCCTGCTCCTCAGCGTCGAGCGCCAGCGTGCCGGGCGTCTTGGGCGCGCCGCCCGCGGCCGCGGCGTCACCCTGGCCGCCCTGGTGTGCAGCGCCTGGCGCGTCCTTGATGGCCAGCAGCACGCTGAGCACCAGCTCCAGGTCCGCCGCCTCGTGGGGGAAGAATTTGACGACCGTCTTGTGCCCGCGCACCGTGACGAGCACGTTGAGCAGCCGGCACACGGCCAGCACGCGGCGCCGGGCCGTGGCCGCCGTGCTGCTGCTCGTTGCTGTGTCTGGAGCGGACGCTGGAGCGGATGCTGCGGCATGCAGGCCGATGGCCTGGGCGCGCAGCAGCTGCGCGAGAGGGGTCACGATGCCCTCGAGCAGCGAGTCGAGCAGCTGCGACTCCTCCTGGTACTTGCACAGCTGCGAAGCGTGCGCGCCGCAGCCAGATCACGCGCGTGGGTTGCAGGCGCCGTGATCCTGCAGGACTGCTTCGACCGAGCGCGCACTCACGATGGCCTTCCAGCGCTGCAGGCTCTGCGTGGCCGCGTCGCCCTGGCTCTGCACCACGCTGGCCACGATGCTGGTGATCTCCTGCGCCTCCTCCACCAGCGTGCGCTGCAGCACGTCGTCCTCATCCACCTCCACCTGTTGATGGAGCTGCGCCGCTGAGGACCGCTGCTGCTGCGAAGAGGGCGACGCAGCTGCGCCCTCCTCAGTCGCTGCGTGCTCGCCGTCCATTCTGCTCTGCGCGTGGGCTTCAAGCCATCACGGAGCGGTTCGACTTGAACGCTCTGTGCACCCCGTGCTTTGGCGCCCACACGAACGCGCAAACCCCAGCTGCTGTGCTCGCTCACACAACTCAGGAGCAGCAGCAGGACATCACACGCTCAAATTCTTAGAGAGGCCCGCAATGGCGCAGCAAGCGGCGTCGCCCGCCTCGCCAGCGCCGGCCACCCACGGGCAGCACGCCGACCATCCATGGGCGAGCAGCGCGCTCCACGACGCGTCCAACCTGCTGCAGAACGAGCCGCCGGGCACCGCCAGCAAGGCCGTCAGGGCGCCACTGGCGCTCACACATGCCTGCGCGACGCCCGAAGGCAGCGTGCTCCGCACCAACGCGCGGCGTGTGGCCCACGCCTCGGCCGTCAAGGATTTCGTGGCGCAGCAGGGCACGGCGCTGCAGGGCGCACTGACCCACTTCAGGTGTGGATGCGCGACGCTGCTTTGGCCAGACCGCCCGCATGCCTTCTGGCCGCTGGAGCGAGCCGCAGCCCTGCTCCTGCAACTCCGGGGGAAGGCAGGACCAGGAGACCGGCAGCACGGCAGGGCGCGCGTCTCTACTGCACACACGCCGCCCACCCACGCCCCGCCGCCTCACCAGCGGACACGCCCCCGCCGTGCACCCGCCCACGCCCTGCGTGCACGCGCCCAGCTTGTTCGAGAGGGTCGCCGCGCTCGAGTCCGAGAACGCCGAGCTGCGCTCCAAGGTCCGCGACCTGACGCAGCAGCTCAGCGACGCCGTCGAGCGGCGCCACGCGGCCGAGTCCGCCCTCGCCGACGCAGCCACCGCCAGCAACGCTGCCAGCGCCACCCACCCTGCGCACCACGGCGTCCTCGGGCACGGCTTTCCTCTGCCAGCAGGCGGCGCCCCGGGGGCCGCGGGGGGCCAGGGCCACGCCGTAGGGCCGGCGGCGGCGCTCAGCCACACCGAGCTGCTGTCCCGCCTGGCCATCCTGCAGCAGGAGCTCCTTCAGGTAAGAAATGGTGGTGGTGAGAAGCTGATGAGGCAGTTGGCAACAGTCGCAGGAGGATCAATGCAGTGGGTGAGGTGAACCACAGTGGGGCCCGCCTTGCTTGATGCTGAGTGTGTGCGCAGGCGCAGCAAGAGCGCCGCCGTGCGCACGACGCGGCGGTGGAGGCCAAGGGCGCGGTGCGAGTGCTGTGCCGGCTGCGGCCGCCGCTGCCCGCGCCGCCCGGCCCGCCGGCGCCGACGGGGGGCCGGGCGCAGCCCTCGCAGGGCGCCGGTGCACAGCAGGTGCGTTCCGCTGACACGCCTTGTGGCTCACGCCACGCAGCAGTAGCGGCGGCCGCGTGCCTTGCGCGTCTGCACATGGACGCAAGAGCCGCTGCCTCTCTCGTCCTCATCCTTCGTTCCACGCGCACGCAGGCGGCGGCAGTGGTGGCGCTGGCGGACGGGTGCACGGTCAGCGTGTCGTGCAGCGGCGGCGGCGGCGGGGGCGCGGGGCAGGCCGCGGCGCGCTTCTGCTTCAGCCGGGTGCTGGGGGCCACCTCCACGCAGCAGCAGGTGCGGCGGCCTCCTTCTGGCCCTGATGGCAGGGCGTTCACGTGCACGCGCCAGCTGCTTTCATGCGGCGCATTGCGGACGTGGGCGGGCCAGCGCGCACGGCGTCACGTGGGCGGCGCGCCGGCAGCGGTGCGTGCATGCTGCGCGTGCTGCGCGGCATCCAGGTGTTTGCCGAGGTGGCGGACCTGGTGCAGTCCAGCCTGGACGGGTTCCACGTGTGCCTCATGAGCTACGGACAGACCGGTGCGCCGCGCCGCGCCATGAGGGCCGGGAGAAGCAGCGTTCCGTGGACGGGCGTAGCGTTGGGGGCGAGCGCGGAGAAGAGTGGGGGCTCCGCGGCAAGCCGCCAACGGCATGCCGCCCACCTTTGCTGTTCAGGTTCTGGCAAGACGCACACGATGCTGGGCGGGGCGCAGGATGAATCGCGGGGCATCGTCCCACGAGCGCTGGACAAGGTACTGCTGAGCTTTGTCGCAGGGGCCTCTGTCCGCGCCGGCGCCACGCTGCGGCGCGTGCCTGAGATGAGCGCCGCTTGGCTCTTTGCGCCTACCATGCCGTTGCAGATCATGGGCCAGGTGCAGCGGCTGGCGCTGCAGGGCTGGGCGCACACCGTCGAGGCGTGCTGCGTGGAGCTCCACACGCAGCACATCCGCGACCTGCTGCCCGGCGGAGGCGACGGCGGCGGCGCCATCAGCGACATGAACGCCATCAAGCATGACCCGCAAGGTCCGCCGCGCCGTCGCTTTTTGTTCGAGTGATGCGCCTCTCGCCGCGGCGTGCTGACGCGGAGAGGCGCGTTGTGCCGTTCGTCGTCGCAGGCGTGACGAGTGTGGTGGGCGTGGGGCGGCACGCCATCACGTCGGCGGGGCAGGGCGTGGAGCTGCTCCGCCGTGCCGCCGCCGCGCGCGCCTCGCACGCCACGGCGTGCAACGCCGCGTCGTCCCGCAGCCACGCCGTGTTCTGGCTGTCCATCCGCGGCGCGCATGGGAGCGGCGCGGACGGCACGCGGCTGAGCGGCTCGCTCTGCCTCGTCGACCTCGCCGGCAGGTGCGCGTATGCGTCTTGCTGTGCTGTGGAGAGGCGCTGCGGCGGCAGCCTGTGCCCGCCGTGCCTTCTTGCTTCCGCGACGCTCGCTTGCGCCGTCCTGAACCGTCATTGCCGTCCTTGCTAACCTGAACCCCTAACCCTAGCCCTCGCTTGCACGCGTCGTCGCTCGCAGCGAGCGGCTGGAGCGCAGCCAGGCCGAGGGCCAGCGCAAGGTCGAGACCTCGGCCATCAACTCGAGCCTCTCGGCGCTGGGCGACGTCTTTGAGGCGCTGAGCTCCAAGCGCGCGCACGTCCCGTACCGCAACTCCAAGCTGACGTACCTGCTCAAGCCCTGCCTCAGCGCTGGCGGCAAGACGGCCTTCCTGGTGCACGTCGCGCCCGAGCCCGCGTCCGCCCATGAGAGCCTCACCTCGCTGCGCTTTGCGGCGAACCTGGTGGCGCCCACCGAGCTGGGCCCAGCCGTCAGGAGGGTCGCAACGCTCGGCGGCCCTCCGGCGCCGCTCTCCACGGCCGCCGCCGCCGCGCCCCCGCCGCAGCCCGCCGTGGTCGTCGCAGCGGCCGCCGCCGTGCCGAGGAGCAGCACGAGCAAGGGCCCGGCAGCAAAGGTGCACGCGCTGCGCCGCGGCGGCGCCCCTGCGGCTTTGCCCACGATTGCGGCGGCCGCGACGCAAGAGCACCTCGCGCTGGCGCCGCCGCCCGCCATGTCCACGATTCGCGAGGAGGGCGGCGGCGCGGCGGTGGCGGCGGCGGCGGCGGCGGCGGCGGCGGCGCTTCAGCACACGCAGGGCCCCGCCTTGGGGCCAGAGGCGGAGCACGACGACGGCGACGACGAGGACGCCCAGGGGCAGGCAGGCAGAGGCGCTGACCTGCGGGCGGCTCTGCGGCTCAAGCGGCAGCGCGAGGCCGCCCAGCAGCAGCAAGGCGGGGCCGGTGGCGTGGGGGCTGGGAGGGCGGCGGGCGGTGCGGGCGGGCCCGGCGCGGGCGCGGGGGCGGCTCCGGCGGCCAAGCGGATGCGCCCAGGGGGCGGCGCTTGGTACTGAGCGACCGCTGATGTGTGGAGCCTGGGGTTCTGCTTTCAAGGCCCTTGCAGCACCGCGAGGCGGCGTGTGTACTCAATGCTGAGGCTGCAAGGCAAGCAAAGAAGATCGACGAGCCACGCAACGCAGGCTATCATACGCTTGTTGCGATACACCCTTGCCCAACAGGTACTTGCTTTCATCAGCTGCTCAGGGGCTCTTGAGCTCCCCAGGTGGGCCCAGGAAGTCAGTCAGCCCCAGCACCTGCGGCAAAGTGTAGCAGGGTGCCCAGCGGCAACTAGGCGCATGGGGCACAAGGCAGACATCCTGAGCGTGGGGCCGCCAGCACGCCTCACCTGCATGCTGTTGTCCCACATGCGCTGCGCCCTGACGAGGTCTCGGCTCAGCTCGCTGCCGGGGTCGGGCTTCCGCCGCGCCCAGTAGCTGCCGGACGGCGCGGCGGCACCTGATACAAGGCCGATGGAAGGTACTCAGCAGGAGGACACAGCGCTGCGTCACAGAGAAAACCAAGGCTGCGCCAGGTGCAGGCGCAATGCGGACGGCAAGCGCTCGGCCGTAGCAGCACTAGCTGGAGCAGACCGAGGGGCCTGTCCACCGGGCTGCGTTCACGCCCATGGTCACGTGGGGCGCTCTGCTGCGCTGGAAGAGTCCGGGGCGCAGTTGCGGTAGGCGCACCTGCGTCGGGGGTGGTGGAGGCCGCGCCCGCCGGCGCTGCTGCTGCTGCCGCTGCCGCCGCGGGGGGCGGCAGGGGCCCGAACGCCACCTGCCATACGCGCTCCACGCCCTCCTCCTCCTACGGGGCGGGGCGCGTGCATGTGCCCCCCTTGTTGCATAGGCGAGGATGAGCCAACATGAGAACACCAGGCGCCTCGCGTGAACGTGACGTCCCCTCGCGTGAACGTGACGTCTGAATGACAAGGGCCTGCACCACAGCGCCCTCAGCATCAAGATGCCTGGTCGCGCCCACCGCCCTCAGAGCGCCCAACCGCTGCTTCCATCAGTTGCACCTCCTCCGGCCCCTACCCATCACCCACACACCCAACACGCTGCCAAAACCGCCCTCATCCCCTCCCCGCCCCAGGGACGCGCGCGCCAACGCACCGAGACGGCAAAGGGCAGCAGCCGCAGCAGGTTGCGCGCGGCCCACTGGCCCCAGGCGCCCCAGCCGCGCGACAGCCCCGTGGTGGGCACAAAGCCCGGCGACACGCACGCCACCCACCTGCACACGCGCACACGACACCGCAGCACAGCGCGGCAAATCGAGGCAAAGCGTGCGTGCGCAGCCTCGCCAGCAGCCCAGGGCACGGCAGCGCCCTGCTGCGCGGCGCCGGCCGTTGCGCTGATGCTAAGCCCCCCGCTGAGCTGGCCGTTGCGGCTGGCGCCAATCCGATCCGCGGCTGCCGGCCCGCCCTCACCCTGCGTGCACGGGCTGCGCGTCGGCGCGCCCTCGCTTCCAGGGACGGGCACGCAGGGGACGGCGCTGCGCTGCAATCGTCGGCGCAAGAGCGCGCACTCACAGCTTGTCGCCGCCGCGCCGCGCCAGCACGCGCGCCGTCCACAGGTTGTACAGCTTGCTCACGTTGTACGCCTGCGCACGCACCGCACACAACAGCACACGCGGCGCTCGCTTTGTGGGGCGGGCTGGGCAGGGGAGGGCAGGCCCACCCACGCGGCGCACACAGCAAGCCATTTGGCGGCGGCGCGGTGCGCTCAGCCACCCGCCAGGCGAGGAAAAGCAGGGTACCGCAGGCGCAGCGGGCCTGCGGCGGGAGCGCCTGCCGCCCTTCTTTCGCTCACCGTCCTGCCCGTAAAGGGCGCCGGCGGCGTTGCGGGCAGGCCCTGGATCTTGCCGCGGCACGCCGGACTGAGCTGGAACAGCGCCTGCTCAGGCTCCCAGGCCACCGGCGCGCCCTGGCGGCCCTTGGCGGCGGCGCCTGCGTCCACGGCGTGCCCGCCACACGTTCGGTCGTTTGGCCGCTGGCCAAGGCGCTGACTGGCCTGGTGGATGCGACTTGGGAACGCACTAGCACCTCACAGGCACCTCACAGGCTTCTGCACTGTCATCCGCTGCACCGGCCCACCACTGCTGACCAACTCTTGAGGCCGCTGAAGCGCGCGCCCAGCGCACACCACCGGCGTTCACCTGCAGAGGCAGAGGCGGGCCACGGCACGGACTTGTGCAGCTCGGAGCCCACGAGCACGACCCTTGGCGCCTGGGCCTTGAGCAGCAGCGGCAGCAGCTCGTGCAGCAGCAGGAAGTGGCCCAGGTGGTTGGCGGCCAAGGTCTCCTCGTAGCCCGCCGCCGTTTGCCGAACAGCGCTGCTCATGATTCCAGCGTTGAGGATCTGCGAGCGATCGTCACGATCGTGTGGCCTCGGCCATCGCTCGCGAGGGGCGCTGCACCCCGCGCACCCGCGCCGCACCCCACCTCTGCCCGCCCTCACGCTCACCAGCACGTCGATGACCCCCCCGGCGCACTGCTGCGAGATGTCCTTGGCCGCCTGCCTCACGCTGGCAAGGTCCGCCAGGTCGCAGGCCACGGGCGCGACGTTGGCGGCATGACCCCCAAACAGCTCTTTCGCGCGCTCCATGGAGCGCGTGGGGATGACGACGCGCAGCTTGTTGGGTCCGGGGGCCCCTGAGGCGCCTGCCAGCAGGCGTGTGAGGAGGCGCTTCCCGATGCCGCTCGTGGCGCCCGTCAGCACCACCTGCAAGGGGGGCGCGCCCGCCATCCTGCGCGATGAAGCTCTAGCTGTGTTAGCTCAGCTCTCTGGCAGGGCTCCTCTCGTCCTTCCGCGAGTGGAGGCATGCCCAGGGTTTGCTGCCCTGGGCAGGACGACGCGCCGACGGGAGCCACGTGCGAGATCCGGAGAGATCCGGTGCCTTGCAGGGGCAGGGGCATCAACGACAGCAATGCGTCACAGCGTGGTGCGGAGGGGAACTAGGCGGCAGTCAAAGGGGGCAGCTCGAGTCAGAGCGTGTGGTGGTGCGTAAGTGTGCTCAAGCGCCGCAAATGCCGGGGTTGGTAAGGGGAACTAGGCGGCAGTCGCGGGGGGCAGCGTCGCATGGGGCAGCATTAAGTCAGAGCGTGATGTCCTGAGCAGGTGCTGTATACTACGCCAGCATCGGGTCCCGCGAGGTGGCAAAGGCCTGTGCGAGGCAGGATCAGGGACAGGGGCAGGGGCAGGGGCAGGAAGCACTAGACTCAACAAGCAGGAACAAGCGTCTCAATGCGCATCAGCAATGATGGACCCTCCAGAAGCGAGCTGGTGTTGGGGCAGCCCCAATCCCCGTGGCCAGAGCAATCACGCGCAATGCCCCATCCTGCGGCCCTCGCAGCCATCCAGCGGTGCGCTAGCGCAGCTCGTCCCAAGCGGGCCCAGAGCAGCGGCGCCCACAATCTCCTCAGCCGCAGCAGGAGAGGCGGCGCCCCGCGGGCTGCAGGCTCGCCACGGGCGTCCTCGGCTCCACACGCACCGCTGCGGGCCTCCCGCTTCCTCACGCGCTCTCTGGTCCCTCCTAGGGGTCAAATTGGAAGATGACCTCCTCAGCGTCAGAAGCAGGCGTGCAGCCGCCGGAAAACGCCGACGCGCAGATCCTCAAAGGCTCGCCCCCCACGGCGATCACCGGCCTTACGTTCGACATGAGGATCTGCGCACACACGTGGCGGCACCGGAGAGCACGTGTGGTCGCCGTTGCCATTGCACGCGCGCGCTCGTGCAATGCACTCTCCGCCGCTCCTGGGTTAACCCCCCTCCCCTTCGCAGCGCGTCAGTCACATGCACGGCGGTGCGCGTGCGGGACGCAGGGCCTGGAGCGGCGGGCCGTGCAGCCAGCTCAGGAAGGAGGGGGGGGAGCTGCTGTAGGCACACACCTTGTTGGAGTTGTTAATTGGGGAGGGCGGCGAGCCCTGGTTGTACCACGTGACGCCCAGCTGGAGGGTAGTGATGTCCAAGGTCCACACGGCCGTCGCGAGGTAGAAGTCTGCGCAGGCACACACACACACCGCCACCACCGCCACCAAAGCGTGAACACGGTGGCGGGAGAGACTCCCCTCGCAACGAGCGGTGCTGTGTGTGTGTGTGTGTGTGTTGAGCTTTACATCTGGTAGAGCCAGGCAGAGCATGATCATGTCACAAACCGCATTTCTGCGCACGCGGCACGGGTGCGGTGCCTCACTCGGCTAGACCGCACACTGGCACCCCCAGCCACCCCAACGCCCATATGGGCGGTGAGGTGTAACGCTGGGCAAGGGCTGCCCCCCAGTCACCCTGAGTGTGCGGCTTGCATCAAACGGTGACTGGACGGGCGCAGCCTGCTTGGCGAGAACTTGCCCAGTTGGGAGGTGCACGGCTCAGCCTTCCTCAACCACACCTACCGGCGTTCCCTTTCTTTCTTTCTCTCAACGGAACGGACCATCCCTGCTTGCGCGCCCTCGGCCCGTCGCCACCACGCGCACTACGTGACGGCGCCACTCACTGTTGGCTCCCGTGGCGTCCGACCGCGAGTTGGAGCGGAAGACCGGCCCGCCGGCCCGCGTGGTCTCAATGGGGACGGCCTCTACGGCGCCGACCATGTTGGCGCCGAGCGTGTCAACCAGGATGGGGCTGAAGGCGCCCAGCGCCAGCACGCGCCTGGACGATTCGACAACGGCCAAATGGGCCGTTGAGCATGGTGATGGTGAAGGGCGGGTCCGCCTGGCCGTTGGGGTCGGCCAGGAACTCAACAAGCAGTGCGTCGTTCATGTTGCTGGTCCACGCGAGCCTGCCGCTGGAGCTGCCGTCAACGTTGGCAGAGGGGAACTTGGAGACCCAGCGGTTGCTGTCAATGACTGCACGCGTGGTGTCAGTCTTGCGGATGATGGCCCGGATCCGGCCTGCGTGCACATGTGTGTGAGGGGGGCGTCCAACTTGGCTGTGCGAGGGGTGCGCAAGAGGTGCACGCAGCTGACGCGGCGTCGGCGGGAAGGCGGCCTGGCTTGGAGTGCTGCTTGGGCAACCTGCAAAAAAGTCACCTGTGAATGTGACGGAGGGCGGCGGCGGCGGCGGCGGCGATGGCGGGGGCGGAGGGGGGGGCGGCGGCGGCGAGGGCGGCGGCGGCGAAGGGGGGGGCGGCGAGGGGGGCGGCGGCGAGGGGGGCGGCGGCGGCGAGGGCGGGGGCGGCGGGCTGACGACCACGCCGCACGCCTGCTGCAGGCCCCTCAGGTAGCAGTTGGCGCAGGCCCACATCTGGTTCTTGTCCGGCAGCCGGTACCCGCACTCGAGCGCCCGCAGCACGCGCGTCCCGCCAAAGTTGGTCGAGTAGATGATTTGGGACAGTTGCTGCGGGCGGCGCGGCGCAACCGGTGCACGCGTGTGTGAGAGCCTCTGCATCTTGTAAGGGTCCGCCTCACGCGTGTCGCTGCTGAGGACAATCACGCGGGCTCACCTGGCCCCTGAAGACGCGAAGGTACTCGAGGCACACTGCGCAGGGGGGCGGCCGGAGGTGCGAGAGGCACAGCACCTGGGTTGTGGGGCGAGTGTGGTTGGGCGAGGTGTGGTGCTGTGGATCACCATCCCCCTAGGGAGCGCCTCACTCTTGCGCAGGGCGTTGGGCACGGTGACGCCGGTCGAGGCTGGGTAGGCGATGAAGAGGTCCGTGTCAACCACTGGCAGCGAGTTGCACTGGAGGCACAGGTTGAACACCTGCGCGCAGGGAGGGAGCGAGGCGGGTGGGTGTTGTCTGCGGTGGGCTGCACGCGTCGTGCATCACGGTGGGCACCGTCCCAGCGCCCCCCACTGACCTCGTTGCGGCGGGATGGCGTCGCACTGCACGAAGTAGGTGCCCCATTGGTACAGGTAC
>VFQP010003119.1_pt1 | contig 17287 bp, 12 predicted proteins | sample 3512351 | NCBI WGS metagenome assembly VFQP01 (sample SAMN10412372, study PRJNA504923) | tailings metagenome | isolation source: Relicate 1 Philex TSF1 revegetated site | place: Philippines: Tuba, Benguet | collected 2017-08-29
GGCCGGATACAACCGCTTTCCGTCACGGGCCACGCCGTGGCGCACGGCACGATCAAAATCGTCGAGCGTATAGCGACCGATCCCCGTATCCGGATCCGGGGTGATATTGGTCGAATAGATCGTGCCGACCTCGGACCGCAGCGCCCTGCCCCCTGCCATTGGGGCACCGCCGTCCGCCGTATGGCATGCCACGCAGTTCGCCGTGCGTGCCAGATAGCGGCCACGTTCGATCTGGTCGGCCGGTGCGCCGTGTGCCGCGGCGGCCAGCAACCAGGCGCCGATTGCCACCACGCGAATGCCAACCCCACGCTTGACCAGCATCGTATTCATCATGATATCCGCCGACGTCTGGCCCACCATTCCACTCCGCCAAATGCACCCTGCACTACCAGCGCCAGTAGCGCAGCGGGAATCGCGCCCGCCAGCAACTGGGTCGAGTCGTTGAGTGCCAGCCCGGTGACGATGCGCTCGCCATAGCCGCCAGCACCGACAAAGGCGGCAATGGTCGCCGTACCCACGCTGATGATTGCGGCGGTCTTTATTCCGGCCAGCATGATGGGCATCGCCAGCGGAAGCTCCACGAAGCGCAGCACCTGCATTGGCCTGAACCCAAGTGCGCGCGCCGCATCGCGCATGCCTTGCGAGATTTCTTGCAGGCCCGTGCAGGCGTTGCGCACGATCGGCAGCAATGCATAGAGAAACAGTGCAATCATGGCCGGCCACACACCGATCTGGCCAAGCAGCGGAATCAGCATGGCCAGCAGCGCCAGCGATGGCACCGTCTGCAGCACGCCCACCAAGGCAAGCAGCACTTGCCCCATCCGACGCCTGCGCGCGGCCACGATGCCAAGTGGCACACCTATCAGCGTGGCCGCGCCCACGGCGCCGCCCACCAGCATCAGGTGCCGCACGGTCAGTTGCCAGGTCTGTGCGCCCGTGAGGACTTCAAGCAGGCCTTGGCGGCCAACGCCAGCGCCATCGTTCGCGGTTGCCGGATGTCCGGACAGGAACTGCTGCGCGATGGCGGCAAACGATGCACCGCCGGTCTCGGCGGCGGCATTCATGTCGATCATCTGGTTCACCGGAATGCGGTGCGCCAGTTGTTCCAGCGCCTGCCACGCCGATGGAAAACGGCGCGGCACATCGAGCCGGTAGACGATCACGGCCTCATAGGCCGGGAATACATGGAGGTTGTCGTTCAGCACCCGCAGGTGAAACTTGCGGATCTTGGCATCGGTCGAGTAGATATCGGTGGCATCGATCTGACCATCGGCGAGCGCTTCGTATGCAATGCCATGGTCGATCCCCACCGGCTTCTGCGGCAGGCCATAGCGTTGTACCAGCGCCGGCCAGCCATCCGCTCGACCCATGAATTCGTGCGAGAGCCCCAGCCGCAAGGACGGCTCGCGCGCGAGATCGCCCAGCGTATGCAGGCTTTTGCCGGCACGCGCGTCGGAGACCGCAATGGCGTAGGTATTGTCGAAGCCCAGCGGGATGGCCGCGCCGAGACCCAGCGGTGCCAGCGCCAGATTGATCTGTTCGAGCGTGGCCGACCCGGGCAGCTTCAGGATCTCGCTGGCCAGCGTGCCGGTGTAGTCGGGATACGCATCGATGCTGCCGGCCTTGAGTGCCTCGAAAACGATCGCGGTATTGCCGAGCCCTTGCAAATGCCGCGTCTGCGTATACGGCGCGGCGGCCTGCGCCAGGATCTCGCCCAGGATGAACGATTCCGTGAAACGCTTAGAACCTATCCGTAGCGTATCGGCATGCACGGCCGGGCCGAATGCCAGCAGCACAGGCAACCATGCAAGCGAGAACCAGGCGAACAGCGGCCGTGCGATGCGGGGCAAGCCGGAACCTCCGGATAGGTATTCCCGACATCATAAAGCCATACGTCGTCCATACAAGCACCCGGTCGGCACGCGTACCGCGCACAGCACCGCGGACTACCGCCGGTGCTCAGCCGGGCGGCGTGACATGCACGGCCAGCCAGACCGTCGGCTGTGCCGGGTCGGTCCACGCCACGCGATGGCGGCAGTGGGCCGGCAGGTGGAGCCAGTCGCCCGCGCCAAGCGTATGGATAGCGCCCTCTTCGATCTCGACCGCCGCGCTACCCGTGATGACCAGCACCCATTCGTCGTCGCCACTGTCATACCAGAAACCGTCAGGGCTGCACTGGCCGTTCGATACGATCCGTTCGACGCGCACCTGGCCCGCCGCCGGCCACGCCAGCAGGTCACTGAAGACTTCGCCTGCCGCGTGCACCGGTACGTCGTGCAGGAGATTGCCCTGGGTAGCTGCCATGATGTGCTCCGCCGTCAGTCCTGGCCACCCGGCGCGATCACTTCACGCGTGCCGTTGCGGCCCATCGGCGAGACCATCCCGGCCGCCTCCATCTGCTCGATCAGGCGCGCGGCGCGGTTGTATCCGATCCGCAGGTGGCGCTGCACGGCAGAGATCGACGCCCGGCGCGACGTCAGGACGAATTGCGCGGCGTCGTCGTACAGCGGATCGGCTTCGCCATCGGCACCGCCTTCGCCAAACAGTTCCGCGGCGCCTTCGGGCACATCGCCTGCCAGGATGGCTTCCTCGTAGTCGGGCTCGCCAAACTGTTTCCAGTGCTCCACCACGCGATGTACTTCATCATCGGCCACGAAGGCCCCGTGCACGCGTTGCGGATAACCGGTGCCCGGCGGCAGGAACAGCATGTCGCCCTGCCCCAGCAGGCTTTCCGCACCCATCTGGTCGAGGATGGTGCGCGAATCGATCTTCGATGACACCTGGAAGGCCACGCGCGTCGGGATATTGGCCTTGATCAGGCCCGTAATCACGTCCACGGACGGGCGTTGCGTGGCCAGGATCAGGTGGATCCCGGCAGCGCGCGCCTTCTGCGCCAGCCGCGCGATCAGTTCCTCGATCTTCTTGCCCGCCACCATCATCAGGTCGGCCAGTTCGTCGATGACCACCACGATCAGCGGCAACGTGGACAACGGCTCCGGCGCATCGGGCGTGAGCGAGAACGGATTGGGCACCTTCTGTTCGGCGGCTTCGGCCGCGCGGATCTTCTGGTTGTAGCCGGCCAGGTTGCGCACGCCAAGCGCGGACATCAGCCGGTAGCGCTTTTCCATTTCGCCCACGCACCAGTTCAGCGCGTGCGCGGCCTGCTTCATGTCTGTCACCACGGGGGCCAGCAGATGCGGGATGCCCTCGTAGACGGACAGTTCCAGCATCTTGGGATCGATCATGATCAGGCGCACGTCTTCGGGCGTGGCCTTGTACAGCATCGACAGGATCATCGCGTTGACCGCCACCGACTTGCCCGATCCCGTGGTGCCCGCCACCAGCAGGTGCGGCGCGCGTGCGAGGTCGGTCACTACCGGATGGCCCGTAATGTCCTTGCCCATGGCCAGCACGAGCTTCGATGCGTGTGCGTGGAATGCGCTGCCGCTGACGATCTCCGACAGGCGGATCATCTGGCGCTTCGCATTCGGCAGTTCAAGGCCCATGCAGGTCTTGCCCGGAATGGTCTCGACCACGCGAATCGACGTCACACCCAGCGCGCGTGCCAGGTCCTTCATCAGGCCCACCACCTGCGAACCGCGCACGCCAACGGCCGGGTCCACTTCGAACCGGGTAATGACCGGACCGGCACTGGCACCCGCCACGGTCACCGGCACCTTGAATTCGGCCAGGCGCTGGGAAATCAGCTCGCCGGTCTGCTGCAGCAGCTCGTCGGACACCTGTTCGGCGCCTTCGTCACCGGCCTCCAGCAAGTCGGCGCCCGGCAGCCGGTAGTCCACCGGCACGCGCGGCACCGGGGGCTGTACCACGGCAACCACCGGTGCTACCGGTGCCACCGGGACGACGGGCGCGACCGGAGCGACCTGCACCACTGGCGCTGCGGGCTGGGCAGCTCCCAGCGCTACGGTCTTGCCGACTACCGCCTGCAACACAATGCGCGGCTTGGGCGGGGGCTGTACGAATACGTTGGCGTCTTCAACCTGGGCAGGATCGTCAGGTTCGTCCACAGCCGCGGATGCCGGCAGTTGCGCGGACGTTTCGATCGCAGCTGCCTGCGCGGTCGGGGCTTCGGCTTCGGCTGCTTCGGCTTCTGATATCGAAGCCGCCACAGCCAGTTCGATGGCTTCCGATTCGGTGGGGCCAGTTTGCAGCTCCGGCACCGGCATGGCTTCCACCGCCTCCGGCACAGGCCGTTCAGGTTCCGCTACGGTTTCCAGATTGGCGGGCTCCAGAACCGCGGCCGGCATCTGATCGGGCTGCGGTTCAAGCTGCGGTTCGGGCTGCGGTTCGGGCTGAGTTACGCTTTCCCGCTCGTCCACGGGCTTCCCCGCCAGCAGGCGCAACTCGGCCAGCAAGGCCATGGCTTCCTCACGGATCGAATCCAGCGTCACCGGCGCCTCGGCTTCATCCGAAGTGCATGTATCGGTGGGCACAACGTTGGCTTGCGCGGATGGTGTCGCAGGTGGCGCATCAATGACCGCCACGTCGGCATCGACGGGATCGGCCACGGCTGCGGCCGTGACAGCGGCGGTCGCGGCGGCTGCGGCCACGGGCTTCGCAATGGTTTCCGGCAGTGTCGTGACCGCCGAGCGCAGACCCAGTTGTGGGTTCCGGAACGGGCTACTGACCACGGTGGCCTGCGGCAATGGCTTGTTCTGCGGTTGGGGCCTTGCTTCCGGCTTCGCCTGGGGTCGGGGCTGGACGCCGGCCTCGGGCTTTGCCACGCCGGCAGGACGTACCGGTGCTGGCGCGGGCATTGGTGCTGGCGCCGGCCTTGGCATCACACCTGCGGGCTCACGCTTGACGGCGCCCGGCGCCTCCGCGTGATGCAGCCAGATTTCGCCAGGCTGTGGCGGCGACTCGCGGGTGCGCGGTGGCGGTTGCCACGCCGGCTGGCGGCGCGCTGAAACGGCTTCGATGCTCTTGTGGCGCGGCGCCTGCCTGCCCGCCACGGGCTGTGAGGGCAGCGATGTGGTTTCCCAACGCTCGGTGCCCTCGCGCCCCGGCGTTTGCGCCGACGCATCGCTACGGAACTCGTTACGGAATTCACTACGGAAGTCACTGCGGAAATCACCGCGCGTTTCGGCGCGGGCTTCCTGCCGTGGTGCCGGTGGTTCGTCATCGGCATCGACACGCGGCTTGCGCAGCAGGAACAGGCTGCGCCAGGTCTCGCCAAACACCATCGGCGCGGCCAGCCCGAGCACGGCCAGCATCATCAGCAACGCACCAGTCCAGCCAAGCATGCCGGAAACGCTACCGGCCAGCGCATGACCCACCGCGCCGCCGGCGGCAGCGCCCTCGCCTTCACCGCCGGTCAGCGCTTCAAGGGTGGCGCTGGCGCCCAGCACCAGCAGCGTGCCCATCCATACGCGCAGCGAACCACGGCCAAAGACACGGCGATCGCCGGCAAGCGCACGCCCTACTGTTCGCCAGATAACCGGCAACAGCCAGAAGGTCGACAATCCGAACCAGCCAAGACCCATTTTTGATATGACACGTTCTAAATCACGGGCAGCGATTGTAGCGGGTCTGGCTATGCGGGACTGGCTCTACACGGAAAATCTTACGCTTTAGCGACACTTACTGGCCAACTCGGAACGGATACTTGGCAAAGATCAATCCAACCACCTTGTCGATGGCCTGCTGATTGTTCTGCGGATCGGTCTGATTGGCCTCGCCCTGCGCCACGCCTTCCCATACCAACTGGTTCCGCTTTGCATCGACCAGATCGATGTTCAGGGTCCCCTCGGTATATGTATAGGTGTCGCTGTAGAAGCCGTAGCCGGGCCACGGCGAATATAGGCCGCCCCGGTACGCGTAGTAGCCCATGTACCCGGGCGGGGGCATCGGCGCCGGACTGCTGGCGATCTTCTGCTGGAACTGCATGTTGAAGTTGACCAGCAGGTCGGGCTGGCGCGGCGCGAACTGGTAACCACGCGCGGTCATCTCGCGCTGGACCGCGGCCTTGAGGTATTGCGTGGTCAGGCTCTCGTAACCTTGCCGGTCGGTACCGGGACGCGGCACAAAGCCGAAAGTCCGGTACTGCGAAAAATCGGTGGCACGGTTGTAGTCGGTTCGGATATCGGGGGCGGTGGCACAGCCGCTCACCAGCAGACCAAGCAGCACGCTTCCGGCGGCAAGCGCTGGGCCTGGCAAGAATGTCAGACGGACCATAATGGCGGTCTCCCTAGTTCCATTTCCCGTCGATACCGCCAATGCTGAAGCGGCCCGCGCCAAGCAGTGCCACGGCCAGCGCCGCAGCCAGGTACATGCCCTGCAATTCCAGCGCCCAGCCACCGGTTGGCGCCATTTCACCGAGCTGTTTCGCATGGACGAGGGCGAACGCAAACACCATGTTGACCGCCACGATCAACGCTGCCAGCCGCGACCAGAGGCCGATGATCAGCAGGACCGGCGCCACCACCTCGCCAATGTAGACACCATAGGCCAAAGCCGCCGGCAGGCCGGCCTGCGTCACCACCTGCGTCACAAAGCCAGGGCCTGCCATCAGCTTGGCAATCCCGTGCACCAGAATCAACACACCCAATACGATACGAAGAATGGCCTTGCCCAGATCCTGCGTTCCTTGCGTGCGGCTCATCGCGTTGGCTCCTTGCAGTTGGATACAGGCGCATGTGACCTGTGCAACTACCTTAGATCGTGCTGGCGTGAAGGTAAAGACGCAGCGCTCGACGCGTCCCGCCTATTGCTCGCCCGTGATCTGATCATCGGCTTGCGCCGGCGCAAGGGCTGACGGGGGTGCGGCGTGCATGGGCATGCCGCCCATCGCCATCATGCCCACCTTGCGGCCGTGTTCGGGCAGGACCTCGGCCAGGAAATCAAGAAAGCGGCGCAGGGCCGGCGTTACGCCCTGACGCGAGGGGAACACCGCGTGCAATACGCCCATCGGCAAATCCCATTGAGGCAGCAGCACCTCCAGATTGCCGCGCTCGATATCGTCGCGGCAGTACATGCGTGGCAGCATAGCCACGCCCACGCCGGCAATGGCAGCCTCGCGCAGCAATGCGAACTCATCGGAAACCAGGCGCGGTTCGTAGCCAATGTTGACGGGCTCACCGCCCTTGTCATAAAGCGTCCAGACGTGGCGGCCTTCATGCGGTTTCTGGCCCACGCCGGGCATGCCCTCCAGCGCCTGCGGGGTACGCGGCCGCCCGATACTGTCGAGCAACGCGGGGCTCGCCACCAGTTTCAGGTCGCTCCTGCCAAACGTACGTACTGCCAGGCTGGAATCGTCCAGCACGTTACGTACGCGCAAGGCCATGTCGTAGCCTTCGCCGATGACGTCGACACGGCGGTTAGTTGCATCGATTTCAAGCTGGACGCCGGGGTTGGCGCGCATGAAATGTCCGATATTGGGCGCCAGCAGGATTTGCACGATCGCCACCGGACAACTGATCTTCAAGAAACCGCCCGGTTGCTCGCGCGCCTGCTCAATGACCTCGCGTGCGGCATCGGCCGCCTCCAGCATCTCTCGGCAGTGTGCGTAATACGATTCGCCCAGCGGCGTGACGCGCACCTGACGCGTGGTTCTGCGCAGCAGCTGGACACCAAGATCGCGCTCCAGTTGCGCAATGCGGCGCGATAGCCGCGATTTCGGCACACCGGTTGCGCGGCTTGCCGCCGAAAAGCTGCCGTGCTGTACCACCTGGGCGAACAGTGACAAATCGTTGAGGTCCTGCATGATCCGGGCTCCGGCTCTCTCGTTGCATCAATAGAACAATCATTTGCATTTTGCCTCACTACCGGCATCAATGGCCAGCCTATATCTTTCAGCCATCCCAACCGAACTTAGTGGAGCCAGACAATGAACATCCTGCAGATCGATTCGAGCGTCCTGGGCGACAACTCCGTATCGCGCAACCTGACCGCCAGCATCGTGGCTGACCTCGTGGCCAAGAACCCCGCCGCCAACGTGACCGTGCGCGACCTCGACCGCGAAGCCCCCGCCCACCTGGGCAACCATCTGCTGCCAGTCCTGGGCGGCCCGAAGGATGGCCTGAATGCGGTACAGCAGGCAGAACTGGAGCGCACTGAAGCGTTCCTGGCCGAATTCCTGGCCGCCGATGTGCTGGTGATTGGCGCGCCGCAGTACAACTTCGGCATCCCGAGCCAGCTCAAGGCCTGGATCGACCGCATTGCGCAAGCCGGCCGTACGTTCCGCTACACGGCAAATGGCCCGGAAGGCCTGGCCGTCGGCAAGCGCGCAGTGGTTGTGTCATCGCGTGGCGGCGTGCGCCAGGACAGCGAGGCACTGGATCTGCATGAAATCACCATGGACGCCGTGCTGCGTTTCCTGGGCATCACCGATATCACCTTCGTCCGCGCCCATGGCCTGGCGATGGGTCCGGAAGCCCGCGAAGCCGGCCTGAGCAAGGCCCGTACCGAGATTGCCGCACTCAACGACGCCGTTCGCGCCGCCGCCTGAGCCTCGCCCCGCATCCCACCTCCTCCGTGAAGTACCCGGCGTCGTTCCCCTTCGGCGCCGGTGCTGCCTGAGACCGGCATTCCCACGCGGGATGCCGGTCTTTTTTCCGTCTTGCCCGTAGGCATCGGCCTACATCGCTAGCGGACGGCACCCCGCTCGCCCGTTCGGTCGGATGGGTCTATGATGGTTCGACAATCCGCCAGTCGAGCCCCCTACCCAAGTCCGCCCACCGAAGTCCGCCATCCGGGAGCCTGCATGACCTCAGCCTCAGCACTGTTGCCTGCCACGGCCAGCCATCCGCCGCACGAACCCGCGCTGCTGAGCCAGTACAGACACGTGCGCGCCGCCACCGAAGCCATGGTGGCGGATCTTTCCGACGCTGACGCCACCGTGCAGTCGATGGACGATGCCAGCCCCGCCAAATGGCATCTGGCGCATACCACGTGGTTCTTCGAGGAATTCGTGCTCGCGGCGCGGCTGGCCGACTACGAGCCGGTCGATCCGCAGTATCGCTACCTGTTCAACTCCTACTACGAATCGGTTGGCGCCCGGCATCCGCGGCCGCGCCGCGGCCTTCTCACGCGGCCATCGCTTGACGAAGTGCTGGCCTACCGCGAGGCCGTCGACGAAAGCATGTTGTCGCTGCTGATGTCGGCGCAAACCGACGATGAGGCCGCCCTGATCACACTGGGGCTGCATCACGAACAGCAGCATCAGGAATTGCTGCTGACCGATATCCTGCACCTGTTTGCCCAGAATCCGCTGCGTCCGGCTTATGTACCGGCACTGACGGTACCCGTGGTGAGCGATCCGCGCCCTGCGCCGGAATGGATTCCGTTGCAAGGCGGCATTGTCACGATCGGACACGGCGGCGACGGTTTTGCCTTCGATTGCGAAACCCCTCGGCACCAGGTGTTGCTACAGCCGTACACGCTGTGCTCGCACCCGGTGAACAACCGCCAATGGTTCGAGTTTATCGAGGACGGTGGCTACCAGACCGCAGGCCTGTGGCTGTCCGATGGCTGGCGCTGGGTATGCGATCACCGGATCGAAGCCCCGTTGTACTGGGAGGAACGGGAAGGCACATGGTGGCAGATGACCCTGCGCGGCATGCAGCCGGTTGATCCGGACAGCCCGGTCACCCACGTCAGTTTCTTCGAGGCCGATGCATTCGCGCGCTGGGCCGAACGGCGCCTGCCTACCGAAGCCGAATGGGAACATGCCGCCCGCAACCTGGCGGCCACCGGTAATTTTGTCGAGGGGCGTACGCTGCGTCCGCTGCCGGACCGGCAAGACACCTCGGGTGCATTGCGCCAAATGTTTGGCGATGTGTGGGAATGGACCGCCAGTGCATTCCTGCCATATCCGGGTTTCCGGCCGAGCGCCGGTGCGGTGGGCGAATACAACGGCAAGTTCATGAGCAGCCAGATGGTGCTACGTGGCGGGTCCTGCGTCACCCCCGAGTCGCATATCCGTGCGACCTACCGTAACTTCTTCTACCCGCATCAGCGCTGGCAGTTCACGGGCGTACGCCTGGCCGACGACCTCTGACCCCTTCCTTGTAAGCCGCTTGCAAGCCGCTTGCAAGCCGTAGCCATGGGCGTTCCCGAGATTCAGGAACGCCCATTTTGCTGATGGGGCGAACGCTTGGCAGTTAATTGCCAAATCAGTCAATTCCTAATCAGGAAGATGCATATCACTCCTGACGCAGCCGCCGCCACAGCGTGGTGGCGCTGATGCCAAGCTGAGCGCAGGCGGCAGCCCGGTTGCCGCCGCATTCTTCCAGCACCTTGCGAATATGTTCGGCCTGACTGGCCTGCGCCACGCCTGCCAGCGATGGCCGCGCGGTCGGTACGGACGCGACCGCCTGCTCCAGCGCCGCCATCTGCCTGCCCGAAAACAGCTCCGGCACGGCCGCCTGCAGTTCCCGTTGCTGCGCTACCGGTTCCAGTTGTGCGCCGGCCACCAGCACCGCAATGCGCTCCGTAACGTTCTCGAGTTCACGGATATTCCCCGGCCATGAATAGTCGGTCAGCCGCGCCTGCACCTGTGCTGGCAGCGGCTGCGGGGTGGCAATACCCAATCTTTCCTGCGCCCGGCGATACAGCAGCGCCGCCAATGCAGGCAGGTCTGCGGCGCGCTCGCGCAATGGCGGCATGTCGATGCGCAGGATGTTCAGGCGGTAGTAAAGGTCCTGCCGGAACGTACCCTCGCGCACCAGCGCCGCAAGGTCGCGGTGCGTGGCGGCAATCACGCGCACATTGACGGGCACCGCCTCGATGCCGCCGATCGGCAGCACCTGCTTTTCCTGCAGCACGCGTAGCAACCGGGTCTGCAGCGCCGGCGGCATGTCGCCCACCTCATCGAGGAACAGCGTGCCATTGTGCGCCGACTCAAACAGGCCGGCCTTGCCGCCACGGCGTGCGCCGGTGAACGCGCCCTCCTCGTAGCCGAACAGTTCCGATTCGAGCAGCGCTTCCGGGAACGCCGCGCAGTTCACGGCCACGAATGGAAACGCGCGCCGCGGGCTGGCGTCGTGCATGCCCTGCGCCAGCACCTCCTTGCCGGTACCGCTCTCGCCGCCTACCAGCACCGTCGAATCGACCACCGCATAGCGCCGCGCCAGCGCACGCAGGTCGTTCATCGCGGCGGAGTCGCCGGCCAGGTCATCGAGGCTATAGCGCACACCCGCCGCGCGCGGCCGGGTACGCGAGCGCAGATTGCGATCGGCCCGGTGAATCGCATTGGCATCCTGGATCGTCAGCACGGCCCCCGAGGTACCGGCTTCGCCAACGATGGGAATCCGGTTCACCACCACCATGCGGTCACCGAGCCGGTGGATCGCTTCGAGTTACCGCGCACCGCTGCGCATTACGCCATCGAGCGACAGGTCCGGCGCCAGGGTCGACAGCTTGCGTCCAACCGCCACGCCGGCCGGTGTACCAAGAAAGCGCTCCATGGCGGGGTTGAATGCCTGGACCCGGCCCTCCGCATCCACGGCCGCCACGCCTTCGTTCAGGTGAGCCAGGATCGCATTGACGTAGTCGCGCCGCGTGGACTCGATGCGGCGCAGGCGCGCCGCCTCGATTGCGTCCTCCAATGCCAGCCGCACGGCGTTGCCCGAGTACAGGAATACGCCCACCAGGCCGTACTTGTCGGCCAGGTCCGTCACCATGCCGGGCCCCACCACCACCCGGATGCCCTCTTCCTTGAGCGCCCGCACGCGTGCGGTGGCATCGTCCTCGGTCAGATAGGTGTAGCGTGGAATGTCGAGCCCGAACGCGCTGACGAACTCGTCCACTTCGGCGTAGGTCGAAGCATGCGTAACCAGCGCCACCCGCGGTGAAATGCGCCGCGCCGTGGCCAGCGCGCTCATGACATCGAAGCCCGTGACCTTGACCAGCACCACGGGAACATCGACATGCTGGCGCAGGTAGGCGCCATTGGAACCACCAGCCACCACCACGTCGACGCGATTTTCGCGCGCCTCGCGATTGATGGCGCTGGCCGCCGCCTCGAACGCCCGGCCGACGATGCGGAATTCGGCCCGCGCGGCATAGGCGGGAATCAGGTCCGCGAACGCACGCGACAACCGGCTGATACCCATCGCCCAGATGCGTGGCCGGGCACCGGTGGCTAGCGCGGACGCAGGACTGAGCGGCAAAGGAGATGGCAGTGACGACATGGAGTCTGGCCCGGGACCGGCATATATTCGATCAGGTTCGATTGCAGATTGTGCGCCGGCGCGCTTCGCATTTCAACTTTGAAATTATTGAATTTCAATTTCGCAATTGAAATGTGCCAAAGCAGCCGCTTGAGGAACGGGCACCACAGGCCTCAAAACTGCCTAACCAACTGATAACAAAGGACTTCTGCGCGACGAAACGACCCAACTGGCACGCCATGGCCGACCCACGAAAACCTGGCACACGCTTTGCGCTTAGTTGCGCCGCCCTGCCTGACGCAGGTTGAAACCTACAAGAGATGCCCGCCATGACTTTTTCCGCCAACGAACTCGCCCGCTCCGCGGGTGCCCGCTTTCGCCAGGCCCTGATCGACGAAGCCCCGCTGCAGATTCCGGGCACGATCAACGCCAATCACGCGCTGCTGGCCAAACGCGCCGGATATCGCGCCATCTACCTGTCCGGCGGCGGCGTGGCCGCCGGCTCGCTGGGCCTGCCCGACCTGGGTATTTCGAATCTCGACGATGTGCTGACCGATATCCGCCGCATCACCGATGTCTGCGACACGCCGCTGCTGGTAGACGTCGACACCGGCTTCGGTTCGTCGGCGTTCAACGTGGCCCGCACCACGCGCTCGCTGATCAAGTTCGGCGCTGCCGCGATGCATATCGAAGACCAGGTTGGCGCCAAGCGCTGTGGCCATCGCCCGAACAAGGAAATCGTCGGCAAGGATGAAATGGTTGACCGCATCAAGGCCGCCGTCGACGCCCGCACCGACCAGAATTTCGTGATCATGGCCCGCACCGACGCGCTGGCCGTGGAAGGCCTGGATGCCGCGATCGAACGCGCGGTAGCCTGCGCGGAAGCCGGTGCCGACGCCATCTTCCCGGAAGCCATGACCGACCTCGACATGTACGCCAGGTTTGTCGATGCCGTGAAGGTGCCGGTGCTGGCCAACCTGACCGAATTCGGCGCCACGCCATACTTCACGCTTGACGACCTGCGCAGCGTGGGCGTAGCCATGGCACTCTATCCGCTGTCGGCATTCCGCGCCGCCAACAAGGCCGCCGAGAACGTCTTCGCGGCAATCCGCCGCGATGGCACGCAGAAGAACGTGGTCGATACGATGCAGACGCGCGCCGAACTCTACGAGCGGATCGACTACCATGCCTACGAGCAGAAGCTCGACGCCCTGTTCGCCCAGGCCAAGACCAAATAAGCCCACCGTATAACCGGGACGCAAGACGCGCTGAACACCATGGCAGCTCGCAAAACTACCTCACAGAACAAGGAGACCCAGATGTCCGAAGCCCAACCGCTGGCCACGCCGAAGCCCAAGAAGTCCGTTGCCCTGTCGGGCGTTGCCGCCGGCAACACCGCGCTGTGCACCGTTGGCCGTAGCGGCAACGATCTCCACTATCGCGGCTACGACATCCTCGATATCGCCGATACCTGCGAATTCGAGGAAATCGCTCACCTGCTGGTGCACGGCAAGCTGCCCACCAAGTCGGAACTGGCAGCCTACAAGGTCAAGCTCAAGGCATTGCGCGGCCTGCCCGCCAACGTCAAGGCGGCGCTCGAATGGGTACCGGCCAGCGCTCACCCGATGGACGTGATGCGCACCGGCGTGTCGGTGCTGGGCACCGTGCTGCCGGAGAAAGATGACCACAACACCCCGGGCGCGCGCGACATCGCCGACCGCCTGATGGCCAGCCTGGGCTCGATGCTGCTGTACTGGTACCACTACAGCCACAACGGCCGACGCATCGAGGTGGAAACCGACGACGAATCGATCGCCGCCCACTTCCTGCACCTGCTGCATGGCGAAGCGCCGTCGAAGCTCTGGGAACGCGCGATGCAGACCTCGCTGATCCTGTACGCGGAGCACGAGTTCAACGCATCGACGTTTGCCTGCCGCGTGGTTGCCGGCACCGGTTCCGACATGTATTCGGCCATCTGCGGCGGCATTGGTGCACTGCGCGGCCCGAAGCATGGCGGCGCCAATGAAGTGGCCTTCGAGATCCAGAAGCGCTACGACACGCCCGACGAAGCCGAGGCCGATGTGCGCCGCCGCGTGGAAAACAAGGAAGTCGTGATCGGCTTCGGCCACCCGGTGTACACGATCAGCGATCCGCGTAACGTGGTGATCAAGGAAGTGGCGCGCAAGCTGTCGAAAGACGCCGGTTCGATGAAGATGTTCGACATCGCCGAGCGTCTGGAAACGGTCATGGCCGATGCCAAGAAGATGTTCCCGAACCTCGACTGGTTCAGCGCCGTGAGCTACCACATGATGGGCGTGCCTACCGCGATGTTCACGCCGCTGTTCGTGATTGCCCGCACGTCGGGCTGGGCCGCGCATGTCATCGAGCAACGGATCGACAACAAGATCATCCGTCCGACGGCCAACTACACCGGCCCGGAAAACCTGAAGTTCGTGCCGATCGAAAAGCGCGCCTGACATTAGTCGCAACAAAAACAGTGCCACCGTCCTGCCACACTGAATCCGGCGGGACGGCAGGCACGCCAGTCTCCACGACGCCATGAACACTGCATACCGCAAGCCGCTACCCGGCACCAAGCTTGACTACTTCGACGCACGCGCGGCCGTCAACGACATTACCGCGGGCGCGTGGGACAAGCTGCCCTACACGTCGCGCGTGCTGGCCGAGAACCTCGTGCGCCGCTGCGACCCCGCCACGCTGACCGCGTCGCTCAAGCAACTGATCGAACGCAAGCGTGAGCTCGATTTCCCATGGTTCCCCGCGCGCGTGGTCTGCCATGACATCCTGGGCCAGACCGCGCTGGTAGACCTTGCCGGCCTGCGCGACGCGATTGCCGACCAGGGTGGCGACCCGGCCAAGGTCAACCCGGTGGTACCGGTCCAGCTGATCGTCGACCATTCACTGGCAGTCGAGTGCGGCGGCTTCGATCCCGATGCGTTCGCGAAAAACCGCGCCATCGAGGATCGCCGCAACGAAGACCGCTTCGACTTCATCAACTGGACCAAGAAGGCGTTCCGCAACGTCGACGTGATCCCGCCGGGCAACGGCATCATGCACCAGATCAACCTGGAAAAGATGTCGCCCGTGATCCACGCCGAGCATGGCGTGGCCTACCCCGATACCTGCGTCGGCACCGACAGCCACACCCCGCACGTGGATGCGCTGGGCGTGATCGCAATCGGCGTGGGCGGACTGGAAGCCGAGAACGTGATGCTGGGCCGTGCATCGTGGATGCGCCTGCCCGATATCGTCGGCGTGGAGCTGACCGGCCGTCGCCAGCTTGGCATCACGGCCACCGACATCGTGCTGGCCCTGACCGAGTTCCTGCGCCGCGAAAAGGTGGTTGGCGCGTACCTGGAATTCCGTGGTGAAGGCGCTTCGAGCCTGACGCTGGGCGACCGCGCCACGATCTCGAACATGGCGCCCGAGTATGGCGCCACCGCCGCGATGTTCTTTATCGACGGCCAGACCACCGAATACCTGCGCCTGACCGGCCGCGAAGAAGCGCAGGTGCAGTTGGTGGAAAACTATGCAAAGACCGCCGGCCTGTGGGCCGATGCGCTCAAGGATGCCGAGTACGAGCGCGTGCTGACGTTCGACCTGTCGACCGTGGTGCGCAATATGGCCGGCCCGTCGAATCCGCACAAGCGCCTGCCAACCTCCGACCTGGCCGCGCGTGGCATTGCCGGCAAGTGGGAAGAAACGCCGGGCCAGATGCCCGACGGCGCGGTAATCATTGCCGCCATTACGAGCTGCACGAACACCAGCAACCCGCGCAACGTGATTGCCGCCGCGCTGCTCGCGCGCAACGCCAATGCACGCGGCCTCACGCGCAAGCCGTGGGTCAAGTCATCGCTGGCGCCGGGATCGAAAGCCGTTGAACTGTATCTGGAAGAAGCCAATCTGCTGCCCGATCTTGAAAAGCTCGGCTTTGGCATCGTGGCTTTCGCCTGCACGACCTGCAACGGCATGTCGGGTGCGCTCGATCCGAAGATCCAGCAGGAAATCATCGACCGCGACCTGTATGCCACGGCCGTGCTGTCCGGCAACCGCAATTTCGACGGCCGCATCCATCCGTACGCCAAGCAGGCCTTCCTGGCCTCGCCGCCGCTGGTGGTGGCCTACGCCATCGCCGGCACGATCCGCTTCGATATCGAGCGCGATGCGCTGGGTACCGATGCCGACGGCAAGCCGGTCTACCTGAAGGATATCTGGCCGAGCGACGACGAGATCGACGCCATCGTCAAACAGAGCGTCAAGCCCGAACACTTCCGCAAGGTCTACGAGCCGATGTTCGCGCTGCACGCCGAGAACGATACGTCGACCGACCCGCTCTACGACTGGCGCCCGCAAAGCACCTACATCCGCCGCCCGCCGTACTGGGAAGGCGCCCTGGCCGGCGAACGCACGCTGCAAGGCATGCGTGCGCTGGCAGTGCTTGGTGACAACATCACCACCGACCACCTGTCGCCGTCGAACGCAATCATGCTCAACAGCGCGGCCGGCGAATACCTGGCCAGGATGGGCCTGCCCGAGGAAGACTTCAACTCGTACGCCACGCATCGCGGCGATCACCTGACCGCGCAACGCGCCACGTTCGCCAACCCGACGCTGATGAACGAAATGGCAGTGGTGGATGGCGCGGTCAAGAAGGGTTCGCTGGCCCGCATCGAGCCCGAAGGCAAGGTCGTACGCATGTGGGAAGCCATCGAAACCTACATGGACCGCAAGCAGCCGCTGATCATCGTTGCCGGCGCCGACTACGGCCAGGGATCTTCACGTGACTGGGCCGCCAAGGGCGTGCGCCTGGCCGGCGTGGAAGCCATCGTTGCCGAAGGCTTCGAGCGCATCCACCGCACCAACCTGATTGGCATGGGCGTGCTGCCGGTGGAGTTCCTGCCGGGCACCAACCGCACCACGCTGGGCATCGACGGCACCGAGACGTTCGATATCGTTGGCGCCCGCAAACCGCGCGCACAACTGACGCTGGTGCTCCACCGCCGCAATGGCGAAAAGGTGGAAGTGCCGGTGCTGTGCCGTCTGGACAGTGATGAAGAAGTCTCGATCTACGAAGCCGGCGGCGTACTGCAGCGATTCGCGCAGGACTTCCTGGAATCGTCGCGCGCGGCGGCCTG
>VFQP010003120.1_pt1 | contig 17285 bp, 16 predicted proteins | sample 3512351 | NCBI WGS metagenome assembly VFQP01 (sample SAMN10412372, study PRJNA504923) | tailings metagenome | isolation source: Relicate 1 Philex TSF1 revegetated site | place: Philippines: Tuba, Benguet | collected 2017-08-29
GCCGGCCACGCCGGCCCGCTCCCCCTGCACACTACACGTCACGTGCGCAGGGCTCCAGTACTCGGTTGGACGGGCACAAGGTGGTGGTGTTCACGCGCTCGGAGCACCGGCAGCAGCGGCCCAGCAGCAACAGCAGCGTCGTAGAGGGCGCGGTGGTTGGAGGCGACAAGGCAGCGGCCGTGGGCGTGGCGAGCGCGTGAGTTGCTGGTGCGACTTGCTGGCCCATGACGTGACGCGCGGTGTAATCGCGCAGCGCGCCAGCACCTGCGCCACCAGCCCGCACAGAGTCTCACGCCAGCGCTGTCTGTGCGGGAGGTGCACACCTGGGCAGCCTGCTCTACTCAGGGTGGGCTTCCAGCGGGGCGCGTCGCGCGGCGCACGCCGTTGAGTGGCTGGCACGCCCTGAGTGGCGCCGCAGCTTGCCATCCGTGCAGCTGGATCGTGGAAAACTTGATGGGCGCGGACTCCCTTGGCTGTTGACGCGCACCTCTGCGGCGGTGGCGCTGCCAGGATCACGATTCGTGCTGCGTGGGTTCGTAGTACCATCCGCTCGGGGGGATGAGGGGATGCACGCACCACACACGCAGCGAGTTAGGAGCACTAGCACAGAGCAGCGATGAGCTCGCTGGGCCTTGTATCATTGGCTGTCCGATGAAGAGGTAGTCCGCGATGCGTGCGGGCGCCGGAGCAGGAGGACGCGCGGGGCGAGTCGGCCCCGTGGCGGTGCTGCTGGCGCTGCTGCTCTTCAGCAGCCCGGGGGCGTGCAGCGGCGAGGCTGCGCGCTGGAGGAGAGCGCTGCAGCAGTGGGGCCGAGCGCTTCTGCAAACAGGGAGCTTTTCTCGGCGAGGCACCGAGGCGCAGCCCGTCGTGTGGCGCCTGGCGGACAACTCGACGCTGCCAGCATTCAACGTCACAGGTGCGCGCTTCGCACGAGGCTCGCTGGGGCGTGGGGCGCTCGCCCGGGTGGTGTCGAGGGGCGCCAGGGGCTGCAAAGACGTTGCGCTTCCGCTGCCCGCCGGCGCCCCGCGACGCGCTCCGCTGTTTCAAGACATTAACAGCTCGCTCCTCACAGCGCGATGGGGCTCCTCGCGGGGGGGGGCCCTCGCTCCACTCGCCACTCTCCATCTTGCTTCCGTTCGCATTCTCCTCCCTCCGGCAGGGGGCGGCACACTGGAGCTGGCGCAGCTGCAGCTGGTGGACACGACCACCGTCAACGCGTCCCTGGGCCCCTTGCCGTTCGAGGAGCAGCTGGTGCTGCCATGGCTCGGCACGCTCGCGCCCACCGCTCTGGCCATCATGGACGGCGTCAACATCAGCCTGCCATGCCAGCGGCTCGCCGAGCTCCAGGACACGGCCTGCAGGACGCTCAACTTACAGGAGCTCAGCATGCTGCAGGTGCGCTCGCCGGCGCGCGAGGCCACCCGGGCAGGGAATGGATGGGCGGCGGGCGCGCCGCTCACTATCCGCGGCCCAGCGCAGCAGCCCCACGGCTCCAGTGGGCTTCCCGCGCTCGCGTGGCACTCATGGCGTACTCCAGCCACTGGCAGGCTGGTTTTGGGGCTAGATCCTCGAGGGGGTGGCCCGGCGCCACCTCGCCGGGCCCTGCCGCCGCCAGCCGTCGCGCCGCTCGTGCGCACGGGGCGTGCCAGCGGGCAAACCGAAGCCTGGCAGCGCGGTGGGGCGCAGGGGCGCAGGAGATGCGCACGGCCGCGGCGTGGCGCGCAGACGTCAGCGGTGGGACGGAGTGCTGCGAGCTGGCAGGCCAGCGGCAGCAGGGGGGCACCGCCAAACAGGGGTGCCCAGCGGCGTGAATTATGATGCGCGGGACAACCGCCCGGGCAGCCGTCCACCCCACAGCAGCCCCGCAGCAGCACGCACCGTGCACGGGGGGCGAACGGTCGGCGGCGCCAGGTCCCCCAGCGCAGCGCGTTGACGTCGGTGGGTTGGCGGCGCGTGCGTGTGTGTGGGCACGCAGGTAGAGCCTGGGCTGCTGGTGGTGGAGCGCTGGTGGACCACGCGCCTGCACGCCACGCAGCTGCGCTTCACCTGCCAGCTCACGCAGCAGGAGCGGCTGATGCAGCAGCAGCCCATGGCGGCGCCGGACGAGAACGGCAGGTGGCCGGCGCCCACCATGGCGTGCGCCGTGGCGCGCGCCGGCGACTGGGCGCAGCTGGTCACCACGTCGCGGCGGCTGCAGCAGGCGGCGTCGTCCGTGCACGTGATCCTCACAAACGACATCGCGCTGCAGGTGGGGACGCGCAGTGCTCCGCTCCCCAGGCGGGGGGTGCATACGGGCGGGAGACCTGTGGCTTTGTGCAGCCAAGCCTGCTGGGGCTCTGGCTGGGCGCAGTTTTTGAAGGGGGTTCTGCGGCTGGTTGGCGGCGGTTGCCCGCGGCGCGCAGGTGGTTTCTTCCATGGACCACACGACGGCCCAGGTGGACACGGTGGCTGTGTACCGCCGCATGCGGGTGGCGCCGCTGCCATCCCGGGAGGGGTTCACGTACATGAAGCTGGGCCCGCTCTTTGCAGAGGTGCGCGCTGTAGGGGCAGCAGCAGGGGCGAGAGCGGCAGCGGCAGGAGCACCGGCAGCGGCAGGAGGTGCGGCCGTGGGCACGGTGTGGCCCGGCCGGCAGCAGCTGCAGGCCAATGTGCGGCTGGCGCAGGCGTGGAGGACCAGGCGACCGTGGCAGTGGAGCGCACGGCAGTGCAGCAGCTTGGGAGGCAGCGGGGCAAACGCGCAGCCGCAATGCGCGGCGGCGCAGAGGCGTGCGCTGCATCGTGACCGGCTGCGGGTGCGGCAGTGGGCACTGCGTGACGGGTGGGACGCGCCGTGCCCTGCCCGCCGCGCACCGCGCAGGGCCTCTGGGACATGTTTGACGGCAACGCCACCATTGAGTTTGAGGACCTGACCTTCACGGCGCTGCCCCTGGTGCGCGCGCATCTGAGCGCGACAGCAGCAGCAGCAGCAGCACCACGCGGCTGCTCAGCATGTGCGGCTGGCGTCACCGGGCCGGCATGTGGCGACGCGCCGACGTGCTGACGTGGGTCGGTTTGATGATGGCCCCCGTGCTGCCGCAGGGCCCGTCGGACAAGTTCCCCATGGCGGTGCTCCCGTGGGGCATGTGGAACGTGCGGATGGACCGGTGCAACTACACGCCGGGTGCCATCAAGCTGGTCAACAGCGTGCTCGTCACCCAGGCCGAGACCATGGACTATGTTTCGTACTGGTGAGTCCGGCCGTTTGCAAGAGGGACCGCGTAAGAGGGACGGTGGTGAGCCCGTTGAGGCTTGGTGAGGCCGTGCGAACCACGGACGGGCGCTACTACTGAGCAGCCGTGCGGTCAGGCGCCGAACTCGGGGTGCGCTCGCTCTCGACGCGCGACGAACGCGCTCGCTGGCCTTCTCTGCGCGATCCTGCTGCTGCTGCCTGCGCAGGACCAACGAGTACCTGAGCATGTTCCCTGACCGCGCCGAGGCGGCGCACTGGTGGGGCGAGGACACGGCCTGCGACCCGCCGCGGCACCGCTCGCTCATCACCGAGCAGGTCCAGCTGCTCGGCTCGCACACCTGGGTCGCCGCCAACGCATCGACGTTGGGCGTCAGCCTCATCAACGTGACCATCACCTCGTCGTACCCCGACGGCTTCAACCCGTCGCGGCCGGGCCTGCAGCTCACCAAGCTGTTCGACAACCCCTACATGCCGCTCAACCTCGTCACCTGGGTCACGACGGGCGCCGAGTTCGTCCGCGCGCTGGTCGAGCAAAAGACGCCCAACATCGTGGTGCTCGCCAACATGACGGTGAGCAAGAACCTGTGGCCGGCCAAGCCCGTGCAGCTCAACCGCGACCTCACCATCGTCGGGTGGTCCAACCGCGCCACCGTGCTCAACTGGGACGGCGCCGTCGAGCTCATCACGCTCAACTACGTGCACAACCTCAAGCTCCGTGAGTCCGCAGGGAGTCCGTGCGCCTCCATCGCGCCCGTGCTCTGCGAGCGCCGCCGACGCGCGGCTCACCTCGCCTCGCTGCTGCTTCCTCCTCGACCAACCATATATAAATCAACCACACCGCGCGCGCAGGCAACCTGGTGCTCATGAACGGCGGCCAGGGGCACGAGGACTGCGAGCCGGCGTGGGCCGCCAACATGACGTTTTACCAGTGGCCCGTCACCTACGGCTGGTGAGCGCCGAGCCCCCTTTCCCTTCTGCTCTCGCGCACCTCGGCGCGAGCACCGCCCGCCTCAAAACGCGCGCGATCCTCGCCCCGCGAACCACGCCGCAGGACGTCGAGCAACAGCGTGCAGCTTCAGAGCGTCACCATCGTGGTGCCGCCCTCCGAGTTCGAGATCCTCGAGCACGCGCGCACCACGGGCGGCTACGCGCAGCACGACGACGACCACGACGACGACGCGCCCGCCCAGCCCGCCGCCACGGCGCCCGCGCCCGGCGGCTCCAAGCCCTACGGCCTCACCTGGGTCGAGACGGCCACCTTTACCGACACGGACGCAAAGGTGCCGCTGCTGGTCGAGGCATGCCTGCTCGGCTACGACGTCACCATCACGCAGCGGCCCATCCTCTACTCGCAAATCCCGTACGACGTGGTGCTGGGCTACTCGCTGGGCGGCGGGTCCCGCGCGCCGGGCGCCGGCGCGGCGGCGGCATCGGGGGAGTCGTCGGACTCAGAGCAGTGGAAGCTGGTGGTGGCCATCGTGGTGCCCGTGGTGCTGGGGTCGCTGGCGGTGGCGGCGGGCTGCCTGCTCGTCGCGCTGCGGCGGCGGCGGCTGCGTGAGGCGGCGGCGGTCGGCGGCGCGGGCGGAGGCGGCGCGGCGCTGGCGGGCGGGTGCAAGGGGTGGTTCTCGGCCGGCGGCAAGGGCAGCAAGGGCGCGGCGGAGGGGGCGGCGGCGGACGGCGACGCCGAGCGGGGCGAGCCGGGCCGGCGGCAGTCGCGGCGCGGGCAGGCGGTGGCGGTGGCGGTGGCCGCCGGCGCGGCGCAGGCGGCGGGCAGCTCGGCGGCGCGCGGCGGCGCGCGCCAGCCGCGCCGCCCAGCAGGCGCGCAGCAGGATGTCAGCAGCACCGTGGCCGTGGAGCTGGCGGCGGGCAAGCCGTCGCCCGCGCGCGCCGCCAGGCCGGGCGACGCCGCCATGTGCCTCCCGACGGCGCTCTCGTCGAGCACGTCGTCGCGCGCCACGCACCCGCACCCGGCGCTGCACGTGGGCGTGGGCGCCGGCGCCGGCAAGGCGCTCACGCCCGACCGGAGCAGCCCGTCGGCCTCGTCGCGCACCACGCTGGGCGCCCGCGGCGGCTCGGACCTCAGCGGCGCCGGCGACACGCCGTGCCACGACTCAGGCGCGCAGGCGCACCCGGCGGGCGCGGCGGCGGCGGCTGCGACAGACGAGGCGGCCTCTGGCGACGTCGCGCCGGCGTCGTGGGAGGCGGCGGCGGCGCTGGTCGCCACGCTGGCGGCGGGCGCGCCGGCGCAGGCCGCCGGCGGCGTGCTGCTGCCTCCCCCGGCGGCGGCGGCGGAGCGGGAGTTCAGCTTCCATTCGGCGGCGCGGCGGGAGGCGGCGGGGCGGGCGCAGCAGCAGGGCAGCTGCAGCAGCAGCTTCCAGGACAGCTTTGAGCTGGTGCCGCGCGACTCGGACCAGCTCCTCATCCACCAGATCGATTTGTCGCCAGAGCTCATGGTGAGCGTTGTGGCCAGGAGAGCAGGCAGGAGCCTTGCCGTCCTGTCAAAGGGTTCCGTCGCAAAGGTTTGAGTGGCGTGAGGAGGCGAGCGGTCTGCTGACGTTGTTGACGTTGTTGACTGGGTGGCTGTGTTGTTTTGCCCGCGCGTGCTCGCAGCGGCCCACCTCGGCGCCGGACGTGGTGGCGCAGCTGAAGGCGATCGTGGGGCGCATGCAGCAGGAGCTCGGGGACCAGGAGGTGCACATCACAGGTGCGGCGTTTGCTTTTCCCTGCGCGTCTTCGGCCCTCTGCCAAACTTGGCGCACGAGCAGCAGCGTGCTTCGGCGTCGAACATCTGGAGGCCGGGGCTCACCAGCGGCGCGTGGCTCGGTCGTGCGCGTGCGCGCAGGCATGATTGGGCAGGGCGGCAGCGGCGTGGTGTACCTGGGCATGTGGCGCGGGCTGACGGTGGCGGTCAAGAGCCTCACGTTCAGCGCGCTGCCCTCGCAGCCCGTCAACCGGCGGCAGCAGCGCGCCATGACCGAGGCGGCCATCTGCCGCACGCTGCAGCACCCAAACATCGTCGCCACCTACTCGTACGACCTCCAGGTGAGAGGAGCACCACACCTCTCGACCCTGCACCTCTCTTGATCAGAGGTCTGTCCGCTGATCAAGGCGGCTCGGGCGCCGCTGATGCTAACCGTGTGAGTGGCGGCGACGCGCGTGCGCCGCCCCCCGCAGGTGATGCGGTCGACAAAGACGAGCACCACCAGCACGCCCCGCCGCAGCACGCACAACAGCGCGGCCGGCGAGCACTTCAGCCAGGCGCTGGGCCTGGCGGTCGGCGGCGCAGGTGCGCGGCGCCGCGGCAGCCGCCCGACCCCCCACCCTATCCGCGCGACACGCGAGACCCGCCGCTCACTCTTGCGCCACCATTGTTGCTTTCACCCCCAGGCTCCTCCTCTCCGGACCTTGTGTTCCCCGACACGCAGCCGTTTGGTGGCGTGGTGGAGTACAAGCTCTACATCATCCAAGGTGCGCAGGCGCCTCACCACCGGCCCTGACGGACTGGGCGGTCGATGCCATCGCAGCGCCGTGCGTCGCAGCGCGCGGCGTGGCGCTCACCTCGTCTGCGTGCGCTCTCTGCTGCTGCTGCTGCTGCTGCTCCTCAGAGTACTGCGACGGCGGCACGCTGAGGAGCCTGATTGACGAGAGCAAGCTCGCGCCGCACGCCACGTCGCAGCAGCGCAGCTTCTCGGGCCCGCCCGCCGCCTCGGCCGCACCCGGCCCCGCCACGCCCGCGCCGCGCCTGGTGAGCAGCCGCCCGCCGCACCTTTTCTCGCTGCCTCCGGCCCCAGGCGTGCGCCGCGTGCGAACGGAATCTGGAGCAGCGCGCAAGATTGCGCCGTCGCGTCCCCGCTCTTTGTGCGCCTGCCTGCGCAGGGGCCTCTGCTGCAGCTGGCGACAGACATTGCGGCGGGCATGAGCCACGTGCACTCGCGCAACATTGTGCACGGCGACCTCACGCCGGCCAACGTGCTGCTGCGACTGCACCAGCCCACCGAGTCGGGGTGCACCGCCAAGGTGGCAGGTGCGCGGCGCCTCCCTCCTGCCTTGCCCCCCATGGCCGCGGCGGCGAGCCCCAGCGCCGCAGGCCTGCGCAAAACGCGACGCCTTTTGTCTACGCGTGACGTGACTCTGCTTAAGCGTGCGTGCTGCTCCCGCCACCGCGCCTGCAGACTTTGGCCTGAGCTGGAAGCTGGCGAGCGGGCAGGAGCACGTGAGCAACGCGCGGCAGGGCACTGGCTTCTACATCGCGCCAGAGGTGCTGCACGTGGGCGTCATGTCCAAGGCCGCCGACGTCTTCTCCTTCGGCATGCTGCTCCACGAGGTGAGAGGCGCCTCCCCTCCCGGCTGGCTCCTCCTGGTGTGCAAGTTGAGCAGCGACCGAGTCCGCAGCGGCTGGCTGTGGAGAAAGCTGCCCGCGCAACGGCGGTTGTTGCCTCACGCCTCTCTCTCTCGCGCGTGCCGCTCGCCTCGCAGATGTACCACGGCACGCCCGTGTGGCGGCGCAAGGGCGGCAAGGCGCGCATGGCCGAGGTGGCGGCGGCGGCCAAGCGGCGGCCCGGCCTGGACCAGCTGCAGTGGGCGCCGCACTGCCCGGCGCGGCTGCGCGAGCTCATCTCGGCCTGCCTAGCCTACGACGCGCACGCCCGCCCCACCTTCCCGCAGATCCTCACGCAGCTGCAGGCCATGCGCTGCGACGACCTGCTCGCGCTGTCCGCCGCACCCTCCGCCGCCGCCGCCGCCGCCGCCGCGGGCCCAAGTGGTCCCGACGACGGCGGCGGCGCGGCGCAGCCCCAGGCGCACCAAGCGCACGAGGCGCGGCAGGACGCGGCTCCGTCGTCGCCCGGCGGCGGCGGCAGCAGCCTGTCCACGTCGGCCGCGCCGGGGCAGCTGCTGCCGCCGGCGCCGCGCGCGTCCACGCAGGAGGAGCTGCGGCAGGGCCAGGGGCAGCCGCGGCCCGCGCCCGCGCAGCCGCCGCACATCGTGCTGCTACCGCCGGGTGCGAGCCCCGCTTTGGCGGCGGCGGCGGCGGCGGCGGGCGCCGGCAGCGCGGCGCAGGGGGCCGAGGCGGCGGTGGGCGGTCCGGTGGCGTGGATGGGCCCCGGCGGCGTGGCGGCACTGCTGGCGGCGCGCGGCTCGGAGGGCGCCGGGCGGCGGTCTGCGCAGCGCAGCGACAGCGAGCACGGCAGCCGCCGCGCGCCGCCGCCCATGGCCGCCGTGCTGGAGCGGCAGCAGTCGGCGCCCTTCCCGCGCGTGTTTGGCGTGGTCGGCGCGCCGCCGCCGCCGCCGACGACGACGGCGCAGCCGCAGCAGCCACCTGCTGCCGCGCACGACTCGCAGCAGCCGCCGCAGCAGCCGCAGCTGGTGCTGGCGTCGCCGCGCGTGCACGTGCTGCCGCACATGCAGCACCTGGTGGCTGAGGCGGGCATGCACTCGGTGCCCAGCGGCAGCCACTGGAGCTTCGACCCAGTGCCCTCGTCAGAGATGCTGGCGCATCTGGGCTTGGGCGAGGGCTTGGGCGCTGACGAGCCATGGAACATGGCGGTGGCCGGCGGCAGCCAGGGCGGTGACGCGCCAGAGAGCTGGCAGCAGGACTTGCACCCGCAGGGCGCGAGAGGCGGCCACGGGGCCGCCGCCCGCTCGCCGCAGCACCCGCAAGGGCCGCAGGGGGCGGCGTCCGTCGGGCCGCCCGTGGCGCGTTACCGCGCGGCGGCCGCCGCCGCCGGCGCCAGCGCGGGCGGGCGGGCGGGCGGGCGGGCTGCCGCGGCGGCGGGGGCCCTTCAGCCGCTGGCGCCTCCGCCGGCGGCGGCCGTGGCCCAGCAGCAGCAGCAGCCGCCTGGCAGCGAGGCGGCACAGGGTGCGAGCAGGTCCTGAGTGCGAGGGACGCGGGCCGAGGCGCAGTGCTCCGCATGCGGACGGGTTGATGAGGGTTCAGGTGTTTGGCGGAGGCCTTGTTTTTTCCCGGCTGTCGAGCGGGGTAGAGGAGCCGTTGAGAGGTGACTTGCCAGTGTACACTGCCAGCCTGATGCGGTGATTATGGGGTGGATGCGCAGCAGCAGGCGGAGCGCGGGGAGAGTGTCTGGGAACGCCGGAGGTGCACCCTGCATGCCTCTACACATGCTCACTGCCACATGCACCTCGGGCCGTCGTCGCTCTCCGCCCCGCAGTCCACGCTGCTCTGCGCACGAAACGGTTGGAGTAGCGCTGCGTACGCTCGTCTGGGAGGCTTTGGTGGGCTCCAAAACACCCTTCTACTGACAGGACGATAGGTTCCCACGCTGTGTTTCGTTGTGCTGTGCTCTGGCGCTGGTCGTTCGAGTCCTGGTTGGGGGGTTCACGGTCGATGACAAAGCGGGGGTTCGATGGTGGATCCTTCTGCGTGGCTTTTGCTGCCTCACCACTCTCTGTTTGTTGCCATGTTGGCGCCTCTGTGGATCAATGCTGGAGGCGCCAGTGTGTGGTTCACCTCCACTCAGAACACCTGGCTTCTCCGCCCCGGCCCCCGTGTGGCGCGTTCGACACGTGTCGCAGCTTTGCTCTTGTGCACATGACGCGCCACTGACTGGTGGGCGTGGCCTGCTGCACCACGCTCGCCTCCCTTTGCGTTTGTAGCGGCGTTGTCGCTGTTGTCGGCCGTGGTTCCCGCACGGCATGGGGGAGGGAGCTCTCCTCTGCGCGCACGATGGAATTCCAAGCTGCACGCTCTCGTCTGCAAGCTTTTGCCGAAAGCCTTCGCAGAGAGCACGTTTGGAGGTTGAAGGGATCGAAGGCGTGCTCTGCGTGCTGCCCCGGGCCTGCCCACCTCTGCAGAGAGGCAAGGAGAAGCCACCCTTTTTGTCAGGGAGAGGCAGTGCAGCACACACTGCGCTGCCACTGCAGACATGTCCCTGTTTGCGCTCGTCTTCTCGCCCACTGCCCCGAAGGCTGGCGCCGCGCCGCAGCCGACGTCGCGCCTGTTCAGCCAGGCCAACGTGTACGCATCGCAGCAATACCAGCAAGCTGCGGCAGCGAAGCCGGCGAAGGCGGTCAATGACTCGGTCGTGCCGGCGGCACCCAAAGGCGCCAAGCCCAAGAAGCGCCAGCGGGAGGAGCAGCAGCAAGGTGGTGCATCAGGAGATGGACCTGGCGGCGCTGCTGTTGCAGCTGCCACCGCCGCTGGCAACGGCGACCAGGCGCGGCGCGCCCCGGGCGCTGTCAAGCCAGCAGGCAGCAAGAAGGCCAAGAAGGCACAAGAGCAGCAGCAGAAGCAGGAGGAGGAGGAGGAGGTGCCCAGGCAGCAGCGCGGGGCAACCACAGCCGGCGCCAAGACAGTACCGCGCCGCGCCAAACCGCTACCCAGCCGGCCGCAGCAAGAGCTGAGCGAGGAGGAGCAGGAGGAGGAAGACCAGGAGGAGCAGGAGGAGGAGCAGGAGGAGCAGCAGCAGGTGGCCAACGGCACAGAGCCCACGGAGGAGGACACTGACTCGGACCAGCCGGACGACCCCGCCAGCGATGGCAAGAGCAAGCCAAAGGTGCGTGTGGTGATGGACAGGCTGCCGCACCAGCGCTACCACACTGGCCAGCATGTTGCCGACCGCCAGGCCTGTGCGTCGCTGCCCCTGTTCCCCGCGGCGCGCAGCGCACGGCGGAGGAGGAGGCCGAGCGGCTGCGGCGCACCGTGTGGGTGGGCAACCTGCCCGCCAGCCTCAGCAGCAGCACCAAGGCGATCAAGGCGCTCTTCTCCAAGTGAGCCGCTGCAACGGCTCTGCACGTGGCTCCGCGCAGCCCGCTCCTCGCGCCGCCCGCCGCAAGGCCACCGCGCGTGGGCGCACAGTGCCACGCACCTCACACAGGCAGCCAGGGCATCACAACACCGCCACCACCACATGGCGCACACGCGCGCTGCAGGTGCGGGGCGGTGGAGGCGGTGCGCCTGCGCAGCGTGCCCCTGGACCTGCAGGCCAAGCTGCCACGCCGCGTGGCCGTCATCAAGGGCAAGGTGCGCTGGACAGCGCCACAGCAGGAGGCGCGCGCAAGGCGGCGGGCGGGCGACGCGAGGGCGGCCTCGCCGTGCAGCATGCCGCAGCTGCTGGGTGTTGGTTGCCGTGCGTACGTGGTGCGCCGCTGCAGGTGGACGCCACGAGGGGGGCGGCGTCCGCGTACGTGGTGTTCAAGGACGCAGCGGCCGTGGCCCAGGCTCTGGAGCTCAACATGACCGAGGTGCGGGCGGCCCCATGAGCAAGCCCATGGGCGTCCTGTGCGGGGGGGCGCACGACCAAACAGTGCGTGGCTTCAACCGTCTCATGTGTCTGCGTGCGTGCGCTGCTTCGCTTGATCGCAGGTGGACGGCCACCACCTGCAAGTGGACCGCGCGACGCTGCCCAGCAAGAAGAAGGCGGCGGGGGGCCAGGAGGCGGCGGGCGCCGAGGCGGGCTCCGAGTACGACCCGCAGCGCACGCTCTTTTGCGGCAACCTGCACTTCATGGTGACGGTGAGAGTCGCAGCAGCGCGCTCTGCTTGAGTTTTCGTGCGGCGTGCCCAGTGGCGCGCCGTGGCGCGTGGCGCGTCGTGGCTGCCGTGTGAGGTGCGTGCTGTGCGCTTTGGGCGGTTCACGTGCACGCCCGCACAGAACGAGGAGCTGATCCAGTTCTTCACGGGCCCCGAGGCCATGGAGGGCAACCCCGAGCTGCACACGTCGGCGCACAAGGGCAAGCTGGCGGTGGAGGCGGTGCGAGTGGTGCGCGACGCGGCGACCAACATCGGCAAGGGCTTCGCCTTTGTGCTCTTCAGGACCAAGGTGAGTCTGTGTCGTGGCGTCAGCAAGCCAAAAGGCGCTTTGCAGGAGCTTGCGCTCCTGGCGAAAGAGGGCACCCGCACCCGCACCTGCACGTTCTCTGCACGATTTCCGGCACGGGTTTTGTTGGGCGTGCTGAGAGTTGAGTGCTGCGCCTTTTCTACGCTCTTTGCGCGTGGATTTTCGTGTTTTTGCGGGCGGTGGGTTTGCGCGCGTGGGGCGCGGGGGGCGCGCATGCGCCGTTCTGCGCACAACCGTAGACCTTCAGGTGGGGAGGTGAGGATGGCGCATGTGATTCACAGCAGCAGCGGCGCCAGCAGCAGGCGCGGCTGCGTCTCCGGCGAGTGCAGTCCGGCGAGTACCTCGAGGCGTGTGGCAGTGGTGGCCCCGCCGCACCACTCGCCGCTGCAGCAGCAGCAGCAGCACCACCACCACCAGAGATTATGTCCTCCGGCGATGGCGGCGCCTCCTGGAGATGGCGCGTCGACGAACGGCGTCGCAGCGCCATCAAGGCCGTCGCCATCCCCTGCGCCACCAGCACCTCCCAACAGGCCGGCGCTGCTCAACAAGCCAGGATTGGCGCCGCCACCACTGGCGCCGCCCCCTGGAGCCCCGCCGCAGCTGCTGCAGCGTGCAGTCGTGGCCCCGCAAAGGCCTGGGACGGCGCCTCCCGCTCCTGCGCAGCCCAACAGCAACGGCAGCAGCAACGGAGCGGCAGCAGCACCGCCCACGCTCGCGCCTCCGCCCTCTCCAGGCGGGCCCGGGCTCCTGCGGCCGATGGCTGCTCCTCCGCCCCTCATCATGCCCCCTGCCGCACGGCCGCCAGGACGCCCCAACGCGCCTCCTGCAGCAGCGCCACCGCCCACGCTCAACAAGCCCGCGCCACCAGCGCCTCCCCCCCAGCAGCGGGCGCCCGGGCTCGCGCCGCGCCCAGTGCCCATCAGCCCTAGCCCCCGAGGAGCTCCATCGGGCCAGCAGGATCTCCCGCAGCTGAGGCGCCCGGACGCGCCGACGCTCCGCGTGCTCGAGCCCCTGATGCGCCCGGAGCTCGAGAAGAAGCCCGCTGCGCCAGAGGGCGGGGCACGCAAGATTGAGGTGCTCGAGGACGAGGAGGACGCGCCGCTCGAGGACGAGGAGTTCACTGACAAGAAGGTGATTGCGGCTGATGGCTTTGGCCTGGCCTCCTGATGCTGGGAGATGCGCAGCGGGCGGGCGAGCGGCGCACGCGCGCGCAGCGTGGGCCAGACCACCTTGGCAGGGGCCCAGGCCTTGCTGTGCAAGCCTCCAAACCTGTGGGTTCTGCAGTGGAACTCTCCGCTGCTTTTTCTCGGGGCGGAAGTGCGTGCCCAGGAACGCGTGGTGGCGGTGTGCTGACGCCGGGCTCGGGCTCTCCACACCGCCTGCCCCTCGTGCCACCGTAGGGCGCCAAGAAGGGCGCGGCCAAGGGCGGGCGCAAGGAGAAGGTGACGGCCGAGATGCGCCGCGCAGCGCGCAAGGCGCGCAAGGAGCGGCGCGAGGAGAAGGCGGCCGCCAGCCGCAAGGACCGCGAGGAGATCTTTGAGGTGGGCGAGGCGGGCATGAGCCTGGAGGAGCTGGCCGACGCGCTGCAAGTGGACCCCTCGGACATCGTCAGGTCGCTCTTCATGAAGGGCATCATGCTCTCCATGAACCAGGTGCGCGGCTTTGCGCCCGCGCTCTCGTTGCCGCACACAACACCTCGCCTGCGCTCCCTGGCTCTGAGCACAACAAGGCACAAGAGCAGCACGGCACCCTTGGCACGACGCATGCCAGCTCCACTGCCTCACGCGTCTGCGCGCGGCGTCGGGTGGTTGGTGGTTGACGGGGCGCAGGTGCTGGACAAGAACACGTGCAAGCTGGTTGCGAGCGAGTACGAGGTGCTGGTGGTGGACAAGGAGGAGGAGGACCCCACGGCGCAGGCGGGCAAGAAGCGCACCGAGTTTGTGACCGAGGAGGACATTGACGACCTGACGCCGCGCCCGCCCGTCGTGACAGTCATGGGGCACGTCGACCACGGTCAGTCACTGTTGCCGCAGCTGCTGCTGCGCCGCCCGGCGGGGCGTTGACAGGCGTGCAGCTAGCTGTGAATCCGCCAGGCGCCAGGCGCTGCGCACACCGCGGCGAGCGCACGGCGGCCACTGTGGGGCAGCACGGGCAGCGCAGGTGCAGTGAGCAGAGCCCGAGGGTCAGTGTGGTGCGTCTGTGCACGGCTGCGACCCGCAGGCAAGACGTCGCTGCTGGACTTCATCCGCAAGGCGCGCGTGGCGGCGGGCGAGGCAGGGGGCATCACGCAGGTGAGCACGCGCCTGGCAGGCGCTGGCTTGGTGGGCCTCGGGCCGCAGCAGCGCCAGCGGGCGTCGCCACCAGCGTCGTCGTGGGGGACGGGCAGAGCAGAGCGACTGCTGCGGCCGGCGGGCGCTTGCTCTCCCTACTCCCTTGCTTGCAGGGCATTGGCGCGTACAACACGACGGTCGAGGTGGACAGCGAGACCAAGACGATTTGCTTCCTCGACACGCCTGGCCACGAGGCCTTCAGCGCCATGCGCGCACGCGGCGCCCAGGTGAGCGCCGCCCTCGGCCACGCCCTCTGCGCTCCGGCGGCTCCGCACGCTCACGGGGTCTCGGTGCGAGCCCTGGGGCGCACGCCGCGACGAGCATTTGCCGCGCGACGCGCGGCGCGGGCGCACCTGTTGTGCAGGTGACGGACGTGGCCATCATCATCGTGGCGGCGGACGACGGCGTGCGCCCGCAGACGCGCGAGGCCGTGGCGCACGCGCAGGTGCGCTCCCGGCCAGGGGCGGCGGCAGCAGCAGCGCTGGTATTGCTTTCAGCAAGCCTGGCGTGCAGCCGACGGCAGCCTGCGCTGACCTTGGTGCCGCGGTGGTGCTCGTGGTGGTGGCGGTGCGGGGTTGCGTGTTGCAGGCGGCGGGCGTGCCCATCCTGGTGGCCATCAACAAGGTGGACAAGCCAGGCGCCGACGTGGAGCGCGTCAAGCAGGAGCTGCTGGAGCTCAACCTGGTGGCCGAGGAGTGGGGCGGCAGCACGCCGATGGTACCCGTCAGCGCCAAGAAGGGCACGGGTGCGTGGGCCTGCATTCCAGCCTTTTTGCAAGCAGCCGCGCGTTGCGCTGCAGCACTGCAGCAGCAAGGCTCCAGCGGCCGCCGAGCGAGCTGCTGCTCGCGGCTTGCCAGCGCTGCGAGGGCGCTTGGCGGCGAAGTGTGAGGGAGGGAGGGCGAGGGCCGTGAGGGAACGACGTCTCTGCTGCGTGCGGCGTGCGTGGCGTCGGCGCGCAGGCATCCCGGACCTGCTGCAGATGGTGTCGTGGATGGCCGAGGAGCGGCAGCTGGTGGCCAACGCCAAGAAGGCGGCGCAGGGCACGGTGATTGAGGCGCACCTGGACAAGAAGATCGGTCCCGTGGCCACGCTGCTGGTGCAGGCGGGCACTCTCAAGGTGCGGCAGGACCCTCTCGCCGCGCGTTCCGCGCGACGCTGCCGCCTCGCGCGCTCGCGAGTCGCATCGCTCCCGCAGCAGCAGGAGCAGGCACGCACGCATGCATGCTGCGCGGGGTGCTGTCGCGTGTGCGCACACGACGTGGCGTGGCGTGCGGGCGATGGCGCGTACATGGCGGCGCAGGTGGGCGACGTGGTGAGCGCCGGCGCGTCGTACGGCCGTGCGCGCTCGCTGCGCAACGACCTGGGCCGGCCCATGGACAGCGCCGGGCCCTCCATCGCCGTGCAGCTCGTGGGCCTCGACTCGACGCCCGTGGTGAGCAACGGCGCAGCGGCGGCTGCGGCCAGTCGCACCTGCTCCCCGCCTCTCGCGCCGCCGCCACCGCCACGCACCGCCCTCAGCAGCGATGGCCAGTGTGACTTGTGCGGGCGTCTTCCAGCAAGGCTCGCTCACAGGCTGGCGGGGAGACAGGGGCAGGGCGCAAGGGGAGAGAGGTCGAGCCTTGTTGCGCGTGGTGGGTGGCGCGTGCTTGCGCAGGCTGGCGAGGAGTGGTGCGTCATGCCGAGCGAGTCGGCGGCGCGCGCGGCGGCCGAGTCGAGCCTGGCCAAGTTCCGGCAGCAGCGCATGGCCGACATGATGGGCGGCGGCAGCATGGTGACGCTGAGCAGCCTGGCCACGCTCGACGACGACACCGAGGTGATGCAGCGGCTCAACCTCATCATCAAGGGAGACACGGTGAGCGGCCGATTGTGGGCGGGGGGCTGGTGGGCGGGGAGGGGGGCGCCAGGGGGAGGGGGGGTTGCAGCGGCTCATTTTCAAGGGAGACACGGTGACCAGGATGTGTGGGCGTGACGGTGAGGTCGACGTGCAGGAGGGGAGCAGCGGTGCCCGGCCTGGGGCGGGACGGGGTTGCAAGCGTCGAGAGCGTTGCAGAGGGCTCTGGCTCCCTGCCCCCGCAGGCGCCCGCGTGTGCGTGCCTGGTTTCCTCGCTGCTCCTGAGTGGCCAGCCATTGTCGGGCGTCGAAAATGCCTCACGAGGCGCCGCGTCTGTGCGTCGCGTGCGGTTGATGCAGGTGGGCGTGGTGGAGGCCATCAAGAGCGCGCTGGGCCAGCTGCCGCAGCAGTCCGTCACGCTGCGCTACCTGCTCTCTGCCGCCGGCGACATCAGCGTCAGCGACGTGGACCTGGCCGCCGCCTCAGAGGGCCTGGTGCTGGGCTTCAACCTGCAGCCAGACACGGTGGTGGAGGAGCACGCCAAGCGGCTCGGCGTCAAGATCATGACGTACAAGGTGCGCGGCGACGACGCCAGGCCGGGCTGGGCGAATTCAGCGCGCGTGGTCGCGGGAGAGGCGGGGCCGCTTGGCAGGGCAGCCGGCGCGTCCTCGCCAGCGTGCCGCTGGCAGCGCCGGAGGCTTGCACGGCAGGCGTGGCATTGCGCTGGGGCAATGCAAGCGTGGCGAGGTGCGGGGGAGTGGTGGATGCTGACGAGGTGTGCGCGTGCGTGGCTGCGTGCCGTCGCAGGTGATTTACGACCTGATTGACGACGTCAAGGCGGCCATGGAGGGCAAGCTGCGCAGCGTGGACGAGCGCGTGCCGCTGGGCAAGGCCGAGGTCAAGGCGCTCTTCGGCTCAGGTGCGGCACGCTGAGAGGCCCTCCTGGCTCCTTTTGTCTCTGAGTTCTGAAGTCCGTGTGGAGGCTGATGTCAAGACACGCCCTTCGGCCCTGGTGAACCCTGGTTCTTCATCTGCCCGCGTAGCGCTGGGAGCGGAACCGGACTGCTGTAGCGCAACTTCAGGACCTGACCCCCCCGCCCT
>VFQP010003121.1_pt1 | contig 17282 bp, 16 predicted proteins | sample 3512351 | NCBI WGS metagenome assembly VFQP01 (sample SAMN10412372, study PRJNA504923) | tailings metagenome | isolation source: Relicate 1 Philex TSF1 revegetated site | place: Philippines: Tuba, Benguet | collected 2017-08-29
TGGGCCGGAACCACGCGCTCTGGGTCAGCACCGGTTCGAAGCTGAAGCCGGCGCCCTTTTCCGACAGCAGGGCATCGCGGAAATGCAGCGGCGTGACGAACGAAGACGACACGATGTGATCCTCGAGTCCGGGCAGGATCGTTTCCGAGAGACGGCGCATCACGGCCAGGCGCCGCCGCTCGCCCTCGATGCTCCAGTCCGACGCGCCGTCCAGGTTGGGCACCGGGCAGAGCGCGTAGAACGCGTCGTGCCCCGGCGGCGCGACGCTGGGGTCGGTGGCGGTCGGCCGGTGCAGGTAGATCGAGAAGTCCTCGGTCAGTTGCTTCCGCTCGAAAATGGCATGAAGCAGCTCGCGGTAGCGCGGACCCAGCAGGATGGTGTGATGACCGACCTCGTCATAGCGTCGCTTGGTGCCGAAGTACCAGACGAACAGCCCCATGGAGTAGCGCGCCCTGCGCAGCTTGCCGGCGCTCCAGCGCGTGCCCGATTCGCGTCCCAGCAATCGTCCCTAAGTCCATGCCGCGTCGGCGTCGGAGACGACGATGTCCGCTTCGATCCGCTCCCCATTGGCCAGCTCGACGCCTTGCGCGCGGCGTCCGTCGGTCAGGATGCTGGTGACGTCCGCGCCGAGCCGGACCTCGCCGCCCTGGCCGCGGATCAGATCGACCATGCCGTCGACCAGCTTGCCCACCCCGCCGATCGGATAATGCACGCCCCAGCGCCGCTCCAGATCCGGGATCAGGCAGTATATCGCCGGCGCGCGGAACGGGTTGCCGCCGATTAGCAGCGGGTGGAAAGACAGCATGATCCGCAGCTTGGGGTGGCGGATGAAGCGTGCGACCAGTCCGTGGACGCTCCGGTAACCCTCGAGCCGCAACAGGTCGGGTGCGATGCGCAGCATGTCGACCGGCGAGCCGAAGGGCACGTCGCCCAGCTGCTCGAACCCGATCGCGCAGATTTCTCGGGCCTTGGCGAGGAAGCGGTCGTAGCCAGGCAGATCGCTCGGCGAGATGCGGGCCACCTGCGCGCGCATCGCGTCGTCGTCGGCCGAGCATGCGATCTCGTCGCCGTCATCGAAACGGATCCGGTAGAACGGCGACAGCGGCGCCAGCGTCACATGATCGGCGCGGCGCTTGCCGCAGAGCTGCCACAACTCGTCGAACAGGGCCGGCGCGGTGACGATCGTCGGGCCCCGGTCGAAGGTGAAGCCGTCCTGCCGCAGCACGCCGGCGCGTCCGCCCGGATAGTCCAGCCGCTCCAGCACGGTCACGCGCCAGCCGCGTGCCCCCAGACGGATCGCTGCCGCCAAGCCGCCGAATCCGCTGCCGATCACCACGGCATGGGGAGGCGCGTCGGCGATTGCCCGCGCGGCGTCCTGGATGTTCAGGGTGTTCAGCATGCGACGGCGGCGGTTCGGCGCCGTTTGGCCGCTGACACCGCCTTGGCGCGCGGACGCGCGTCGCCGTCTGGCGCTGACGCGCCTGCGATCAGTGTGGCGATGGCGCCGGGCTCCTCCTCGTGGACGAGATGGCCGCCATAATCCAAGGGCACGACGCGGGTGGCGGGCAGTCGCGCGGCGATCCACAATGCGTCGTCGGGCGGTATGGCCCTGTCATGCAGGGCGGTAACGAGCACCAAGCGCGGCGCAAGCTTGCCGATGTCGCGCTGCAGCCGCTGCAGATCCCACTGCGCCATCATGCCGAGGGTGCCGGCGACATGTCCCGGCCGGCCGAAGAGCCGCTTGTAGAGATCGAGCCCGCGTCCGTCGATCAGCGAGCCCGTGCCCTCGATCAGCCGGCGCGTGGCGTTGCCGTCGGCCAGCGCGCGGCGAGCGAAGAGGCGCGGAACGAGGTGATTGAGGAACAGCAGCTTCGCCAGCGGCGAGAACACGGCCGTGCCGCGCATGGGCCGCAGGGCGCCATTGAGCGCGATGATCACGCGGGGCCGGATCATTCCGCTCAGCGCCATCTGCACCAGGATCGCCGCGCCGGCCGAATGGCCCACGGCGATTTCCGGTTCGAAGGCGGCGTTCCTCAACATGGCGCCGACCAGTGCCGCCATGTTCGGCAGCGACAGGCCCCGCCCCGGCGGCATGTCGGTAAATCCGTGGCCGGGCAAGTCGGGGACCAGCACCTCGAAATCGTCGGAAAGAAGGGGCGCCACGTCCCGAAACGAGTGGCTCGACGCGCCCGTCCCATGGAGCAGCAGCATGGGCGGCCCTTCGCCCAATCTCTGCACGTGCCAGTTCATGCCGGACGACTGGAGGAACTGGCTATACTCGCGGTTCGGCCAGTCCCTGCCGTCGGTCGACCATGTCGGGCGGCTGTCAGCCATGGCCCCCTCCCGCCATGCGCGCGCCGATCTCCCGCGACAGCGCGTGCGAACCGCCCCGGGGCAGCGGCAGGTATTCGGCGCCGAGGTCGCGCGCCAGCGCCTCGGCCCGCGGCTGCGCGCGCTGGCCGGTGTCGAACAGGATCGACCGGAAGCCGCCGCCGCGGAACAGCCTCGCCGCGTGGGCGGTGTCGGCCTCGGCGTGCTCGCGGCCGGGCTTGCCGTCGAGGCCCACATTGCCCCGGCCATCGGTGAGGAACACCGTTACGACCTCATGCCCGCGCCGCGCGCACCCGCCAGCCATGGTCATCGCCGAGACGATGCCGCTGGCAAGCGGCGTGGCGCCGCCGCCGGGCAGCGCCGACAGACAGCGCTTGGCCCGCACGAGCGAGCGGGTGGGCTCAAGCAGGACCTCGGCGCCGCCGCCGCGGAAGGCGATGAGGCCCACGCTGTCGCGGCGAACGTAACACTCGGCCAATAGCAGTTCGATGGCGCCCTTGGTCTCGGCCAGGCGCTCCAGCGCCGCGGATCCCGACGCGTCCACCACGAACAGCGCGGTGGTGGCGGCATGCTCGCGCCGCCGCGCGTAGCGGAAATCTTCCTTTCGCACCAATGGCCGTCCCGACGGGGTCTCGCCGCGCGCCAGTGCGTCGCGGTTGCGGATGCCCTGCCAGCGCGCGGCCTGGCGCAGCGTGGCGAGGACATCGAGACGGGCGTTGGGCACCGGCGGCTTCTCGGCCGAGCCGACCACGCGTCCGTGCAGTCCCTTGTCGATCGTGGCCCCGGCCTTGCCCGATGCGCTGTGGCGGACCCGCGAGGCGTCGCGCCGCAGCCGGTCGAGGACGTGCCGGGGGACCGATGCCTCGACGGCCTCCAGCAGCAGGTCGTCCATGGCCACCGACGTCTCGGGATCGGCGGCGCGGGGCTCGTCTCCCGCGGCCTCCGACGGGTTCTCCGGATGCTGGTCCGCGTCCTCGGCGGGTGCCTCGGGCGCGAGGCCTAGCACCAGGCGGATCGCCGTCGCCGCGTCGCTCAGGTCGACCTTGTCGGCGCCGCGCAGCGCCGCCGCGGCGCGTGCCGCACGTGCCAGCTGGGCGGGCACGCGCATCGACATGTGCCCCAGCGACAGCGCTAGCCCGCATAGCGCCTCAAGCAGCCCCGTATCCACCTCGAGCCCGGCCAGCCGGCGCCGGGCGTCTGCGATGTCGGGAAGGGCGGCGGGCATGTCGGCCTCGCGCCAGCCGATGCCGTCCAGCGTGATGCGCAGGCCCAGCCTGTCGGCCAGCGACGCGGGCAACGCCTCGGTTTCGTCCGCGCCTTCGTCGAGGGCGACGAGCGCGAATCGCGCCGGCAACCGAGCGGAGATGCCCTCGCGTTCGATCCGCACCGCGCCTTCATCCATTGCCATGCCGATCAGGGCCGCCGAGCCCGGCGTCAGCCGCTCCGCCATCGCCACTACGACGAAGCCGTTGTCGGCGGATGCGAGCACGCCTTTTTCCATTACCGGACGGCCACAGGCCAGCGTGGCGCCGATATCGAGGCCGCCATAGAGCCTGCCATCCGCCATGCCCGCGGCGATGCGCCGTCTGGGCGTGCCCGGCAACAGCAGGTCATAAAAGCGATCCAGCCAGCGTCCGCGCACGGGGCCTGCCCCTGCCTTGACGTGTACCCCGCCCAGCCCCAGAGGATCGACAGCAGCCAGCGCGGCGGCCAGCAATGCGTCGTCCCAGGGCGAGGGCGCGGTCATTGCAGCGTCACCTCGGACAGCGCCCGTTCGACCCGAGTCCCGGAACCGGTTTCGTCGAGCGGATCGCGGCGCAGCCGGTGCCGCAGCGCGGAGACGGCGATACCGGTCACGTCGCCCCGCGTCACCTCCGTGCGGCCCTCGAGTGCCGCGACTGCACGCGCGGCGCGCACCAGGGTCAGTTCCCCGCGCAGTCCGTCGACGCCGAGCGCCAGGCACAGGGTCGATGCGAGCACCAGAACCCCATCGGGCGTTTCCACCGCGGCCAATGTTTCGCGCGCCTTGCGGACCTTGCCGCGCAGCGCACGTTCCTTGCCACTCCATTGGGCCGCGAATGCTTCCGGATCCCGTTCATACGCATCGCGGCGCTTGATCACCTCCACCCGCGACGCGACATCGCGCGGCGAGCAGACATCGACCGATAGGCCGAACCGGTCCAGCAGCTGCGGGCGCAACTCGCCTTCCTCGGGATTGCCGCTGCCGACCAGGACGAAACGGGCCGGATGACGGATGCTGAGACCTTCGCGCTCGATGATGTTGACGCCGGAGGCGGCCACGTCGAGCAGCAAGTCGACCAGATGGTCCTCCAGCAGGTTGACCTCGTCGATGTAAAGCAGGCCGCGATGGGCGCTGGCGAGCAGGCCCGGCTCGAACGCCTTCTGCCCGGATACCAGCGCCTTCTCGAGATCGAGCGCCCCGGCGACCCGGTCTTCGGTGGCCCCAAGCGGCAGGTCGATGACCGGTACGGGCACGGTGCGGCGAAGCCGCTTGCCTGCCTGCGTGCGCTCGCGGCAGTGATCGCAGTGCTGAGCCTCGTTCGCGGGGTCGCAATTGTATCGGCAGCCGTCGACGACGCTCATCGGCGGCAGTACGCCGGCGAGGGCGCGTACCGCCGTCGACTTGCCGGTGCCGCGTTCGCCGAAGACGAGGATGCCGCCGATGAACGGGTCGATCGCCGCCAGAAGCAGCGCCCGCTTCATTTCATCCTGACCGACGATTGCGGAAAACGGGTATATCGTTCGCATGTCACCATACCACTACTGACACTATGATATGTCAACTTGAATAGACATGTCCCGCGTGAAGTTGCCGGCTGCATTCAGCATTCGTTGCCAGCCGTTTGCCGGTCGATAAAAATTGTGTCCATCGGACTTTACACGCTTGACTTGACAATGCCGCGGGCCGAAATACCAAGGTAGGGTCGCCAAAATCTGGCGTGATGGCGCGGGGAGGCGCAACGATGACGGGAAGATGGACGCTGTTGGTTGCCGCGGGGTTGATCGGCTTATCCGCTGCCCAGGCGCAAGCCGCGCAGGGCAATGCCGATGCCGGAAAGAAGGTCTTCGCCAAGTGCGCCGTCTGCCACGGCATCGGTGACAAGAAGGGCGCGGTGGGCCCCAGCCTGAACAACGTGATCGGCCGCAAGGCGGGTACGCTGCCCGAATTCAAGGCGAAATATTCCAAGGCGCTCGTCGCGGCGGGCGAGGCCGGCCTCGTCTGGGACGCCAAGGAGATCAACGACTGGCTCACCAACCCCAAGACGAAGGTCAAGGGCACCAAGATGAGCTTCGTGGGCCTGCCGAACGAGCAGGACCGCGCCGATGTGATCGCCTACATCAGCACGTTCTCCAAGAAGTAGTCGCCGTTACCGACTGGCTCCAAGAAGTAGTCACCGTTATCGGCTGGCCATCGACGGGTTGAGACGTATCAACGATGCGTTCAACGCCGTGGCGATGGTCACCCAGATCAGGTAAGGCAGGAACAGCAGCGCCGCCGTGGGAGAAACCTCCCGCGCGGCGCCCATGAAGCCGGCGATCGATATCCACATCGCCACTGCATCGACGAGCGCGAGGTCCATCCTGCGGCGGCCGAAGAAAAGCCACGACCATAGCGCATTCAACACCAGCTGCGTGCCCCAGAACCATGTCGCAGGACCACCCGGATCGGCCCGCCAGGCCAGCCATCCGGCGACGGCGATCATCAGGTAAAGGATTGACCACACCGGCGCGAACGCCCAATTGGGCGGCGTCCAGGATGGCTTTTGAAGGGTTTCGTACCATGGGCCGGGACGGAAGAATGCGCCGCTCGACCCCGCGGCCGCCATCAGCAGCAGAAAGAGCAGCACCGTCCAGTCGAAACCCATGTCCATGCCTTTCGAAGGGCGTCCGAGGCCTCGGTTTTCTACCGCTAAGCGTCGTCGATCCCGTAGCGGTCTAGCTTCAGATAGAGCGCCTGTCGGCTCAGGCCGAGGACGCGGGCAGCCGAGGCGCGGTTGTTTCCGGTGAGCCGCAGCGCCGCCTCGATGCACATGCGCTCGAGGACATCGGTCGCGTCACGCACCAGATCCTTCATCGGCACCTTGCCGATCAGCGCGATCAAATCCTCGCCGATGCTTGTCAGGTCGCCGCCCGCCCGGGTCCCGCGTTCGCCACCCTCGGCGCGGGGGCGCATGACGATGCCATATCCGGGCGGTACCCGCTGGGGCATGTCGATCACCGAAAGCTCGACATCGACCGTCTGTCCCAGCGCGCCCCGGACCGTGCCCTCGACCCGCGGCACCTGCCCGTGGCGATGCGCGTTGGCGAACAGCACGTCGAGCTCGAGCGTGCTCCAGCTGAAGAAGTCGTCGATGGGCCGCCCCAGGACGCGGGCCGCGACCGGGACCTGCGCGAGCGCAAGGAATGCCTCGTTGACCCACTGTATCCGGCCGTCGGAATCGGTGAGCAGAACCCCTTCTGGCGCGTCGCGCACGAGGTCCACCAAGGCGGCCTCGCCCGTTGGCGTCTGTGCTTCGGCCGCGTCCGCGATCTTCAGCAGCATCAACCGCAGGTCGCCGGCACGAAACAGCTCGGCGGAAAGCTCCAGCTGGGCACCGGAGTCGATGCCTTCGACGCTGGCGCGCGCCGGCGCGCCCGATGCCTGAACCTGCGCCAGCATCGCCTGGGCGGCCGCACGCGACGCCTTGGTCAGGAGCGTGGTCAGCTTGCGGCCGTTGATCCGTCCGGTGCCGCCCAGCATCTGGACCGCGCGCGAATTCGCGTCGCGGATGCGCCCGGTGCCGGCATCGATGATCGCCATGGCTTCGGCGGCGGCCTCGAAGATCAGCCGGTACTGCGCCTCGGCCTGGCGTTGCTGGGCCGCGCGCTCTTCCAAGGTCTGCCGGTTATCGATCAACCGCGCGCGAAGGTCCGCGAGCGGACCCGTGTCTCGGCCGATCAGGATGACGGAATCACCGCCGATCGGCGCGGCGCCATATTGAATCGACAGCTGCTCGCCGTCGCCGAGTTCGTGGACGAGATCTAAACGTCCCGGGCGGCCACCGCTGCGAACCGCGCGGAGCATGCGCTTTAGCGCTGGCCGGCTGCCGGCGTCGACGACGCTCTCGACCGACTTGCCGCGCCAGGTGTCGAGGCGGGCTGAAAGCGCGTCGCCCAGCCCGTTGGCGATATCCCGGATGATGTCTTTGCCGTCGATAACCATCGAGAGGTCGGCGGCCATGGCGACGAGATCGGCGGCCGATACGCCGCCTGGGCCGATTATCCGCAGGTCTGGATCCTTGAACCCGGCCGTCATCAGGACAGTCTTCCGTGCTCCGGACCGCTTCGGGTCTCCGCCGCGATGGCTGGTGCTTCCGCTTGCCGGTCGGGCATGGGGATACTCCCGGTGCCTCGAGATGTCCAGTGCCGGCTTGGCGCAGGTGTCATGCATGCTCTACACTCGTGATGAGGTAGAACGGTCCGGACGAGACGGGGAAAGCTTGCCCGGCCGCTGTTTTCTGGGGGAATTGCATTGTCGGCGTCGGCTTGGCTTTCTCGGCTATCCGGATCGCCGCGCGATCGGCTTCGGCTGGATCGGCGCCCATGCGCATGTCTCCCGGGCGTCCGTCCCGGCGCGGGGCAGGAGCCATGCTGACGCCGGCTGTCGACCTCACCTCGTGCGATTCCGAGCCGATCCACATGATCGGTGCGATCCAACCTTTCGGCTGCCTGATCGCGGCCGACGCGTCGACGCTGGCCATCGGCTATGCCAGCGCCAACACGGCCGCCTATCTGGGCCGCCCGCCCGAGGAACTTCTCGGCCTGCCATTGTCATCGCTGCTTGGTGAGGAGCGCCTTGCGGATCTGCTGACGCGGGCGCAGAAGCCGGACCCGCCCGACCTGATCCGCCCCTGGTTTCTCGACTTGCCGGTCGACGGCGAGGAGATTCGCCTCGAGTGCCTGCCCCACGAAAACGAGGGCAGGCTGATCCTCGAATTCGTCTACCGGCAGGAGGGACCTGCCGTGGTCTGGGAGGAGGACCTTGCCCGGCAGCGGATCATCGCGGAACTGATCCGCCAAAAGTCGCTGCACGGCCTGGCCCAGGCCAGCGCACAGATCATCCGTGAAGTTACCGGCTTCGACAGGGTGATGATCTATCGCTTCGCCGCCGACAAGCACGGCGAGGTCATCGCCGAGAGCACGGCGCGCGCCGACAGCTTCCTGGGACTGCATTACCCAGCCTCGGACATACCGGATCCGGCGCGGCGGCATTTCGTCCTGAACATCATCCGCACCATCCCGGACATCAACGCGCCAAGGGTCCCGATCCTGGCGCGCGCGGGGACGATCGCCGACGCCGCTTCATCCGACCCGCTCGATCTGACGTACTCAAAATTGCGGGCGGTCGCGCCCGTGCACATCGAGTACCTCAACAACATGGGCGTCTGCGCCAGCATGTCGATTTCGCTGACCGCGAATAACGATCTCTGGGGATTGGTGGCGTGCCACCACTACGAGCCGCTGAACCTGCCGTGGAGCCGGTTCCGGTTCTGCGAGCTGCTCGGCGGCACCATATCGGCGCTGCTCCAGAGCCTGGAGAATACCCAGGAGTTGCGCGGCGTCATCCACGCCGAGCGCACCGCATTCGAACTCGAGCAGGCGGTGCGCGCCGGTGCGCCCCTGGAGCAGGCGTTCGCCGAGCACAGCGATGACCTGATGCGTCAGTGCGACGTTCAGGGCATGGATCTGCGCCTCGACGGACGCTCGTGGCAGGTGGGCAGGGTCACGGCGCCGGAAGCGGCGTGCCGGGCGTTGACGGAGCATCTCGTCGACGGCATCGCGGCGACCGATACGCTCGAGGGTCTCCTGCCCGGCGGTCATCCGGCGGACGGAGAGGTGGCCGGTATCGCCCTGCTCGAGCTGTCCGAGGACGGCCGCGACACCCTTGCCATGCTGCGCGAGCCCTTCGAGGAGACCATCACCTGGGCGGGCAAGCCGGACAAGGTCGCGGTTCGGACGGGCGACGGTGCGCTGCGCCTGTCGCCGCGAGGCTCGTTCGAGCTGTGGCGCGAGGAGAGGCGCGGCCGCAGCAAGCCGTTCACGGCCATGGACCTCGAAATCCTGCGGGTGACCCGCCGCGCGCTGTTCGCGGTCAACAGCCTCTACCGCGAGCGGGCGGCCGTGGCCGCGCAGCGGCAGGCCGAGGCCGAGGAAGCGCGCCTGCGGCTTGCGCTGCTGGACGCCGCGCGCGAGCAGTCCATGGGCGAACTGGCCTCGGCTCTTGCTCATGAGCTCAATCAGCCGCTGTCGGCCGTCACCAACTACGTCAATGCCTGTCGGCAGGAACTGCGCAACTACGGCGTCGCCATTCCCGACCGCGTCGGGACACTGATGGACAGCGCGCTGTCGGAATCGGCGCGCGCGGCAGACCTGGTCCGTCGGCTGCGCAATTTCATCAGCCGCGGCGAGGTGACCCTGGAGCCCGCCGATCTGCACGCCCTGATCCAGCAGGGCGTGGAGCTTGCGCTGGCGGCCGCCGGAGAGCGCGATCCCGTGGTGTTCTTCCGCTTTGCCGACGACATGCCGCCCGTCATGGCCGATCCGGTGCAGCTCGTCCAGGTGGTGCTCAACCTGGTCCGCAACAGCCTGACGGCGATGCGCGGTCGCGAGCGCCGCGTGATCACGATCTCGACCCGCTTCTCGGACGATTTCGCCGAGGTCGCCGTGCGCGACAGCGGAACTGGCATCTCGCCGGAGGTGGGCAACACGATCTTCGAGCCCTTCCACAGTTCCACCACCAGTGGGATGGGCATCGGCCTGTCACTCTGCCGCTCGATCATCGAAGCCCATGGCGGCCGTATCTGGACGACGCTGGTAAACGATGGCGCCGAGTTCGCGTTCAGCGTCGCGTTGGAGGCGGACCGATGACCCGCCCGGGCGAACGCGGCAAGGTCTATGTCGTGGACGATGATCTGTCGGTTCGCGTCTCGCTTTGCGCGTTGCTGTCCGCGCATGGCTACCGCGCCGCGGCCTTCGCCAGCGCCGAGGACTTCCTGGCAAGCTTCGAAGATGACGGGGCGCTCTGCGTATTCATCGATCTGCGCATGAAGGGCATGGACGGCATGGCGTTGCTCAAGCTGCTGCAGAGCCGGGCGAGGCCAGTCCCCGTCGTTATCCTGACGGCCCATGGCGACGTTCCCCTGGCGGTCGAAGGCATGAAGGCCGGCGCGCTGGATTTCATCGAGAAACCCGGTTCGGAAAAAGACCTGCTCGGCGCCCTGGACGACGCCGCGCATCTCCTGGCCAATCAGCCCAAGCCTTCAGTTCCTCGCGGCGTCGTCGGCGAGCGGCTGGCGCGCCTGACCGCCCGCGAGCGGGAAGTCCTCGAGTGCCTCGTGCTGGGCATGACCAACAAGCGCATCGCCGACGAACTGCAGATCAGCCAGCGCACCGTCGAATTTCACCGGGCCCGCGTCCGCGAAAAGATGGAAGCATCGAGCCTGGCCGATCTCATTCGGATGATGAAGTAAACGGCGGGCTTCTCGGGTGTTCCGGAGGCGGCGCATGTCGGTCATTGCGGCTTTGTACGTAGCGGATTTTCCGCAATAGCCGCGTACCATTCAAGGAAAGTAATCTTCTTCCATGGGAGCGCAATCGGGGAGCGCGCTGCCGCAGCAATTGGGAGCAGCGTCTTGACCGCTGAGGAAGAATTGCGCGAGCCCTTGCGGCTCGTCGATCTCGACAACGTAAGTCAAGCAAGCCGGCATCATGTCATCGTCGCACTTGATGACGAGCAGTTGGCTGCGGTCGAGGGTTGGCGGATCGCGCAGGGGATCGCCGAGCAGCCAGATGCGCTCAGTACGCTGGTCCGCATCGGCCTGCTCAGTGAAATCGCCAAGATCTACCGGTTGATCGCCGACAACCGCGCGCCGGACGCCGCCACGCCGAAGCGGATCAAGCCGTCGCTCAAGGGGCAGGAGCGCCGGAGCATCGGCGATCTCTAGTTCGCCGGGATGAGCCCTATGCCGGGCGGTCGCGCAGACCGGCCAATTGGCATTCGTCGACATGGACGGGATTTCCGCTTTGGACTGATGCTCCCGAAGGTCCTAAGTTAGCGCGCCGAAACGACGCGACATTCCATGACCCACTGGACCATCGAAGACATTCTGCCCCCCAATCAGTTCGCGCCGCTGGCGCCGGATCGCGGTGGCTACACGCTCACCATGCGCGAGTGCAGCGGCTCCGAGGATGTGCTGGCGCGGCTCGCCGAACGGGTGTCGGGCGACCGCGGCGGCCGGGTTCATATGGGCTGGGGCAGCTTTCGCAATCTGGACATCGCGGCGGCGCGCCGGTCATCCTGGCTGCTGCTGATGGATGTGAACCTGCATCAGTTCCGGGTGTGGGACGCGGTGCGCGCGGCGCTGTGCGATCCGGCGGTCGCGGACGCGGCCGCCTTCGTCGAGGCGGTGGTGCCCCTGTTGCCGCACCAGCCGCGCCTGCGCCAGTTCTCGTCCTGCACCCGCACGTGGCTGATGGGCGATCTGGAGCGGCCTGGCAGCTGGCTGTTCGCGGAGCGGCCGGAACGCTTCGCGATGATCCAGGCGCTGTTCCGCGATCGCCGTGTGGCAACCGGCTGCATGGACCTGCGCGGCGCCCCCGGCGGCGATGGCGATCCCTTCGGCGTGCTTGCCACGCGGATCACCGATGCTGCCGCGCGCGCCGGTGCCTCGTTCGATACGCTTTATGTCTCGAACATCCCCTGGATGATGGCGCAGGACGTGGGTTTCTTCGGCGAAAGCCACGAGCCCTACATGACCGAGGGCGAAGACCGCGTTCTCGACAGGGTGCGGCGCAATCTTTCCACCTTGGCGCCTTGCTTCGGCATGATCGTGTCGGCGGCCCATCTGCGCCCCGATGCCACGCCCGCGAACCTGCAATGGCACAGCGAAATCCTCACCCCCGGCGCGTTCACCGACGAAGGATATTGGGCGCCTCTCGTTCCCGTCGACGCTTCCTGACCGATCGGACTTTCGTTTGCCGGCGACCTCACGCATAACTAGCGGACTGGAGACGATTTTCGCCGGAGGGGCCCATGGATGAGCAGACTGCCGCTGTCGTGCAGCCGCCGGCTCTCCGCACCTCTCCCGAACTGACCATCATCGTTCCCACCTTCAACGAGCGCGACAATATCCGGCCGCTGCTCGATCTGATCGCCCAAGCCATGGCCGGCGACAGTTACGAGGTGGTGTTCGTCGACGACGACAGCCGCGACGGCACGCTGGACGAGCTGCAGGCCGTCGCGCGCCAGGATCCCTCGGTCCGCTACATTCACCGCATCGGCCGGCGCGGCCTTTCCTCGGCGGTGGTCGAGGGCATGCAGTCGAGCTCGGCACCGTACCTTGCCGTGATCGACGCCGACCTGCAGCATGACGAGACACTGCTGCCCGACATGCTGGCGATCCTGCGGAGCGGCGAAGCCGACGTGGTCGTCGGATCCCGCTATGTGGAAGGCGGCGGCATGGGCGACTGGGACGCGTCGCGCCAGTTCATCAGCCGCACCGCCACCCGCATCGCCCGGCTGATCATCCGCGCCGAGCTCACCGACCCGATGAGCGGCTTCTTCATGCTGACCCGCGAGGCGTTCGCCGGCTCGGTACGCAACCTGTCGGGGCAGGGCTACAAGATCCTGCTCGACATCTTCGCCTCGCATCACAGCAGCCTCAGGCTGCGCGAACTGCCCTACGAATTCCGCACCCGCCAGCACGGCGAGAGCAAGCTCGACGCGCTGGTGACCTGGGAATATCTGATGCTGGTGGCCGACAAGCTGTTCGGCCGCTTCGTGCCTGTCCGCTTCCTGATGTTCCTGATTGTCGGCGGCCTGGGCGTCTTCGTCCATTTCGCCGTGCTTTCGCTGCTGTTGAAAGGCGCCGGGATGGGGTTCCAGCTCGCCACCATCACGGCCACGGTCTCGGCGATGACGTTCAACTTCTTCGTCAACAACCTGCTCACCTACCGTGATCGCCGGTTGAAGGGAGGGCTCGCCATCGTGAAGGGGCTGCTCAGCTTCTACGTTGTGTGTTCACTCGGCGCCGTTGCAAATGTCGGTGTCGCCACGGCGCTGTTCGAGCGCGATTATGTCTGGTGGGGCGCGGGCCTCGCCGGGGTGCTGGTCGGCTCCGTATGGAATTACGCCGCCACCAGCCTGTTCACCTGGAAGCAGAAAAAATAAGCGAACGCACCGGTGCCGGCCCTTTTGCCTGAACCGGATGCCGCATCTACCATCTCGACGGGGCCATCCCTGCGGCTAGGATAGGAGCCAACGGCGCGACCCCGCGCCATGGGGAGGCACATGTCCGACAACTACTTCGACATGACCGGGAAGGTCGTGCTGATCACCGGCGGCAGCCGGGGCCTGGGCTACGAGATGGCCAAGGCATTCGCCAACCAGGGCGCCGACATCATCGTCGCCAGCCGCAAGATCGAGGATTGCGAGAAGGCTTGCCGCGAGATCGAGGGCATGGGCCGCCGGGCCCTCGCCCATGCCTGCAACGTCTCGAGCTGGGACGACCTGCAGCGCCTCACCGACGCCGCCTACGCGGCCTTCGGCAAGGTCGACGTGCTGATCAACAACGCCGGTATCTCGCCTGTCGCGCCATCGTCGCTGGAGACGACCGAGGCGCTGGTCGACAAGATCCTGGCGGTAAACTTCAAGGGCCCTTTCCGCCTGATGGCGCTTGTCGGTACGCGCATGGTCGAGGCGGGCGGCGGCGCCATCATCAACATCAGCAGCATCGGGGCCATCCAGCCCACCCCGCACATCGCGCCCTATGCAGGCGCCAAGGCCGGCCTCAACGCCATCACGAAGGCTTTCGCCCAGGAGTATGGGCCCACGGTGCGGGTCAACTGCATCATGGCCGGCCCGTTCTGGACCGACATCTCCAAGTCCTGGCGCGAGGAGGCGGACAGGACCGCCACCAATCCGGCCGGCCGCATCGGCCGCCCGCACGAGATCGTCACCGCGGCGCTCTACTTCGCGAGCGATGCCTCGTCCTTCACCACCGGTTCGGTCATCTGCGTCGACGGCGGGATGACCTGACCGAGAATCGGCGGCAGACCGTATCCGGTCCGTGATACGGTGCTGCTTTGGTCATGATGGGGAATGGCTCATGAAGCATTATCTGTACGCGGCGGCGTTGGTCACGGCGCTCGCCTCGGGATCGGCGGCTCGCGCCGAGCCCATCGATTTCAGCGCCAGGCCCGATGCCGCCGCCGGCAAGATCGCCGAGAAGGCGTATGGCCGCGATATCGTCGACGCCAAGGCGGCGGGCTCGTCGGTGACGATCTGGGCCGGCAGGATCGACCTCAACGGCGACGGCAAGCCGGAGATCGCCGGGCAACTCGACAGCGCATATCTGTGCGGCGGCCAGGGACCCTGCTTCTTCGTGGTGTCGTCGGACGGAAAGCTGATGTTCAGCGTGCCGGGGGTCAATGGCGCGGAGGCGCTCGCGACGTCGACCAATGGCTGGCGCGACCTGCGCTTCGATGGCCAAACCGTGTGGAAATACAACGGAAAAGAGTACCGATAACCGCGGCATGGCGTCTTTCCGGGTCAAGAAACCTTCATATCCGCAGGAAAAGTCCTTGCAGCTGTGATATGATTTTTCCCGTCGCTCGTTACCCCGGGGGAGAAACCATGAGCATACGTCGGAGCATCGCCATCGTGGCCATTCTGCTTGGCGCCGCGCCCGCTTCGGCCGCCCAGATCGATTGGGCCGCCAAGAGCGAGCCGGAGGCCACCGCCGCCGCCACCAAGGCCTGGGACGATTCGATCAAGGAGGCGAAGACCGAAACCGGTACGTCCACCGAGGTCTCCGCGTTCAAGGTCGATCTCAATGGCGACGGAAGTTCCGAGATCGTCGGCCAGATCAAGAACACCTATATCTGCGGCAATGCCGGTCCCTGCTTCTTCGTCATGACGTCGGGCGGCGACGTGATCATGAGCGTGCCCGGCACAGAGAACGCCGAGATCCTCGACAGCAAGACCGGCGGCTGGCTGGACATCCAGCTCAATGACGACAAGAAGTATCGCTACTCGGGCGGCACCTACCGCAACCAGTAAGCGATCCGCGCCGCCGCGGCTGGCCAGCTGCCGCCGCAAGCGTGCGGCGGGGCGTATCCATTTGCCGGAGTGTCCCGGACCTTCTGGACAGGGGCGGCCTTCACCCGGCCGCCTCCCGTAGGGACGATCGCCGCTTGCGGCCGATGCGCATCGCCTATTACATGCCTATGACCGAATGGGGAGCTGCTGCGGCGGCAGCTGGAGGGCCGATTCTCGCCGCGTCCTGGGGAGCGCCATGGAGCCGGCCGCCGACAAACGCGAGAATGAACCGGACCAGACCCTGGTCGCACTGGCCGCCGATCCCGCGGCGCATGAGATTTTCTCGCCCTTGGGCGAGCGGCCGCTGACGATCCTCGAGTTGGACCGCTCCACCATCGCCTCGCTGAGACGGGCCGGCGCCCCGCTGCCGCGCGCCGGCCTGATGGTCGGCGTTGATCGCCGCGGTGCGTTGCCCGAAGGTATGTCCGGCCTTTTCGACGTGCTGCTCACCACCGGCCATGCCACGGGCAAGGAATGGACGTGCGTCGATACCGGGCAGATCGATGGCGAGGTCGAGCGGCTGCGCGTGCGGGCCGCGGCGACCCCGTTCGCGGCGTCCGTGTTCGCCCAGGTGCTGCGCATGGGCGCGAGCCTGGCGTTCGACGAAGCGCTGATCCTCGAATCCTTCGCCTATTCGACCTTGCTGGCGGGCGGTGAGTTCCGCGCCTGGCGTGCGGTCAATCCGGCGCGGCAACGCGACGGCGACCCCGATCGCGTGGTGCGGTTGGAACGCGAGCGCTCACTGCTCCGCATCACCCTGTCCCGTCCCGGCGCCCATAACGCACTCGATGCCCGGATGCGCGATCAGTTGGCCGACGCGCTGCGCGGTGCTGTCGCCGATCCGATGATCACGCGCATCCTGCTGAGCGGCGAGGGGCCATCCTTCTGCAGCGGCGGTGATCTCGACGAGGTCGGCGGTGCCACCGACCAGGCGCTTGCCCATGCGGTGCGCATCGCCCGCTCGGTCGCCTTGCTGGTGCACCGGGCCACCGACCGGGTGTCGGTACGCCTTCACGGCGCGTGCCTCGGCGCCGGGATCGAGATACCGGCCGCCGCCGGCAGCATCACCGCCGACCGCAACACGCGGATCGGCCTGCCAGAGGTCGGCATGGGCCTGATACCCGGCGCCGGCGGCACGGTCACCGTCCGCCGCCGGATCGGCCGCCACCGGACCTGCTGGCTCGGCCTTTCGGGGCAGTGGCTGACGGCCGAGCAGGCGCTGGCCTGGGGCCTGATCGACGGGATCGAGGACTGCGACTGAGCCTACTTGGCTTAATCGCCTGCAGCGCCATGGTGCAGGTGACCGAGCCTGATTTGCCGAGCGTCCGCCTTCTATACTATGATATACAATCATCGCGGACGGTGTTCTGAAGTCGGGGAGACGGAACCATGAGCGCGATCGTCAGGGTGCGGGAGGATGTTTGGACGCCGGTCGCCAAGGCGCCCGAGCCCGATCTGGGCGATGCGCTGATCCCTGCCAGCCGCTACACCTCGCCGGATTTCATGAAGCTCGAATGGGAGCGCATGTGGACCAAGACCTGGCTGGTCGGCTGCCGCGAGGAGGAGATCCCCGAAACCGGCGACTACGTCACCACCGAGATCGGCACCGAGAGCCTGCTGATCGTGCGGGGCGAGGATGGCGTGCCGCGGGTGTTCTACAACGTCTGCAACCACCGGGGAAACCAGGTCAAGTTCGACGAGACGGGCAATTCCCGCACGCTGCAGTGCGCCTATCATTTCTGGGAATACGACCTGACCGGCCGGCTGATCAACGTGCCGGACGAGCAGGACT
>VFQP010003122.1_pt1 | contig 17277 bp, 17 predicted proteins | sample 3512351 | NCBI WGS metagenome assembly VFQP01 (sample SAMN10412372, study PRJNA504923) | tailings metagenome | isolation source: Relicate 1 Philex TSF1 revegetated site | place: Philippines: Tuba, Benguet | collected 2017-08-29
AACTTTACTAAGTCATACTTACCAAGAAAATAATTTGTTGTGTTTACTAATTTATTATTTACTAGTACACCGTAATTAAATACTACACTACGTATATACGATAAAGAAAAAAAAGATAAAAGTTTAAATAAAAAATAATCTACTCTATATAAAAAAAAAGACATTAAATTAAAAAAAGATAAAAATTTATTTTTCAATAGACTATCTTTTTTATTATGCTGCCTATAATATTGTAATAAAGAAGAGTATTTTGCTTCTAAAATTAAGCTACTAAAAAAATCAAACAAAAATGTTTTTTTATTTAAAAAAGCATCACTTTTTATAAATAGAAACTTAATTTTTCTAAACATCTGAACTAAATAAAAAAAAAAAAATTTTTTATTTAGTTTTTTTTTAATTAAAATAAAAAAACGTTTAAATTTTTTATTAATTAAATTATAAAATTTTTTTCTATTACCAAGAGGTAGTAATTGAGTAGGCAAAAAATGAATAATAAAATCATTAAATCCGCTTAGTTTTATTTTAAGTAAAGAATCTAATTTACTAAGTAAATAAAGTTGTTTACCTATTTTTAATAAAACGGATGGTTTATCTGATAATACATTTTTTTTTAATTGTAAATGTATTTTTGATAATGATTTTTTTAAAATATTCTTATATTTTATTAATTTTTTTTTTAATAACAATAGTTTAAAATATTTTTTCATTAAAAAAAAAATTAAATCAATAAGAATAAAGAATTTAAATTTTTTATTTTTCTTCAAAAAATAAAAATAATAAAAATACTTAATCAATATTAAATACATAATAAGTTTTTAATTGTATAATTAATATACAATGCTCACTGTAGGACTTGAACCTACATGCCGAAAAAGCAACAGATTTTGAGTCTGTCGTGTCTACCAGTTCCACCAAGTGAGTAAAAAACAACGGGTCAGATGGGATTTGAACCCACGACTTTTGGTATGACAAACCAACACTCTAACCACTGAGTTACTAACCCATTAAGAGTAACAGGACTTGAACCTGCACAACTTTCGTTAATAGATCCTAAATCTACCGTGTCTACCAATTCCACCATACTCTTTTAGGATAGGGCAGGATTTGAACCCACGATGAACTGAATTTCAAATTCAGCGCTTTAGACCACTCAGCCACCTATCAACTTAAATAAATGACTATTATTCAATATTTTTTTAAAGAACTATATTTTAAAATAATATACTTAGTGATTGTATTTACAATCATGCTTTCAATAGTTGTAGTAAAAGCAAAAATATTATTTTTATATATACTAGAACCCATAAAAAAAATAAAAATAAATAATTTCATTATTGAATATCAAAATACAAATAATAAAAACTATGTTTATGAAAATATAAAAAATAATGATGAACTATTTATTCCTATCATTGAAATAAATCTACCATTCTTTACTACTTCCTATATTTTCTTAAAATATATAATATTGTTTTCAATATATATATTTATACCCATTGTCTTATATTATATATATATAAGTACATCAAGTGTATTAAAAAAAAACGAAATATTTCTTTTTAGACACGTACTATCCATTTTACTTATATTTATATATATAAACTATATAATAAACCACTACATAATAATACCAATATATTTAAACTTTATATATAGCCACTACACAGAATTTCTTTATTATGAATTCGATGTAGAATTTCAACTAACAACATATTTAAATTTTTATTTTTATAACCTATTCACTAACTTTTTTTTATTTGTTATAATATTATTAAAAAAATATCTGAAACTGAATATTAACAATATACTTATTATAGCAATTATTTTAATGCTTATACCTATTGATGGATATGTACAAATACTATATATAATAATATTTTATATATATTTAATTATTGCTTCACTGATTACTAATTATATAAATAAAATTAAGAAATATAAACAAAAGGAATACTTGGAGAAAGATTAAATAAAACTTTATTTTTTGATATAAAAGATTGAATTGTAATAGATTGGTTTATTCCATTTTGTTTCATATTTTTTTTAAATAAACCAGAAACTTTAAAGAAGCTGATTTTAGGTGAATATAAAGGGAAAATTAAATTCAATCTTTTATTCTCTGTTTGTTTATAAAAAAAAAAAGTATTCTTCTTTAAATCTTTTTTTATTTTATTTAAAATGATATTATTATTTTTTTTATATTTAAAAATAAAAGAACGCATAATATTTTATAGAGAAGATGGCTGAGCGGTCAAAAGCGGCAGACTGTAAATCTGTTGTCGTAAGACTACGTAGGTTCAAATCCTACTCTTCTCATACTATTAAATTACATACTATTTACACATGTATTTAATAACAACAATTATACCTGTATTATTCGTATTTATTATATTGTATAAATACGATACATATGAAATATACTTAAACTCAAACTCAAATTTAATTACAAACTACATTTATAAAGTAAGTAATTATTGGAGTCTAATCGAAAATAATTTATTTTTTTTAAGTGTTATATTAGTTATAATTATAACAAGTAGTAAAAATAATAAAATAAATGTCAATACATATAATTTATTAATAATGTTTATATTGATGCTAATAAAGTATTTTAACTTTTATTTAAATTCTAATCTTTTCAACTCAAATAATGCTATTTTTAATCCACTTCTTACACACTTTCTTGTGTTTATACACCCTCCACTAATATTAATTAGTTTATTATTATTAAAAATGATCAACTTAAAACAAAGTAAAATAAAATTACTTTTTTATTTTTTCTCATTTACTTTATTCTTGGGTAGTTATTGGGCTACATCTGTATTTGGGTGGGGTGGATGGTGGTCATGGGACCCTATTGAAAATATATCATTAGTATACTGGTTTTTATTTTTTTTATATATACACAAAGTAAATAAAATTAGTATATACTATTATATATACATATTTACTGCCGATTTTTTTTTATTTTTCTTTTTGAAGTTTAATAATTTCCAAAGTATTCATATTTTTAAAATAATATATATTAATTTACAATTTGATTTTATTATTGTATATTGTATTTTCTTTTTTATTTTCTGTTATAACATATTAAAAAATAAAAAAAGCAATATGAAGTTTAATATTATGTCTGTTGCTAATGCAATTATTGTTACTATTATATTTGTATTTATATTATACATATACGTATACATTAATATAAATTCTATTTTCATGTTCTATATATTATTATATTTATCTATCATAGTATATTTGTTTTTTTTATATATAATAAATATAAAAAATGTTTATACTATTTATTCCATTCTATTTATTATTATTTTGTTACTATATGAACAAAATATTTATATATACTTATGTATATATTCAATTATTATATACAGCTACATGATAGAAAAAAAAATAAAAATATATAAAAACCATGTAATCTATATAATTATCATATACATACTATATAACATAACAAATGAAATAGAAGAAACAATCATACAAATAATAAATAATTATTCAAATGAATACAACAATAACAAAATAATTGAAGTAGACATAAACATAAACTATATTGAATATATAAATAGAAATAAAAACATCTTTATTTCAAATTACTATAATATATATAATATCTTTGAAAAAATTGAATTCAGTATATATAACTACATTATAAACAACCAATACTATAACATTAAAAATAACATCATACAAATATACAAGTTAAATTACATAGCAATATTATTCTACATTATTTTATATAAAATGGTACATAGATAATGCGCTTGAATGGACTCGAACCATTGATCACTCGCTTATCAAACGAGTGCTTTACCAACTAAGCTACAAGCGCATTACAATATACTTATTTGTAGTAATTACTACTCCTTTCCCTGGTTTTTTTTAAAAAAAAGTAAAAAAATCTTTAGATTTTAATAGAAAATTATATATTGATTACCTACTAATGTTATAAATTAATATGTACTAATAAAAAATACAAAAAGAAAAGCAAATTACATTTACTATCTATCTACTTCTCCAAAAACAATATCTAATGTACCAATTACTGTTACAAGATCTGCAATCATATGTCCAGAAATTACATGATTTATTCCTTGTAAATGAGCATATCCAGGAGATCTAATTTTACATCTATATGGCATATTAGAACCATTAGATACTAATAGAGCACCTGTTTCCCCTTTTGGAGCTTCTACACCACCATAAGAAATACCTTGAGGTACATTTATTCCTTCACTATAAAATTTAAAATGATGAATTAATGACTCCATGGATGTTTTTATTTGTTTTCTATAAGGAGGAGTAATTTTATGATTATCTACTCTTACTAAACCATTCGGTATTTTATTTAGGCATTGATGTATAATTGAAATACTTTGACGCATTTCACTCATACGAACTAAATATCTATCATAACAATCTCCATATATTCCTACTGGTATATAAAAGTTTAATTGTTTATATATTTCGTATGGCTCACATTTACGTAAATCCCAAGGTATACCTGAACCTCTTAACATTACTCCTGTAAAACCCATATCTAAAGCATCTCTATAATTAACTACACCAATGTCTACTAAACGCTGTTTCCAAATTCTATTTGTTGTTAATAATTCTTCCATTTCATCTATACGAGAAGCAAAAGAATAAATAAAGTCATAAATGTCATTAAGTAAACCTTTTGGTAAGTCATAAGAAACTCCACCTGGTCTAAAGTAATTAGCATGCATTCTGGCTCCAGATACACGTTCATAAAATTCCATTAATTTTTCTCTTTCTTCAAAAGCCCATAAAAATGGTGTTAGTGCTCCTACGTCCATTGCATGAGTTGTAATAGAAAGTAAATGATTAAGTAATCTTGTAATTTCAGAAAATAAAACTCTAATATACTGTGCTCTTAATGGTACTTCACATTTAAGTAATCTTTCTATAGCTAAACAATAAGTATGCTCTTGACACATCATAGATACGTAATCTAAACGATCAAAATACGGTAATCCTTGAATATATGTTTTATATTCAAGTAATTTCTCTGTTCCTCTATGTAATAATCCAATATGTGGATCTGCATTTTTTATAATTTCACCATCTAATTCTACAATTAGACGTAATACTCCATGTGCAGCTGGATGTTGAGGTCCAAAGTTTAAAATAAAATTATTAAATGTCTGTTTCTTATCTAAAAACATATTATATAAAAAAAAATGAAAATTATTTGTTAGAAATAATAGGAAGGTATGGGATTCGAACCCACGAACTTTGCTTTAGCAGAGCAATACCTTAGACCACTGGGCTAACCTTCCTAAAAAAAAAATGAATTTATTATAAAATAATAAGCCCACCTCCTTTATTATTTTTTTCTTCTTGCTCTTTTTTATAATTATATTCTCTGTCTTTTTGCCATTGGTCTTCAATTTGATCAATAGTATATCTTTCAGAGTTCCAAAAGAAAAATTTATTATTAATATATACATGTATTTTATTTTGTAATTTAACAATAAAAAAATATAATGCTAAAATAGGTAAAAGAAAAAACAATACTAAGTATGCAACTTTAGTATGTATTGGCTTCATCAAAGTAATTATTCCATGATGCCATGTTTGATTCATTAAGATTCTAGGCCACCAAAAATGCATATTTGTTTGACGGTTATAAATATCAATTCGATATTCTTGATTCCATCCCATAAAATAATCACAAGAATCACAAGCAAGATATATCCAAATCATTGATAATGTATAAATTATCACATACACATAAAGTGGTGCTCCTGTTACTAATTTATAAACATTTAACCAACATAATGTTCTAAAGTAGTGAGTTAGAAAATAACTAAAATAATAATCAATTTCTACCCATCTATGTATAGCTTTTTTTTGTTCTTTTTTATATTTAAACCAATAAAAAAGAGCAAGAAAAGCAAATAAATACGAAAAACAATAAGTAAATAATTCCGAATTTAAGTCATAAAAACCAATAACATAATAAGAAAAAAAAGAACTAAACAATTTAATTAAATATCCAGAAAACATAAGAATAAATAATTCGAAACCAATTAATGTTCCTTCATAAACACAAAAATCAAGTTCTATTCCAAGATCAAAATTTTTTGTAATTTTTGTACTTTCTTTCCATGCTTCATTCATATCTTTTGCAGAAATATCCTCTTTTGATTTAAAAAGAGATAAATTATTCTCATTTAAAATGTACTCAGCTCTTTCTAATTTTAAGTTTATTTTATATAAATGATAAAATATAAAATAACATAAAAAAAAAATTAAAAAAAATATAATACTAAAAAGTACTTCTATTATATTTATAGTATACAGATTAAATAGCTTAAAGCTAGATTGTATATTATAAGTAAAAACATCAAAGTTATGTATTTTAAATTCTTTGTAATAAAACTCATTATTAGAATTAAAAGGATCAAGAGTTACTTTTTTTTTATACTCTTGTTTCATATAAACTTCATTATCCGCATAATATTTTTTTGCTTTATCTCCTACAAAATATGCCTTTTCTGGATCAGCATAATACATCTGCGGCGAATATAATCTACGTAAATGTCCTGTCTTTGTTTTTTCAATTCCAAAATCAGCTAAGATCTCATTCGGAACGTTTTTATATTGTTGATAATTAATCTCCAAAGGCACCGATGGATTCCAATAGTTTGGATTTTGTTCTCTTACTAATTTAGGATTCCACCCTTGTGCTACTGGTTTACCTGTATATATTGGATAAATATATACATAAAAAAAGTATTCTAGTTGTTCATAAATCCAAACAAATGGATAAACGAATATGTAGTAGAAAATACTATGGTTGTTGTTCATGTTTTTATATTTTATATATTTTTATGAGTAATGTCTAAAAAGGTGACTCACCTTATCTTTTTATTAATTAATATTAAAAAAAAGTAATATTAATTTTTTTTAAAGTAAATAGAAGATAAATTATCGCTAACATTCATACTATTTACTACATTAGCTACTAAATTAGTATCTAATGATAAGAAAATCCAATCAATAAAGTATTGGTTTTTTACAATTTCTACACAGATTGGCATAAATGCATGATTTACTCCACATAATTCACTACATTGTCCATAATAAACTCCTTCAATACTAGAGTATAATACAAATCTCATTAATCTACCTGGTAGAGCATCTATTTTTATACCTAGTTGAGGTACTGCCCATGAGTGAATTACATCATGAGATGTGATATAAAAACAAATATTATGACCATTTGGTAATACTAAACATTTATCTACATTTAATAATCTGTTTTTCTCACTATCTTTTACCATATATGAATCAAATTGTAAAATAGGAAAATTAAAATTAGCGTCAAATAAATTTACTAAAATATCTGTTCCTAATTTTGTATCTACTTCATATGTCCAATACCATTGATGACCAATAATATAAACGTTAAATAATGTTTCTAAAAAATTTTCATCATATTCTAATTGAAAAATAAAACCTAATGCTGGGATTAGTAAATAGCTAATTAAAACTGTTGGTAATAAAGCAAATACTGTATCTAAAAAAGCTTCTACTTTTTTAGAAAAATGATATGGTACAGGATTTACATTACTATTAAATCTACTAATACTCCATAATACAATAAATCCTACTACGAATGCAACAGCAATTAAAATACTCATTGTTTCAATATATAATAAAACAATTGATAACATTTTATCATTAGCTGGCATTCCAAATCCAAAATAACGAGTTAATTCATAATTAACTTCAGGAAACATAAATGCTCTTTTTGCTTCCATTGTTGGAATAGCATATGAATCTTGATTCATTGTTACTACTCCTGTTGTTTGACCTTTATAATAATTCCATAGATCTTTCATTAATAATAAATATTAAAAAGAAAAATTATATTTACTTGTTTCGTACTCCGAATTATTCTTTATTCCCATTCTAATGCTCCTTTTTTCCATTCATATACAAAACCAACTAATAAAATAAAAATAAATAAATACATTGTGTAATATCCAAAAAACATTAATTCTTTAATGCTTATTGCCCAAGGAAAAAAAAAAGCGACCTCTACATCAAATATAATAAAAATAATAGATATTAAATAAAATTTTACATGAAATGGGTTTCGTGCGTCTGAAAACGGATCAAAACCACATTCATATCCATAATTTTTTTCTGTATATGGATTTTTAAATGTAATAATATAACATAGTAATAAAATAATAAAACTAATTGCTAGAATTAGCACTCCGTAAAAATAATATTCGTAATATTCAGTTAAAAAATACATTTTTTTTCTTAATTTATGAAATTATTAGTGTGCTACGTACACGTCTTTTAAATAAATTACAGACAAGATTACAAAGATATATCCTTGTAGAAAAGCTACCACTAATTCGAATAAAATTAAAACGATACATAAAACAAGTGGTAATACTGCTATTAAAGAAAATTTAATTGAATAAAATAATGGATTTACTAATTTATAAATAAATAAAGCTACAGTATCTAATAAAATATGACCTGCTACAATATTTGCAAAAAGACGAAGTGCTAAACTTACACTTCTGAAAGTAAAACTAATAAATTCAATAATAGCTGAAAATGGAACTAGTGCAAATGGAATTCCTGATACATAAAATAAAGCAATGAAAGCTAAACCACTTTCATAAAAACCTAATAAACAAATACCCCACCAAACCATAAAAGATAAACTAAATGTAATATTTAAATGACTTGTAATTGTAAAACTAAATGGAATAATACCAATTAAATTACTTAAACAAATAAATAAAAATAAATAAAAAAAGAATGGAAAAAACATTTTTGTTTTATCCCCTAAATATGAATCAATAGTACTGTGAATGAAATTGTACACTCCTTGTAAAATACTATAAAAAAAAGTGCCAAAATATGTGTATGATACTTTGAAATTTAATGTTAAATAAATTAATTGTAAAAAAAAAATTAAATTTAAACTAATTAAAATTGTATCTGTAAAACCATATGTAAAATTTAAGATATTATAATTTTGAATTTGAAATTGTTCAAATGGACTAAATAACATTTATTAAATAGAATGTAATTAAATTGTATTTAAAGGATAGGGCAGGATTCGAACCCACGATATACCTGTTCTCCAAACAGGCGCTTTTGACCGCTCAGCCACCTATTTCAATATAAGTTATTGTAATAATGTGATCATTAATACAATAATTACTACTCCTTTCCCTCGTTTTTTAAAAAAGAATAAAAAAACATTTGAAAGTTAATATAAAAAAATTTACTAAAATAAATCAATTAAAAAATATTCTAATGGTATTAAAATTAGACTTGGTTTTAAAATTAATAAAATATTAAAAAATAAAATGTACATCAATAATAATGCAGAAGAATAAGAAATATTATTAATAAAAAACCATTTATTATTTTTATTATATAAAATAACTTTGGAAATTCTTAAATAATAATAGAAACTCAAAACAGTTGTAACTATTATTAGGAATATAAAAAAGTAAAATCCGTTATTAAATAAATTAAACAATAAATATAATTTAGCTAAAAAAGAAGGAAATGGAGGTAATCCAGCAACCCCAAAAAAAAATAATACAATCATAATAGCAAATAATCTGTTATACTTTAATAAATCAGCCAATAATGAAAAACGTTCAATATTATATTTATGTCTTATAAAAGATAAATTAGAAAAACTAACAAAAATAGCTAAAACATTAATAATATAAACAAAAATAAAAAAAAATATATTTTTTACTAAAGCTAAATCAGGAAATAAAAAGACCATTAAGTAATAACCAGTACCAGTAATACTACTGTAAGCCATTAGACGTCTAAATTTTTTTTGTTGTATTGCACCAATTGAACCTATTAGCATAGAACCAACAGAACAAAAAAATAAAAAAATAATAAAATTTTCATAAAAAAAGAAATAAATATAAAAATATAATTTCATAAAAATGTAAAAAATCGAAAAAAATGGTACTAAAGCAAAAAAAAAAGTTACTACAAATGTTGAACCTTGATAAATATCACTTACCCAAAAATGAAATGGGAAAGAGTATAATTTAAATAATAAACCTACTAACATCAATGCAATAGAAAAATTAAATATAGAGTTTAAATATATATTGCTATCAATATTAGATAAATTTAAAAAAAATAAATTTAAATCTTCGTAATAAAAAATACCTGTAAAACCATAAAATAAGGCAATTCCAAATAATAATAAAACAGAAGAAAATGAACCAAGTATAAAATACTTTAAACCAGCTTCAAATGAGTATTTATTTTTTTTACCATATGAAGCTAAAATGTAAAAGCAAATACTTTGAAATTCTAATAATAAATAAAAAGAAATTAAGTTAACAGTAATTACTAATAAATTAAGACTTAAAAGACATAATAAAATTAAAATTGTAAATTCAAATGAACTCAATGAATATTTATTTAAAAGAAATGGAACGCAGATAAAAAATAAAAAAACCAATACTATATTAAGAAGTTGAATACCGTTACTTAGATCATCACGGAAAAAAATATCACGAACCCCATAATTATAAGAAAAGAAAGATAATGTTAAAAAAAAAAAATTTATTAATATTAATTTAACAATATATTCTGTAAATTTATTTTTTTTAGGAAATTTTTTTTCAGCAGAAAAAGAAAAAAAAATTAAATATATAAAAATAAAAAAAATACTAAATAATAAATAATTTTCTGGTAATAGAAAAAAATAATTTAATAACATGTTTGTTTTATAATGTAATTATTGAATAAGGTTTTTAGCTATATTGTTTTTTAAAGAATAAATATATTCCTTTATTGTTTGTATATAAATAAAAAAAAATAACAAACAAAAAAATAATAACAAAAAAAAAATATATCTAATAATGGTAAATGTGAGAAAAAATTAAAAAAACTATTTGATTGATGTATTTGAGAAGTCCAATTTATTTTTATTTTCAATATAAAAAAATGTATAAATATAATAAAGAATAAAAAAATTTTATATTTTATATTAAAAAAAGGAAAAGAGTAATCAAATAAAAAATATATAAATAAAACAAAAATAAAAAGAATTCTTATATCAAATATAGTAAATGTTTTCCAAATAGAATAACCCCATATAATACCAATAAAGAGTGTGTAAAATGTTGAAAAAATACCAATTGAAGAAATATTAATATTAAATATATATAAACGATATATATAATTAATATATAAAATAAAAACAAAAAAAAATAAAATATAACTTATAATAATAAATGAAATGTGTAAATATAAAATATAATTATATATAAATTTAGAATAATAATCAAAACTTAAATTAAAATAAAAAAATAAAACCAAAAGTAAATAAAAAAAATATACTTTTAAGGATTTATAATAATAAGACATTTAATTACTTATATAATAAATCAAAATAATAATAATTAATACTAATATCAAGTATAGAAAAAATAGAATACGGATAAATACCTAACCATAATACAAAAAATAAAATAATAAATAATAAAGAGCACTCTAAAAAACTTAAATCGTTATAGTATTTTATATATTGATATTTAGGTATCATAAATACTAATTTATTATATAACCATAAGGAATAAACAGTACAAATAAAAACACCAATTAAAGTGAAAAAAAGAGCATAATAATTAAAAGATAAAAATAAACCTACTATAATTAAAAATTCACCTATAAAGTTACTAGTTAAAGGAAAGCTAATATTACTGATAATAAAAATAAAAAAGAAAAATGAAAATAATGGCATTGTATAAACTAAACCACTATAATATTTTAATAATTTAGTATGATACCTATTATATAACATACCAACTAAAAAAAATAAACCACCTGATACTAAACCATGAGCTATCATTAAATGAATACTTCCAGCAATACCAAGGCTATGAAAAGTAAATAAACCTAAAATACAAACATTCATATGTGAAACAGAAGAATAAGCAATAATTCGTTTAATATCAATTTGTTTTAAAGTAACAAAGGAAGTGTAAAAAATACCTAAACATGCAATTAAAATAACTAAAGGACTAAAGTAATAAGTAGAATTTGGAAATAACGGCATTAAAAAACGTAAAAAACCATAACTACCAAGTTTTAATAATACCCCTGCTAGTAGTACACTACCTTCTGTTGGTGCTTCTACGTGTGCCTCTGGCAACCAAATATGCGCTGGGAACATTGGTATTTTTATTGCAAAAGAAATAAAAAAAGTTAACCAAACTATATTTTCACGGTAAAATGAATATTGATTATTTAATAATACTTCTATATTTGAAGTACCTGTAGATGAATATAACGAAAAAATAGAAATAAGCATTAAAAAAGATCCAACCAATGTATAAAAAAAAAATAAATAACTTGCATGTATTCTTCTTTTTCTATAACTACTTACTCCAATCAAAACAAAAAAAGGAATTAAAATTATTTCAAACATAATATAAAAAACTAATATATCCAGAGCGCTGAATACAAAAATCAATAAGAATAAAGTTAAAAATAGAAATGATTGATACATTTTTATTTCACTTAATCCTTTTTGTTTCATATTATAAAATGAAAATAATAAACATAATGGAATTAAAAATGTACTTAAATATATAAAAAATATAGAAATACCATCAATACCAAATAAAAATGAATATTCAAATATATTAATATATTGAATAAATTGAAAAGAAGGTTCAAAAGAATCAAATAATACCCATACGATATTAAAAATGAAAAAAATAACTAAAGAAATATCAAAATAAAAATATTTTGAATTATATGATAAAATGTTTTTTTGTTGATTTAAAACCATTTATAAATTATGTGATGTTAATTATTAATATTTTTAACTATATTGTTTTTTACACTTGTTTTTTTTTTTTTGTTTTTCTTATCAATACCTAAATAAATAATTTTTCTTGTACGAGCATTTGTTCTATTACGTTGTCCTCTTACAGGTAAAAAAGTTGAATGTCTTTTACCTTTTAGGCAACGAATTGTTTTTAAAACGTTAATACAAGAAATCATTTCTTTATGAAGAAAATGATCTAAATTATTTTTATTTGTTAAAAAAAAATATTTAATTCTTTTAAGTATATAAAAATGAGAATAAAAAGAATTAAAATAATTATCTAAAAATAAATGCATACGTAAATTAGGATGTAATCCAGAAAAATAACATAATGATTTTGCAATGGATACTCCTATACCAAAACGACTTTTAAAAAATTGTAAACAATTTAATTGTCTTAAAAGATGTCTTTTTTGTTTAAAAGGACTTAAACTATCTAACATTTTTTTTTTTTTTTTTTTTACATCCATTATATGGCCAGGATGTAATATCTTTTACTTTATTTACTGCAAAAAAGATCTTACTTAATCTATTAAATCCATCTAAGATAGAATAAAATTTTAAACGATAAACTGGATAAAAATTATAACGGTTTCTATATTTATCTTTTATTTCAAGTGTTTTATTATAAAAAAAGTCCATTTCATTAAATAAGAAATAAACTATTCTACGAAATTTTTTATTATGTTTACGCATTCTACTAATTAAAGGAGTACATAATGAGGAACTACCATTTAAATATAAAGAAACAAAAGGAAATCTATATTTAGATTTCATTTGAACTAAAAAAGGCAAAAATGATTCTACTAAAGGATATATATTACGCCAAAAACGTCTTTCTTTTTTTTTTACATCAGATAATTCACCACAACTTTTTTTAAATAGTAGTTTATTACCATATATAAAATACAAATAAACATTTGTAGCTGTTGCTTTTATATATATAATAGCATTATTTTCAAAATGATCTTTTAAAAAATAATATTTAAATAATGATCTATATAAAGTAATATATTGATTCATTGTAATGTAAATATTAGACTTTGATCTTTTTTTTTCCCATTTATGCATTTCTCTTACATTAAAGTAGCGCATAGTATTGGCATGAAGATTAGTCAATATCGAATGTAATTTTTCTGCTCTATTAACACGTTTAAAATAATCTTTTGAGTTTGATTTTTTTTTTTTTTTACTAGTTAACAAAGTATGTTTTTTTTTTAAAAATGAAAGTAAAGAATTATATATTTCAACGTAAGTAAAAAAAACATTATTTGCTTTTTCTAAACGTGAAAATGCAATATTATAATTGCTTACTAATTTTAAATACAACTTAAAGAAAAAAGAACTTTTTAATTTTAAATAAGATAAAAAAATAGATAATGATTCTTTATCCAAACTTAAAGAATGGTTAAATAAATTTAGTTTATAAATATAATTACGTAACACTTTTTTAAAATTTAAAACTACTATTTTTATATATGAAATTCTTCTTTTTAAAAAACGTAAAAAATTAAAAAAAAATAAATTATTACTCTTTAAAGCAGATAAAAATTCTTTTTTATTTGTTTCTTTATTATTATAAACTTCTAATAATAGATTAAATAAATAATTATTAAAATATTTAAAATTAGCATCGCCTAAACGTGGATCAAATATAGATAAATCTAATTTAGGTTTAGGCATTACAATAGTTTTTTTTTTTATTTTTTTTGTTCTATAAAAATTATACTCACTTAATTTATAAGTAGTACCTGGGTAAAATGGATCAAAATTATATTGATTACCACAATCTTTAAATTTATTAATATAAACATAGTGTTTTTTTTTTCTAGAACGATTTTTATTATATTCTCTTTTATTATCTAAAGGATATTTATTTTCATTGGATGAATAAAACGAGGAAAAAGAATATGAAAAATTTCTTTTATTATTATCTACCATTTCTGTATTAATTTTACGTTTTGTAAAGCTACGTTTTTTTTTTTTTATTTTATCTGAAAATAAATCTCTATCTATTTTCTTATACTTTTCTTGTATATTCATTTTTGTATTGTTTTTTTGTAACTTAGTCAATTTATATCTATAAATTCTGATATATAAATTTGTAAATAAAATATTATGTAATTTAAAATAATAATTACATAAAAATGCTAATCTAATATCAGAATAATAAGAATTAATTTTATAAAAAAATAAGATGCTTGGAAAGTTCATTTTAAGCTATAAATATACCTTTTTTTTTAAATGTATTTGGAATTCTGAAAGACTGCATACGAAATAATAAATTACCTATCAATTCATTAGACAAACTAACTAATTTAAAATGAGATTTTTTTTTCTTTGAAAAAAAAGAAACATTTAAAGGTAAAAGAAAATAGCATAAATGGCTATATCCTAATTTAAAAATAATATAATTTAAATAATAATATAACTTGTACCCCCTTCCCTCTAATTTTAAATGCTTAATGTTATAAAATATATTGGATTTAAAAAAAGAAAAAAATAAGTATTTATTTTGTTTCCATAAAATATTAATTGCTTTTTCATTTTCTAATAAATGAAAATAAAAAAAATAAAAAATATTATTCATGATAAAAAAAAAAAAAGATGAATTAAATCTATATTTAAAGAAACTTAAATCTGTTCCAACTAAATATGTATTTAATTCTACATAAAAATATAAATTATTAATATAAAAAAATTGTTTAAATGACATAATACTATAATACTTCTAATAATACAACACCTCCTACATTTTTTATAATTGACTCAGACGTATTTAAAATACCTTTAGAAGTAGATAATACATAAATAACTCGTTCAATACGTGTTAATGATTGTAATCTTTTAACAGAAATTGATTTAGATCTTTTTCTTGTATACAATAAAAAAACATTACTAAATGAGTTTTCTTCTTCTGAATAATTTATTACAATATATAAAATATACCCTTTCTTTTTCATGGAAGGATCTACTTGATAAATTTCAACATTACTAAAATATCTTTTTTTTAAAAAAAAGTAACTAACTAGTACTGTAAATTTACTTATATAAGTTGTAAAAGAAGATTGTTTCTTTAAAATTGCATTTTTTAAAGAACAAAAAAATGCTCCAAAAATATAATTAGGGGATTTAATTTTTAACATAATTAAATATAGTTACCACGAAGATTTAATCATACCGACTAATTGTTTATTTAAAGCGTAAAACTTAAACATCATTCTAGTTAATTTAAAATAACTAAATACACCTCTTCTTCTATAAGAAAGAACACAAAAATTTTTTATTTTTGAGTACGAATCATATAAATATACAAATCTAACTAAATAATAGTAGATTTTTTTTTTCATATAAAAATTTTGAATGTTACTTTTTAGATACACTTTTGATTCAAAATTTTTATTTAAAAAAGCACGTCTATTATAATCTTTAATTACTAATAATCTTGAAACCATTAAATAATATTAAAACCGATTAATCTGAATAAATCACGATTAACTAAATAATATTTAAAAGAAGTACTGACTTTAATTTTTAATTTGTATATTGCATTTTCAAAAAAATTATAATATTTATAATAATCTAAATTATGACTAAAAAAATTAAAAAATAAAAATTTAGTCAATGATAAAAACAATACAGAATATATATTCCATTTTGTATTATAAAAAGTATAATAATTATTTAAATTAATATCAAGAGAATATACTAATTTTGGTAATGAATAATAAAAAATCATTAACAAAATAGAATAAATTTTTTGTTTTGAAACAACTAAATAACCACCTACTTTCATTTTTTTTTTTTTTAATAAATTAGCATTATATATAAATTTTATTTTATTATTTGTTAATTTTTCAATTAACATAATTTTTAGTAAAAAAAGAAAACGATTGTTACCTTCATTTTTCAACAAAAAATAAAATTTGATATAATTATAATATACAGAAGTTGTATTTAGTAATAATTTTTCACCTAAAATACTAGACAAAAAAGAATAATTAATGTTAGAAAAATTAATTTTATTATTCATTTAAAAAATACTTGGAGCAACAAGAATTAATTTCATTAATTTTTTTTCTCTAACTTCATACGATAACGGTCCATTAATTCTATTTCCAATTGGATTTAAATTTTTATCTAATAATACCATTGCATTATCTTCAAATGAAACGTAAATCCCATTATAACGTCTAATATTTTTTTTTGTACGTACAATTATTCCAAAACGAACATCATGCATTTTTACTTTCATTTTTTTACGCATTTTTACTTTTTTAATTGCAACAACAATGTAATCTCCAACCGAAGCATGTTGATACTTTTTTTTTAATACTTTTATACATTCAGCTTGTTTACCCCCTGAATTATCTGTTATA
>VFQP010003123.1_pt1 | contig 17268 bp, 2 predicted proteins | sample 3512351 | NCBI WGS metagenome assembly VFQP01 (sample SAMN10412372, study PRJNA504923) | tailings metagenome | isolation source: Relicate 1 Philex TSF1 revegetated site | place: Philippines: Tuba, Benguet | collected 2017-08-29
CGGGAAGAGTGATGTATGGACGTTTACGGTGATGCCGGATTCGGTGAAGCAGATCATTTCATCTGCGTCTTATTTCACCTTAGAGCAGCATTCGACCAACGTCGCGATCGTGCACCAGGGCATGCTGAAAATGGAATACATCAATCGCTATGCGGATTCAACGGTTCAACTCGTGATCAGCAAAATCGATGAAAAGCGAAAACCTTTTACGGTTGAATTGAAAGTAGGGTCCGGTCAGAACCTGCTCGAATACAACCTCAATGGAAGATTAAAATTGGACGAAGCCGCCACTTATTCCGTGCAACTGATCAACAGCCGCAAGGAAAAATGGGGAATGAGATTCAATGCAAGAAAATATTTCTAAGACATCAAGATTCAAAGCAACCAACGTACTGATATGATTAATGCGCTCAACGGCAGGTACAGGAAACACATTGCCTGGATAATGTTCTTATTGTTTTATGGGGAACTCGCGGGCTCTTTGTATGCGGCTAAGAACCGCACTTCGCGATTTATTCCATCGTATGCAAGCAATTATGTGTCTGACATTCCATCAGGAAAAGCAGCTTCTTCTTTTTACACTCCGGCAGTGCCATCTGCTGCAGTAGAGTTTGTAAAGGAAGCGGCGGCCGTTTCTGGAGCTGCGGAAAATCAATCCGCAGGGGGCGATCAGCAATTTATCGATGGCCCCGGTCAGCCGGAAATGAGCTCATTCCGCTCAGTCGGTGCGGATAATATGGTGAATTTATTTACAGGCGATTTTTCCTATAACATTCCATTGCTGGATGTGGGTGGATACCCGGTGAACTTGTTTTACAATGCAGGGATCAGTATGGATCAGGAAGCGAGTTGGGTAGGATTGGGATGGAATTTGAATCCGGGGACGGTGAGCAGGAATATGAGAGGGTTGCCGGATGATTTTAATGAGGTGGATACGGTAACAAATACGCAATCGATGAAGTCGGATCTGACGATTGGTGTAACGGCTTCAAAAAGTAAAGAAATATTCGGAAATGTTTCTGTAGGCAGCAGCATCAACCTTGGTATATTTTATAATAACCGTCGCGGTCTTGGATTGGAAGCGGGTGTGTCCGGAGAATTGACTGCTCACAAAATGCTATCCTTTAAAAGCAAGGATGAGATGACTTTTAAGGATACAACCAAAAAGAATTTTTCTATATCCGGCGGTGTGAATCTCAATTCCCAAAATGGTATGGGGCTGAGCGGTGGGTTTGCCGTATATAATTTCGACAAAAAACATTTGAGTGAAGTTGGCTTGAGTACAGGCATTGACTGGCATTCCCGTCAGGGCGTAACGGATATGCAGATCGGCGGCGAGTTTAACCGGTATAAAGAGAATAACAAGAATATCGATATGAAAAGCAATGTTCCTCTTAGAGGAAGCATCAGCTTTGCACGGTCAAGTTTCGTTCCGTCTATCCGCGTTCCTATCACCCGGGTGAATCAATTGTATACACTCAAGTTGGGGCCAGCCAAGTGGGCAAATTTTGCTAACGTAAATGTTAGCGGTTACATCAATGAAAGCCGTATTGCCAAGGATGATCGGGTACAGAAAAAACCTGCGTATGGTTATATGTACTACGAGGAAGGAAAGGATAACAAAGATGCCTTGCTTGATTTTAACAGGGTAAATGACGGAGTATATACATTAAAGCGGCCGGTAATTTCTCTTCCGGTTTATACGTATGATGTGTTCACTATTAATGGAGAAGGAACCGGAGGTAGTTTCAGAGGATACCGCGGTAATATTGGAAACATCCGTGATAACGAAACAAAGGATAAAACCTCTGCCCTTAACCTGGCAGTGGAACTGGGTGCCGGTAAACTTTTCCACGGTGGCACAATGATCGGTGGTGTATACTCGCCGTCTTTCGTAAACGAATGGACAACGGGTAACACACTGCGTAAATCAATTGCGTTCAAAGGAAATGACAGTATCTATCAGGGGTTTTATTTTAAAAATCCCGGAGAAAAAGCAATCATTGATGAAGCATATTATAACAATGTAGGAAAGGATCAGTTGATACGTCCTTATTTATTAAGTACCAGCAATGCGACTCCAATACTTGGTGCGGGATACCAGGTTTTTGATAAAGACAGGAAAGTAGAGAGTGTTACCGCGGCAAACAAGATGTATCGCGCGGCGCGTGACAAAAGAACTCAGGTCATCACCTACCTTACCGCCGGTGAAGCAACGGAAGTAGGACTCGATCAGGCGATATACTCGTACAAGGAAAACTCTTTCAGACCTGGTGACTGCGGGGAAGATTCTGTTAAAACAAAAATTCCACGGTACGATCCGTACGACCCTGTGTTTCACAGGAAGAAACATCATATTTCCGAAGTAGATGTGCTGGAACCAGACGGCAGAAGATATGTGTATGGCATTCCGGTGTATCAGTTAAAACAAAAAGAAGCTACGTTCAGCACTGATCAGTTACCTGCTGCAGGTAGCCAACTGGTTACTTATGCACAAGGTGAAAATACAGTTGATAATAAGGCAGGAAGAGACGGATCATTCCAAAGTCAGGAGCTTGGTAGTTATGCACACTCATTCCTTCTTACGGGAATTCTTTCTCCTGACTACGTTGATGTAACAGGAAATGGTATTTCGGATGATGACCTCGGAACTGCAGTTAAATTCAACTATAGCCGCATTGATAAAAAGTCAGCACCGAAAGGAAATTACTGGAATGCCTATAAATGGCGGATGCCGTTTGAATTGAATTCAGCCAATTTCAATGAGGGCCTGAAGTCAGACAGGGAAGATAACAAAGCTCTTTATACTTATGGAGAAAAAGAAATCTGGTATCTGCATTCCATCGAGTCTAAAAATATGGTGGCTACATTCCGTACCAGTGATCGGGCTGATGGAAAGCAAGTGGTTGGCGAACAGGGCGGCAGATCAACCAATCCGTTGGATGCTTCCCAGAAAAAACTGGACCGTATAGATCTTTATACCAAAGCAGATTTCCTTGCAAAAGGGATCAACGCGAAGCCGATCAAGACCGTACATTTTCAGTATAGCTACAAATTATGTCCAAACTATCCGTTGAATGAAAACTTCGGCCAAAGTACGAACACAGGTAAGCTGACACTCGAAGCGGTATGGTTTTCTTACAATGGAAATCAAAAACAAAAAAATAAGTATCAATTCAAATACGGCACTGGTGATCGTAACCCTTCTTACAATTCGTCCGAAGCGGACAGATGGGGTTCTTACAAGGCGTCATCAACAAATCCCGGGGGACTTAGTAACGGGGATCATCCGTACACTTCCCAGGATACTGTCCTAAGCAACAAATACGCGGCGGCATGGAACCTGCACAAGATATTGCTTCCAAGTGGCGGAACAATGGAGGTCGGATACGAAGCAGATGACTATGCGTTCGTGCAGGACAAACGCGCTGCATTGATGAGCCAGATGCTTGGTTTCGGTTTTACGGCGAACGGTACTATCACTCCAACATTGTATTCTACCGGAAACGGAGGGCAGATGAAAGATCCTGCTCAATGCGATAATCGTTTTGTTTTTTTTGCCTCCAACACAAATCTGACAAGCAAGAATGAAGTGTATGACAAATATCTGCATGGATTTAAACAATTGCTGCTGAAAGTGTGGGTAGAAATGCCAAGAGGAAATATTGGCAGCGTGCCTGCTTATGAGCCGGTCATGGTATATGCTTCGATTAAAGATTACGGGGTGATCGAACGCCCCGATAACAAAGACTATTTCTACGTTGAACTTGCCCCTACTGACAGGGGAGGAAGTCCGGTTGTGGAAACCGTACTGCAGTTCCTGAAAGAACAGCTTCCGCAACGCGCTTATCCGGGTTATGATGTAAGCGATAAAAGTGGTCTTATGCAGTTTGTGAGCGCGGTTTGGGGAATGCTTTCCAATCTTGTACAAGGCGTTATGGGATTCGAACAGGCAATGAAGCTGAGTGGTTCCTGCAAAAAAGTTGATCTCAACCGTTCAGGTGTCAGACTCACCAGTGCAAATCTGAAAAAGATCGGCGGCGGTCACCGTGTAAAAAGCATTATTATCGGGGACAGCTGGTCTAAGCTGACCACGCGTTCAGGAACAGAGCAGGGAATGCCCGATTCATATTATGGACAGCTATACGATTACTCAAAAACTGAGACAGTCAATGGCGTCTCTATCGTAGCTAGCAGCGGTGTTGCCAGCTATGAGCCAGGTATCGGTAATGAAGAGAATCCATTCCGCGAAGTATTAAAATATTCCGAAAAACAATTCCTGGGCCCAACGGATCATAGCAACGTGGAATTGCCGCTGGCTGAAACATTCTTCCCATCTCCGATGATCGGGTATGCAAAAGTTTCGGTGAAAAGTATTCACAGTAAAGAGAATAAGAAGATCAAATCGGGGGTTGGACTCCAGGAAACCGAATACTTCACTACGCGTGATTTTCCGGTGATCGCAGACTTCACCAACTTCGACGTTCAAAGCCGCAAACATCATAGCCCTCCTTTCTTAAACCAGATCCTGAACCTGGATAAGAAAGATTATATCACGCTTACACAGGGATTCAGAGTTATTCTGAATGATATGAACGGCAAGATCAAATCTCAGACAAGCTATCCTGAAAATGATCATAAAACCATCATCAATTCTACCCGCTATTATTACCGTACGGTAGAGGTAGGTAACAACAAGCACAAGCTGGATAATTTACTTCCGGTGATCAGCGGACCTGATGGAGTTATTACCACAAAGCTTATTGGCAAAGAAGTGGAAGTGATGAATGATTTTAGGGAGCATTTTTCTTACACGTATTCGAAACAGATACCGTTGAACATTGATGTGTTTGGGTTTCCTCCTTTCATGGCGTTCGTTCCCACATTTTTCCGGATGGGCTTTCGCGATGAGTCTTTGTACCGGTCAGCAACTACCCTGAAAGTGGTGAATGAGTATGGTATCCTTGATAGCGTGGTGAATAATGATAAGGGTAGTATTGTTGCTACAAAAAATCTTGTGTATGATGCAGAAACAGGTGATGTCTTATTAACACGCACCTATAACGAATTCAAGAAGCCGGTTTATCAATTCAACTATCCTGCATGGTGGGCAGAGTCAGGTATGGAGCCGGCGTACAGGAACATTGATCTTGTTTATAAAGGTGTTGTCTTCCGTAACGGCTTGATAGAAAGCGCTCATGTGAATACGGCGCATTTCGAAAGTGGTGATGAATTGTACGTCGAGCATACCGATAATAAAGAACTTGACGAATCTGTCGGCTGTATCATCGGAGGATATCCTGCCACCATACCGTTAAGCACAGAAAAGAGAATCTGGGCTATTTATACAGGAAAAGACGTGGCGAATACAACAGACGAACAAAAGAGATTCATCTTCCTCGACAGATACGGAAATCCCTATACTTCTTCATCGGCCAATCTACGGATCATCCGTTCCGGCAAAAGAAACCTTACCGGCACATCTGTTGGATCCATTGTTTCGTTGAAAGACCCCCGTTCAACAAATTCAGGAATAACAAGGATTGATATCAAAGACGAAAAAGATGTGCTTAGCGCCAGCGCTATGAAATTTAAAGAAAAATGGCGGGGAACGCAGATGTTCTATACAAAAACGGAAGATCTGATGACGGTGAGAAGAACCGTTTTGCATTCAACAATACTTAACCCAGTGCAGTCTTACACCGCACAATTAAAAAGACGTTACGATAATCGTAATGATGTTCAGTACCTCTATAATGTGAATAGAGAATTTGGCGTTCAAAAACAGCGTGTGTATGAAGGAAGCAGGTATCTCTATGATATTAACAGTTGGATGAGGTTCAATATTTCTTCGATGACCCAGTTAGATGGCGTAACGGTAAAATCGGCAAGATTAAAATTGCTGGGACATAAAGAAGAACACCGTCTTCCTGTTAACCAAACCCTGAATATTCATTCGGCTAACAGGCCGCATCAGAATAATGGAAACGAAACTCCAATGGATATCAAATTTACCCGGATGCTGACGCCATGGTATGCTGATAATGATAACTCTAGCTGGAGAAGAATTTTCCAGGATAACCCCAACGATGAATATCAGAATGGCGTATCCAGATTCAACCCAATGATCTCGCAAGTTGGTGAAACCACCCGGGATTACACCGTTGATGTCACTGATATCGCCCGGGGTATGATAGCTAACAGAACAAATTCTGCTATCGCCGCGGGTATCAAAATGAGTTTCCAGGTTCCAAGCGAACAGATCAGTTGGGATAGAGATGATTCCCGTAAATGGCGCCTTTGCTTTAGATTATTTGACAGTCCGGGCTGGGAGAGCGGCTACACAGGAAGCTATATGGAATTGGATTATTACAAATGTCAATCCAGTGATCCGATTATTTATCAGGGAAGTGTAGACTCAATGCCGGTAACACCTCCGCCAGGCTATGTGTATTGCAACAGCATTGAACGTGTAACAAGGTGTTTGTCCTCGTATAATAAGAAACAGATGAATCCATACATCCTTGGTGTATTGGGTAACTGGCGTCCGCAGGAGAGCTACGTGTTCTATGGCGAACGACGCGAGTCGGATTTCACTGTTGAAACCGATATCAGCAAGGATGGTGTGATGAAAGATTTTGCGCCATTCTGGGTAATGCAGAATGACGGCAACAAAATGCAGGGTGTTGTAGGAACGAAGTGGGTGTGGAATTCAACGATCACACAATACAACAGGAAAGGCGCAGAGCTGGAAAATCATGACGCACTTTATCGTTATAACGCCGGGATCTATGGTTACCAGGAAACCTTACCGATTGCAGTCGTGAATAACTCAAGACTTCGTTTGTCTGCATTCGATGGCTTTGAAGACTACCATTACCAGGATAATCCTTGTGCGCCGTTCTGTAATCCCTTCCATCGTCATTTCAACACAGGCATCAGTACGGCAGCGCTTGATACGAACTTTGCGCATACCGGCCGCTATAGCTGGAAGATTCCGAAAAATACGGTAAGAGATATCCCATTACAGGTTACGGAAGATGACACTACTTCAACTCCTCGTATAAGAATAGACGTGAAGAAAACTCCTTATGAGATTCAGTCCGTAACGCCAAGAGGAACTGGATGGAAAGTGAGGTATTTCAGGGACGAGACTTTTACCACACCCGTAGTGACGGCTATAGTGCCCGAGGTCTCTTTACAATTCACGGGTGTGTCTGATTCTAAAGGTTTAGGATGCGTCGCTAATGGCCATGGTAACCTGCCGTGGACTGACAGATGTAACCGCCTTACCGTTAAATGGAATGGTTATCTCCAGGTGCCGGTAACCGGAAACTACCAGTTCGATGGACGTGTAGATGATAATGTTTGGATGACAATTAACGGTATAGACGCTTATGAGCAGGAACGCACTGGTCCGAAGACCGCACCGGTTTTGCACCTTACAGCAGGAGACATGCACGTGGTTGAAGTATGGTATTACCAGCATAGCGCTGCTGGCTTTGTCGATCTTTTCTGGAAACAACCAAACAGCAACGGAGTGCTGGCACCAAATGCACCGTTTACCCGCATCCCATCCGTGAATGTGTATCCAGAAGGATACGCTCCGGCGGATTCTGCAGGATCGGTGAAAACTACAACCGTTTATTGTGAGAAGATCGATAGCGTTCAGGCCGTTAAGCACCAATTGATCGATTCCCTGAACCTCATCCCGGGTAAGAAAATGGTTGCCAGTGTTTGGGTGAAAAAGGATTCTATCCCGTGTCAGTGCGCTACTTACTCAGGGCTTAATATGTATGTGAAGAAAGCAAACGGTACAATCATCGGCAACTTCGTCGCGAAAGAAAGAGTGATAGAAGGATGGCAGCAATTTGAAGCGGTGTTTGATGTGCCATTGGAGACAACCAATCTCAAAATGGAGTTCAGCGCATCAGGAGGAGTGCCATTGTATATTGATGACATCAGGTTACATCCATTCAATGCAAACATGAAATCGTTCGTATACGATAAACTCACGTTACGGTTGGCGGCTGAGCTGGATGAAAACAATTTCGCCACCTTCTACGAATATGACGATGAAGGCACACCGGCCCGGGTGAAAAAGGAAACAAGGCAGGGTATCAAAACCATTTCGGAAACACGCAGCGCGCTGCAGAAAAAAGAAATCGAACTCTAAAAATTTCAGGATATGAAGCGATTTATGAAAACATTGGGTTGTGCGCTTATTGCACTTTCGGCTGTGTTCACTTCAAAGGCGCAATCTCCACATCTGGACTCAGCGAAGAATGAACTATACAGGATCAATAAAGTGTTTGACAGCTCAGGTTATCTCGCATTTGATGTAGCCGTGCTTTATAATACTGATACTCTTTTTGGCAGCTTTGAACATCAGGAGGTATATGGTAATTACATTATCAACAGAAACAACCTGTACTCCAAACTGGACAAAACGGAGTTCATACAAACAGACTCGTTCACCTATAACATCTACAATGGCGAGAAAACATTGATGATGACAAAGAACACAACTTCCAACAGTTCGCTGTTCCCCATCAGAGATTTTGTTGATTCTGTGATGACATGGTATGATACTGCATATACGATCACTCTCCGGACAGAAGATAGTGTACTCAAAGTGATCGAATTCTCTGCAACAAATCCATCACTGCCGTTCACTCATTTCGCAGTTTATTACGACGCGGGTACCTATTACCCGGTGAAGTTTCAGATGAATAGTGTTGGTGAATTTGATCTGTCGCAGATCCCTGATTCCATCCTGTCCAACGTTGCGATAAAGCCGATGCAACGCCGTGTGACGATGGAGTTTTCCAACTACCGGTCTGCTGATAACCTGGATGTGTTTAAAGATATCAATTACGCGATATACGACAGGGCCAAACGGGCTTACAGACTAACGTCGAAATACAGGGGATACCGCTTTTTTGCTAACGGCGTGAATGCAGATCAGGTAGAAGAGCCTATCGAATTGACAGGGCCTCCCAGCAACGCGGGCGGTTCGCCATATTGATTGATCTACAGGGATCAAAGCAGACTTTATATCAAGGATCACCAGTTAAAATAAAAGCAATAACCGATGCAATTATTGTTTGGTAAAAAAAGATTGTTCAAAGCAGGTAAGCTGCTGTTGTGTTTTCTGTTTATTCACTTTGTAACGCAGGTGAATGCCACAGATGATGTGGAGCAGGTATCTGTATTCCGTGGCTCGCATGGCGAGATCGTTCTCAACGCTGAGCGGGAAACAATCGACGAACACTTTTATGATCCTATCTGGTATGCCAGGATAAAAGACGCTAGCAAAGATGTTTATCAGAATATCATTGCCCTCAAAGTGAATGAGCTTGATAACGTCTTCATTCCGGAAGACTTTACCTTCTCTGTTTCGTTCCGGGTGTTTTGGACGGATAAGGCAGGGGCTGAACACGAAAGTGATGACACTGTTAAACTAACAGTATCCTATAAACTTGGAGAAGGAACCAAATATGATGCGAGAAGTTCCATAGTGTTTGACAATGCCAGAAAGGTTCGGATAGTTATCGAGCACGTTGAAGGCCTTACAAATGCTGACGCAGCGATGAAAGTGATCACGCTGGAAAACCGGATGAGGATCCGTCGTGATTTTAACTTCCTGGGAACGGGGCACACCGTTAACCCGGGAGCTTTTAGTGACAACGAATTCGCGCTTAACTGGAGCGGAGGAAAAAGTTCCGGTCATACGCACTATGATCTTGAATGGGCCTGGATTGATCTGCATGTTCAGGGTGAATACAGGAATGGTGTGAACTTTGACGGTAATCTTGTTTTTAAAAATAATGCAAGCAGGGTTACTATTCCGGTAGATGTTACCAACGATCCCTCAATTCCATACTATAAAATTCCAATGTTTTATGATGACTCCGGATATCTTGTCTACCGCGTAAGACCGCTACAGTACGCGGAAGACGGAAATATCTATGAAGGTGAATGGAGCACCCCGCAGGAATACTTTTATACAGGTTTTGAAAAGGAATTGAACTGGCAAGCCACCACCACTTATGCTGAAGATGGAAAACGCAAGTCTGTGGTGAACTTCTTTGATGGTACGCTCCGCAGCCGTCAGACTGTTACAAAGGACAATGAAACGCAAACAACCATTGTCGCCGAAACATTTTACGACTATCAGGGTCGTCCGGCGATTAATGTCCTGCCCGCACCTACATTGAATACTATGATCTCTTTTGCACATAACTTTAATCGGTTTGTGCAGCCGGGATATCCAAAAGATATTTATGATAAAGTTCCTGATGACTCTGCTTTATGTTTAATACAGGCAAAGCCATTGGATAGTATCAGCGGAAGTTCAAAATATTATTCTGCTAATAATGATCTTGTAAACTCCGGGATCCATCAGTACATTCCTTCCGCACACGGGTTCCCGTATACTGAAACAGTTTACACAGCAGACGGAACAGGCCGGATCGCTGCGCAGGGTGGAGTAGGGCCGGTATTCCAGATCAACAAGATCCTTCCCGGAGAAAAAACTTCAAAAGAAACGAGGTACTACTATGGCTCTGCTGAACAGCAGGAACTCGATGCCTTATTTGGTACGGAGGTCGGTTACTCAGAGCATTACTTTAAAAACATGGTGCGTGATGCTAACGGACAATACAGTGTCAGTTATACTGATATGAAAGGACGTACCATTGCAACCGCCTTAGCTGGGATGCGTCCCGATAATGTCGATTCCGTAGATTTTACTCCGAAGTTTATGACGAGGAATCTGTTAACGGCAGGTAATAATATCGTAAAGGATAATAGTGTCGTGTCGTCATCAAGTTTCCTTGTGACCAAAGCCGGTACGCACACCTTCCATTATGAGCTCGGACCGAAAAGTGCAGATATCGTTGCATGCAATCCTCCGGCACAACCAGTTTGCTATAGCTGTCACTACAACCTCGAGATACGCATTATCGGTGCCTGCCTTACAGAGCCATTGGTGTTTACGAAAAAGAACTTTTCTCTGCCGTATGACACTGATTGTGATTCGGTACTTGGTCTGTCGTTGGATTTTCCGGTTGAGCTCGAGGAAGGTGAATACAACGTGACCAAAACACTTAGCCTTGATAAAACGGCGCAACAATGGTACAGGGACAATGTTTACATTAATACGTTATGCAAAACACTGCAGACTTATTTCGACGAGCAATATGCGGTGATGATCGCCAACAGCGATTGTAATGGTGCTAACTATAATTGTGATACCTGTACAGCACGACTTGGCTCAAAAGCTGATTTCAGAACAGCTTTTCTTACCTCGCAAAATATTACCGATCCTGAACTGATCGCGGAACTGGAAGATGAGATCGAGCGCGCTTTCAATGAAGCCGATGCCGCCTGTAAAGCAATCTGTAACCCTGTTACAACAGAAAATAAACTGGAGTTTATCCGCCAGATGATGCTGGAAGATATGGTTCCCGGCCGTGGCCAGTATGCATTGCTGAATGAAGATATTGATGGAGATGGCAGGTTTGATAAGCGATTCAGCGTTCAGAGTGGTGAAGCGGTGACTGTGATAGCTGGTGCAGGACCAGGGCAGATCCGTTTTGAAAATAATACGGGACGACTCTATAATATCTTTAATCCGGACAGGAATACACTTATTATACCTTATGCAGCGCCACGGGATCCGGCTACTGGTTTTGTGGGTAAATATCAAAATGCGGATGGCGGTAATGATCAAACGTTGACGCCAAACCCTCCGACCGGAACCAATGATGAAGCCTTCAACCAGTTTGCATCTGAGTTCAAGGAAGAGTGGGCGAAGAACCTGCTGTTCTATCACCCGGAATATCCACGACTGAAATATGCCACAGACCATCTTTCCGCAAGTTATGAAAGAGACGGTCTTCTGCTGTCTGAAGAAACCTGGAGTGGCGCACAGACAAAAAACTATCTCACTCAGCTGATGTCTGCGGATCCATTCTTCTCCGGAACGGAAGGTGCTAAGTACGATCCAGAGCTGGGAATGACGTATACGCAGAAGATGAATCAGAGCCTGACCGTGCAATATGGCAATAGCGGAAAAACGCTCTGGCAATTGGCATGGATCGCAGGTAATTGTGCTGATCCTTCCTCTTCTGCTTGTGCAGATCAGGCGCCAGTCGGCCCGCCATTCACACTGCCAGGCGATTGTGCCACTGATAAGAACAGAACCTGGCAGATCTTCCGCAATATGTTCCTGGCTGAAAAAGAAAGCCTGGTCAATAAATACCTCAATCGCAATGCTCCTATAGACTATACTAAGATCACCAATGAGAATTACCAGCGCAGGTTTGGTGATGTCCTCGATATGGGAAATATAGATATGCCTGCCGGTGTAGCTGATATTGCCAATGGTAATACAGGAAACACCGCCGGTGTTGCCGATGATGTCAATGAACAGATGCAGCCTTATTTCGCAGCAACCTGCGACGGATATATCAATATGTGGAGATATAAGCTGTCTACCTGTTCCGAGCTGGCTGGCAAAAAAAATATCACCGATAAGATCATTGCCGCACTGAGGCAAATATGTATCGATGGTAGTGACGAAAACCACATGATGGGTTCTTCTTCTGTTGGCCCCAGACCAACCAGTCCATACAAATCTTTTGAGGAAGCGATCAGATCAATATTGGGTGAGGCAGGGATTTCTATTTCCTCTATCTGTCATCCCTACCTGATCGACGAACCCAAACCTTATGATGCCCAACCACCACTTGCGAACGATGTAGTGGTAGAAAAGAAAGATGAATGCCTTTGCACAAGACTGGATGAGCTTAAAGCAGAAAAGGCCCAGGCTGGTTATACAGCAAGTTTAAGCAACTATCTGCAATATCAGTATAACGTAAGCATCAGCCAGGGTAAATTGGATACGCTGATTGCAGGATGCAGCGGTGCAGACGACTGTATTTTCTATGAACCGGCGATCGATATCCCTGGCATTCTTTCTTGCGGTATAACCAGCAATGCAGTTTGTATTGACTGCCAGCTATACACCAACCTGAAAACTGAATTTGATTCCCTTCACCCGGGCCTCGGCGTGATATGGGAGAATCCCGGTGAAGACACTGCCAAGCTCGCTAACAATATGATGTTCCAGCAGTTTATGAATGCCAGAACAGGTATCGGAAAAACATGGGGTGATTATTTGATATTCCAGCAGACATGTGCCGCTTATGACAGCAGCTGGTCTTGTAATCAGCTTGATTCGATCGTAAGAGCATATCATCTCGCTTATCCGGATACCGCTTACGGAACGGCTTGTCAAACACGTTTTGTTACTTTCTTTAATACGGCATTCAGTACGGCATTCTCTTATACACAGATCCAGTCGCTGTTCATGCAGCACTGCGGTCGTGTGCCGGATGTATGCCAGGTTGAACTGACCTGCGCCACTTTTGGCCAGGTGATCGACAGCTTCTATGTTCGTTACGGCTCCAATGTTAACCTGAACGGAAATTGCAAAACACTTTTCGAAGGTCATTTCAATGCATGGTTCGGCACTGATTATACGTATGCCGAATTGCAGCAGGTCTATAACTCTCTTTGCGGTGGTGTACTGAATGTATGCGGTGTTGGATTCGATTGTGGCAAACTGCAGGCCGTGCTCGACAGTTGGAAAGGTTGTCACCGCGCTGATCAGTTGAACAATGACTGCCAGGGAACCTGGGTTACGTATTTCAATGGCATGATGTCCACCGGGCTCAATGCCATGCAGATCGATAGCATTTACCAGGCCTGTAATATTCTTTTGGATCCATGCCAGCCTCCTGTAACCTGTAAGATGCTCACGAGCCTGTTGACGTCTTATCAGAATGGCGGAGCAGCATCCTGCCAGGGATCAGGACTGGATTCCACCAGCGTGAACTTCTGCAATAATTGTTTTGTATGGATGGTGAACGATCGTTTGGGTACAAGCTATAGCTTACCACAGGTGAAAACGCTTTACAAAACAGTTTGCGGAACTGATCTCCAATTGTGCGACAGTGTGATGGATTGCACAAGACTGACGGCTTTTGTAAACACCTATCTGAGTGGCCGTTCATCTGTTGTAACAAATTGTGATAGCACTTTCACTTCACAATTCAATCTTAATTTCCATACAACCTATTCGTACAATCAAATTATGGCATTGTACCTGCGTTATTGCGGTAAGAAGCCATTGATCTGCCTCGTTGAAACACCTGTGACCTGCTCGAAACTGCAGCAGGTATACTTCGACTTTAAAAAACTGTACCTGATGCCATCCACATTGCTGGGTGATAGCTGCCAGGTGGCATTTACACGGTACTACAACCAGTATTTCGGTGATACATTATCATGGAGTACGATCCAGGCGAATTATATAATGTTGTGCGGAATCAACCTCGATGTTTGCGCACCACCGCCGGCAATTCCTCCTGTGAATGATCCTGCAGATCCTTGTAGCCAGATCACGCAGTTCAAGGCCAAATACGGCGTGGAAATGAGCAATGTGGTGATGCCTAAGCAGGCTTGTATCGATGTTTACAGCCGCATGTTCAACAAGACATTCGCAAGCCGCGGTACGTATTCATGGGAACAGATCCAGACCATGGTTTCCCGCTGCGGAGGCGAACCGCCATTGGTCTGCGATTCGAGCATGGAATTGAATGCCGCACGGATCCTGGATGCACGCAGAGGTTTCAGGGCTTATTACTATGATGGTATTGCCGGTGATGCAGGACAGGTATTCACAGAATTCTTTAACCTGTACTATAAAACATCGTTTACCAGCTACGAGCAATTCTCTAAGTGGGCAAAAGATAACTTCGACGTGGATCTTAACCTGACTGCGGGTAGCAGCGGTACGAAACAACTGCAAAGCATGCGTCTCCGCACGCCTGCCGCAAGTCTGCCACCTGCGCCGACAAATATGCCGCCGAAACTTTGCGGATTGAGTACGCTGGTTCCATCTATTGTTGAAGTACCGGAAGATCCTTGTGCGTTCGTTTCGCAGATGGCATTGAATGCAGCAACAGAAGAGTATAATAATTACGTAACGCAGCAGCGTGATATTTTCGACAGCAGTTACCAGGCGCAGTGTCTGGGTGTGGCTTCATCGGAAGTGTTTACGATGCGTAGTGAAGTGGCGGAGTATCATTATACATTATACTATTACGATCAGGCAGGAAACCTGGTGAAAACAGTTCCGCCAGCAGGGGTGAAATACGCGGACGGAATGGCGGAGCCGGATGATTGGTTTGCACTGGTGAAGGCTTCAAGAGCGGCTGGAACGGAAAGGAAGATTGAGCATAGGTTACCGACACAGTATAAGTATAACACGCTGAACCAGGTGGTGATGCAGATAACACCTGATGCGGGAATTTCATATTTCTGGTATGATCGGTTGGGCAGGCTGGCGGTGAGCCAAAACGCAAAGCAGGCTGGCTCTTCAACAGGCAAGTATAGTTATACGCAGTATGATGAATTAGGGCGGATCACGGAAGTAGGTCAAATAAGTGCAGCGCAGGGATTATTGCAGTCAACTACACAGGATAAAGATCTGTTGGATGCGTGGTTCAGTTCTAACACGGCAACGCGTGAGCAGATCACAAAAACAGTGTATGATGTTTCCGGTGGTTTGTGTAATGACCCGCATATTTTATGTCAGACGCATTTGCGGAACCGTGTAAGTTATACGTACGTGCAGCCTACCGCTTCATTTATGGAGAATGGTCGTCCTTATCATAATGCGACGTATTATTCTTATGATATTCACGGCAACGTTGATACGCTGTTGCAGCATTACAATTTCGGGGTGATGCGTAATGCAACAGGTAATGCGTTCAAACGGATGGTGTATAAGTATGATCTGGTTAGCGGCAAGGTAAATGAAGTACAGTATCAGCCGGGCATTACCGATCAATTCTTCCACAGATATAAATATGATGCAGAGAACAGGCTTACGGAAGTATTGACCAGCCGCGATTCTATCTTCTGGGAACGGCAGGCAGCGTATGCTTATTACAAGCACGGACCATTGGCCAGAACGGTACTGGGAGAATTGCAGGTACAGGGACTGGATTATGCGTACACTTTACAAGGTTGGCTGAAAGGAGTGAACGGAAACACTACGCTTCGCGACATGGGTGATGGAACAGGAAGCGGATTGGAAGCGCAGGATGCATACGGATTTAGTCTTAACTACTACAGTGGAGATTATAAAGCGATCAGATCGATCAGGCAGCCGTTTATTACACTTGGCAATGGATTACCGGATCTTCACCTGGACGCCGATCCAGTTATAACAGGACGGAATCTTTACAATGGAAACATTGCTTCGATGATGGTGAATATTCCAAAATTGGGTGATGCGAGATTGTATGGCTACCGGTATGATCAGTTGAATAGATTGAAGGCGATGAATGCCTATACTGGATTGGATGCAGAAAATAATACATTTACACCAGTGTCCACGGGAGAATACAAAGAAAGGATCAGGTATGATGGCAATGGTAATATTGATTACTATTTGAGAAATGGTATTGCGGGTAATCTGGTAATGGATAGTATGTTTTACTCCTACAAGCCGAATACGAATCAGTTAGATCGTGTCAGAGATGAGGCATCGAGTACTTATACAGAAGATATTAAGCAAGGACAAGCGACTGGTACATATCAGTATGACGCCGTCGGGAACTTAACGCAAGACAGATCTGAAGAGCTTGTTGATCCGACGGATTTGACCAAGCCGATGATTGAATGGAATGTTTATGGTAAGATATCCAGGATTACGAAGAAAAAAATATCTGGAACGACAGTTATTGATTATGTGTATGATGCAAACGGAAACCGGATTGGGAAGAAAGTAGATAGTGGAGTAGGAGATATAGCAGAGACATGGTACGTAAGGGACGCGACAGGTAACACAATGACCGTTTATGAGAAGAAGTCTGGGCAGAATAATGGTTACCTCGCGCAGACTGAACTATATTTGTATGGAAGCAATCGCTTAGGTGCGTGGCGGCCAGGTAGGGATGTCGAACAGTCCGGAACATGGTCTGCGTACCAAAAAACACCGCTTAAGTCAGGTGTAGCAACTCAGTATCTTAGAGAGCTTTGGAAACGCGGAGATCAACAATATGAGTTGACAAATCACTTGAGTAATGTTCTTGTCACAGTAAGCGACCGAAATCATCAGATGCAAGACATCATCAGTCATCAGGTTCCGGCAGGAGTTGCAGGGTATTTGGCGGATGTGGTGAGTGC
>VFQP010003125.1_pt1 | contig 17263 bp, 11 predicted proteins | sample 3512351 | NCBI WGS metagenome assembly VFQP01 (sample SAMN10412372, study PRJNA504923) | tailings metagenome | isolation source: Relicate 1 Philex TSF1 revegetated site | place: Philippines: Tuba, Benguet | collected 2017-08-29
CCGGCGGCAGATTCCAATGCTTGGCAATGCCGGGAACACGTGGCTGCTGCTGCGGCAGCGGCACCAACTTGACAAGCGGCTTGCCGTTGCGCGAGATGACGACCTCCTCGCCAGCCGCCGCACGGGTGACCAGTTCTGAAAGATGGGCTTTCGCCTCGGCGATGTTGACCGGCTTGTTCATGCGATAAATATGGATTGGGGCTGATGGTTGGTCAACTAGGTTGGTCATCTATAGGATCGGCCGTAGGCAGCTTCAGACATAGTCTCGAGAGGGGTGGGCAGTGACGCAGGATGTTTTGGGGCTGCTTGATCGAGAGTTCGCAGAAGACCCCGGCTTGGCCGCAGGTAAGCCTGTGCCTTCCGACATTGCTCTCATAGAGCAGTTCGCGGGGTTCGCGTTACCGGCCGACTACCGCATGTTCGTGGAAAAGTATGGTGCCGCCGACGTCGGTCCATTTTCAATTTATGGTGTCGGCGCATTCGAGATGATGGAAGACGACGAAGATTCCGTCATCGGGGTCACCAAGCACTTTCGGCTTGACGGATGGCCGGGGACTGAAGATTCGCTGGTTATCTCGGTGGATCACGCCGGCAATGCGATCACGATGGATGCAGCGGGGGCTGTCCGCAGGTTCGATCACGATTTCGGCGACACCGCCGATCTGGGCACCTTTACGAGCTTTCTCCGGTGGTGCCTCAAAGTTTAGGTATAAACTTACCCCACGCGCCGTTCCAAACCCGCCCAGTACGGCTCGCGCAGCTCGCGCTTGAGCAGCTTGCCGATGGTGCTGCGGGGCAGGTCGTCGCGGAATTCGACCGCGGCGAGGCGCTGCAGCTTGCCGAGACGCTCGTTGGCCCACAGGCGGATTTCCTCGGCCGAGGCTTTCGCGCCGGGCTTGGCGACCACCAGGCCGAGCGGGCTCTCGCCCCATTCATCGCTGGGGATGGCGATCACGGCGGCGTCGTCCACGTCCGGGTGCTTCAGCAGCTCGGCTTCCAGGTCGGCGGCGTAGATGTTGAAGCCGCCCGAGATGATCATGTCCTTGGCGCGGTCCAGCAGGATGATGAAGCCGTCCTCGTCCATCTTGCCCATATCGCCGCTGCGCTGCCAAAGCCGGCCCTCGGCGTCGATCCAGCGGCTCTCGTTGGTCTGGTTCGGCTTGTTGTAGTAGCCGGTCATCATGTAGCCCGACCAGCCGATGAGCTCGCCGATCTCGCCGCGCGGCACCTCGTTCATGTTTTCGTCGACGACGCGGATTTCGCTGCCTTCGCGGGCGAAGCCGACGGTGTGCACCTTGTCGGGATATTCATGGGCGTTGAGGAAGCATCCCACGACGCCCTCGGTCATGCCGTAAACCTCGGTGAATCCGCCGGGCCATTCGGTGATCAGCCAGGTCTTGAACTTGGGCCGCAGCGGCGCCGAGGTGCAGAACTTCCACTTGAAGCTCGACAGGTCGTACTTCTTGAAATCCGGGAAGTCGTGCAGGCGGTGATACTGCACCGGCACCTGCATGGTGTGCGTCGCCTTTTCCTTCTCGGCGAGGCGCAGATAGTTCTCGGTATCCGAGCGCGGCAGCAGGATGGTGCAGCCGCCCCACGCCAGCGCCGGCAGCAGCGCGAACAGGGTGGTGTTGGAATAGAGCGGCGTCGAGACGATCAGCCGGGTATCGGGCCCGTAGGCGAACGCATCGCGCGTCGCCCAATACGAGATGCGGGTGCGGTGATCGTGCAGGATGCCCTTGGGCACGCCGGTCGTGCCCGACGAATAGATGATGTTGAAGTCGTCGAGCTTGTCGATCTCGACGCCGGGATTGATCTCCGGGTACTTGGCGATCCAGTCCTGGAATCTGGCCCAGCGGTCGTCGGAAAAATCATAGGCGATCCGCCCACCCGCAACGATCGTGGACAGCCGCGCGTCGATCTGGCTGACCAGATCCATGGTCTTCTTCGACACGAACAGCACCTTCGAGCCGCTGTCGGCGATCATCGCCTCGAGGCTGTCGGCGCTCGCCATCCCGGACAGCGGCACGGCGCAGGCGCCGGCGCGGATGATGCCCCAGAAGGTGAAGAAGTATTCGGCCGATGTGTCGGCGAGGATGGCGACCTTGTCGTTGCGCCTGATGCCCAGCGCGATCAGGCCGTTCGCCACCCGGTTGATGATCTTGTCGCCCTCGCCCCAGCTGTAGCGCCGGTCGTTGAACACCAGCATCTCGGCATCCGGCCGCGTCCGGGCCTGATAGTCCATGAGGTCGGAGAGGTTGGCTTCCCGTTCGAACTGCGTGAGCATCGTTTATTCCCTGAGGTTCCCCGTCGCGCAGCGTGCCCAAGGCACGGCGCATGTCAATATGCGGCTTCGAGTATGGCTTTCACCGAATCTTCGTCGGGCAGCGGCCGCGGATTGGTGCGCACCCACATGCTGACCACGCTGCGCTTGGCGATGCCGTCGAAATCATCGCGGGTCACGCCGACCTCCCGGAGAGTCTGCGGCAGGCCGAGGCTGCCGATGAACTCGTGCACCAGGTCGGCGGCTTCCCGGTCCGGCTGGCCGAAGGCGGCGGCCACGTAGCGCTGGGCCTGCTCGGTCACCGGCTTGTTGTAGCGCAGCACATGCGGCAGCAGGATGCAGGAGGTGATGCCGTGCGGCACCTCCTTCATGCCACCCAGCACGCCGCCGATGCCGTGGGACGCGCCGTAGGGGGCGCGGTCGATGCCGTGGCCCGCGATCCAGGTGGCCTCCTGGCAGGCGAGGCGCGCCTCGAGGTCGTTCGGGTCGGCCTTGGTGCGCGGCAGGTTGATGCGGAACATCTCGATGGCCTGCCGGCAGCAGCCGGTGATGAACGGATTGGCCTTGATCGAGCAGATGCCCTCGACGGCGTGATCGAAGCCGCGGATGCCGGTCGACAGCCACAGCCATTCCGGCGTGTGGGTGGTCATGGCCGGATCGAGGATGATCACCTGGCCGGCGGAATTGGTGCCGACGAAGCCGTCCTTGAACTTCTTGCGCAGGTCGGTCACGCCGGCGATGGTGCTGAACTCGGCCCCCGACAGGGTCGTGGGCACGATGATCTGGCGCACGGTCGAGGGCTTGGTCTTCGGTGTGACGTAGCTGCCATCCGCATTCACCCGCGTATGCCAGGCGTCCATGCCTTCGACGGTACGAACGTCCTCGGCGATGCAGATCTGCACCGTCTTGACCATGTCGATGGCCGTGCCGCCGCCGATGGTGACGATCAGGTCGGCATTCGCGGCGCGCACAGCGTCGGCGCACGCCAGCACCGTTTCACGCGGCGTGTGGGCGATGCAGTCGTCGTAGAGTCCGACGACCAGCCCGCCCAGCGCATCGCGCAGGTCGGAAATGGCGCTGGTCTTGCGATTGAGCGATTTGGCGGTGACGATGAACAGCCGGGTCTTTCCCAGCCGTTCGGCTTCCGCACGGATCGCTTCGGCCGCCGGGCGGCCGAAGACGATGCGTTCCTGCGGAATATAGTCGTAGCTGCCCGAGGGCATACCCAAACGACCCTGCGAACTCAGGAGCCGCCGGTGACGTAGAGGCACTGGCCGGTGACCCAGCCGGAGGCGGGGGACGACATGTACAGCACGGCGGCGCCGATGTCCTCGGGCGTGCCCCAGCGCTCCAGCGGCAGCTTCATGTATTCCTTCAGCTCGGCCTCGCGCTCGGGCGTGTGCATCTTCATGGAGTCGATGAAGTTCTCGGTCGGGATCGGGCCTGGCGCCACCGCGTTGACGCGGATCTTCGGCGCCAGCTCGCGCGAGAAGGTCGCGGTCAGGCTGTTTACCGCCGACTTCGACGCGCCGTACGGGCCGTTCTTCAGGTTCGGGCCCATGTCCTTCGCCGCGCGCGACGAGATGTTGACGATCGCGCCGCCCTTTTCGCCCATGGCCTTGGCCGCCACGACGCAGCCCGCCCACACGGCTTTGATGTTGAGGTCGATCTGCGCCATGAACTGCTCTTCCGACGTGCGGGTCAGCCAGCGCGGCGTGCCGTCCGGCAGGCCGCCGGCATTGTTCACCCAGATGTCGAGGCCGCCGAGTTCGTCCTGCGCCCGCTTGGCCAGGTTCTCGAGGAACTCCATCTTGGTCACGTCGGTCGGCACCGCGATGGCGCGGCGGCCGCGTTCCTGCACTTCCTTGACCACCCTGTCGAGCTCGTCCTTGCTGCGTGAGGCGACGGCGATATCCGCACCCGCGTCGGCGAGCGCCAGGGCGATGCCCCGGCCGATGCCCTTGCCGGCGCCGGTGATGACGGCGACCTTGCCGTCCAGCTTGAATAGATCGAGAGCACCCATCCCGTTGTTCCTTTCGTCTTCCCTGTTTGTATTTGGCCTGTTGTGTCGTTTCAGGCGGAGGCCGCCGGCAGGCGGATCACCATCTTCCCCTTGTTCTCGCCGTGATAGAGGCGCTGGAACACGTCGGGGAAGTCGCCTACGTCGCCGTCGATGACATTCTCGCGCATCACCAGCTTGCCTTCCTTCACCCACTGCGCGAGCTGCGCCTGGGCGTCGGCGAACTTTTCCAGATAGTCATAGACCACGAAGCCCTGCATCCGGGCGCGCATGGTGCCCAGCCAGATGTAGTTACTCGGGCCCTCGATCTTTTCCTGGGTGTATTGCGAGGTCGAGCCGCACAGCAGCACGGTGCCGCGCATGGCGATCCAGCGCAGGCTCTCGTTGAGGATCTCGCCGCCCACATTGTCGAAGATCGAGTTGATCCGGTCGGGCGCTTCCTTCACCAGCCGCTCGTACAGGCCGCCATCGTGATAGTTGATAGCGACGTCGTAACCGAGCTCCTCGGTCAGCCAGCGACACTTCTCGTCGCTGCCGGTGATCCCGATGACTTTCGCACCCATGATCCGGCCGATCTGCCCGGCGATCGAGCCGACCGCGCCGGCCGCGCCGTTCACCAGCATGGTATGGCCCGGCTGCGGCTTGCACTCCTCGGTCACCGCGAAATAGGCGGTCAGGCCCGAGACGCCCATGCCGCCGAGCCACTGGGGCAGGGGCGCGATGCTGGTGTCGACCTTGGACAGGTTGGAGCCGTCCGAGACGCTGTAGTTCTGCACGCCCAGGCCGCCGGTGACATGGTCGCCGACCTTGAATTTCGGGTTGCGGGATTCGACGATCCGGCCGGCGACGGTGCCGCGCACCAGGTCGCCCGGCTGCACGCGGAACAGGAAGTCCTTGCTGTCGCGCATGATGAGACGCAGCGCCGCGTCGACCGAGAAATACTGGCTCTCCACCAGCACTTCGCCGTCCTTGGGCTCGGGCATGGGCGCTTCGCGCACTTCGAAGTCGCCGGGGCCGGCTTCCCCGGTGGGGAAGCGCGTCATGAACAGCTGCCGGTTGCGGCCGTCGTTGGAAAGCGACGCCATGGTTCACCGCTTCTCGAAGGTGACGTGCAGGTGCTTGAGTGCCCGCACCATGAAGTTGCCCTGGTGCTGGAAGTCGTTCTTGCCTTCGGCGAACCGGAAATTCTTCATCCGCTCGAACAGGATGCGGAAGGCGATATTCATTTCCTGGCGTGTGAGCGGCGCGCCGACGCAGTGATGCTCGGCGGTGCTGAAGGCCAGGTGCGCGCCGGCATTCTTGCGGCACACGTCGAGGCGGTCGGCGTTGGGGAACACCTTCTCGTCGCGGTTCGCCGCGCCGAAGCGCATGTTGATCATGGACCCGCGCGGGATCTTCACGCCGCCCAGTTCGGTGTCCTTCACGGCGACGCGGAAGATGCCCTGGGTCGGGCTTTCGACGCGCAGCACTTCCTCGACGAAATTCTTGATCAGCTTGGGATCTTCCTGGACCAGCGCGTACTGCTCCGGGTTCTGGATCAGCAGCATCATGCCCGAGGACATGGCGTTGGTGGTCGTCTCGTTGCCGCCCACCAGCAGCTGCTCGGTCATCGACAGGATCTCGCGGGTGGTCAGCTTGCGCTCGCCGTTGAAATCGCCGTGCACCAAGTCGCTGATGATGCGGTCATCGCGGTTCTGGCGCTTCTCCTCGAACTTCTCGACCAGGTATTTCTGGAGGTCGATGATGTGACGGGCACACTCCACCTCGCGCTCGTGGTCCATGGTGTGGGCGTGCGGCAGTACCCATTCCTCGGACCAGTGCTTCAGCAGCGGCAGGTCCTCGGCCGGCAGGCCGAGACGGTCGGCGATGACGTGCATCGGCAGCGGGTAGGCGAAATCCATGATGAAATCGCACTCGCCCTTGTCGATGAACTTGTCGATCAGCTCATTGACCAGCTTGGTGATGAAGGGCTCGCAGGCATCGATCCGGCTCTTGGTGAACGAGACGTCGACCAGGCTGCGATACATGTCGTGCAGCGGCGGATCGCGCGACAGGATCTGGTCGCGGGGCCAGCCTTCCTTCTCGAAGATCTCCGGGATCACCGGATTGCTCCACAGCGTCTCCTGCGACCAGTCGCTGAGCTGGTCCGAGAACGTCTCCCAGTCCTTCGCCACCTTGCGGCACAGATCGTAGGTCGTGACCACGTACCAGCCGGTCTCCGGCATCCGGTAGACTGGCGCTTCCTCGCGCAGCCGCTTGTAGTCGTGATACGGGCATTCGACGCTGGCCGGATCGAGCAGGCGGATGTCGAGCTTTTCCTGGTTCATGGTGTCCTCGTCGTCTCGAAGTGTGGTGTGGATCAGCGCTTGCGCAGCCTCAGCCACCAATCCTGCATGACCACGCCGTGATCCTGCGAATAGCGCTTGGCCAGGTCGCTGGCGTCGGGGCCGAGATCCTGGGGATTGGTCGGCGGCAATTCGTTGGCGCCGTCCACGGGGTCGAGCCATTCGAGCCGGTTGCTCTCCAGCAGCGATCCGAAATCGGGCGCCTCGTGATGGTCGCTGGTCTGATGGACCATGAACGTCTTGAAGTCCGGAAACGAGAGCAGGCAATAGTAGTGGCCGGGCTTCTCCGAGCGGAAATACTCATACCGCAACACGCCGTCTTCCAGCGTGTGGGTCTGCTTCCAGAGCTCGCGGGCGACCCGCTCGAACTCGGCTTCCTTGCCGTCGAAGATCTTGATGTGCGCGAAGAACGTCGCCATGGCCTATTTCCCCTTGTTCCTGAGCGCGTCCCACCAGTCGGCCATGCGGATCGCATAGGACTTGGCGTATTTCTGCTGCAGCTCGGTCGCGCCGGGCGGCGCGTCCTGCGGGGCGTTGGGCGTCAGGTCGTTGGCGCCTTCGATGGCATCGATCCATTCGATCTGGATCCCGTCGACCACATCGCCGAACTGGGCGCCGAATTCCTCATGCGCGTCGCTCGATTGATGGATCAGGAAGGCCTGGAAGTCCTCGAACGACAGCAGCCCGTAATACGAGCCCTCCTTCTCGCCGCGGAAGAACTCGTAGCGCGTCGTGCGCGGTTCGTTCGCCTTGGTGTCGCGCCACAGGCTGCCTTGCAGTTCTTCGAACCGGGCTTCCTTGCCCGGCTTGATCTGGATGTGCGCCAGGATCGTCGCCATGCCTTGCTGTTCCCCGTTGTCGTGAAGTCTCTGCATGGAGCGGGCCGGAGCGGCAGCCTCAACCTTCATGCGTGATTGTTTTGCGGCAGTGTGCGTTTCGCCCGGCGTGGGAGTCAAGGGCTAAGCGCATGCACCATCGTTTCGCGGCGCCCGGGTTGCGCGAGCGCGGCCGATCGGCCGCCGAGCGCATGTTACCACAAGCGCGAAAATCCAGACTTTCAGCGGGGTTTGGCAAGGAAGGGCTGCCCGTAAAGAACAGTCGTGCTCGACTAAATCGGTCTATCCTATTGATTTAGATAATGTTTGACGCATGACAATCATGCGTGAATGTGAGGTGACCTTGAATCCAACTCTCCGTAGGGTGCGCGCCTCTAAAGCGGCCAACAAACCGCCGCCGCAGAAAAACTGCGACAACCGAAGGGGAGTTAAATGACTACGAGACAACTGCGTGCCCTGTTGACCGGGACGGCCATCGGCCTGGTCGGCATGGCGTCGGCATGGGTGCCGGCACACGCTCAGGAGGCCGCGGCCGACGCGGCGCCCGCGGCGTCCGGCCACTCGCCGGTCGGCGCCCTCGAGACCGTCACGGTCCAGGGCACCAAGCGCGAGGCCAACCAGCAGGAGACGCCGATCGCGATCTCGACGCTGACCGCGGCCCAGATCGAGAACACCTTCACCTCGGACGTGCGCGCGATCGCGACCATGGCCCCGAACGTGATCCTCAGCAACGTCACCGGCTTCAACGCGCTGGCGCCCGCCATCCGCGGCGCCGGCACCAACGGTATCCTGGTGACGCAGGACGCGGCCATCGGCCTCGTGATCGACGAATTCGCGCTCTCCAGCGTGCAGTCGCAGTTCGTCGAGTTGTTTGACATCGAGCAGATCGAGGTGTTCCGCGGCCCGCAGGGCACCCTGTTCGGCAAGAGCACCACGGGCGGCGCCATGGCCGTCACCACCAAGAAGCCCGAGCTGAACGAGTTCTTCGGCCAGGCCGAGCTGTCGTTCGGCGGCTATGGCCGCGTCGGCGGCAACCTCGCCAAGGGCAAGCTGGCGATCAACGTGCCTGTCGTCGAGGACAAGCTGGCGATCCGCATCACCGGCGTCTACGACTACTCGGACGGCTACTACCGGAACGACAAGGACACCTCGACCTTCCCGAACCTGGTGCCGTTCTATGCCTCGCTCGGCCTGCCGACGGTCAATCCGCCGCTGCCGCCCGAGCTGAACACCGCGACCCGCGGCTCCGGCGAGCACCTGGGTGGCCGTGACGTGCTGGCCATGAAGGCCAAGGCGCTGTTCACGCCGACCGACAATTACGAGGCGCTGTTCACCTTCGAGCTGGTCCGCGACCGCTCCGACAGCCCGCCCGGCGTCAACGAGACCGTCGCCGTCGACCGCTTCGGCACCCAGTTCCTGCTGCCGCGCCTGGGCTTCATCGGCATCGAGGATGCCGGCGTCGGCAATCGTCCGTTCAACACCGGCATCTCGAACCAGAGCACCCGGGCGCAGAACGTCGCCAAGGGGCATTCGGTCAACGTCAACGGTTACTACCTGAACCAGACCGTGGAACTGGATTCCGTGACGCTGAAGTCGATCACCGGCTACCGCCAGATGACCGAGACGCTGCCGTCGACCTATCCGGGCGAAGCGTTCAACAACCTGTTCGACAGCTCGCGCAACCTCGAGCGCAAGATGTTCCAGCAGGAGCTGCGCGCCGTCACCACCTTCGACGGCCCGTTCAACTTCGTCGCCGGCGCCCAGTACTTCATGGACAACATGCAGTTCCGCGCGTTCTCGTCGCAGGGCTTCCAGTCGCTGTACAACTTCAACCGCACCGGCCCGACGCTCGGCACCACGCCCAGCCCGGTCGCCTATTACGACAGCCGCGGTTTCCTGAACCTCAACCTGGATTACATCAACGATCCGACGGTGACCGGTTCCGAGCAGTACCGCGACACCTACGCCGTCTACTTCGACTTCAACTGGGACATCACCGACCGCCTGACCTTCCATGGCGGCGCGCGCTACACCTACGACAAGAAGAAGTTCGTCCGCTTCCATGACGGCAACGGACCCTGCAACCAGTACACCCAGCTGCAGTACCAGCGGTATCCGAACGACGATCCCAGCACGCCCGGCGTGTTCGAGGGCGCGTGCTTCGACAGCCGCTCGAACGCGATCAGCCGCGCCGGCCTCAACGCCAACGAGGTCGACCCGCGCGCGAACCCGCTGCCGCTGTCGGCCTTCGGTCTCAACGTCAACGCCCGCGACAGCTGGAAGCGCCTGACCTGGCGTGCCGTCGTGGACTACAAGATCGACGACGAGATGATGGTCTATGCCGGCTACTGGACCGGCTTCCTCGCCGGCGGCTTCACCGAGACCTGCTCGGGCGTCGCCACCTGCGTGCCGTTCGACCCGGAGAAGAACTGGAACATCGAGGCCGGTCTGAAGGCCGACCTGTTCGACCGCACCCTGCGCTTCAACCTCGCCGGCTTCTATACCCGCTACAACAACCTGCAGCGCAACCAGGTCGTGCCGTACATCAACTCGGTCGGCAATCTGGCCCAGGAAACGATCACCGTGAACGCCGGTGAGTCGGAATCCTACGGTATCGAGCTGGAAACCACCTGGGTGCCGCTCGACAATCTGCGCTTCGACTTCAACCTCGGCTACCTCAAGTCGAAGTACCTGAAGTTCCAGACCGACTACATCCCGTCCGACGCGGTGCTGATCACCCGCGGCCTGTGCACCGCCTCGCCGTGCTCGGCCAACGGCGTGCCCGGCGCCAACATCAACGGCAATCTCGACGACGGCACCCTGCTGAAGGTTCCGTTCTCGCCGAAGCTGAACATCGGCCTGGGCGTGACCTACGACATCAGCCTCGGCAATGCGGGCATGCTGACCCTGAACGGCAACATGCACTATCAGTCGAAGGCCGAGTGGCAGGTGTTCAACAGCGAGAACACCCAGATCCAGTCGCGGGTTCTGCTGAACGCCAGCGTCACCTACCGCGATGCGCAGGAGCGCTATCGCCTGACGGTCTACGGCAAGAACCTCCTCAACGAGGTCTACCGCACCAACGCCAACTCGGTTGCCGGACTGTGGAATTTCTCCCAGTACGGCGCCCCCATCGAATGGGGCATCGAAGCCGGCTTCTACTTCTGAGATCGCCTTCGGGCGTGACGAGGGGGACGGGCGCTGCGGCGCCCGTTTCTTCCGCTTCGGCTTCCGAATGCTCGATCGCCGCCCCGCCATGGGCGCCGTCCCGCGCCGGACAGACCAAAAGGAGAAAATACAGCCCGCGAGATTAGAACCATCAGTCCTGTCGATTTGTTGCCCCGCCGCAACACCCTGTCATGTTTAACAGTCATGCGTGAACGATTTCGCGTGACGGGTCTTGGACGGCGTGCCTATTGTCCGCGCCGTGTAAAGGCGACCTGGGTAAACCGGGCGCGACAACATCAGGACCGAAGGGGGTTCCCCAATGAAACTGCCATCAAGGCGCGCACTCTGCGCGTCTGTAGCGATCGCTTTGTCCGGCGCCTGGTCGCCGGTATTTGCGCAGGACGCGGCGCCCGCCGCGGCTCCGGCGCCGGAGCGCGCGTCGGTCGGCTCGCTGGAGTCGGTGACCGTTTCCGGCACCAAGCGTGACGAACTGGCGCAGGACGTGCCGATCGCCCTGTCGGCGATCTCCTCGACCCAGCTCGCCCAGACCTTCCGTACCGACATCCTCGCGGTTTCCGACCTGTCGCCGGGCGTGCAGCTGGGCCAGGTTCCCGGCTTCCGCGCGGTCGCCGGCGGTATCCGCGGCACCGGCCAGAACGGCATTCTGACCACGCAGGACAGCTCGGTCGTGCTGCTGCTCGACGAATTCGCGCTGACCAGCGTGCAGTCGCAGTTCGTCGAACTGTTCGACACCGACCGCGTCGAGATCTATCGCGGCCCGCAGGGTACCCTGTTCGGCAAGTCGGCCACCGGCGGCGCGATCTCGATCGTCACCAAGCGCCCGGTGATGAACGATTTCCACGGCGAGATCGAAGGCCAGATCGGCAAGTTCGACAGCAAGCGCGGCGGCATGATCGGCAAGGGCAAGCTGGCCCTGAACGTTCCGCTCGTCGACGACAAGCTGGCGATCCGCCTGACCGCCATCTACGACTACGACGACGGCTTCTTCCGCAATGACAAGGCGGCGAGCGGCTTCCCGAACAATATCCCGATCTATGGGCTGTACGGGCTGCCGACCACCAATCCGCCGCTGCCGCCGGAGCTGAACACCGCCAACAAGGGTGGCGGCGAGCGCCTCAACGGCACCGACACCTTCGCCTCGAAGCTCAAGGTGCTGTTCACGCCGACCGACAATTACGAAGCCTATTTCATCTTCGAATTCCTGCGTGACCGGTCGGAGGCCGTTCCGGGCGTCAACGAGACCCCGGCGCTGGGCGAAGTCGATCCGGGCGTGACCCGCCTGTCCAACGGCACTTTCGTGCGCAACAACCCGTCGCTGTTCACGCTCGCGCGTCTCGGCTTCGACGGTATCCACACGACCGGCCAGAAGGACGTCTACAGCACCGGCACCACCAACAACTGCCCCGGCGGCGGTTCGGCGTTCTGCCAGACTAAGGGGCACCGGGTCAGCGTCGAAGGCTATAATTTGCAGCAGCAGCTGACCTATGACGCCTTCAACCTGAAGCTGATCACGGCTTACCGTCACACGACGGAAATCCTGCCCGACACCTATACGGGCGAGGCCTTCCTGTCGCTGTTCGACAGCTCGCGCAACACCACGCGCAAGACGGCCCAGATCGAGCTGCGCGGCTCGACCACCTTCGACGGTCCGTTCAACTTCGTCGCCGGCGCCGTCTACTCCTATGACAAGACCGACATGATCGCCTATTCGACGGTCGGCCTGTCGAGCCTGCTGCCGACGACCGATGCGGCGCTCGGCCGTCCCACCAACGGCAATCCGCTGCTGGACGACCGCGGCTTCATCAACCTGAACTTCGACTACATCAACGACCCGACGATGACGGGCGCCCGCCAGCACCGCAACACCTACGCGGTCTATGCCGACGGTCACTACGACATCACCGACGCCCTGCGCCTGACTCTGGGCGGCCGCTACACCTACGATGTGAAGACCTTCTTCCGCCGCGCCAATCCGGGCGGCCCGTGCACCGCCAACACGCCGGCGCGTGACCAGGTCACCGTCGGCGGCAACTGCCTCGACAAGCGCTCGAACACCATCTCGCGCGTTGGCGGCGGCTTCACCATCGCCGACGCCGATCCGTTCGATCTGCCGCTGCCCAACAGCGCTTTCGGCATCAACAACTCGTTCCATTCCAACTGGGACAAGATCACCTGGCGCGCCGTGCTGGACTACAAGCTGGCGGACGACGCCATGCTGTACGCCAGCTACTCGACCGGCTTCATCCCCGGCGGCTTCACCGAGACCTGCTCGAGCGTGACGACCTGCGCTCCGTATGAATCGGAGACCAACTGGAACGCCGAGACCGGCATCAAGGCCCGGTTCCTCGACAACACACTGCAGACCAACCTCTCGGTCTACTACACCCGCTACTCCAACCTGGTGCGTTCGCAGGTGGTGCCGTTCACCGACGCGTTCGGCCTGACCACCCAGGAAACCACCAACATCAACGCCGGCTCCTCGCGCAACCTGGGCGTCGAGCTGGAAGCCACCTGGGTGCCGACCGACGATCTGCGGTTCGACTTCACCATGGGCTACATGGACCACAAGTACCTGAACTTCGAGCTGGGCAACCAGGACCTCTCCAGCCTGCTGGTGCCGTTCTCGCCGCACTGGAAGGTCAGCGGCGGCGTGACCTACGACATGATTGTCGGCGATGCGGGCACGCTGACCTGGAACACCACGGTCAACTACACCTCGGAGTCTGAATCCTCGGTGTTCAACTCGCTCTACACCCAGTACAGCGCGCGCACCCTGTGGGATGCCAGCGTCACCTGGCGCGACGTCAACGAGAAGTACCGCGTGACCGCCTACGTCAAGAACATCCTCGACGAGCGGTACCGCACGGGCGCCAATTCGGTGGCCGGCCTGTGGAACTTCACCATGTGGGGTCGCCCGCGTGAGTTCGGCGCCGAGTTCGGCGTGAAGTTCTAAGACAGTTTCCCAGGGGCGTGCTCCGGCACGCCCTAACGGACAAGAAACCGATCGGACACTGGCGGGCGCTTCGGCGCCCGCTTTCTTTTTGAGAATTAAAAAATCGATCTGTACTGTTTTGTGTTGCTTGTTTACCATCCGTATGTACGGATTTTTCGTGCGTGTTTTCAGGGATATAGCGCCAAAAGTGTTACAAAAATGTCTCACAGTGTCGCCGATTTTAAAAAATACAATCACGCCTGATCTTTAGGCGTGACGCGGCCGGACTCAGTTTATATCGTCCGCATCTGGGAGGTAACCGGAGGGACAATCCGGCTGCCATTTACGTGTCTCGGGGGAGGCTTCATCGATGAGACGACCTGTTGCAACCAGCGTCCGCGCGCTCGCGACCGCGCTGGGGTTATCGCTGATTTCCGCGCCTGCCTTCGCGCAGGATCCGCCGGCGGCCCCGCCCGCCGCCAATCCGGCCGCGCAGACCGGCCACGGCCTTGAATCGGTCACGGTGTCGGGTACCAAGCGCGAGGAAGCCTCGCAGGACGTGCCGATCGCCATCTCGGCCATTTCCGAGGCGCAGATCGCCAACACCTTCCGCAACGACATCCTCGCGGTGTCGGACATGTCGGCGGGTGTCGCCATGGGCCAGCTCGCCGGCTTCCGCGCCGTGTCCGGCGGTATCCGCGGTACCGGCCAGAACGGCATCCTGGTGACCCAGGACAGTTCGGTGCCGATCATCGTCGACGAATTCGGCCTCAACCACGTGCAGTCGCAGTTCGTCGAACTGTTCGACGTCGAGCGGGTCGAGGTGTATCGCGGCCCGCAGGGCACGCTGTTCGGCAAGAACTCCACCGGCGGCGCGATCTACATCGTGACCAAGAAGCCGGAGATGAACGAGTTCTCGGGCGACGTCGAGCTGCAGCTGGGCATGTACGACAGCAACAACGGCAAGATCGGCAAGGGCAAGCTGGCCCTCAACATCCCGATCGTCGAGGACAAGCTGGCGATCCGCATGGTCGGCATCTACGACTATGACGACGGCTATATCAAGAACAGCCACGAGGCCAGCGGCTTCCCGAACTTCGTGCCGCTCTATGCCAGCTATCCGGGTGTGGGCGCCGTCAATCCGCCGCTGCCGCCGGAACTCAACACCAACGCCAAGGGCACCGGCGAGAACCTGAACGGCACCGACGTGTTCGCTGGCAAGTTCAAGGTCCTGTTCACGCCGACCGACAATTACGAAGCCTACTTCATCATGGAAGTGCTGCGTGATCGTTCGGACTCGGTGCCGTCGACCAACGACTCTCCGACGCTGGGCCAGGTCGACCCCGATGGCGGCCCGCAGTTCCAGCTGATGCCGCTGCTCGGCTTCAACGGCCGTAACGACACCGGCGACAGCCCGTGGGTCACCGCGGTCTCCAACCAGTGCGCCGGCAACAATCCGGCCGGTCTCTGCATTCCGTCTGGCCACCGCGTCAGCGCCATGGGCTACAATCTGCAGCAGTCGGTGATCCTCGATCCGGTCACCTTCAAGCTGATCACGGCCTACCGGCAGCAGAAGGAAATCCTGCCGTCGACCTATCCGGGCGAGGCGTTCAACAGCCTGTTCGACGCCACCCGCAACCTGGTCCGCGACCAGCTGCAGATCGAGCTGCGCGCCACCACCACCTTCGACGGTCCGTTCAACTTCACCGCCGGCGGCACCTACCAGGAAGACAACGTCGACATGCGGTCGTTCTCGACCGTCGGCCTGTCTGGCCTGCTGCCGAAGACCGACGCCCAGTTGGGCCGGCCGACCAACGGCAATCCGTTCCTCGACGATCGCGGCTACATGAACCTCGATCTCGACTACATCAACGATCCGGCCACTGGCGGCTCGCGCCAGGACCGCAGCACCTGGGCGTTCTATGCCGACGGTAGCTGGGATGTCACCGACCGCCTGCGCCTCACCGCCGGTCTGCGCTGGACCTACGACAAGAAGTCGTTCTTCCGCCGCGCCAATGCGGGCGGTGTCTGCAACCAGTACACGCCGGTCAAGGACCAGAAGGTCGTCAACGGCACCTGCTTCGACACCCGCTCGAATGCGATCTCGCGCGCCGGTCTGACCGCCGCCGATATCGATCCCCGCAACCTGCCGCTGCCTGACTCGGCTTACGGCCTGGTCGTCGACACCCAGGACAATTGGGACCGTCTGACCTGGCGCGCCGTGGTCGACTACAAGATCACCGACGAGGCGATGGTTTACGCCAGCTACTCGACCGGCTTCATCTCGGGCGGCTTCACCGAAACCTGCTCGAGCCCGGCCACCTGCGTGCCGTTCCAGCCTGAAAAGAACTGGAGCGCCGAACTGGGCATGAAGTCGCGCTGGTTCGACAACACCCTGCAGGCCAACCTGACCTTCTTCTACACGATCTACAGCGACCTGATCCGCTCGCAGGTGGTGCCGTACACCGACTTCGCCGGCAACACCACGCAGGAGACCATCAACGTCAACGCCGGCAAGTCGCGCAACCTGGGTGTCGAGGCCGAGTTCCAGTGGCAGCCCACCGACGAACTCCGCATCGACTTCTCGCTGGCCTATCAGGACCACAAGTACAAGGAGTTCTTCCTCGACCGTAACGGCGATGGCAAGTTCGACGGCTACTATCTGGCCAATGGCTGGTTCATCAACGAAGACCTGAAGGACTACAAGGTTCCGTACTCGCCGAAGTGGAAGATCGGCGGCTCGGTGACCTACGATATCGCCCTCGGCAATTCGGGCACCCTCAGCCTGAACACCACCGGTGCCTACCAGTCGGAAGCCGAGATCACGGTGTTCAACTCGCTGAACGCCCAGATGAGCGAGCGCTTCCTCTGGGATGCCGCCGCCACCTGGCGTGACACCAACGAGCGCTACCGCGTGACGATGTTCGTGAAGAACATCCTCAACGAAAAGTACCGCCTGGGCGCCAACCCCGTCGCTGGTCTGTGGAACATGACCATCTGGGGCAAGCCGCGCACCTACGGCATCGAGTTCGGCGTCCACTTCTAAGGACACCAGCCGATACAGACGTTGGAACGGGCGCTTCGGCGCCCGTTCTTTTTTCCGGTTCACACCGCCGCTTCTGCCGGGCGGATCGCTCGGTTTCTTACAATCACGCCTGATCTTTTGTGGTGACGCTCCTCGCGAATTGGATTATCGTCCAACCTATCGGTAACCGTTCCGGCAGCTTTTTTCCCGGCGGTCACCGTCCGAAGTGGGGATTTCGAGCAATCAAGAGGCCGGCCGTGAAAACGGCCCGATAACAGTGCGATCTGGCCCAGGAACGCGGGCTAAAAAAGCATCCTTTATGGATACTTTTTCAATGCACTGACTTTTGTCGCCGCTTCCCCACGTCGAAATGAAATGAGGACCGGTTCAAGCCGGTTCGTCGCAACGATGACATTGGGGAGGTTCCATGAGGGACACCAAACTTCGAACCAGCGCCATAGCCATGGCCGCTGCAATGGGCATGGCGCTCTACGCCGCGCCCACCTTCGCGCAGGACGCGCCAGTCACGCCGCCGGGTCCGTCGGCGGCCAACGCGGCTGCCCAGAGCGGTCACGGTCTTGAATCGGTCACGGTGTCGGGTACCAAGCGCGAGGAAGCCTCGCAGGACGTGC
>VFQP010003126.1_pt1 | contig 17259 bp, 13 predicted proteins | sample 3512351 | NCBI WGS metagenome assembly VFQP01 (sample SAMN10412372, study PRJNA504923) | tailings metagenome | isolation source: Relicate 1 Philex TSF1 revegetated site | place: Philippines: Tuba, Benguet | collected 2017-08-29
CCGAGAAGCAGGAAATCGACGGCGTGATGCGCCCCAGCCGCTGCCTGGCCGATTTTGTGGCACCCAAGGGCGTGGCCAACGACTACGTGGGTGTGTTCGCGGTGACGGCGGGCCTGGGCGTGGAGAAGAAGGAACAGTATTTCCTGGACGACCACGACGACTACTCGGCCATCATGCTCAAGGCACTGGCCGACCGCCTGGCCGAGGCTTTTGCCGAATGCCTGCACCAGCGCGTGCGCACCGACCTGTGGGGCTATGCCACCCAGGAGGCGCTGAGCAACGACGAGCTGATTGCCGAGAAGTACAGCGGCATCCGCCCCGCGCCCGGCTACCCGGCCTGCCCCGACCACTCGGTCAAACGCGACATGTTCCGCCTGCTGCAGGCCGAGGACGTGGGCATGGGCCTGACCGACAGCCTGGCCATGACGCCCGCCGCCAGCGTGAGTGGCTTCTACCTGAGCCACCCGGACAGCACCTACTTCAACGTGGGCAAGATCGGCGCCGACCAGCTGCAGGACATCGCCCGCCGCCGCCACCTGGAGGAAACCGAACTGCAGCGCCTGCTGGCGCCCAACCTCTGAGCTTGGCGCGCACCCGGGCGGACGCGACAATGCGGGCATGAACATCCGCTCCACAACTCTGAACCCGAACCGCCGCACCGCCCTGGCCTGGGTGGCCGCCTACGGCCTGCCCGGCGCCTTGCAGCAGGCCCTGGCCGCTGGCAACCAGCCCCACCCACCCGGCCTGCGGCGCGTGCGCGGCACCGTGCTGGTCAATGGCCAGCCGGCGCGTGAGGGTCAGGCTGTCAACCCCGGCGACACGGTGGAAACCGGTGCCGGCGGCGAGGCGGTGCTGGTGATGGGGCGCAGTGCCTTCCTGCAGCGCGAGAACAGCCGCGTGAGCTTTGGCGCCGACGTGGCCACCGGCCTGCTGCGGGTGCTCTCGGGCAAGCTGATGGCGGTGTTCGCCCCGGGCACGCCGCAGCGCATCGAGACCTCCACCGCCACCATCGGCATCCGTGGCACCGGCTGCTACATCGAATCCATGGCCGACCGCACCTACTTCTGCCTGTGTTACGGCAAGGCCGACGTGACCCCGGCCGCCGATGCGGCGCAGGCGCGCGAGATCGCCACCCGCTACCACGACCGGCCGTTCTACATCCTGGCTCCCGGTGCGGGTGCGGTCTGGCAGCCGGCCAGCGTGGTCAACCACAGCGACGCCGAACTCACCCTGCTCGAAGGTCTGGTGGGCCGCCAGCCACCGTTTGCCCAGCCGGGCGCACCCGGCTACCAGAGCCAGTACCCGCGCTGACCGCCTCGGGTCAGGCGTTGCAGTTGGCCCGAACCTCGTCGATGCTGGTGAGGCCGGCCAGCACCTTCTCGATGCCGTCCTGGCGCAGCGTGCGGAAATGGCCCTGGTGCATGGCGGTGTGCTGGATTTCCTCCGGCCGGCCATGGGTCTGGATCAGGCGGCGGACCTCGGGGCCGCTCACCAGCAGCTCGTGCAGGCCCAGGCGGCCGCGCAGGCCGGTGTTGTCGCAGTGCTTGCAGCCCGGCGCGTGGTGGTGCATCAGCTGGCCCTGGCGGCCGTAGGTCGCCAGCCATTCGGCCTTGAGTGCGGCCGGGTCCGGCCGCTGGTCGGCCGGAAAGGCGCGCTGGTAGTCCTTCACCAGTTCATCGAGGTAGGCCTCGTCGGCCGGCTCGGACACCTTGCACTCGTTGCACAGGCGGCGCACCAGGCGCTGTGCCAGCACCGCCAGCAGCGAGTCGGAGAAGTTGAACGGGTCCATGCCCATGTCGAGCAGGCGGGTGATGGTCTCGGGCGCGCTGTTGGTGTGCAGGGTGGACAGCACCAGGTGGCCCGTCAGTGAGGCCTCGATGGCGACCTGGGCGGTTTCCTGGTCGCGGATCTCGCCCACCATGATGATGTCCGGGTCGGCGCGCAGGAAGGCTCGCAGCGCCTTGGCGAAGGTCCAGTCGATCTTGGGGTTGACCTGCACCTGGCGCAGGTCGGGGTTGGTGATCTCGATCGGGTCTTCGGCCGTCCAGATCTTGCGGTTGGGGCGGTTCAGGTGCTGGAGCACCGAGTGCAGGGTGGTGGTCTTGCCGGAGCCGGTCGGGCCCACGCACAGCACCATGCCGTAGGGGCGCTCCACCGCGTCCTTGAGGTGCTCGAGGTTGGCTGTCGTCAGGTTCAGCTTGTCCATGGGCAGCGGCTTGGCCGAGGCCAGCAGGCGCATCACCACGTCTTCGGCGCTGTTCTGCGTGGGGATGGTGGCCACCCGCAGCTCGATGGGGTGCTGGGCCGAGTAGCGGCCGAACTCGATCTTGCCGTCCTGCGGCTTGCGGCGCTCGGAGATGTCGAGGTCGCACATGATCTTGATGCGCGCCACCAGCGCCGAGCGGTAGGTGTGCGGCAGTTCCATGTAGGGCGCCAGCTGGCCGTCCTTGCGAAAGCGGATGCGCAGCTTGCGCTTGTTGGCGTAGGTCTCGATGTGGATGTCGGAGGCGCCCTGGTTGTGGGCGTCGATGATCATGGAGTTGATCAGCCGCACCAGCGAGTTGTCGGACTGCTCGATCTGCGGCGCGTCGTCGGCTTCCTCGTTGCTGCTCTGCAGCTCCAGCGACTCGAGCAGCTTGTCGGTGGACGGTGTTTCGTGAGCGTCGTTGCCGCGTTTGTCGTTGTCGCCCAGCACGGACGACGCATTGAGCCCGAAGCGGCTGTAGGTCTCGGGCAGCGCCTGGGCCAGCTGTTTCACACCGGCCAGGGCCGCCACCACCTTGGTCTGGGTGGTGAATTCCAGTTCTTCGATGGTGGTGCGTTTGGACGGGTCTTCGGCCGCCACGATGAGCGCGCCGTCGCGCAGCAGCAGCGGCAGCACCTTGAGGCGCTTGGCCATGGCGTAGGGCACCTTGCGCACCGCCTCGGCATCGATGGGGAAGCTGGCCACGTCCACCACAGGGAAGCCCATCTTGCGCGCCAGCGCGGTCTGCAGGTCCTGGCGCGAGAGCTGGCCGCTCTTGACCAGCAGTTCACCCAGCGGCACGGTGCGTTCGTTCTTCTGCTTTTCCAGCGCGTCTTTCAGCTGGTCATGCGAGATCAGGCCCAGGGCGGTGAGGGCCTCGCCGATGCGCACCATGGGCATCTTGGCCTGCTGGTCCAGCGCCACCAGCAATTGCTCGGGCGCGACGATCTCCTTGATCACCAGGTAGTCGCCCAGCTTGCGGTTGCGCAGGTTCTCCTGCTCCTGCGCGGCCAGCTCCACCTGCTCCATCGTCACGGCCTGCTGTTCCACCAGCACACGGCCAATGCTCTCGCCCACGTGCAGCTGTTTGTAGACCTCGCGGGGCACAAAAATCCGCTCGACGCGGTCGGTGTCATCCAGCGGGTGGAACAGGAAGGCGCCGGCGGTGTTTTCCACATGGCCGATGGTTTCGCCTTCCAGCGTCTTGCCGTCGTTCATGTCCAGCCGGTAGTGCACACGCTGGCGGTAGTCCAGCAGCTGGCTGATGGCAAACCCGTCTTCATCCACCTGCGGCGCCTGGGGTGCGGGCGACAGCGGCATCTTGAGCACGATGCGGCGGAACATGGCGAAGCGCAGCGGCATGTTCACCCGGGCCGGTGGCACCTGGATCTGCGCCGTGCGGGTGGTGGTGTCCAGGCCCATCAGCAGGCAGCGGCGGCTCTGGCCGTTGGCGCCTTCCACCTCGCAGGGCCAGGCCTGGATGGCACCTTCGTCGTCGCGGTAACTGGCGTAAGGGGGCGAGGGCCAGATGAAGCCGTCGCGTCCGGTGGAGGGGTTTTCGGTGGGGGTGGGCACGGACGCGAGGGAGGAAGACTTCATGAGCGGGTCGCTAACCATCGGGCCAAAGGTGAGCGCAATGTTAAACGCTCAGGCCCGATTCGACACACCTTGTTCGCCCGGGTGTGGCGCAGCTGCGCAGGGCCGGGGCGCTAGCGGGCCAGCGGAGACAGGGCCCTGCGGTACTGAATGGCTTCGGCCACGTGAGGGCTTTCCACCCGTTCGCAGCCAGCCAGATCGGCGATGGTGCGGGCCACGCGCAAGGCGCGGTGGGTGGCCCGGGCCGACCAGCCCAGCCGTGTGGCACTGAGCCGCAGCAGCTTCAGCGCCTCGGGTGTGAGCTGGGCGTGCCGGTCCAGGGCGTCGCCCTGCAGGGTCTGGTTGGTGCCGCCCTGGCGCTGCCAGGCGCGTTCCCGCGCGGCCAGCACGCGTTCACGCACCGGGCCGGTGGGTTCGCCGGCGGGTGCCTGCAGCAGCTCGTCCGGGGCCACGGCGGGTACCTCCACCTGCAGGTCCAGCCGGTCCAGCAGCGGGCCGCTCAGCCGGCCCTGGTACCGGGCGATCTGGTCGGGCGTGCAGCGGCAGGGCAGCTGTGGGTGGCCCAGGTGGCCGCAGGGGCAGGGGTTCATGGCCGCGATCAGCTGGAAGCGCGCGGGAAACTCGGTCTGCCGCGCGGCACGCGAGATGCGTATGTGGCCACTTTCCAGCGGTTCACGCAGGCCTTCGAGCGCTGGGCGGGGAAATTCCGGCAGCTCGTCGAGAAACAGCACGCCGTGGTGCGCCAGCGAGATTTCACCCGGTCGTGGCGGCGACCCGCCTCCCACCAGGGCCACCGCGCTGGCGCTGTGGTGGGGCGCACAGGTGGGCCGCTGCCCGAAGCGTGCCATGTCGAAAGGCCCGCCCAGCGAGGCCAGTGCGGCGCTCTCCAGCGCTTCGTCGGTGCCCATGGGCGGCAGCAGGCCCGCGAGGCGTTGCGCCAGCATGGACTTGCCGGAGCCTGGCGGGCCGACCAGCAGCAAGATGATGACTTGAAGACCAAAATTAGATCATAGCACCATGTGAGTGCAAGAGGGATGCTTACCTCTACTTGCGCTCTAGCCCTCACTCCATACAAGGTGACTCTAAGTTGTTCTATGGCTGCTTATGGACTCTTGCGCTGTCTTCAGAATCCTTCTTCCATCTAGTGCAACTCTAAGTAATCCTATTGCAGATCGATGGGTTACGTTGCCTCTCTTGTGCTAGAGCACACGCTATCTGCACTGCGTCCAGATGCCGGGCATTGATAGCCCGGTGACTGGCTACATCGGTTGGCCGTAGCCTGTCCGAATGTGTCCATTCTAGGGTGATTCTAAATAAGTCTTTATAAATCAATAACTTACGTCAGTGCTGCGCTGGCTCTGCAAGCTGCCTTCTGCCCGAGTTGCCGGGGCTGGGCACCCCCCACCCTACGGTATGCGCTTTGGGAGCCTCTAGGGCCGTTCTGAGGGTCTGGGGGGGGGTACGGGGGCACTGGAGCACTGGCCGGGTGAGAGGGGCTCGCGCACCAGCGAACTAAAACTCAATGCGAGTGCAGACCGTGCACCCGGTTACTGGCACAGCTAAACCGGCTCAGAGATTCGCTAGAGAAATAGGGTAACCCTGTGCTGCCATTTCTTTTGCGAGAAGTGGCCCGGCGTCTTTTTGCAGATTGTCTTTGAACGGTATGTAGAGCAGCCCTTGAATGTCTGATGGCCGTTCCATGTTGTCTTGCTGCTTCATCAAGATCGCGACATTCTTCCTGCCCAACAACGTGAGCATCATGCCCAGTTCCATGACCACATTCTGGCGAGCGCGAAAGGCTTTTTCATCTTCATGCCCGGCGCGGAAGCCTTCGTCATCTGGAGTTGCCAATACAACAGCAAATCTGACCTCAGCTGTGTATTTCTCTAACTTTTCGATGATGGTCTGCCCTTCAGACGGAAGTTGATCCAAGATGAGAGGCTCAAGTCGCCAACGGCGCAGCATGGCTTCAAGCTCTGTACGTGCTGCTGCGTCGTGTCCGTAGACCACAAAGACTTTGCTAAGCATGGGCTTAGCCGCTGCACCATTTTGCTGTGCGGACACAGCTACTGCTGCGGGAAGAGCTGGCTGTACACCCAGGCATGCCTTCACGGCTTCCTGATTCTTGCCCTGAACGTTGAAGTTGCCCGTGTGGTAGCTGTTGACAATTGCCCCGTTTTGCAGACGCAACTGCGTACCTGTTCCATTTGCAAGTACCGACTCGCTTGCAATCTGGAAAGTGCCGGCCTGAAGACAAGCCTTAATCTCATCAAGAGTCATAGACATTCCTTAATTTCCCCAAATCGCCTTCTTTGCAGCTTCGCTGAGCACATCAACAACAATGTCGCGAACGCCTGATGCCACGGACGTTCCGACCTTCGACATCACTTTCTTGAAGCGAAGCGATGCCACTTGCGTCTTTGGACTGTCTTTGGTCAGTTCCGTTAGATCGGAACGAAACTGTGCGACCTCGTCGGCTGGCAAGTCGGCACCGACTTCAACAAGTTCAACCGCACTTGCGATTTTGCGTTGAGTCCAAGGAAAGGCGTTGCCGCAACTATGGCAGAACGCAGGTGGTTCGTAGTTGCCCCCAAGCCCAATCACCCCATCAACGTGGTAGTAGCCGCGAATGGAGGCACTGCACTCAGGGCACTGCATGATGGTCGCTTCACCGCACCGGGAACAAAAAGCCTCCCGCCGCTCGGGGTTCCGGTCTGCTGCCGTAGTGGCAACGTGTCCGTTAGGACAAATCTGTGCGGTTCGATACGTACCCATCCACTTCCTCGCCACTACTGATGTTCTGAGATTCTAGGCTACAGCATTGCTGCTGGGGCGTGGGGGGCTCAAGGGTGCAGCGGGTGGCTGAAGGAGCGATGGAGAAATAGTCCAGACAAAAGAAACAGATGCTGAACGCGAAGGCGTTTCAGTGGGTGGCTCGCCTCTGCAAGTCTATGCGGCGCGCGTACAGAGCATCCATGAATGCCCGGCCTTGCTGAGAAAGAACACCATACCGTTTTAACTCCGCATCAAGTTTGCCTAACTCGTAATCCACGTCTTCAAGCGTTTTGATGTGGGATGCTTCTCTGCGGGCTTCTTTGATAACGGAATCCTTGGCGTAGTGCTTCAAGTACCAGACTATGCCGCCGCCAGCAGCCAGTAGAACAATTACTGTGATTCCCATTTTTTACTCGCAGGCGAAAACAACGGTTGCCTTTGGGTAATTCCCCATGATGTACGGCCCAGAGTTTTCCGTTTGCGAAATGAGCTTCATTGCTTTGCCAGTGTTTGCGCACTTCGCCTGAGCCTCACCAAGGGCCTCTACTAGCAAGGGCTCCCGGCCACTGGGGAACGCTCCGGCCTGACGTGACACCACGAAAGTGCCGTTGCCAGCCGACACGGGGCCGGTGCTTTCGGTTGCACATGCAGCAAGCATGAGAGGGAGAACAAGGGCAAGCGCGAGTTTCAAGCTAACGACTCCATGGCTACTAAGAGTGACAATGATAGGCCAGAAAGGCCACGATTGTCACTCATAGGGCGTGGCCTTAAAGAGGTCGCTTCCATAGCATTTTCCTGTTTGGAAAACAGCCGTGGACGCGCAAAAACAATTTGGAAAAAGACTTGCCGCGCTACGGAAAGCGAGGGGATGGAGTCAAGAGGCTTTGGCCCTTGAGTCCGGGATTGCTCGCAGCTATCTCGGTGGCGTGGAACGAGGGCAAAGAAACATCGCCCTCGTGAACATTTGCCGCCTTGCTGATGCACTGAATCTCAAGCCCTCGGTGTTGCTGGACTTTGACGGCACGGTGCCCGTACCGCCTAAGCCTTGAGCGGGGGAACTTGCGGCACAGATGGCAACGGTGCAACGGGTGGCGAGATAGCGGGCCGCGTCAGTGGTCGCACGGTGTTAGTTCCATCCTCAGCGAAATGCACCGGGGTGATGTATGTGCTGTGCTGCCATTGGAATGCCAGAGTTTCTGATTCCCACGAAATCAAAATCCCACTGAATAATTGCCGTAGGGCTGCATTCGCTTTTGCCTTGTCAATTTCTGGTTCTGTTAAAGCATCGTGCAGCGAGCGAATGCGAAGTGCTAGGGCGTTTTTCTCAAGCGTTTGCTCGCGCAGGGTGTATTCCTGCTGCATTTGTAGAGTTTTAGCTTTCTCCCTTTCCAACTCAGTCAGGCGCTCAAGTAACGTTGCTGGCGCTGTCCGTTGGTCTGATGTTTCGATGGCCTGCATGATGCTGGCAATGGTCTGATTGATCCATTCCAAGTGCTCTTCCAAGGTGCGCAGGCTTTGCCGCACTCCCTTCGCTTGCTCTGACGCATCCGGCACCGTATCCAACAAGGCGGGCCAGATCGACAGAAAGCAATCCTCAACACGCTGATAGCGCAGCGTTCTGTAAGTACAGCCAGCCCCCGTCTTGGCGCGAGTACAAACAAAGTACTTGTTTCCATCCCCCTTGTTCGTCATGGTCATGGAGCCCCCGCAGGCCGCGCATCGGGCAATACCGCCAAAGATGTTGTTTAGCGGCTTGGCTGCGTGCCTTCCCCTGCGGGGCTGAACTGACCCCGTTCGCATGGCTTGGAGACGTTCTAAGGTGTCCGCGTCGATGATCGCCGGGTAGTAGTTCGGAACCGGCTCAAGGGCAACCCGCACGAGCTTGCCGCTACTCTGGTCATGCACATGCGGAACAAACACGCCACGCACGGCGGGGTTATCCAGAATCTTGGCAATGTAGGTGCGGTGCCAGTACATCCCCCGGCCAAAGACCGGCACCCCTTCCCGGTTCAAGGTCTGCGCGATGACGCCCTGCCCAACACCTTCTAGAGTCATGTCGAAAATGCGGCGCACGATCTGCACACGTTCCGGCACCTCACGAAACACCCCGGTCTTCCGGTCAAGGTCTAGCCATGCGGGGCAAACGCTTGTCATTGCCTTCCGGGATTTGCTGGCTTGTGTGCGCTTCTCTGCCCATGCTGCCTTCAGGCGGCTGGCCTTCATGGCGCTTTCTTCATGGGCGCGCATGAAGGTTAGGATGCTCAACAACAGCGCAACGGGATCATCGTCTAGGTTGTCCTTGTCGTACTTCCGGCCATCGTTGAGGGTCACGAGTACAGCGCCTGCATCCACCACGGACTCAAGCGCACGCAGCGCCTTGCGTGCTGTCTGTCGGCTGATTCGGTCAAGAGATTCCACCAGCAGATAACTACCCTGGGGAACAATTCCGTCTTCGATAGCCCGCAGGAAAAAGCCTAGCTGACTCTCTGCGGTAAGGTTTTTGCCCCGGAAGGCGGAAACGCCAAGGTCGTGCAAGGTCAGTGTGGTGTCTAGCTCTAGGCCATGCTGAAGTGCATAAGCCTCTGCCATAGACGATTGACGGCGGAATGAGTCACCCCGCATTTGTTCGGGGGTGCTGAAGCGCAGATAGCTGTAAGCCTTGATGGGTGCTGTCGGATGTTCCAAGGGGACTCTCTCAATGGTGAAAAGACCGTGAAGAGGTCTTCAAGTATCCACCATGAGCAGGTTGTGCTGCCCGGCGGCCGCGATTTCAAGCGCCCGCCGTGCGCCGGTCTGGCCCCGCACATCGGCCAGGTCCGGGCCGTCTGCGCGGTGGTGGGTGGTGTCCGGGGGCTGCAAGCGGGCCCAGCCGCTGTCGCCATCGGCCCCGGCGCTTTCGGCGGGGTGGTCGCCCGCAGGCAGGAACTGCCGCACCACGTCCAGCAGGTGGTGGGCGCGGTAGACCGTGAGACCCGGCACCAGGGCGGCTTCCTCGGCGCTGGCAGGGGGCAGCACCAACCGGGGCAGCGCGGTGCTACCGTGCCGCCGCAGCGCGAGCGCCATGGCCAACGCGCCCCGCACAGGCCGCAGCTCCCCGCCCAGTGACAGCTCGCCCGCAAACTCCCAGCCGGACAGCCGCCGCGCATCGATCTGCCCACTGGCGGCCAGAAGGCCCAGGGCGATGGGGAGGTCGAACCGCCCCGAGTCTTTGGGCAGATCGGCAGGCGCGAGGTTGACCGTGATGCGGCGGTTCGATGGGAATTCCAGCCCGGCGTTGAGCAGCGCACTGCGAACGCGCTCCCGGGCTTCCTTGACCTCGGTGTCGGCCAGCCCGACCAGCGTGAAGCTGGGCAGGCCGTTGGCCAGATGGACTTCCACGCACACCGGTTGAGCGCCCAGGCCCACGAGGGCGCGGCTCTGCACCAAAGACAGACTCATTGTGTTCCTCTCCCTGTTCTGGTGCGTCAGAGGCCGATGGGGAAGGGTTTGCGATGCACCATGTTTGTGCGTTGCGTCGGTTCCCTGGCGTTCTGCGTCACCGTGTGCACCGATGTTAGCCCGGCCGGTGACACAGGCGTTGGCATGCTATGTGCTATCCCTCGGCGTCAGCCTTTTTAAACCCTGTCGGAGAACTCCATGAAACTGACCGCCCGCCAAACCCTGATCGCCGCCGCCGTGGCCCTGCTGCCCCTGGCCGCCTCCGCCCAGCTGTCCTACAACATCGGTGCCGTCTCCATCTACAAGAGCCGCGGTCTTGACCAGGACAACCCCAAGGACAAGTCTGTGCGCCCCTCCATCCAGGGTGGCGTCGACTACGCCTTCAGCAACGGCTTCTACGTCGGCAACTGGAATGCCACCGGCAAGTTCGGCAACGCCGACCTGGAGATGGACGTCTACGCCGGCTACAAGGCCGAGTTGGCCAAGGACCTCAGCCTGGACGTCGGTTTCATCCGCTACATCTACCCCAACAGCGGCGGCGGCTGGAACGGCAACGATGTTTACATCGGCCTGAACTACGGCATGTTCTCCGCCAAGTACTACAACGGTACGAGCGGCTCGATCGACAAGAACAAATACCTCACCCTGGGCGCCACGCTGCCCATCAGCGACACCGTTTCCTTCAAGGCCTCCGTGGGTTTTGCTCGCCCGAACAGCGGTGCTGACTACGAAGACTACAGCCTGGGCGTGTCCTACGCCATCAACGAAGGCCTGTCCGCCTCGGTGAGCGTGGCCGGTGCCAACAAGCGCGCCATCACCGGTGCCGCTGGCAAGAGCCGCCTCATCCTCGGTATCACCCAGTCGTTCTGAGTCCCCCGACCTTCCCATACCAGCAAAGGACGCTGATATATGAAACTGGTATCCGCCATCATCAAACCCTTCAAGCTTGACGAGGTGCGCGAAGCGCTCTCCGGCATTGGCGTGCAGGGCATCACCGTGACCGAGGTCAAGGGCTTCGGTCGCCAGAAGGGCCACACCGAGCTGTACCGTGGCGCCGAATACGTGGTCGACTTCCTGCCCAAGGTCAAGATCGAGGTGGCCGTCTCCGACGACCTCGTCGAGCGTGTGATCGAGGCTGTGGAAGGCGCTGCGCGCACCGGCAAGATCGGCGACGGCAAGATCTTCGTGTACAGCCTGGAGCAGGTCGTGCGCATCCGCACGGGCGAAACCGGCAAGGAAGCCCTGTAAGGCACGCACCACCCAACCGAGAGATCCCAACCATGAAAAAGCTACTGACCGGCCTGTTTCTGGGCCTCACCCTGACCTTGGGCGGTGTGTCTGCCATCGCCCAGTCGGCCGCGCCTGCAGAGGCGCCCGCCGCCGCTGCCGCACCTGCAGCACCGGCTGCCGAAGCGCCTGCCGCTGCGGCACCCGCCGCTGCTGCCGAAGCCCCGGCTGCCGAGGCCGCTGCACCCAAGGTCGATTCCGGCGACACCGCCTGGATGCTGACCTCCACCCTGCTGGTCATCCTGATGACCATCCCCGGCCTCGCGCTGTTCTACGGTGGCCTGGGCCGCTCCAAGAACATGCTGTCGGTGCTGATGCAGGTCTTCGTGATCTTCTCGCTGATCAGCATCCTGTGGGCCATCTACGGCTACAGCCTGGCGTTCGCGGGTGAAGGCAAGTTCTTCGGCGGTCTCGACAAGGTGTTCCTCAAGGGCGTGACACCCGACACCATCGGCGCGCTGGCCACCATCCCCGAGTACGTGTTCGTCGCCTTCCAGGGCACGTTCGCGGCCATTACCGTGGCGCTGATCGTCGGCTCCTTCGCCGAACGCATCAAGTTCTCCGCCGTGCTGGTCTTCTCGGTGCTGTGGTTCACCTTCAGCTACGTGCCCATGGCCCACATCGTGTGGGGCGGCGGCCTGCTGGCAGCCGACGGCGCGCTGGACTTCGCAGGCGGCACCGTGGTGCACATCAACGCCGGTGTGGCCGGCCTGGTGGGTGCCTATGTGGTGGGCAAGCGCCTGGGCTTCGGCAAGGAAGCCTTCACCCCGCACAGCCTGACGCTGACCATGGTGGGTGCCTCGCTGCTGTGGGTGGGCTGGTTCGGCTTCAACGCCGGCTCCGCAGGTGCTGCCAACGGCGGTGCCGGCCTGGCTTTCGTGAACACCGTGCTGGCCACCGCTGCCGCTACGCTGTCGTGGATCCTGGGTGAGAGCCTGCACAAGGGCAAAGCCTCCATGCTGGGTGCCGCATCCGGCGCCGTGGCCGGCCTGGTGGCCGTGACCCCCGCCGCCGGCTTCGTCGGCCCGATGGGCTCCATCGTGCTGGGCCTGATCGCCGGTCTGGTCTGCCTGTGGGGCGTGGGTGGTCTCAAGCGCCTGCTGGGTGCCGACGACGCGTTCGACGTGTTCGGCGTGCACGGTGTTGGCGGTATCGTTGGCGCCATCCTGACCGGCGTGTTCGCGGCCCAGGGCCTGGGCGGCACCGGTGGCCTGACCCCCGACACCTTCTCCATGGGTGCCCAGGTCTGGATCCAGACCAAGAGCGTGATCTTCACCATCGTGTGGTCTGGCGTCGTGGCCTTCATCTCCTACAAGATCGCCGACCTGGTCGTGGGCCTGCGTGTCAGCGAAGAGGAAGAGCGCGAAGGCCTGGATATCACCTCGCACGGCGAGACGGCCTACAACCGCTGATCGATTTCGGAACGAGCCATCCCTCCAGGATGTTGAACCCGCCGGCCGCAAGGCTGGCGGGTTTTTTTCATGGACGACAATCTCGGCCATGGAATGGATCGTTGTGACGCTGGCCGCTGGCCTGGCGGGTTTTGTGGATTCGATCGTGGGCGGCGGCGGGCTGATCCTGGTGCCGGCCCTGTTCGCGGCCTTTCCCACCACCCATCCGGCCACCCTGTTTGGCGTCAACAAGGGCGCCTCGGTCTGGGGCACCGCTGCCGCCACCTGGCAGTACGCGCGCCGCGTGGACATGCGCTGGGCCGCGCTGCTGCCGGCGGCAGCGGTGGGGTTCGCCGGTTCCATGGCGGGCGCCTGGACCGTGACCGTGATTTCCCCTGATTTTCTGCGCCGGTTGCTGCCGCTGGTGTTGCTGGCGGTGCTGATCTACACCCTGGCCAAGAAGGAACTCGGCCGCGACCATGCGCCGCGCTTTTCCGGTCGGGCCGAGATGCTGGCCGCCAGTGCGCTGGGTCTGGTGATCGGGTTCTACGACGGTTTTTTTGGCCCCGGCACCGGCAGCTTCTTCGTGTTCCTGTTCGTGCGCTGGCTGGGCTACGACTTCCTGAGTGCGAGCGCCTCGGCCAAGCTGCTCAACACCTCCACCAACCTGGCAGCGCTGGCCCTGTTCGCCTGGAAGGGCCACGTCTGGTGGCACTACGCGCTGGTCATGGCCGTGGCCAATGTGGCGGGCAGTGTGCTGGGCACCCGGCTGGCACTGCGGCACGGCACCGGCTTCGTGCGCTCGGTGTTCATCGTGGTGGTGGGCGCCCTGATCCTCAAGACCGGCTACGACGCTTTTGTCCGGTAGCGATGTCGCCGCCGGTCAGGGCGCGGGCAAGAGCGAAATATCGGACGCCAGGCGGGGTTTGCCGATCGGGGCGGCGGCCTGGCCCTTGCGCACGGCCGCCAGATCTTCCTCGCTCGGGTACTGACCCAGCAGCAGGTAGTCGAACACCCGGCGCGCGATGGGGGCAGCGTGGGCCGCGCCGAAGCCGGCGTTCTCCACGATGGCCGCGATCACCACCTGGGGCTGCTCGGCAGGGGCAAAGGCCAGGTAGAGCGAGTGGTCGCGCTGGTGCTCTTCCAGCCGGCGGGCGTCGTAGCGGTCCTTCTGGCCGATGGTGACGGCCTGCGCCGTGCCGGTCTTGCCGCCGCTGCGGTAGGGCGCGCCCGCGAACACCCGGGTGGAGGTGCCCTCGGTCGTGACGCCCTCCATGGCACGCAGCACCGCCTGCACGTTGTCGGGCTTGAAACCGAGGTTGACGCCGGTGGGCTTGACGGTGGGAATGCGGATGTTGGTGATCGGGTTTTCGGTCGCCAGCGTGATGTGGGGCGTGAACTTGGTGCCCCCGTTGGCCAGCGTGGCCATGGCGTGGGCGATCTGCAGCATGGTGAAGCTGTTGTAGCCCTGGCCTATGCCCAGCGAGATGGTTTCGCCCGCGTACCAGCGGCGCTGTTCGGGCGTCTTGTAGGTCTCGCGTTTCCAGGCCTGGCTGGGCAGTATGCCCCGGACCTCGCCGCGCATGTCCAGCCCGGTGATCTGGCCGAAACCCAGCGGCGCCATGAAGTCGTGCATGCGGTCTACGCCCATGTCGTTGGCCAGGGCGTAGTAGTAGACGTTGCTCGACTTCACGATGCTGCGGTGCAGGTCCACCGCGCCCAGGCCATGGTCGCCGTGGCTGCGGAAGCGGTGGTTGCCGAACATCCAGTAACCCGGGTCGTTGGTGATGTCGCCCGGTTTGCGCAGCCCGAGTTCCAGTGCGGCCAGCCCCATGAACGGCTTGTAGGTGGAGCCCGGCGGGTAGGTGCCGCGCAGTGCGCGGTTGAGCAGCGGCCGGTCGATGGATTCGTTGAGCGCGCGCCAGCTCTCGACGTCGATGCCTTCGACGAACAGGTTGGGGTCGAAGGTGGGCTTGCTGACGAAGGCCAGCACCTCGCCGCTGCGCGGGTCTATGGCCACCAGTGCGCCCCGGCGGTCTCCGTAGAGGTCCTCGACCAGTTTCTGCAGCTTGATGTCGATGGACAGCACCACCGTGTCGCCCACACGGGCCGGCGTGCGGGCCAGCCGTCGCACGGCGTAACCGCCGGCCGTGGTTTCCACCCGCTCGAAGCCGGTGTCACCGTGCAGCTGGGCTTCATAGCTCTGCTCCACGCCCAGCTTGCCGATGTACTCGGTGCCCCGGTAGTTGGCCTGCTGTTCCTCGGGCCATTCGTCGATGGCTTCCTTCTCACGCTGGTTGATGCGGCCGATGTAGCCGATCACGTGGCTCGCGGTTTCCCCGAACGGGTAGCTGCGGAACAGCCGTGCCTGCACGTCCACGCCGGGGAACCGGTAACGCTGGGCGGTGAAACGCGCCACCTCGGCGTCGGTGAGCCGGGTGCGTATGGGCAGCGAATCGAAACGTTTGGACTCCTCGCGCAGGCGCTGGAAGCGGCGGCGGTCGCGCGGCGTGATCTCGACGATTTCGGAGAGCGCTTCCAGCGTGGCGTCGAGGTTCTTGACCTGCGAGACGTTGATTTCCAGCGTGTAGGCCGAGTAGTTGGTGGCCAGCTCCACGCCGTTGCGGTCCAGGATGAGCCCGCGCTGCGGCACGATGGGCAGCACGGCGGTGCGGTTGATCTCGGCCTGGGCCTGCAGGTCGTCGTGGCGGAGGATCTGCAGGTAGATCAGCCGCGCTGCAATCAGGCAGAAGGCGAACAGCACCACCAGCCCGGCCACGAACACCCGGGCACGAAAGCGGGCCAGTTCGGCTTCCGAGTCGCGCAGTTCGATCATGGGTGGAACTTTACAGGGGGCGGGTTTCGTCCGGATCGTGCGCGCGCCGCTGCGGCGCCAGCAGGACCATGGTGGCCAGCGGCCAGAAGGCGGCCTCGATCACTGGCGCCAGCAGCACGCCCCAACCGGGAAAGGTGCCGCCAGCCGCCACCCGCACCGCCAGTTCCAGGGCGTGAGCGGCTGCAAACAGCGGCAGCACCTGCAGCGCCTGCTGGGGTACCGGGAACCACAGCAGCCGCCGGTGGATGGTGATGGCGAAGAAGCTCAGGGCGGTGTAGGCCAGGGCATGCTGGCCCAGCAGCGAGCCCTGGTGAACGTCCATGGCCAGGCCGAAAGCGAATGCCACACCCACGCCGATGCGCAGCGGCTGGTGTACGTTCCAGAACACCAGCCCCAGGGCCAGCAGGTCGGGCACCCAGGCGGCCCGGCCCCACAGCCCCATGTTGGCCACCATGTTGAGCGCCAGGGCCACCAGCAGGCTGCCCCAGATGAAAACGGGGTTGGCCGGCAGCAACAGGGCCTGGCCGGGACGCATGATCATGGGCGGCTCCCGGGGTTGGCGGTTTGGGGAGTTTGCGCGCTGTCACCGTCGCCCGGGGGCTTGGAAGGCGCCACCACCAGCACATGGCGGGCCGAGCTGTGCCCGGCCAGGGGCTCGCATTCGATGCGCACGAAGGTGGCATCGGGGCGGCGCTCCACCAGCGAGATACGCGCCACCGGCAGGCCGGGCGGGTAGACACCATCCAGGCCGCTGGTGGTCAGCATGTCGCCTTCCTGCACGTCGGCGTTGATGGGCACGAAGCGCAGCTCCAGCGCGCCGGTGCCGCCGCGTGGCAGGCCGTAGGCCAGCCCGCGCACACCGGTGCGGGTGTTCAGCACGGGGATCGCGGCCGAGCGGTCGGTGAGCAGCGTGACCTCGGCGTTGAGCGGGTAGACGCGCGTCACCTGGCCGAGCACGCCTTGCCCATCCAGCACCGGTGCGCCATCGGCCACGCCCTGGGCGCTGCCGCGGTTGATGACCAGCTTGCGGGTGTAGGGGTCACCGGCGTCGTACAGCACCTCGGCGCCCTGGCTGGGGTTGGGCAGCCGGGCCGACAGGTCCAGCAGTTCGCGCAGCCGCTGGTTTTCCAGCGCCAGCAGCTCCACCTGGGCGGCGCGCATGGCCTGCAGCGCAAGTTTTTCCTGGGCCTGGGCCTCGGCGCTCTGGGCGCTGTCCAGGCTGGAGAAGTAGCCGCCCACAAAATGGGCGGCGCGCACCGGCTGCAGCATCAGCCACTGCAGCGGGTACAGCGCCGTGGCCACCACCGAGCGCATCGGTCCGGCCAGGTGCAGCCGCGCGTCCACCACCATGAGCGCCACGGCCAGCGCGCTGAAGACGATCAGGCGTGACAGGGCCGAAGGCCCTTGCTTGAAGAACGGCGGCGGGGTGCGGTCTATGGTGCCCAGTGGCATGGCCACTCAGCCCTTTCGCATCGTCGGTTATTCGTTGGTAAAGATGCTGCCGCCCAGGCGGTCCATGCGCTCCAGCGCCATGCCGCAGCCCCGCACCACACAGGTCAGCGGGTCTTCGGCCACCAGCACCGGCAGGCCGGTTTCCTCGGCCAGCAGGCGGTCCAGGTCGCGCAGCAGCGCGCCACCGCCGGTGAGCATCATGCCGCGCTCGGCGATGTCGGCGCCCAGCTCGGGCGGCG
>VFQP010003127.1_pt1 | contig 17254 bp, 16 predicted proteins | sample 3512351 | NCBI WGS metagenome assembly VFQP01 (sample SAMN10412372, study PRJNA504923) | tailings metagenome | isolation source: Relicate 1 Philex TSF1 revegetated site | place: Philippines: Tuba, Benguet | collected 2017-08-29
TTGGCTACCAGGGGACCAGGAGGCCACCAGACCAGCCGCCGCCCCGTCCTGCCCAACGCCAGGCACGAAGCCGGCCGCCGCGCCCACGCCATCACACTCGCCGCTGCCTCCGCCGCCGCCGCCGGCCTGACGGTCCGGGCTGTCTTGCAGTGGCAGCTGCGGCGTGGTGGCTGCCGAGGCCGCCGCAGCGTCGCCGTCGCCGCTGCCCCTGAGGCTGAGCAGCGCACCGCCGTCCGCGGCGGCCGAAGCGCCGTGGCTGCTGGCCGCGGCCGCGCTGGGCCCGCGCGCCCGCTCCCCCGCGGCCGGCGACGCGCCGCCCCCCTGCGGCGGCGCGAGGGCGGCGTCGGGCGACGGGGCCGCTCCTCGCGGTGAGGCGGGCAGCGCGCCGAGCAGCGCCGCCAGCTCCGCGTCCGTCAGCACGTCCTCGCCTGGGCCCCCGCCGTGCAGGGCGTGCAGAGCATGGCCGTGGCTGTTTGCCGCGGGGAGCGGCGGGTCCTGCGCGCCGCTGCGCGCCGGCTGCGCCTCGTCGTCCACGCGCTGCCGGTGCGGGTGGATGTGGTGCGGGTGCGGCGGCGGCGGCGTCGTGGCGTCGTGGAGGTGCGCGACCCAGCAGGAGCGCAGCTCCCAGGCGGCGGCGCGCGCCACGCGCGTGGCGCAGCCGATGGAGACGAGGTCCACGCCGGCGCCGGCGCCCGGCGGGGGCATGCCGCGGTAGACGCGCGTGCTGAGCACCTCCCCGCCCCCTGCGGCGGCGCGCGCAGCAAACGACAGCGTAATCGCTCCGTGCAGCGCTTGCTCTTCGCTGGTGGGTGGCTCGCGAGCACCAAACGTTTGCCGCATGTGCCTTTGCGCTGCGAGAACATCTGATCTGACGGCCGTTGGTAGCTGGGCTCGGGCCCCGGCGAGGTGCCCAGGCGGGAGGTGCACGGGCGGCAGCGCACGCACCTGTGAAGACCTCTAGCAGGCTGAAGTCAAGCAGCAGGCGCAGGCGCAGCGGCCGGCCGGGCGCGGGCGGCCGCAGCAGCTTGCCGCCCACGCGGCGGCACCCGGGCGCCGCCAGGCTGAACTGGTGCGTGTCTGGGTCCAGCGCCTCAAACACCACCTGCAGTCCAAGGGGACACAAAGACCCCGCAATGAGAGCGCTGCAAAGCAGGCGAAGGGACGAGGGGCGGCAGCGCCTACCAACCCTCGGCCTCCCCAGACCTTCGCCGCCCTAGAGCCAGGGGCTGCGCGCGAGTCGACTGGGGGCGCTTGGAGGTGAGAGCGAGGGCTCACCTCGAGCATCTGGCTCTCCCATGAGTAGAGCACCGCCGCCGCGCCCTCGGCGCCGGCCTGCCACGCCCGCAGCACCACGCCGCTGCTGGCGCCCGCCAGCCCCGGCGGCGCCGCGCCGGCGCCCGCGCCGCCGCCGCCGCCGCCCTCCGCCTCGCGCGCGGCGCGCTGCGGCGACGTGCGGTGCTGCTGGCCCCACGCCAGCGCGGCGGCGGCGTCGCTCAGGCCCTCCTCCCGCTCCTGCTGGGCCTCCCGCCCGTCCTGCCCGCCCCGCGTCGGGGTCCCAGGCCTGGACACCGCGCCGGCCACCAAGGGTGGCGCCGGGTGCGACGCCGCGTTCGGCGCCGACGCGGCGGCGGGCTGCGAGGAGGCGCGCGGTGCTGCTGCGGCGGCAGGGCCCAGTGGCTGGGTGCCAATGGTGTCCACCACCACGAGCTGCAGCTCCAGCTCCACGTCTAGGTACGACCCCGACACCTGCGGGATGGGCACGGCCTCGCCGGGCCTGATCACGAGCTCCTGCAGCCCCGCGCCGGTCACGTCTCCGCCGCTGCTGCGCCCGGGCGGCTGCGCCTCCGCTGCGGGCTGCGCGGGCGGGCGGCGCTGCGGGCCGCTGCCGGGCGCGGGCGCGGCGTGCCGGTGTGGGCCGTCGGCTGCGGTCGCGTCGCTTGCGGTGAGGTGGTCGGAGAGGTGGAGCTGCTGCCGGAGCGCGGCGTGCAGCGGCGCGTGCGGCTTAGTGGGCTGTGCGCTAGCGTCTGTGTGCGGGTGGGGAGCGGCGCTGGTAGTGGAGGGCGTGGGTGGGGCGGGAGGCGGCCACGCCCAGTGGCGCTGCTCCTGGCGCAGCGCGTCCAGCTCTGGCACGGGGCGCTGCACCAGCGTGGGCGGCGCGCCACCGTCGTTGCCGTCGCCCGGGTCGAGCCACAGCTCGCGCGGGCAGGACAGGCATCCGGCGTAGTCGAACGTGCCGGCGACCTTGCGGGCCTCCTGCATCCACGCCCAGAGCAGCACGCGGCCCTGCGAGCGGGAGCACGCATCACGAATCGAGTGTCGATGTTTGTCGCGGAGCCGAAGCGCTGAGGGCACCGACGTGCCCGCCAATGATCTGCTCCCCTTCTCGCCTTTTGGGGGTCGAGCAGCGTGTTGGGCGCGTAGAGGATGTCGCCCAGGTCGAGGTGGAACGGCCCCAGCGCCTGCTGCAGCAGGAACTTGTCCGGCGGCGGCGCGCCGGGCTCGCCCTCGGGCACCGCGGGGCCGTCCGGCCGCGTGGTGCTGCCCCGCCACGACGCCGCGGCGTGGCCGCGGAGCAGCTCGCCGAGCCAGTAGAGCGTTGGGTTGGTGCACGCGTCGGGCGACACGCAGAAGAAGTGACGGCGCTTGGGCAGGGGCGGCGGCGATGGCGGCGCGTCTCGCCGTGCTCTGCTCCGCGACTCGTCGCCGGAGGATGCTGCTGAGGGGCCGGCGGCGGTGGGCAGCAGGGGCAGCTCGGCGAGCAGCGGGCACTCCCACACGAAGCCCGTGCCGTCAGCGTGCAGGCCGCTGCACAGCTCGCCCACCAGCTGCCACCCTGCGCAGTTATGTGGCGCAGCGTCGAGGGGGGCGGCGAGCCACGCTTGACTGACCGCAACGATGCGCACGAGAGGCGCGGCGCTCCTCCCCGCTCGCTCACCTTGCGCGAGGTCCTGCGAGCGGTACTGCAGCACCACCCCGCCCTGCGCCTTGATGCCGCTGCCAATGAGCATCGTCCAGCCCCGCTCGGGGTCGGCCGCCGGCGGCCCTGCACACAGACGCAACGGCATCGCAACGGCAGGCAGCGCGCTTAGAAGAGGAGCAGGAGAGTGCCGCGCGTGCCCAGAAAGTGCGCCACGCTGCCCTCTGCCCTCGCCCACCTGTGATGTAGGGGTCGCGCCACCCTGCCAGGTTGAGGTGCGGCGGCGGGAGCGACAAAATGGGCGCCGCCACCTTGCGCCACCGCGTCAGCTTCCAGTCGCCTGCCCCCAACCGCCAACGCAGCGCAGCACACCAACTCACACATGCTCAAGCGTGCAGACCTCTGCCTGCCGGCCAGTGTGCGTGAGCCCACCGCCCTCAGCACACAAACAGGCGGCGCGTGCCCTCACCCGGCTGCTGCTCCAGCACGGCGCGCACGGCGCACTGGCTCTCGACAAAGGGCAGGCCCAGGTCGCACTCTGGCGGCGGCAGGGGCCCGGCGTCGGCCGTGCCGCGCAGGCGCACGCCCGTGTAGAGCAGCACCGGCGTGCCGTCGCGGCCCAGCGCGGCGCACCCGCTGAAGCAGCCGTTGCAGTCGACGGTGCGCGGGCTGGGCTCGATGGCGTGCGGCAGAAGCTCCCAGTTGACCAAGTCCTGCAGGCGTCCGGGTGCCAGCAAGGCAGGCACGTGCCGTGAGGTGCTGCGGCGCTAGGGCGAGGGGTGCCAGTGGGGCGCGAGGCCTCGCTGGTGTCCACGATGAGGCGTGGAAAAGGTGACGGGGGCGGCGCTTTTTCTGTCGTTCGAACGGTGTGCGGACCTTGCTCACGGCGTGCCCCCACACGAGCTGGAAGCCCCACACGACGCTCGCGGGGAGGTGCTGGAAGAACCTGCGAGCGCGGCGCAGCGGCGTGTGCGGCGCGCTGGGCCCTGTGGAGGCCGTGATGCCTGCGTGCGGCACGCCCGCTCGCTCCAGGTGGCGGCAGCCGCCGCGCCCTGGCGCGTTCTCCTCTCGCCCCAACACGCACATGTGGTAGGCACCGTCGTAGAAGAGCGGTCCCTGCGCGGCGTGTGTGGGATGCACGGCACGCGCCGGCGAGGTGAGGTGGCGGTGATCTTTTTCGGGATGGGACGGTCGTGCGGCTCGCCGAGAAGGCTCACGTTCGGGTCGTTGAGCCAGCCAGAGGCCGGAGCGATGTGGAAGGAGGGCGCCCCATCGCGCAGCGGCTCGTGCAGCATCCGCTGCCTCGCGCCCTGCTGCCTGGCGGAGGAAGGGCCGGCCCCTGCGACGCTTTCGAGCTCTGCGATTACGATGGGAAGAGGAGAAGCCAAGCGCCCACGGCAGGGACGCAACGCGGTGGGGTGTGGGCAAGTCGGTGCAGCGCGTTGCTCTTTGCGTGCGTCCTGCAAGCCCCGCCGTTTTTTCGGTGATCAAGGTCGCTCGTCGTGTGCAGCCTGCAAGGGCGCCTGCGAGACCTGCCTCCGCGATGTCGGCCATCAAGTTCGACGCCGATGGCCCAGCGGCGAGGAAGCTCGCGGCGCTCGCCTTTGGCAAGCTCAGGGAGTGCTGGGACCCGGAGCTGCAGGAGGACGCCGTCGCTCAGTACGCGGTCGCTCTCGTCGCGCGGGGCTGGGAGCGCAAGAAGGTGTTCGCCACACTGCTCCAGCTCATGGCCGACGAGAGTGCCACGGACCAACTGCTCGACTGGTGCGCTCAACAGGGCTGCAGCAGCGAACCGGGCACGCAGGGGAGGACCTGCTCGTGATCTGGTGCCTTCTGCCTGATTGCGGGGGGGGGGCGCGGGCGCTACCGCGAGATCACGCCTCGACAGCGCCGGCGCCGCCCACACGCGTGCCTGCAGGCTCCTGCCCTACGTCAGGGAGCACAAGCAGGAGCTCACCGAGGCCCCAGCGCCCAGCAAACCAGCCGCCGCCGCCTCGCAGCCACCGTAAGCGTCCCCCAGGCCGTGCACGCTTGCGAGGACCCCGCCACATCTCGCCCTGTCTCACCCCTCCCCAGCGCGGCACACATGCGCACGCAGACCTGCAACGCAGCCTGGCGCAGCAGCCAAGCCGCCTCCCACCAAGGTGCGCCTGTCAGCCGCTCCCCGCACGCCCCGCACTACACGCTCGCTCGCACAGCGCCCTTGACCCCGCCGCCATCGGACGCCCTCATTCACAGGAGCCACCGCAGCAGCAGCAGCGCCAGGAGGAGGAGGCGAACGACGTGGATGCCCTGCTCAACGAGGACCTTCCCAGCGAGATGTTGACGGACCTTGAGGAGGAGGACGCCGAGCACCAGGGGGAGGGCACCAAGGGCGCGCTGCGGCGGGCGGGCTCCGGCCGCGCAGCGGCGCGGCACCACGAGCGGCCACGCCGAAGCGGCAGCGGCGGCGCCGTCGAGGACGACGGCCGCGGCGGCGGCGGGCGGTCGCGCGAGAACGGGGCCAGCGAGGGCGGGCAGGACGAGGAGGAGGAGGAGGAGGAGGAGGACAGGAGGGGGAGAGGGGGCAAGGCCGCGATCCAGTGGACGGCTCCGTCGGCGTCGCGCCGCGGCGGCGTGCCGCCGCCCACGCGCGACGAGGCGGGTCTGGCGGCGCGGCGTGCGCGCTTCGGTCACGACGGCGCCGACCGGGAGCGCGAGCGGGAGCGGGAGCACCACGACGACCGGCACCGGCACGCCGAGCCCCGTGGGGGGCGGTGGGAGGGCGAGCACGACCGGCGCGGCGAGCGGCGGCGCTCCTCGCGGGAGCGGGAGTGGGACCGGGGCAAGGAGCGGGAGCGGGAGCGGGAGGGGTGGCGGGGGCACGGGTGGGAGGGCGACCGCCATGGGCGGGACGGGTGGCGTGGCGAGCCGCGGGACTGGCGGGGCGGGCGGGGCGGGCGGAGCCGTTCGCGCTCGCGGTCGCCGCCACGGGGGCTCCGGGCGGAGCGCGGCGAGGGGTGGGGCCGGCGGCGCGGGGAGGAGGAGGAGGAGCGCCGGCGAGGGGTGTACGGCGAGGGGAGAGGGGGCGGGGACCGTTGGGAGGGGGAGGACCCGCACGGGGAGGGCGGCTTGGCGTCGCCTCCGTCGGGGGGCGGCCGGCCGCGGCTGCGGTCCGTAGTGTCTGGCGCGCTGGGGGAGGAGGCGGGCGGGCGGGGGGAGGGGGAGAGGCTCGCGGCGCCGCAGCGGCGGGGCGGCAGCGGCAGCTCGGCGCTGGGGCTGGGGCGGCTGGTGGGCCGCAGCCTGGGCGACGTGCTGGCTCAGGGCGCCGGCAACGGCGTGTTCTCGCGGCTGGGGCAGCGGCGGGAGGTGCCGCTGGTGCGCAAGCGGTCGGCGGGGATGGGCGGCGACGACGAGGAGGAGGAGGAGCAGCAGCAGGACGTGGAGGAGGAGGAGGACGGGCGGCAGCAGGAAGAGGAAGAGAGCGGAGCGCAGCAAGGCGGCAGGGCGGCGGCGCAGGGAGGCGAGCAGCGGCTCAGCGTGTTTGAGCGGCTCCGGCTGGCCAGGCGCGCCGCTGCGGCCGGCGGCGGCGGCGGGGCGCCGACGGATCAGCGGGCGGCCGCTGCGGCGCAGCAGCCGCAGCAGCAGGGGCGGGCGCCACAGCAGCAGCAGCTTCAGTCAGGTGCGGGCAGGCAGGCAGGCAGGGTGTGCCGGCGGTTGGTGGTGGCCGGCGAGCATCGGAAGGCGCACCAGGGTGACGTGACGCCGGTGCCTTGCCTTGGATCGATGCTTTTGCGCTCGCAGTCGGCGTCAAGCGCCCTCTCCCACAGCAGCAGCAGCACCACCACCACCAGCAGCAGCAGCAGCATAACGGGTTTGCTGCGTTCCCAGCCGGCGCCGGCGCGCAGCCCCGCCTGGCCGTAGCCGTGGCCGCCGCGCCCGTCCCCGTCCCCGTGCTGCGGCCGCCAGGCGCCAACAAGTGGCAGCGGCCCGAGGGCGCGCCCACCGTCGCAGCTGCCCGCGCGCAGCAGCAGCAGCAGAACGGGGCACAGCCCGATGCGGCGGCGCCTGCCGGGAAGCCAGGTGCGGCGGCGGCGGCGGGCGGTGCCGCGGCGCCCAAGGCGGCCCCGCCAGGCGGCGCTGCGGCGGCGGCAGAGGACCTGAACGACATGGGCAAGCTGATGGAGGCGCTCAGGCGCAAGGAGGAGGAGATCAAGCGCATGAAGGTGAGGGCGCTTGTGTGCGGGGAGGAGGGAGGAGGGGGCGTCATGAGCGGGCGTCTGGGCGTTTGGTTCACGGTTCGCATGCCTCTTTTCCCCCGCAGGGCCAGCTGGTGGCGCAGCAGGCTGGCGGCGGCGGCGCGGCGGCGCCGGGCGCGCCCGCGTCGGCGCAGCAGGAGGCGGCGGCCCGGCGCGCGGCGGAGGACGCGCGCTCCATCGTGGTGCATGGGCTGCCGCCGGCCATCAACGAGCAGCTGCTCAGCGCCCACTTCGGGTGAGTGACAGGCACGCGGCTCGCAGACACAATGAGCATCCGCCCTCTGCCGCATCTCTGCTCCCCCACACGGGCGTGGCAAGCGCCCGCGCACCATGCTCACGACTCGACTCGCGCATGTTGCCTTTGACCCGCCCGCCCGCAGCGTGGCGGGCCCGCTGCAGCGCGTCACCTTGCTGCGCGACCCCGTCCTGCGCCTGCCCACCGGCTCTGCCTACGTCGAGTACGCCGCGCCGGACGCCCGCAACAAGGCGCTGGCGCTCAACCAGTCCCTGCTACTGGGCCACCCCGTCACCGTCCTGCCCAAAGTGTCGGCGGGGCCACCCAGGAGGGCGCACGCCGGCCCATCGCCTGGGGCCGCCGCCGCTGCTGCGCCGCCTGCGGCGGTGGCTGGTGGCGGCAAGGCGGCGGCGGTGGCGGGTGGCGGCAAGGCGGCGGCCGGAGGGCCGGCAAAGGCGGGGAGCGCGGAGCTGCCGCCGCTGAAGGCGGGGCGCAACGTGTGGAAGCGGCCAGGAGCGCCGGCGCCGGCGAACGGGGCGGCGGCGGCGGGGGCAGGGGCAGAGGGCGGCGGGGCTGGGGCGGCGGCGGCGGGCGGGGAAGGCGTGGCGCCGTCGCGAGAGGGGACCGCGGCTGCCGAGTGAAACGTCGTTGCCTGCACCGCGATTCCGCGTTCTTCTCATGGGTTGCTGCGCGCGCGACAGTTGCCAGGATCCAGACCATTTGCAAAGAGACAGGCAGAACGAGCGCAGCACGGGCGCAGACCTAAGCCGCGAAAAGCCATGGTGGGAACCTGCTGCATCCTGCTGCCTCCCAGCCTCCCAACTGCTCAGTGGTGGTGGTGCCCGCTCTTGGCGTGCACCTTGTGCTCGAGGTCCGCCAGGCCGTCGGGCACGGACGCTTGCCCAGGCACCTGCACGGAGGGGGATGGAGTACATCACGTGAGCCGCTGGCCAGCGAAGTCGTGGGCTGCGAAGGAACCTGGGCCGTGCAAGCGCTGCCCACACGGTCGGTCACCTTGGGGAAGGCGACGTGCCGGTGGTCGGGGTTGGTGAGGTACACGGTGGGGGTGGCGTTAAACTCCGCCTTGGAGAGCTCCTTGACGTAGTACGGCCGCCCGTTGAGCGAGGGCAGGTTGATCCATGACCTGCGCGCGCGTGTGATGAGTGCAGCGGATGCCCAGGTGCTCTCTGGCACCAGCGGCGCGCCCTCCCTGCTGGTGCTCCTAATCCTTCTCCTGCTGCTGCTGCTGCTGCTGCTCCTGCTGCTGCTGCTTGCTTGCTGCGCCAGAGCGTGCCGCGACACCCCGCTGCGCGTCTGTACCATCGTGCGCTTCGCTGCTGTTTAATGCGATGCCATCGTGCGTGCCTGCCACCTCGCGCGGCCTGCCGCTCGCGCGATGGGGCCCGGCGAGCTCGGGAGATGGTGATCGCTTTGGCACCTGAGCTGCGCTGCGCCGACGCGTGTCCCCCCGAGCTAGGCCCAAGCCGTATCGCACGCTGGTGGTGAGCTCGCGTGCTGACGAGACGGCGCGCTGCAGGCCGAGAGAAAGAGCGCACCAGAGCGCAGCCACGGCGACGATGCCCGTGGGCACAGGCAGCGCCGAGCGAGCCCAGAACGCCGCGTAGCTCATCCTGCTGTTCACCTGCTGTCTTGCAGCGTCTCTCGCACGCTCTTCTTCTTCGTTGGCCCTCGATGAGGGCGGCCCCATGATACGGGACGGAAGAGTAGAGCTCGGGACGAACGTGCGAGACGTCGCGCGAGGCACCCAAGACTCGAGGAGACTGCCTGCCCACAGGAGACGTCAGGGTGCTCGCGGCCAATGATGAGCACACTGCCGCACGACGCGCAACGGCCGTCAACATCAGCGCGTGGCGCTCCGCAGCGCCTGGTGCTGCGCGAGCTTGCATTGCTTGATGCGTGACACCGCTTCACAGCGCCACCAGCTCAGCGGCCGCCAATGGCGCTCCATCAGCAGTGGGGCGAGAACGACGCGCCCGTCACCTTTGCCAGCGCGGAGGAGGCCTTCAGCCACGCCATGGCGCTGGTCCACAAGGGCAAGAAGGTGGATGCAGTGTGCCATGTGCTGGTCCTGCTGCGCGCTGCGCGTGCCGGTGCGAAGTGATGATCGCCACGTGCTGCACATTTGACCGCCACCGGCGCGTCCTGGTGCAAGCAGGCCACGTCCGACCACCACCACCATCCCGCCGGCGGCGCACCCAGCAGCAGCGTGCCGCCCGTCAGCGCCTCGGTGGCTCTCGCCGTGGATGGCAAGCCCACGCGCCACGGCCGCACCACCTTCACCCTCAAGACCAAGAAGAAGCCGCCCAAGGCCAGCGCGTACCTGACGGGCGACGTCGGCGACAGCTCCGACGACGACGACGAGGACGCGGGCTCCGACGCACGGGTCACGCCCGGTAGCGCGCCGGGCAGCACCGACTCCAAGGCCGCCCTCCAAGGTGTCGCTGCCATCGCCCGTCCGCAGCCGCTGCAGATTGGGGGCGAGCAGCAGCCCGCGCTGTCGAGCCCCGACCCCACCGCCAGCGCGCCGGCCACGCCCTCCCCCGGCCCTTACCAGCAGCAGCAGCAACATCAGCAGATGTGCGCGTCGAGCGGCAGCGATGGCGGGAGCTACCGGCGCGCCGCCTCCTGGGACCAGCTGCCTGGCGCCCACGACCTGGCGGCGCACAAGCGCGCAGGTGCGCGTCTCTTTGCCCTGTGCGCATATGGCCCACGCCGCCCGTCGCACACGCTCCATGCGCCTCCTCAAGACTGCCGCCGCTCGCGCTGTGCTCACGCGCACAAAAAACGAACACGCGCGCGCAGACGGGGCGCTTCTGCAGCTGTGGTCCATGCATTGCGAGGACGCGCTGCGCGCCGCCAGCGCCCGCTCCACGCGCCGCAACGCCCGGCTCGACAACGTGCGCTCCAAGGTGCAGAGCCTCAGCCGGCCCGGCTCGCAGTCCTCAGCACGCGCGCCCGCTGCGGCGCAGCCGCAGCAGCAGCCGTCGACCTCCCTGGACGGCAGCGCACCACCACCAGGGAGCGTCTCCAGCCCCGCTCCATCCACGCCGGACGCCGGACGGGCCAGGGCCGCCACCAACGAGGCCCTGCGCAAGTCAGCGGACTCGGCGCTGCTCCCTGGAGGCGGCGCACTCAAGGTTTCCTCGCCCTCCTCACCGCTCTCCCAGCAGCAGCGCCCTGGCACCGCCCTGGCCTCGCCTGTGGGGTTGGGCGGTGGCCGCGGCGCCGCCTCCTCCTCCCCGCAGGCGCCGCCGCAGCGCCCAGGCACCAGCGAGGGGCCGCGCGGCCTGGCGGCGGCGACGGCGCCGCTCCTCCCCGCCGCACGGCTCTCGGGCAGCGGCGGCACTGCCGCGCCGCCCCCCGGCAGCGCCGCGCTGCGCCGGGCCTACGACGCGCGCATCTCCACGCACCGGGGCTACCTCAACGGGGTGGACGTGCCTGACGCCCGCGTGCTGCAGCTCGACGATGCCACCATGATGCAGGTGTGTCGCTGCGCTGTCGACGTGTTGCACTTGTCCCCCTGGCGCAGGTCTCGCACTAACAACCGCTGTTGTGTCCTGGGCGGCTGTGTGAGAGCAGGTGCTGCAGCCGCCGGGGCTGCCGGCGGCAGCGAGCGCCGGCGGGCCGCCGGCGCCGGGCGCCGGCCCGGGCGGCGGCGCGGCCCGGCCGCACACGCCGCTAGAGGCGCTCGCGTCCGCGCCGCCCTCCTTCCCCGCGCCCTTCCTCATGGGTGAGCGAGGGGCCCGTGCCTAGACCGCGACGCGGCAGTTCCAGCTGCCGTGCTGGCAACGTGGGGCGCGCATGACCATGTGCCATGCAGGGCTGCCGCTTGCGGTGCTCAACAACATGACGGCGGCGCCCTCGCTCACCTCCATGGCAGCGTCGCACATGTGGCACCCCACGCGCGAGAGCCTGAGCAAGTCTGGCCGCCACGCGCAGGCGCACGCCTTTGCCGACCTCATGGGCATCAACGGCGAGCAGCGCCAGGCCTTCCTGCACGCCTACCAGGCCGAGCAGGAGGCGCTGCAGCTGCAGGAGGAGCAGCAGATGCAGGCGCAGCAGGCCGCCGCCATGCAGGCCTACTGCGGGGAGGAGATGGCGCACCTTTCGGGCGGAGGCGCCGCCGGCGTGTCGGGGCGGGCGAGGCAGCAGCAGCGGGGGCCGCAGCCGCCCGCCTCGCCCGCGCTTCCTCCTCCGCGTGTCTCGGGTGGTGGCGGCGGAGGCAGCCCCAAGGTGCCGGCTGTGCAGGGCGCTGAGAGCTGGTTTGCCGCCGGCGCCGAGGGCAGCGCGTGGCAGGTGGTCGACCTCAAGAACGACGACAGCGGTGCGGCCGCGGCTGCTCCAGCATCGCCGGGAGGAGGGGCTTTTTCAGGGCCGCACCCCCTGTCCTCGCCCACGGCGGCGCAGGCGTCGTCGTCGCGGCCGGGGACGGCGCTGGGCCGGGCGTCGCCGATGCAGACGCGCCGCCGCGACCACGCTCACGCTCCGGCGCCCGCCGAGCCGACGCCCGCGCACGTGGCGGATGGGGCGTCCCCGGTGCTGCGCAGCATGCTGCGGGCCATGCCGCGCCGCACGCCCACGCCGCTGGGTGGCGCGCAGCACGACGGCGGCGAGGTGACCGTGCCGGAGCCAGGCAGCGCGCTGCAGCTGCGGTCGCCCACCTCACCCGCCGCCGGCAGGCTGACGCCCACTGGAAGGCCGCGCTCGACCAGCACCGGCAGGCCCGCGCCGGCGCGCGACAAGATTTTGCAAGGGTGGAAGGGGGCGCCCAACGGCTTTGACGCCAAGCGGCTGCTCACGGGGACGGCGGCGGGGGAGCCTGCGCAAGGGGCCGGAAGCCGGCCCGGCACGGCTGGCAGGGCGCCGCTGGGGTCCTCGGGCGCTGGCCCCACTGCTGCTGCCCTGGCTGATGAGAACGCGCCGCCGGAGGGGCGCTCCGCCGGCAGCAACGTCGTCACGGGCGCCGCTGCCACGCCTGCGTCCCTGCTTGCCACGTTTTGATGACGATGATGAGTGGCAAAGCGCAGTTTCTGACGAAGTGCCTCGTCTGCCATTGGAATGGTTTGCGACACGAACCTTCCACCTCTCTCTGCTCAACAACCGGTGCTCCGCTCAACGACTGCACTGCCACAGTATGCGGCGAACGGCCCAAGGCTTAATTCTCCCTGTATCTATCCTCCTCCGCTAAACGCTATGCTACCTGAACCCGTTGCGCTGAACGAGTGCAAACGATCACGTCCCCGTCAAGCCAAGCCACCACGGGAGTGCGAACGACGGAAACGTGGAGGGATGCGTCAAAAAGCCTCCTTGGCGTCCTCCTGCCTCCAACAGGGCAACAGGGTCCCCGTAACACCAAATCAGTCTCCCTCCGCCGCCGCAAAAAGCTGCCCTGCTCCGCTCGCTCCCAACGTCTCGCCACACGGCCACCAACGCAACACGACATCTCCAACCGAGAATTACCGCAGCGCCGGCAAAACGTGATGCCCGTCAAAACCGCTCCGAAGCGCCGCCGCTCTCACGTGATGAGGCGTACTGCACAAGAGGCGCGCGCCGGAGACACCCGCCGTGCGTCGGTGCTGATTGCCCCCTCCATCAAAATCCGAACCCGCAGCGCCGCCTCTCCTCCTCAAGCCCAGTTGAACTTGGAAGCGGGCGGTTCCACGTGCGCGTCCGCGCTGCTCCTTCTGCACCTCTAAAACTCGGGCATCATGAACCAGCGGTGCGTGAGCGCCTGGGTCACGGAAAGGCGCCCCCTGCGAGGCGACGGCGTGACTGGGAGACGCCTCAGTCAGGCTCATGCCCTCCTCTCCCTCCTCCTCCTCCTCCTTGCAGACATGGGCTAGCGCACAGGCAGAGGAAGCTTCGCGCTCGCACACCGGCCCCACCGGCTGCCCCAACGCCCACCCAAGTCACCTGTGGAGCTGGTCGCGCTTGCACACGAGCTTCTTGGCCAGGTGGCCCCCCTCCCCTCCCGCACACCCCCACGCACCTGTGGAGCTGGTCGCGCTTGCACACGAGCCGCTTGGCCAGGTGGCCCCCCTCCCCTCCCGCACACCCCCACGCACCTGTGGAGCTGGTCGCGCTTGCACACGAGCCGCTTGGCCAGGTGGCCCCCCTCCCCTCCCGCACACCCCCACGCACCTGTGGAGCTGGTCGCGCTTGCACACGAGCCGCTTGGCCAGGTCCCAGCCGGCGCCGCCGTTGCGGTCCAGCAGCGACAGGTCGCACCGGTAGCCCCGGTAGAGGCGCCACCTGCCCAGCACGAGCAAGCAGCAGCGAGGGCAGCAGTGAGCGCGCGCCGTGCGCCTTACACGCGGTGGCGCTGCCCGCCATGCACCCTGCACACCACCACTGACGCATGAGAGAGAGAGAGGAGCACGCAGCGCCTCGACTAACAGCCGCTGCAAGACTGGGGCCCAAGGCAGGTGGCGCTCACATTTCGAGGTTGAAGTTGCACTGCCGGAGCTCGGCGTTGAACACGCGGATGTTGGTGGAGCTCCGCAGCTCGGGCACGCACTGCGAGGCGCGCCAGGGGGGGAGGGGGGAAGGAAGGGGTGGAGGGTAGCGCAGAGTCTGCCAGTGTTTGCATGCTTGCTGGGCGCGGTAGACACCTTTCGCTGTCAGGACGAGCAAGACAGATCGTGGCGCACGCACTGGCCTGCATGGTGCCCGCCTCACCATTTGCATGAAGAGCACGCCGGCGCTGTAGGCGTCAAAGAGGTCTGGCCGGCCGTAGAGCCAGGCAAAGGGCGACACCAGCACCGACAGCAGCGGCGACGGCGCCTTGGGGAAGTCTGCGCCCACGCAGGACACGCCACCAACAGCCACCCGGGCATGGAGCGTGTAGCAGCAGCAGGAGAACGCAGCACGGCTGGAACGCAGCACGGCGGGTCGTGTGTGCAAAGGCAGGCGGCGACGGCGGGGAGGGCGGCTCACTCTGGGGCATGACGAGCTCCTCTGGGGGCGAGTATCGCGGGTCCAGCATGCCGTACCTGTGGGGGGGGAGGGACGCGCGCAGTCAGTCCAGAGGAGGGCAAGGGCGGGCGGGGGGAGCACGGCGCGCGGCGGAGGTCGCAGCCCAGGCACGGCACAGTCACTGCTACGGCGTGCGTGCTCGGTTTGCCAGGCGACGGGCGACAGGTGTGCGCGGCGTCACGGCGCTCACAGGGGGTTGAAGTTGATGCCCGTGCACATGTCGACGGCGGCGCCAAAGTCAATGATCTTGACCTGCGCACGGCGCACACATTGTGGAGCCGGCAGGCGCCGCTTGCGACCAGGTGGCTGGATTGGCAGCGCTGCGCGGCAAATTCGACGCTGCGCCCGGAAGCGTGTGCCTCACCTGCCCGTCCGCTGTGAGTAGCAGGTTCTCTGGCCTGTATGTGTGTATGTGTGTGAGCGTGCACACGCGTGAGTTGTGAGGAGAACCACCGGGTTCGTGCGGGCAGTGGCGTGGAGTAGCGGGTGGGCCTGGCGGAGTGGCGCCGTTGCGACGCTTTGCTCACTTGATGTCGCGGTGCACGATGCCGATGCTGTGGAGGCGGCCCACGCCCGTCAGGATCTGGCGCATGATGGCCTTGATCACCTGCCATGGGGCGGAGGGGGCAGGCCCCCAGAGCAGCCGCAGCACAGAGCTCGACGTCAGGAGGTGCCGTGACACTACGCTGCGGCAGCCCCCAAGCACACACGAGGGCTGGGGTGCCCAGCCCTTTCCCCTCGGGCACACGTGTTTGGGTCGCAGTTCCCTGACTGCGCTGCGTCCGGTCGTTGGGCGCCTGCCCCGTCGATGCGAATCCCTCGAACAAGCATACTCGGGCTCACCATGGTGTCCCTGCGGTCCTGCGGCAGGTTGGTGTTGACCCTGCTGCCCAGCATGAAGGTCTCGAGGCAGCCGGGGAAGGCCTGGCCCAGCTGCCCGTCCAGCGCGTCGCTCAGCGTGGCGTCGCTCTCGTACCTTTCAAGAAAAAAAGGGAACATCAGTACGCGTGGTGGTGGTGCAAGGCTGGGCCGTGCACCGCCCGACCTGACAGTTCTGCTCGCCAGGCGACCCGTGCACACACCCAGTCACCGTGTTCCGTACCTCCAAACGAGCCACGAGGTGCCCGCGCCAAACTGGCCCTCGGTGCGCGCTGCGCGTGCGCGCACACGCACGTTGAGAGCGGGGGGTGCGCTGAGGCGCCAGCGGGCAGGGCCGCGCCGCCGCCCTTGGGTGGCGGCCGCAAGCCTGGCGTGGAGAGCCAGCGGCGGCTCCTGGCCAATGCAGACTCTTCCGCGTGTCGTGCTGACGCTCGCTAGACCTGTGGATCCCGTCGATACACACGCGCACGCGCGCACGCACCTACGGTGAAGCTGCCCATGTACTGCGCGCAGGCCTTGCTGACGCTGGGGTGCCGCTTGATCTTGGCGTTCATGTACATCTCGACGCGCCCCACCTCCACCGCGCCCTTGGCCATGGTGCCCCCCTTGAGGAAGTCGCCCCTGCGCCAGCGCGCAGGCACCGACCAGGGTGTCGGCGCCCTGTGCTTGAAATCCCCCCTCGGTGCTGCATTCGCTGGCACCCTGTGGCCCGGCGCTTGAACCCCCCCTCGCGCTGCATCTGTTGGCAGCCGTCCATTGGCCCGGCGCGGGCGGCCCTGTGCTTGAAATCCACCCCCCCACCTCGCGCTGCTTTGAGAAGGAAGCGCACCTGGCGGTGGTCTGGTCCTCGTTGACGCGCTTGAGCACCACCCGGCGCTTCTTCTGCTCGGCCGTGAGAGGCCCCCGCAGTGTCATGGTGCCGCGTGGGTCGTTGGGCTGCGGACGCCGCATGCGATAGGCGCGCAAGGAAGCATGAGCTGGGCAGCACAGTGGTGGCCGCATGATTCCCGCCAGTGTCCTCACGTCGACCAGGACGCCTTCGAACGCCGTGCCAAAGCTGCCGCCGCCCAGCTTCTCGCGCAGCATAAAGTCGCGCGGCCCCTTGAACGGCTGCTGCTTGGCGCTGCCTGACTGCTCCGGGTTGAGCAGCAGGTCCACCAGCGCGATGGCGGGCGCCGGCGAGGAGAAGAACAGGTACCACAACGCCTGAGCAAGCGCACGCCAATAGGCGCAGTGTGGCTTGAGTGCTGCACCGCGCCGGCGAGGAAAAGAAAAGGTACCACAGCGCCTGAGCAAGCGCACGCCAGTAGGCGCAGTGTGGCTTGAGTGCTGCACTGCCGTGCAGCGATTCCCCTTCTCCTCTGCGAGAGGAGCTGTCCATCCGGGCCCGAGCGCACCCCGAGCCGTGCGACGCCAGCCGCGCTCGGGGCGCCAGTCACGGGGGCTGATACGTCGGCTGCGAATGTCGCCAGCGCGGGCTGCAGCGGCCCCGGGGCGAACGAGGCCATCGACTGCAGCGCTGCCGACGTGGCCGTTTCGGCGAACTCGATCGCAGAGGCGAGCACGCCACGCCGGCCATGGCGACGCAGACAGTGCGGCTGCGTGGTGTGGCTGCGTGGTGCCAATGGGGCGAGCCACGCTCTCCGCGCGCTGCTGCTGGTGGTGGGGCGCGCGACATCCGCGCGGGACGCTGAGCTGGTCGCGCGCCTGCTGCAGAGCTGCATTTTTGAGGGTGTGGTGCGCCAATGTGGGAGCCAATGGGGGCCTCTCGGGCGTGGTGGCGCGGAGGTGGCGTTACGGATTTGAGATCAGCGACAGCTCGGGGTTTCGGCAGCGGCTCGAACGATCCAGCAGGCTGCGGTACTGCGAGTGCGATCGAGAGGAAGCAGCCCTGAACAGCGCGATCGTCGCACTCGTCTCCTGTCGCATTGCGCGACCGCTCCGCGACGCCTCACCGGCGCGCGACGACCAGGCCGCGCCAGGCCTGCG
>VFQP010003128.1_pt1 | contig 17243 bp, 19 predicted proteins | sample 3512351 | NCBI WGS metagenome assembly VFQP01 (sample SAMN10412372, study PRJNA504923) | tailings metagenome | isolation source: Relicate 1 Philex TSF1 revegetated site | place: Philippines: Tuba, Benguet | collected 2017-08-29
TGCGTGCTCTTCCGGCCCGTGTAATGGCATGCCCTTGTACGACACCCTCACCGCCCGGAGAGCAGCGAGAGCGGTGCGAACTGCGGGCGTCGAACGAGGAGGAAGAGCGGAGCGCGCTCTTCATCGCTGCACCAATCACCTTTCCACGCGGACGCGGTGCCCGTGTGTGCGGGCACGCTCGATCTGGCACGCGCGAGCTAGTTCGCACGCACAGCCAGCAGCAGCACCAGCAGGAGCATGAGCAGCACTCGCATCGGTACGACGTCGTGCAGCGCGTGAGCGCCCAGAGCGCCCACATCCGCGGCAGCACACACCGCACTCGGTCCTGCCGCGCCTGAGCCAGGATGGGGGAGGTCGCTGCCCTGGCGGCCGCCTTCGAGGCGGAGACCGACAAGACGCTGGCGGCTCTGCCGGCCATCTCGCTGTGCCCGCCCTCGGAGCACGACGCGCACCTCAACCACCACCGCGTGGGCCAGCGCATGGTGGAGCTCATCGCGTACTACTCGAGCCGGCTGCCGCCCTACGTCTGCGTGCACCGCATCCTGGCCATTGGCGACCGGCTGGCCCGGCAGGGCGAGCACCGGCTGGCGCTCGAGTCATGCTACCAGCGCGTGCACGGCATGGCCATGCACACCCAGACGCACGCGGCGCGCATGGACGCCAACGCGCGGCTCAGCTGCCACGTCCAGGCGTGCTACGGCATGGCCGCCTGCGAGGCCGCGCTGGCCTTGGGCGCCGACCCCTGGGTCAAGCACCCCAGCACGCTCCAGGTGCGCCACAGCCAGCAGCCTCGGGAAGCCAGGGCCCTCCTCGGCAAGGTGCTTGCAGAAAGCGAAGAAGAGGAGAGCACACCAGGGTGCAGGGCGCTGTGTTGGCTCCGCTCGGGCACGCAGCGCACGCAGCAGCGATTGGCCCTGGCACGCGCCCGACGCGTGCGTGCCCGGTGCGGTGCTGCGCCGCGCAGACGCTGGTGGCGTGCATGCAGCAGCTCAAGGACGCGCTGGCCATGGTGCTGCCCGTGGAGCAGCTCTACTGGCTCACGCTCAACGGCACGGTGCACATTTACTCGCTCTCCAAGCAGCTGCTCACGGCGGGCTTCGTGGCGCAGATGCTGCCCTTCCTGCTCTTTTGCGTGCGGAGCCTGGACCAGCACGTGACCTTCTCCACGGCCAAGTACCTGCCCTGGCGCACGCAGCTCTACAGCACGCTCTGCTACGCGTACGGCGACGCCGGCGCCTTCGCCGCCGCCAAAAAGGTGGTGCAGGTGAGGACGGGCGGCGGGAGGGCGGTGGGGCGCGCGTGCTGGGCGACGGGCGACGGGCGGGGGTGCTGGGTGCTGCTCACACACACGCTCGGTGGTGCGTCACGTTGGATGGAATGCCACGGCAGGGCGGCCTGGCGAGCATCGACGCCCTGATCAAGCTGCAAAAGCTCGACCCCGTGCCGGCGCCGCCCGAGATCCAGGCCGCCTACAAAAAGGCCAAGGTGCGTGGCTGCCACACTTGGTGTCAAACGGCTGACGGCACAGCACGTCTCAGAACCTGCCGCGTCACGCTGCAAAACGTCCTCGCCCTGCGAGGACGCCACCGCTCGCCAACCGCCCTGCCGCCGCAGGCCACGCTGTGCGCCCTCAAGCTCAAGCTGGAGGTGCAGAGTGCGCCAAGCGGCCCGCCGCCCGCCGCGCCCGCGCCCACCGAGGGCAAGAAGGGCGCGGCGGCCGCCAAGGACGCGGCCAAGGACGCGGCGGCGGCCGACGCGGGCATGGCGGCGCTGCAGCCCCTGCTGGCCGAGCTGGCCATCTCGCCCAAGTTCAAGCTCACCGTCATGGCCGAGGCCCTGCAGGTGCGCAGCGCTCCGCAAGCAGCTTGCATCGCGCCACCTTGACTTTGCCGCCGCAGCCGCGACAGGCGCCTGAACGAAGCTTTGCGTGTTAGCGTCCTTGCTGTGGCGCAGGTGCCGGGGCGGCGCTTCGTCAGGCACCAGCCCACGTACGGTCTGCTCAAGGACATGTTTGAGGCCACGCGTGCCGAGGCCGCGCCCTTCATCGCCAAGCTGCAGGAAGCCATCGCCGCCGCGTCCTCCAGCCAGCCGGGCGGCGGCGTGGGCGCCGAGGCCGACGCGCCGGCGCCGGACGCCGGCGCGTTTGGCGAGGCGCCGCAGCTGCAGGCGGCGGCGGTTATCAACCCGCCGGAGGCCGAGGAGTTCTCTCTGCTGCTGCACCGCACGCTGCTGTGCACCGCGTACAACTTTGAGCAGCATGACGCCTTCCAGGTGCGCCTGTGCACTTGGGAATCCTCGCGCTGCGCCCTGGATGGGTGGGTCGCTGCTGGAGCGCTCTGTGCCTGATTACGAGAGGCCATGGCGCGCGTGGCGGCTGCGCAGGAGCTGCTGTCGCTGGCCCAGCAGCGTCTGGCCGTGGGCGCCGTGGGCCAGGCGGACGAGGGCGGCGTGGCGGTCTTCTCGGCCGTGCAGCGCCTGCTCGCCGCCGTCGACCAGATGGACAAGGCGCCAGGTGCGCGTAGGGCGGGTTCCCTCTGCGCCAACGCAAAAAATGCGGCGACGAGAGCCGCAGGCTGCTGCAGGGGAGCGGCGTCACGCTGGCTGTGGCGCGCTGTTCTGCGCTGTTCAGGCGCCGAGTCGCTGCGGCACGTCTCGACGACACTGGCGGCCGTGTGCCCCGTGGCGCACCAGGCGGTGCCTGACATGCTCACGGACGCGGCGCTGGCGCTGCACGCGTCGGCGCGCCCGCTGCTCGAGGGCGTCTACTGCGCGCGCGACCGGGAGGCGGCGCTGGTGGCCCACGTGCTGCGCACGCTGCACCAGTGCGCCGAGGCCGTCGACCTTGACGACGCGCTGCTCAGGGTGTCGCACGCGCTCAAGCTGGCGCTGCTGCTGGAGGAGCAGGCGGCCATGCAGGTGCGTTCGAGCCTCCGGTCGCGATTCGCAATCCACCGTGCGTCCAGGCAAGCGCTGCGAGCGCCCCGTCGCGCGAGCGAGGGCACCTGCGCCGAGCTCGTGATGCCGCAGGGCGAGGAGGAGGGGCTCGGCGCCGGCGACGCGCTGCTGTACGAGGCCAGGGACGTGCTGGTGGCGGCGCGTGCGGCCGTGACCAAGTTCCGGTGTGAGCTCAACGCCTGCACGCAGGTGCGCGTAGGCAGGAGCGCGCTGCCATTGCCTGGATCGCAGCGCGCACTGGAACCGTGCCAGTAAGCGCGTGCGTCATGCGTTTGCGGCGGCAGACGTCGCAGGAGCACGTGACCTCGCGTCGCCGCTGTGCGCAGGGGAGCCCTGACGAGGGCCTGCGGTGGATCACGGCCAGCCGCAGCCAGCCCAGCGACGCCGCCGCCCGCCTCGTGGCCGCCATGCCTGACACCGACCAGGTGCGTCATGCCAGGTGCCAGGTGGCGCCGTGGGCGGAGACACCGCGTCGGCCTGCGTCGGGCCGTTGGGCATGCCAACGAACGCTCCCCACCTAGCGCAAACGATGGCCTCTCGCATCTGCTTGACGGCCATCTCTGGCAAGCTGCGGACAGCGTGAAGTCGTGCTGTGGGCGAGCTGCGCGCAGGAGCTGGCGTGCCTGCACACGGACGTGCTGGCCGCGCTGTTCCGCGTGGAGATGGCGGTGGGCGTGGCGGAGCAGCGCAGCCAGGCGCAGGGCAAGCAGACGCGCCTGGTGGAGGCCATCCGCAAGCGCGAGGCGCAGAGCAACATCTTTGGCGTGCGCACCATGAAGGAGAAGCGCATTGACGACGTGAGTGGCGTGGTGCTGCCGCCAGAAAGGATTAACGCAGCCATCTTGCTTTGCACAGCGTGAGCGGGGCAGCTGTGGGCACCTGGGTCCTGCCGACTCGCGCAAGCTGGCACTTCACCATGGCGCTCTGCCACGTCGCCGGTGTGTGCCGCAGGTGCGCATCACCCAGGCCGCCGCCACGCCCGCCAACCCCCCGGCCAAGGAGCGGGAGCTGCTGCAGGCCTGCGGCAAGAACGGCTACGAAAAGGCCATTGCGCTCATGCAGATGGCGCCGTACCAGTCCGAGGCCCACCGGCAGGTGCGCGCCCCAAACCAAAACCTCCTGCTCTGCTCCCCGTGGCAAAGACGAAAGCCACCGCCGCCTGGTCCCTGCAGGCGGCCCGCCCAAACCCTAGCTCACAACCCTAACCACCACGCCATGCGCAGGTGGCCATGCTGACCGAGGCGGCGGACCTGTTGGTAAAGGCGCAGGAGCGGGAGGACCTGCAGTTCGCCGCCGCGCAGCCCGAGCGCGGCAAGAAGACGCACGCGCCGCTGCAGCCGCGCGTCCTGCAGCGCACGCCCACCAGCTGCACGCTCACCAACTTCCCCTTCAACCTAAAGGGAGGCAAGAGGGTCGCCAGGTGCGGCTGGGGCGCAGCCCCTGGCCCATACGCGCGCCACACACGTCGCTGCACCGCGGAGCACCGCAGGGCCCTGCTCGTGCGAACACTGATGCAAGTGCCTGGCGGGATGTGCTTGTGTGCACACTGGCAGGTACGCCGTCTACGCCAAGTCGTTTGGCGCCGGCGTGGCGCTCATCCTCAACAAGACCGCCAGCGAGTACCCAGGTGCGCTCCGTAGCCGGTCGGTCACCCATCACCGCCCTGCGCAGCCTCTGCGTGGCTGCACACAGGAGGAGCAGAGCGGCATCTTGCCTCGTCTTGCGTCACGCGCGCAGGCACGGGCACCCAGGTGGTGCCGGGCACGCGCGTCACGGTGGAGGGGCTGCGCAGCAACGACACGTACGTGTTTGGCATCGCCGCCTACGACGACCAGGTGAGAAGAGGGCTCTGAGGGGGGGAAGGACAGAGTTGCCGTCGCGGAGCTCTGCTTGCCAGGATTTGTGTTCGCCTGGGAGGGAGCAGCGCGGTGAATCTCTCGCTCTCCCGTCCAGGTGTGCCCCACCCGTAGCGCTTGCCCTGGTCTGACACGTTGCTGCGTGACTGCGCACTTGTGCACGGTGCCGCAGGGGCAGCTCATCTCGGAGCTGGGCACCAGCAGCCACGAGATGCTGGCGGGCCTGCCGCTGCCGCTGCTGCACTGCTGGGCGCACCTGCTGCTCACGGCCTGCAAGCTCAGGCTGTGGCCGCTCGCCAAGCGCGCCGCCGGAGTGCTCTTCCCGCACTTTGTGGTGAGGCGCTTGCCCTCTGCGTGCGCGCCTCGCCACCTGCATGATGGCATGCCATTGCAGCCCGTCTCCACCTGCCCTTGCCCTCAGCGGCATGCAGACTGCAGCACAGCAGCTGGCAAGCATGTCCTGTCCCAGCCAGATCTCTGCTCAGCCTGCCGGGCGCGCGCCGTCTTCAGCCTGTGGTGCTCCCGTGGCTCTCACCGCCGTACGCGCAGGCCACCACGCCGGACCGCCCACTGTGGGAGGCCAACCCCATGTCGGCGCAGTCGCTTCACCAGGCGCACCTAGAGGTGGCGGCGCGGCCGCTGCTGCGCGCCTTCACGCAGGGCGTGTACGCCTACACGGGCGCCACGCTGCAGGCAGAGCTCGCTGCGCTGCAGGCCAAGGCGGCAGGTGCGCGCGGGCGGCGCAATGGACGTGCTGGGGGGGCGACGGCTGCCGCAGGCAGCGCCAGGCCCATGAACAAAGCGCTGTGCCACGCTGCCGGTGTCAAGAAGCAGCCTGGCTGGCGATGGAGAGGTGGTTGGCGTTGCGACGGGGTGGTTGATAGCCGCTGGTGGGCGCGTGTGCGTGTGTGCGACGCTGTGCGCAGGCGGCCTGACGCGCGGCGTGCCTCCGCCGCTGGCCGAGGTGCGGGCGCCCTACCTGTCCGAGCAGGTGGCGCGCCTCAAGAGCGTCAAGCGCATCATGCTGGCCATGCACACGGCAGTCGTGCTCCAGGTGGGCGAGCGCTCCCGTCAGCACTTCCTTGCTCTCGCAGGCGTGGCGTTGCGGGGCACGCATCCGCTGTGCACCGCTTGCTCGCCTGACGAAGCAATCCTGTTGCTTACCGCGTCCCGCGCAGGACGAGATGCTGGTGGAGGAGGGCGCCGTGCGGTGCTGCCAGCTGCTGGGCCCGCTGCTGGAGGTCCAGGACAAGACGCCCCTGATCCACAAGGCCCTGGCGCACGTCTACAGCTGCCTGCAGGTGCGCCCCTCCGCCCACTCGCACTCGTAAGCGGCTGAGATCGCCGTTCCCCGTGCCGCCATCCTCAACGCCTGCCCGCCGTGCTGGTCGCCGTGTTGCTCTCCTCGTGCAGCACGTGAGCAACCTGATCCAGGACAGCCAGGTGGGCCAGGAGCGCCAGCGCCTGGCAGCCACGCGCGTGGCGTGCGCCACCACGTACTACGCCGTGCTGCTGGCCAGCAAGGCGGGCGAGGGCAAGGCCGCCAGCGCGCTGGCCTCGCTGCAGCTCGAGCTGCTCAAGGCCTACGACCCCAGGTGAGGACAGTGACACCAGGCCCAGGCGACTGGCAGCGTTTGGCGGTCGCCTCATCGCGAACCTCTCTTGCCCCGGTCGCAGGTTCTCGGTGCCCGGGCGCCCGCCGCCGGCCGAGCTGCTGCCCGACATCGCGGCGCTGCAAGACGGCCTGCTGGCGCACCCGCGCTCCAAGGACTGGGCCGCCGCGAACCCCGGCTCGGTGCTGGCGGTGCGCATGGCCGACGAGGGCGACCTGGCGGCGAGGGCGCTGCCGCTCATCGCTGGGCCTTCGCCGATGGAGGCATGGAACACAGTGCTGTGCCGTGAGGACAGCGCGCAGCACCCGAGGTGCGTTCGTTCAGGGGCGCGGTGGGTGCCCTGGTGGCGCAGGGCTCCAGCATCGAGCACGCAAGCGCAAATCTCGCAAACACCGCACGCGCCGCACCGCAGGTGGGTCGAGCTGACCACGCGCACGCTGGAGGCGTGCCTGCGCGCCGGCCACACCGAGGGCCTCCTGCCAGTGGCCGAGCAGGTGCGAGCGCGCCCCATGAACAGGCGACGCCTGCGGCTCTGGCCACCCGCAAACCCACCCGCAAGCGCTCATCCTGCTTGCGCATCCGGCGCAGGTGCGGTGGACGGTGAGGGAGGCGCTCCAGCGGCCGCAGCTCGAGTTCCCTGGCCCCAAGTGGGACCTGGAGAGCGCCGTGCAGGTGAGGCAGCGCGCCTGAGTGTTTTGCGCCTGCTGCCGGCATGGACGGCAGGGCAACGCTTTCTCACCGTCCTCGCCCTGTCACGCAGGCGCTGGTGGCCAGCATCCCCACCCTCCCGGCCGACGCCGAGCCACCGCGCCCAGACGTGCGTACCTCCCAGTTGGTGGTGCTGTCTGTCGCCTGCACGGTGTCTCCTGAAGTGTGAGCGCGATTGGTGGCCTGCCCTTGCCTGCCTGCGCAGCTCGAGGGCCTGTCACAGGAGGACAAGGCGGCCGCTGAGCAGCAGTACGCCGCCGACAAGGAGGCAGCCCTGCTGGTGTACCGCCGCAGGTGCGCTCGCCGAGCAATCGCATGTGACGCACCCACTTGCGTGCTGGCCGTGACGGTGGTCAGCGGGACAACGACATCTTGAGCCACGAGCCCTCTTTGCTGCCGCAGGGTGGCGGCGGTGACGCTGCTTCAGCGGCGCCTGCCCGCCCTCCTCGCCCGCAAGCTCGTCATCGACAAGGCTCGCGAGCTGGCAGCCAAGTGAGTGCCGCTGCGCCTTGTCCCGCGTCCGCCAAGCCACAACCAAGCACAGCGTGCGCGCAGGTGGGCACACACAGTGGCGTTGCTTGACGGCGCAAACGCTGCAGGTGGGCTCCCTGGCGCGCGCGCCTGGCGGCGGTGCTGGGCCTGCTGGAGGCCACCAAGGGCAGGGAGGAGCTGGCGGCGCGCATGGCCGCGCAGGTGAGGCGCGGGAAAACGTCTGCCTCTGGGCGTTGCCTCCTGGCACGCACACGGACCGGCCTTCAGGAAGCGGTGCCGGATAGTGACCCTTGACGTCCTGTTGGACTGGATTGTGCGTGTCTCAGATCCTGGACCTGTCGGAGGGTGACGCTGCGGCCGGCGCCGACTCCGCGCCGCCGCCCACATCGCCGGGCGCCAAGTCAGGCCCCCCCAGCCCGTCCAAGGCAGGCAAGCCCACCTCGGCCAAGGGCGGCAAGAGCGGCGGCGGCGCCGCTGCCGCCGCGGACGGCGGTGCCGCGGGGGCGCCGGGCGGGCCGACGGGCGAGGCGTCCGCCGCGCTGCGGGCGCTGCAGCAGCTGGCCCGGGCAGCGCAGCTGGCAGCCAGGTGCGCCAGGCTCACTCTCTTTGGAACTCTCCGCCGCACCTCTCCTGATCAGGCTTCTTTCCCAGGTGCTGGCCATCACTGCGAGCGATGCGCTCCCTCCTGCTGCCGCTGCCAATGCGCTCCCTCCTGCTGCCGCTGCCAATGCGCGCAGGTGTGGCCAGTGGCACGAGGTGCTCAACGCCTCGCGCCACACGTGGAACGCGGCGCGGGCGCTGCTCAACGCCGACAGCGCGCTCATGCAGCCCACGCCGCCGCTGGCCTGGGAGCAGGGGCAGCCCATGCCCGCGCCGCCCGTGGCGCCGCCCTCGCTGCTGCAGCCGGCGGGCGGAGGCAAGGACGCCAAGGGGGGCAAGGGCGCCCCACCCAAGAAGGACGACAAGGTGCGGCTCGTGCACGCGTGAACGTCAGGACCCACCACATTTTGCTCGTTCCTTGGTTCGTGCCCTGCAGCACCTTCAGGGCGACGGGCCGTTCCTGGGAAGCATCACATTGCAGACCACCACACGTCGACACCCCGCCCTGGTGTGCAGGGCAAGGCCAAGCCTCCGTCCGCCAAGGGCGGCAAGAAGGGCGCCGCCGCCGACCCATCGGCCCCGCCGGAGCGCGTGTGGCCGCCCGTGCCGCTGCCCACCAACGCGCACCTCAACGCCGGGCGCGTGCTGCGGGCGGCCGCCGACGCCCTCATGGACCTCGTCTCAGCCCTGAGGGAGGGCGCGCAGCTCTGCACCGGCGTGCTGCCCATCCCGCCCTCCACTGACCCGGCCGGGCCCGGCGGCGATGATCCCACAGGCGCGGTCCTGGGAGGCAACGAGACGGGCACGGGGACGTCGCCAAAGAAGGCAACGGCGGGGAGGTCCACAGCGCCGCGACCGGGCACGCAGGCGTCGGCCGCGTACGCGTCCAGTGCCTTTAGCTACGGATCCGACCTGCAGGTGAGTGACCATGGGTGTTGTGGCAAGCGATGCTGCGTGGGTGGCCGGTGGGGTGGCCAACGTGTGGTGCGCCTGTTTGCGCTGTGCCAATCAACCGCAGGTGGACCTGTGGTTCACGCACAGCGCGCTCAGCATGCAGTGGGTCAACAAGTACGTGTGCACCATCCTGACGGTGCTGCTGCGGATGCAGCGCAACCACGCCGTCGTCGCGCTCGGTGAGGGCCTGGTTCGGGCGCAGCATGGCGGTGGCGCGCACAGGCGCTTGAGACCGTCCGCGGCTCACACGGCAACCGCTGGTCCTTGCGTTGCCTCATCAGGCACCACGTGGCTCAAGCTGTGCGAGGGGCACTTCAACGAGACGGTGCTGCCCATGCTGCTGGCGGCGGCGCCGGCGGCCGGCATGGACTGCGCGCCCTTCCAGGCGGCCATGGAGGTGGTGGTGCGGGACAAGAACGCGGCCCTCGACGCGCTTGACAAGGTGGGGGGGGAGGAGGGCAGCACTGCTTGCGGGTCGTGGGTTGTCGCCTCGATGCCAGTGCGCCAGAACAGCGACGAGGGGCTGCGAGGGCAGGTGGCCTCACAGCGGGGTGCCTGCGCAGTGACCGGACTCTGTGACCAGGTGGAGGTGATGAAGCCTGTTGGTGAACACTGGATGCTTTTCATGCAGGTGCGGCGGCTGGTGCGCGAGAAGCTGGGCGAGGTGACGCCGCTGAACGAGCCGCTCAGCACCAAGGTCAAGAAGAAGAGGCGGGCGCAGGGCAACTCTGGCAGGTGCGCGCCGCGCAGCCAGGGTGAGGCAGCGTGGACTTGCCCCGTGAGGGAGGCGCGTCTGCTGGATCACTCTCGCCAACGTCCGCACCCCGCGGCGTCCGCGCAGGCCCGGCACGGCGCAGAGCCTGCAGAGCACGGGCACCGCGAACGACAACAGCAGCGTGGTGTCGGCCTACACGTACCAGACGCAGAGCTCGCTCAAGGGCGGGTCGGGCGCGCAGAACCCCGACTTTATCCGGATGCCGCAAGAGTACGAAAAGGTGCGCGCATCAATCGAGCCGAGCGGGGTTCGGGTTGGGACGCGGGCGGGCGGCGGCTCCTCGCGAGCACCGCGAGAGAGACACACGCCTGTGCGGCACACGCGTGGCGGCGCAGGCCATCGAGGTACGCAAGAAGCGAGGCGAGAAGGGCGCGCGGATCCTGGCCACCACCGAGATGGGCGACGTGCACGCGCACTTTGGCAACTGGGGCGCCGCCATCAGCACCTGGCACGACGCGCTCGACACGCTCCTCGGGCCCTACCAGGTGCGCTCCGCCTCAGCACATCCCGCGCCGTCTTGCCGGACCTGCTCGCCGACGGCCTCGCACACGGAGCGCGCCGGGCGATCGCTTTCTCGACGGCCTTCGCGTGCTCCTTCCTTGGCGCAGGTGCTCAAGGGCTGGCGCAAGGTGCTGGACCCGCTGTCCGAGCGCGCCATCATCCAGCAGTACGGCGTGCACGGCTGCCTGCTGGCCGGCGGCATCCTGCTGGGCAAGCTGGCGCGCTACGCCTACTTCGCGCAGCTGGGCATGCGGCTCGAGGCCTGCCGCATGGCCGCCACGCTGCTGCGCGCCATCTTTTGCTGCGACGTGGTGCACCCGCAGCGCCAGGTGCGCGCTTGCACGAAGAGTCCCTGTCGGACTTGTGAGCTCGTCGCAGCCTGAGCTGACGGTCACGCTGCGCGTGCTGTGCGTGCTGGCCATGTGCAGGTGGGCTTTGCCACGTACGTGCCCCGGGAGCTGTGGCAGGGCGTGGACGTGTTCAGCGACCCCTACCGGTGCAACATGACGGACCTGCTCAGCGGGCTTGAGACGGTGAGCCGGGCCCCAGGCTGCCCCTTGTGTGTGGCGCAGACTGCAGCCCACAGCTCTGACAGGCCACCAGGGACCATGCACAACACACAGCCTCCGCCCGGCATGCAGAGAAAGGCTGTGGGCGCAAGGGTGCTGCTCGCGTGGCACTGCCGCTCGCAGGTGTGCTGCACGCTTGTGGACGCCGGCCTGGCGCTCGAGGCCCTGCCCGTGCTGGCGCTGTGGGAGCACGTGGCGTGGCTGGTGACGCGCAACCTGCAGGCCACGGTCCTCTGCAGGTGCGCGCTGGGGCAGGAGATGCGTGGCACCCACACGCTGCAGGTGCTCAGCTCTGGCCAGCCACCTGTCGTTGACATGAACTCAAGTCACGTCTGCTGCGGTCGGGTGCGCAGGATCGTGAGGGCGCACGCGCTGGTGCAGCTGGGCCTGCTGCGCGAGGCGGCAGGGCTGCTGGTCGACCTCATGCAGGGCTCGCGCCTGCCCGACCCCACCCTGGACTCGGACCTGGTGGTCAAGGACGAGCAGGGCGCGCCGCTGCAGGTGCGTGGAAGAAGAACCTAAACCGCAGACCTCCAACTCCTGAAAAGGCCTTGGTCAGGAGCAGCACGCTTGCTTGGCTGGAATGACCTTCATCGCGCTCATCTTGAGGTGTGCTGCGTTCCGCATACAGGGCGCCCTGATCCCGCCGTTCAACAGCGCCGCCTACCCAGGCGACCCCGACAACAAGCCCTCCGTCTCGCTCATCAGCGAGGGCCCCTTCCCGCCCACGCTGAGCGCGCTGTACGGGCCCTGGGCGGTGGCGCGCCTGGCGCTGGCCCGCGCCGCCTTCCTGCAAGCCCTGGGCCACATGCCAAACCTCTGGTCGGCCACGCACTTTGCCACGGGGCAAAAGGTGGCGCCCGGGGGCGCGCCCGCGCCGGCGGCCGTCGAGCCTGCGCTCATGGAGAGGGCTTTGGGTCTTGTGGCGAGGGCCAAGGCCATGGCCACGGGCGCCGCCTTGGAGCCGGAGACCGGCCCCGCGCCGGCGGGCGGCGCGGCGGGCGGCAAGGGTGCCGGCGGCAAGGCTGCAGCTGGCAAGGACGCAAAGCCTGCTGGCAAGGACAAAAAGGACGACAAAAAGGTGCGGCCCGTCTTTTGAAGCCCTTCAAAGCACGTTCTGCGCCAAGAGCGGTGCTGTAAGGACACTTTCAGCGTCGGAAGCGTGGTGCATCGGCCCGTGCGCAGGGTGACGCAAACGGCCAGGCGCCGCCGCCGCCTCCGTCGTCACCGGCGGTGGAGGCGCAGCGGGCTGAGGTCATGGTCAGGGCTTTGCTGCTGGAGAGCCAGCTGGAGGTGCACCGCCTGCGCCCGCAGCTGGGGCTCAACGCCGTGCTGGAGGCCCTCAGGTGGGGTCTAGGGGCATGGCGCTCTGCCGGCCCCACGTTTGGGGAAGCAGCTGATTTCGCCGGGTGCTGGGTGTGCTGCCTGTTTCCTGCGGACAGGAAACCTGTGTTTCCTGCATGCTCTTGGGCGCGTGAGCAATGCGTGTGCCTTGCCGTGGCGCGGCGTGCCGATGTCGTGCAGGTTCATGGGCCAGCGGGGCGACAGCTCCACGCTCAACATCCCCCTGGGCGACAACGACGACACAGAGCGCTTCTCCCTGGGCGCCGGCCTGTGGCTCCAGGCCCGCCTCCAGGCGGCCACCTGCCTGCTGCAGCTGCGCAACGTGCAGCCCTGCCACGCCATGCTCAGCCAGGGCCTGCAGGACGCCGCGCAGGTGAGAGCAGGCCCTGGGGATGACATGACCTGGCAGCCAGCGTACGCCTGCCTGCCTGTGGGTGCCGCACTGGCGCCAGCACGAACGCGTCCTCGTGGCTCCTGCGCGTGCTTGTTGCGTGGACGCAGGTGCAGGACGGGCGCGTGGAGGCGGCGCTGCTCCACCTGCGCGGCAACCTGCACCAGCTGTCGGGCGAGACGGCCAAGGCGCTCGAGACGTACAGCGACGTGGTGGCGCGCTTGCAGGCGCTGCAGGTGCGTCACGTCGGCGCGATGTGTCGCTCCGCAGGCGCGAGCCTGCGCCTCGCTAGCACCGGTCCCATCGCCATCTTGTTTGCGCATCGGCAGGTGGCGGACCCTCGCCTGGCACGGGCGCTGGCAGACGCCGCGCTCCTTCGCGACCAGCTGGGCCTGCGGGAGGACGCGGCGCGGCTCTTTGGCGCGGCGCTGGGCGTGGCGCGCGCCTGGGCCTTTGGCCTGGGGCTGTGCGAGGCGCGGGAGCACACCGAGCTCGTCAACGTGTACAGCGTCGGCACCCTCCTCTACGCCCAACTGCTCGAGCGGTGCGTCCCGCGTTGTGCCGCCACGTCCTGCCCCGCGCCTGCTGTTCGTGCACATTCCACAAGCACCTGTCGCGAGCGCTGGCAACCTGTGCGCGGCGCAGGTGCGCGGTGTGCGCGATGCGCCAGCGCCAGCTCGGCCAGGCGGTGGCCCTACTGGAGGAGGCGCTCTCGCTGCTGCAGCGGCAGAGCCGCGCGCTGCCCGGGCACCACGCCACCACCTCCCTGCTGCTCGGCCGCGCGCTCCGCCTCACCATGGTCATGCCTGATGGCCCCAGCGCCAACGGCGCCGCCACCAACGGAGGCGGCGGGACCAGCAGTGGCGGCGCTGTGGGCGGCACGACGAGGGCCCTGGAGAAGGACTCGATCAGGAGCGCCAGCCCAAGCGTCGTGCTGGGCGCCAGCGCTGGGGGGGCAGGGGCCAAGGTTGCGGTGGAGGCGGCAGCCGCCGTGCGAGAGCAGCTGCAGCGCGTGCAAGTGAGTGCCTGGGGGGGGGGGGGCACCCAGGTGTGGGATCCTGCGCTCCCTCAGTTCCCGTTGCCATGGCGACGGTGGTGCAAACTTGCCGCTCACGTGATGTGTGTCGGTGCGCAGTCTCTCCTGTCGGGCGCGTTTGTGCTGGCGGCCCTGGACGGCGGCCACCTCCGCGACATTATGCGGGCAGCCCTGCTGGAGCTGGCGCTGCTGCACGTGGCCGGGTCCTCGGCAGCGCAGGCCGCGGCCTGCCTGCGCCACGCCCAGGTGAGCTCATTGGCGGGGCGGTGCCTCGACCACTGCCTGCACTGCACCCTTGAAGTTCAGAACGCGCCCTTGTTCAGTTTGCTCGCCGCTTGCACGTCGCGTGCTGTTGCCGCAGGTGGTGAGCACACGGCGGGACGCGCTGCTGCTGGCCACGCACACGCTGGCGCCCGTGGCCGTGGCCCAGGTGCCAGAGTGGGCGCGCGAGTTCGTACGCGACCAGGAGCTGGCCTTTGGCAAGGTAGGAACACCCAAGAGGTTCAGCTCTGCTTGCCTGGCGGAAGAGAGAGAGCTCTCCTCCCAGCACTCACTGACATCAAGCTGTGCCACATGGTGCCATGGTGCATGCTCAGGGCGCTGCGCCCTCGGACGCGGACCTGGGCCGCCTCATCATGTGCCACTTCGTCACCCTGACCCGCGCGCTGCCGACGCTGCCCTCGGCCGAGGCCCAGCGCGCGCAGAGCAGCCTGGCCACGCTGCACGCCGCGCTCCGGGCCGCCTGTCCCAAGTACGCCTCAGACGCCTGCGTGGCGGCGGACGCCGTGGTGCTGCCGCCGCCCGCCGACGGCGCCGACACCGCGCAGCTGCTGGCGCCGGGCACGGTGCTGCTGCAGTGGCTAGTGCAGGACGGCTGCCCTCAGGTGCGCTCTCATGCGGCGGACGCTGCGCCGTGGGCTGCGTGCTTTGGCCGGCCTGCACCTCACGGGTCGCCCGCGTGCCGCCGGCCGCGCAGGAGCCTCGGTCGTGGCAGTCGCACGGCGCGCTGCTGTCGGGCGCCAACGCGCTGCCGCCCAGCGACTCGGACGTGCTGGCGCTGGAGCCGGTCGAGACGTACGCGTCGCTCGTCTATGTGGTGGTGCTGCACTCGGGCAAGGTCTGCGTGGGCGAGCGCACGTTCAAGCTGCAGACCGTCAGGAACCTGCAGCAGCAGGTGAGCGCTAGCGTGCGGCGAGGAGGTCACCAGCGCTGATTTGAGGTCGGCCGAGCCTGCCCAGCGCCCTGGTACGGCGCGGCGGGCGCACGAGCGTGTGCCTCTACCCTCCCGTGCGCAGGTGCGGCTGCTGCGCCACCGCTGCGAGACGCCCAAGGGCGCCACCGACCTGTTTGGCCACGTGGCTCCCTCGGACCAGGAGCTGAGGGTGCTGAGGCGCGCCAGCGAGTTCTTCTTCGCCGGCCGGCGCCTGTCGGAGGACGGCGCCGCGTCGTCCTCGCTGCTCAACGCCGGCCTCGACGCCGACGTGGCCTCGGCCGAGACCGCCAGCATCCCGCCGGGCACGCCACCGGTGCCCAGCACGCCGCCTCCGGGTGCAAAGGGAGGCGCCAAGCCGGGGGGCAAGCCGGGCGCGCCGGCTGCCGGCGCGCCGGCGACGCCGCCGGGCCAGCCGCCGCCCACCGACCTGGCGTTCCTCATCAAGCTGGAGGCGGCCCTCAACGTGGACGGCGGCCTGGACCTGGCGGACGACGGCTTTGCGCAGTTCATCGCCCTCGCGCTCGGCGAGGCTTAGGGTTAGCGCGCGTGGGGCGTGGCGTGCAGATTGCTGCAGAGCCTCTGTGCACGCACACTTTGTCACACGCTGCAAGGAAAGCGATAGCGCGTGGAGGGCAGGCTCAGCAGTGCTCCACGCGTGGGGAGCGGCACGCGTGCATCAGGCGTGTGCGGCGGGGAGCTCTCAGCCGCAGCCTCTACCAGAGGCCACCCAGCCCACACCATGGAGGCCAAGCTGGCGCAGTTCCTGTCCAGCACTCCGACTCCTCGTGTGATCTTGGGGTCGGCGTCGTCCTCGCGGCGGCAAGTGATGGACGAGCTCTTCTCGCCGTTCAAGGCGTCCTACGAAGTGCGCACCGCGGACATTGACGAGAAGGCGATACGCAGGCCCCAGCCGCGCGACCTGGTGCTGGCGCTCGCCAAGGCCAAGGCGGAGGCGATCAAGGCCAAGCTTCGAGCCGAGGGGCAGGACGCCACGCACGGCTTCCTCATCACTTGCGACCAGGTGATGATGGTGGGACATCAGCGCATGCCAATGTGGGGGGCTGGCGGGCTCATTGATGAGCAGGCGGGCGCGGGCGGCAAGGCGCTGATCGCGCAGCGCGTGTGTGCCTGCCTGCGTGTCCACGCAGGTGGTGGTGCACGAGGAGCAGATCCTCGAAAAGCCGTCCAGCGAGGAGGAGGCGCGGCTGTTCATCGCTGGGTACGCACGCAGCCCCGCCAGCACGGTGGGCTCCGTGCTGTGCACCAACCTGAGCACAGGACAGGTGCGGCGCACGGCCCTGGGAGCGCTGCAGGCGGGCTGGGATGCAGGCGGCGTGCAGCACCTCGCCAGCGCTTCCCCTTTGCCATTGGCGCAGGAGTTCGAGGACGTGGATGTGGCCTGGATCCACTTCGAGCGCATCCCCGACAGCTCGGTGGACGAGCTGATGCGCGAGGGCGACTGCTTGTACTGCGCCGGCGGGCTCATGGTGGAGCACCCGCTGGTGGCGCCGCACGTGACCAAGATGGAGGGCACGCTGGACAGCGTCATGGGCCTGAGCAAGGCGCTCGTGACGCGGCTGCTGCTGCAGGCCGCCGGCGTGCTGTGATGACCTGCAGCGTCTGCTTTGCATTTGGATATCGAGAGAGAGAGTGTGAGCGGGCTTGCTCTTTCATCATGTGATTCATCCAACGCTACTCGTGCGCTGCCTCGTGCTTACGCTGCCAGGTGCGTCGCGCAACTTTGGCTTTGCTGTGCGACCTGCCAAGACTGCTGCAGCGATTGACATGTTGCAGAGTGCACGCCACAGGTCAGAGCACACAGCCGGTATGGAGACACGCCACTGCCACCTGGCAGACGACAAGTACGCGTCGCACAAGCTCACCGCTTCGTCAGCGTCACGTGCGTGTTGCCCTGCTGCGCCAGGCGCGTGCGGATGCGCGCCAGGGTCTCCTCAGGCAGGTGGCGAAAACCCAACTCCAGCGTGATGTGCTGCACCGCAGCGCGGCAAATGGCCAGCACGCACTCCTCAGTGAGCTCCGCGTCAGTGCCCTCAGACCAGCCCAGCCTCACACACAAGACCGTCGGCGGCAGGCTGGGCAGCAGCGCGGGGAAGGCCTCAGGCGCCCAGATGCAATCGTGCAAGCACAGGGTGCGGACGGATGGCGTCAGCTGGTAGCCCAGCCACTGCAGCACGTCTGGGGTGTCCACAGGCATGTCGGCGATCGTAATCGTGCC
>VFQP010003130.1_pt1 | contig 17226 bp, 9 predicted proteins | sample 3512351 | NCBI WGS metagenome assembly VFQP01 (sample SAMN10412372, study PRJNA504923) | tailings metagenome | isolation source: Relicate 1 Philex TSF1 revegetated site | place: Philippines: Tuba, Benguet | collected 2017-08-29
GGCACCCTGTTTTGCGTCACCAACTTCGGTGAATCCCACGGCCCGGCCATCGGCTGCGTCATCGACGGTTGCCCGCCGGGCATGGGACTCAGCGAGGCCGACATCCAGACCGACCTGGACCGCCGCCGCCCGGGCACCAGCAAGTTCGTCACCCAGCGCAACGAGCCCGACGCCGTGGAGATCCTCAGCGGCGTCTATGAAGGCAAGACCACCGGCACCCCCATCGCCCTGCTGATCCGCAACACCGACCAGCGCAGCAAGGACTACGGGCAGATCCTGCAGACCTTCCGCCCCGGCCATGCCGACTACACCTACTGGCAGAAATTCGGCATCCGCGATCCGCGCGGTGGCGGGCGCAGCTCCGCACGCCTCACCGCCCCCACCGTGGCCGCCGGTGCCGTGGCGAAGAAATGGCTCAAGGAGCGCTACGGCACCACCTTCCGCGGCTGCATGGCGCAGATCGGCGAGATCGTCATTCCGTTCGAGAGCTGGGACCACGTCCCCCACAACCCCTTCTTCGCGCCCGTGGCCGACGTTTCCGCAATCGAGGCCTACATGAACGAGTTGCGCAAGAGCGGCGACTCGTGCGGCGCGCGCCTGCGCGTGACCGCGCAGGGCATGCCCGTGGGCCTGGGCCAGCCGCTGTACGACCGGCTCGACGCCGACATTGCCTACGCCATGCTGGGCCTCAACGCCGTCAAGGGCGTGGAGATCGGCGCCGGCTTCGCCAGCGTGGCGCAGCGCGGCAGCACGCATGGCGATAGCCTCTCGCCCGAAGGTTTCAAGGGCAACAACGCCGGTGGTGTGCTCGGCGGCATCAGCACCGGACAGGACCTCGAAGTGGCCATCGCCATCAAGCCCACCAGCTCCATCCTGGTGCCGCGCGAGACCATCGACACGGCGGGGCAGTCCACCGACATCATCACCAAGGGCCGCCACGATCCCTGCGTGGGCATCCGCGCCACGCCCATCGCCGAGGCCCTGCTGGCCCTGGTGGTGATGGACCATGCGCTGCACCACCGCGCGCAGTGCGGCGACGTGCAGCTGCCCACACCCGACATCGCAGCCCGCGCGCGTGGTGGCTGACCGCCGGCACCTCTTCGCGTTTTCCTGGCTCAGCGCGAGCTACTTCGCGCACATCGGCTTTTTCAATCCCTACCTGCCGCTCTGGCTCAAGGACCTCGGATTCAGTCTGATCGCGATCGCGGTGCTCACCTCCGTGCAGTCGGCCACACGGCTGTTTGCGCCGTACTTCTGGGGCACGTGGAGCGACCACACGGGTGAGCGCGTGCGGCTGCTGCGCTACGGCGCCACTGCCGCCTTGCTGCTGTCACTGGGTCTGTGGGTCGACGGCGGCATCGTGTGGCTCTTTCTGGTGCTGCTGCTCATGTTCAGCCACACCAGCGGCATGATGCCCATGAGCGAGGCCGCACTGGCGCATCTGGTCAGCCGGGACGGCGCCTTCGATCCCCGGCGCTACGGGCGCGTGCGCCTCTGGGGCTCGCTGGGCTTCCTCCTCACCGTGGTGGCCGCCGGCTTCTGGTTCGAACGCTTCGGGCTCGGCGGCTTCCCGGGCTGGGCGCTGACCACGCTGGCGGCGGTGGCGCTGAGCACCTGGCTGCTGCCCGACCTGCGCGACGCACCGCATCCGCACGGCGAGGCCCGACCCCGTGTCTGGCCGGTGTTGCGCCAGCCACCGGTGCGGTGGTTCTTCGTCTCCCTGTTCTTCCATGTGCTCGCGCACATCTTCATCTACATCTTCTTCTCGCTGTATCTCGATTCGCTGGGCTACAGCAAGACCGCGATCGGCCTGTTCTGGGCGGTCTCGGTGCTCATCGAGATCGGCTGGTTCTACGCGCAGGGCCGCTGGCTGCCCTTGCTCTCGCTACCGGGTTGGCTGGTGCTGGCCGCCACCCTGATGGTGCTTCGCATGACGCTGACCGCGAGCCTGGCCCACGTGTGGCCGGTGCTGCTCTTCGCGCAAGCCCTGCACGCCATCACCTTCGCGGCCCACCACACCGCCTGCATCGCCCTCATCACGCAACACTTCCCCGGCCGCCTTCGCGGCCGCGGCCAGGCGCTCTACAGCGTGCTCGGCTACGGCGTGCCGGGCGTCACCGGTGGACTCGTGGGCGGCATGGTCAGCTCGGCCCTGGGCCTGCGCAGCGTGTTCTGGCTGTCCGCGGCCTGCGCGGTGGTGGCGGGGCTGTGTGCGTTCAGAGCTTGGGTGCTGCAGCGGCGCCGAGCGCTTGCCTTGCACGGCCTGATGTGAATGCATCACAAATATTTGTTTTGAGATTCCGTTTGAGGATCTGAAGCCACGAAGTGATTCGATGGCGGATCGAGTTGCAGATTGAGCTTGCAATGGGCCCCTTCTGCATCCCCTGAGTCCCGCGTTCCTGTATTGACGGGGCCTTTCCACGTCAAGAGAATGCGCCGCACCTTGCACTGCGCAAGGCATACAAAAGACGCGGAGGAATGGGAATGAGGGAAACGACAGTGGACGCTTCGATGGCTTTGGCCGCGCCAGCACAAGTTCTTGGCCGGGCGGCAGGCAAGCGCAGGCTCAACAAAAAGAAATGCGTGGAGTGGTGTTGCATGGTGAGGAGATTCACTCCTGCCAAGCGTTTCGACTTGAAAGGCAGACTGCCCAAGGCGCTCAGGCGCTGCGCAGCGTTTTGCGGAGACATGCAATGACCGGGCTCATCTTCCTCGCGGCGTTTGCCGCACTCATCGTCTTGCTCATCTGGTTGGGCGGTCTATTGACCCGATGGCTGCCTATTTCCAGCAACTGGAAAGCGAGTTTGCGTGTGTTGATCGTGGTGGGAGTATTTCCTTTGATGGTGGTGGATGAAATTATTGGCAAGCAGCAATTTGAGGTATTGTGTGAAGCTAATGGAATTGAGAGTGCGGATGTGTCGAAGGCTCGCGGCAAACGGGTAATACTCGAAGTTGGCGAAAAAAGAATGATCCACGCCGGAATCATTCCCGGGGCGGTTGAGGAATGGCACTATAGGGATGCCGACGATGGTGCAATACTGATTGCACACCGAAATTATCACGCTTTCGGTGGATGGCTCATGCGGCATACGCCGTTGAGCATGGGCTGGCCACGCCCTATGCTGTTTCCAGTTAGTTGCAGCATTGACTATGTTGCACGCGATGCAATTTTTTCCAACAACAATATCACATTGATTAATTAAGGGGGTCGTATGGCAGTAAATCGAGCATTCGTTAACGCATTGCTTGCCGATGCAACCTATGCATTGGCATCCAACAATCTCAATGGAATTACTGGTTCAAGTCTCGAGAATTTGTCAGGCATTCGCGATCGCATGACGCCCACCCTCGCCAAATACTTGGGCGAGCACTTCACGGTCGTGACCCACATTGAAATTGACGACGTATTCGACTCAGGCTTCGACGCCACGGTCTGGAAAGACAACACGAGTGGGCAGATCACGGTTTCGATGCGTGGTTCCGAAGGCCTGCAGGATTTTCTGACCGATGCCAGCCTGGCAGTGACTGGAGATGCCCGCAAGCAGATCGTCGACATGGTGAACTGGTGGTTCAAGATCACCACACCCGTGGGACAAAATGCGCGCCAGATACAACTGGAGCCGCAGTACGACAGCGGCACGCCACCGGTGCTGCTGGGCACCCATTACATTGCCGCGCCCGATGCATCAGGTGCGGGGCTGGTGTCTGCCACCGATCTGGCGCGAGGCATCGAAGTCAACGGCCACAGCCTGGGTGGGTTTCTGGCCACGGCCTTCACCCGCCTGTTTGGAGCGCAGGCCCATGTGATGCACACCAGCACTTTCAACAGCGCAGGCTTTGCCCCGGGCAGCGAGGCGGTGTTTGAAGAACTGCAGAACCTCATTGGCCCCAGCTATGGTCTGGGGCGGTTTCCCAATGCGGCTGAGCAGGCCAACCATTTCGCCGCGCACGGCCTGAACGTCACCACCAACAGCCTGTACTTCAACCAGGCTGGACAGCGGGTGGAACTGGAGCAGGAGGAGGGCACTGGGTTTCCCAATCACTACATGTACAAGCTCACCGACATGCTTGCGTTGGGTGTGGCGTTGGAGAAGCTGGACCCCACGCTGAACATTGAAAAGCTCAATGAACTGGTCGAGGCGGGCAGCAACCGTGTCGAGGCTTCACTAGAAGGTGTGCTGGATGCGTTGCGACGGATGTTCAATCCTGCCTCTGAACGACTGCCGGTGGGAGACGCAAGCAGCAGCGCATCAACGCGCCTCGCATACCACGAGACCCTGGCGCAGTGGCAGAAATCTCCCGTGTTCACTGCACTGGCGGGCGGCGTCAAGCTCAAGCCTGTTTCGGAGTTCGTCAACCTTTCATCGCATGCCAAGACGGATTTCGCCGTCTTTCTGGCACTGCACACGCTTAGCCCCGTGGTGATGAGCACGCAGAGCCCGATTGCAGAGGCCGCACTGCAAGCAGCCAATCAGAGCTTGGCCATAGCCTGGGAGGCCGACAAGAACGCCCGTCTGTACGGGGACACGAGATACGCGTACACGTTCAGTGACGCGTGGTACGAAGATCGAGCTACCGTGCTCCTGGCAGAAGCCTACCGCCACGAACACGATCATTCTGATTTCGACGTGCTCACGCCCCTCCCCAGCTCGGGAATTCTGGCTGGACGGTACGAGGATCACGACAGCGCAACCGTCATTCAGGTAGGGCTCAATCTGAATGCCACTCGGAAGGTGGAGTTTGGAAGTGCTTTGGGCGGCAGTTCGCTTGTTGGGGGCGCAGGCGGCGACCGTCTCTATGGCGCAGCGGGCAGCGACAGCCTCATCGGACTGGCAGGATCCGACCACCTAGAGGGCGGATCAGGCAGCGATGTACTGGACGGCGGCGCGGACAACGACGTGTTGAATGGTGGAACGGGTTTCGACACCTACCGGTTTGAAGCCGAGAACTGGGGGCACGACGTCATCATCGACGCCGATGGGTCGGGGCGCATTCAGTTGGGGGGTATCACGCTGGGTGAGTTCAAGCGGCTGCCCGATTCGGGTGGTGTCTGGGTCGATGAATCAGAGACCTACTTGCTGTTCAGCGTTTACGGTGGCGGCGGAGGTACGGACCTACGTCTGGTCCACAGGGGCCATCCCGACACCGCCACCATCACCATTCGCAATTGGAGCAAGTCGCGCAACCTGGGTATCACGTTCGAAGAGGACGAAGAGGCAGCGCCAGAGTTGCCGCCGTCATCCGATGATCGGAGCTTCAATGGTATCTCTGCGTACACGGGCGGCGATGCCTATGACGATCCGAGGACGATGGGTTTCAATGAGGCGGCGCTGAGACCAACCCTCTTTGTTGCAGGCACTTCCAGTAATGATCGACTTTCCGCGTATCACACTGGTGCCGTGCTCACAGGAGGGGCCGGCCACGACCTGCTGGTGACAAACAACTACCAGTGGGACCCTGTTCATGATCCCAGCTTTCAGTCCTACTACGTCATGAACTACGGGCTGTTCGACGACGATGGTCTTTCCATTGCGTATCAAATCCCGGTAGACACACCCAACAACATGGGCTGGCGTCTGCGTCATGCTGACAACGTCACGCTGCTGGGAGGCCCTGGAGACGACGTGCTCGATGGAACCGGCGGTGGGGACTACCGCCAGTTCTACGTGCGATTCTCGTTGTTTGACGGCGGTACCGGAAACGACACGATCTCCGTATATGGCATGTCCAACCTGCTGGACGGTGGTGCGGGTGACGACGGCATTGGGGTGGATGGCGAGAACAACATTCTGGTGGGCGGGGAGGGAAGCGACACTCTGTCCGTCACGGGGGACAACAACATCTTGCTGGGCGGCGAAGGAAACGATTCGCTGATTGCCAGTTTCTCGAGCAACAGCATTCTTAACGGCGGTGCCGGCAATGACACCATCGTCGTCGGGGGGTTCCCCCCTGGGCCTACACCTGAAACGAACATCACGCCCGGTTCACACAACACCATCGTCTACAACCCGGGCGACGGACGGGACGTGGTGTCTGCCTACTTCGGCGCCACGCTTCAGGTGAACGGGAGCAGCCATCAGATGCACTTCGGCCGAAGTTTCGATCCTTACTCAGGTCGGGCAGACGGTGACGATCTGGTGCTCACCTTTAAAGGAGACGACGAAAGCAGCGTGACGGTGCTTTACTACTTTCACGAGGAGCGAATCGATCAATGGGGGCGTCTCGACTCTCATCGCCCTTTGCTGAAATTGTCCGGTGCGATCTTTGACTATGAACGTGTGGTCAAGGAGTTGAACAAAGGAGGTAATGGTGCGGACCTGCTGTGGGGAGTGAATGACGTCGTCAACGAGATGTTTGGCGGTGCTGGCAGCGACACACTGACCGCCGGCAAACTCGATGACACTTTGCATGGTGGTACGGGTGACGATGAGTTGCACAGGGGCAAAGGTGTCAACACCTTTGTCTTCAACAAGGGAGATGGTCACGACACGTTGCATGTCGACTCTTTCAAGACCGCTGGCGTCAATCGGGATGTGTTGAAGCTGGGTGGGGGCCTCACCCCGGCAGTAACCCGGGCGGTGCGTGGACAGAGCGCGAACGGCTACGACCTCATCCTGATGTTTGGAGACGGTGATCAAGTCACCCTCAAAAGGTATTTCGAAAACCATTCTCGATTGAGCTCCATTCAATTCGAGGGTGGTGCGCAATGGGGTTTCGCCGAAGTGGTGGCGCGGTTGAACCAGGGCGGAGCAGGCGACGACACACTTCGTGGCATGGACGGCATGACCAACCAGCTCTTCGGCGCAGGGGGAAACGACACATTGACCGCCGGCAACCTCAACGACACCTTGGCGGGTGGCCCTGGCAACGATACGCTCAATGCGGGTGTTGGCATCAACACCTTTGTCTTCAATCGGGGTGATGGTCAGGATGTGATTTACACATTCCACAAGACCGGAGGCATCAATCAGGATGTGCTGCAACTGGGCGCAGGCCTGATGCCCGCAAATGTGCTACTCACGCGCGGTGCGAGCACCACCTATTTCGATTTGACGCTGGATTTCGGTGGGGGCGATCAAATCACGTTGAAAAACTACCTCCTGGATCCGTACGGCTTGAAGACCATTGCTTTCGCTGACGGCACACAGTGGGATCGCGCGGAGGTGTCCCGTCTCATGGCCGGCATCGACACCGGGAGCAATGACGCCTTGATGGGTACGGCCCAGAACGACGTTCTCGACGGCCGCAGTGGCGATGATGTGCTGATCGGCGGTGGCGGGAACGACGTCTTGATCGGCGGGGCTGGTAGGGACACCCTCATGGGAGGAGATCAGAACGACGTGCTCGATGGCGGTCCGGGCGATGACTCCTTGATGGGCGAAGGCGGTGATGACCGGTACCTGTTCGGTTTGGGAGGAGGTCGGGATTCGATCATCGAGAGCAGTGGCAACGACCGCATCGTATTCGGTTCCGGTATTGCCTCAAGCCAGATCACCGCCAGTCTGACGAATGGCAGCTCAGGTCAGAGCCGGATCAAGCTTTCCATTTCGCCTGGTGACTGGATTTCATTTACTGCCAGGAATAGTGTCCATGAGATCGAACACTTCGAGTTCGCCGACGGCAGCGTGTTGGGTGCCGACTGGCTCAATGGCCTGTTGAACCCAGCCCCGCTCTCCCCCATCGGCACCGACAAGTCCTTAACCCTCCAGGAAGACACCGCCCACACCATCACCCTCGCCGACCTCGGCTTCGTGGCCGCCACCGCTGGCGACACCCTGAGCGCCGTGCGCATCGACACCCCGCCCCAGGCCGGCAGCCTGCAACTCGATGGCAACCCCGTGAGTGCCGGCCAGGTCATCAGCGTGGCCGACCTCGCCGCGGGCCGCCTGGTGTTCACCCCTGCGGCGAACGCCCACGGCAACGGCCACGCCAGCCTGGGCTTCTCGGTCGCTGGCCAGGGAGGTGCCTTCGACGCCACCCCCAACGCGCTCAACTTCCACGTGAGCCCGGTCAACGACGCACCAATCGTTGTGAACCCCCTGCCCGACATCGCCTCCTCCCGCCTCAGCGGCCAGACCTACGCTCTTCCCACCAACACCTTCACCGACCCCGACGGCGACCCCCTGAGCTACAGCGTCGCCATGGCCGACGGCTCGGCCCTGCCGTACTGGATCAAGCACTCCATGCAAGCCGCCCAGAGCCTGCTGGAGGTCGGGAGCAACTCGGCGGTGGTGCCCTCGGTGCAACTGCGCCTCACCGCCACCGACACCTCCGGCGCCCAGGCCAGCAGCGCCTTCACCGTGCACATCACGCCAGACGGCATCCTGCCCACCTTCTCGGGCACCAGCACCACCCTGGCGGACGGCGTGCGCCACCTCAACCTCACCGGCGACGCCGCCATCGGCGCCACCGGCAACGCCCTGGACAACCAGCTCGTGGGCAACGGGGCGTCCAACATCCTCATCGGCCTGCACGGCGACGACGCGCTCGATGGCGGTACCGGTGCCGATGTCCTCATGGGCGGCCAGGGCAACGACATCTACTTCGTCGACGACGCCGGGGACCAGGTGATCGAACTCGACGCCGAAGGCACTGCCGACCAGGTCTACGCCAGCATCCACTACACCTTGCCCGAGCACGTCGAGGCCCTGGCCGTGGTCGGCAGCGCCGACCTCAATGCCACCGGCAACGCCCTGAACAACAAGCTCTTCGGCAACACCGGCGCCAACGTGCTCGACGGCCGCGCTGGCGCGGACAACCTGCGCGGCTTCGCCGGCAACGACACCTACGTCATCGACCACGCGGGCGACATGATCACCGAGCTGGCCACCGAAGGCGCGATGGACGTGGCCCAGCTCTGGATCAGCTTCTCGTTCCTGGCCCTCTCGGCCAACCGCATCGCCGCCGTCGAGCGCATCGAACTCATGGGCAGCGACGCGCTCAGCGCCACCGGCAACAGCCGGGGCCAGCAGATCGTGGGCAATGGTGCGGCCAACGAACTGCGCGGCGGTGGCGGATCGGACGTGATCCTGGGCGGTGGTGGAGACGACCGGCTGGTGATCGGCACGGCCGAGCGGGCCGGCCTGGGCAGCTCACGCTACGACGGCGGCAGCGGCAACGACACCCTGGCGCTGGCCAGCGACCAGAGCGGCGTGCTGCTGGATTTCAGCGCCTACGGACAAGCCACCTTCACCGGTATCGAACGCATCGACATCACGGGCGGCGGGAACAACACCGCCCGATTCACCATGGACCAGTTGCTGGGCATGCCGGATGCGGGAGAAAGCCGGCTGATCGTGCTGGGGGATGCGGGGGACACGGTGGCGCTGCTGGGCGGCTCGGGGAACTGGAGCAGCCTGGGCACGCAGCACCACCAGGGGCGGGACTACGAGACCTACGCCCACAGCGGGGCAGCCGGGCGGGAGCTGTTCGTGCAACAGGGCGTGGGCCTGGTGATGCTGTAGGCCGGTCCCGCTGGCTCAGCCTTTGGCCGCCTTGCGCGCCAGCCCTTCGATGCCCAGCAGGTAGCCGTCGGTGCCGAACCCGACCACGATGCCGGCGGCCACTGGCGAGATGTAGGAGTGGTGGCGGAAGGCTTCGCGGGCGTGCACGTTGGAGATGTGCACTTCGATCACGGGCAGGGGTTTCACGCCGGCGATGGCGTCGTGCAGGGCGACCGAGGTGTGGGTGTAGGCCCCGGCGTTGAACAGCACGCCGGTGATCTCGCCGGCCTTGAAGCGCCGGCCGGCCTCGTGGATCTTGTCGATCAGCGCGCCTTCGTGGTTGCTCTGGAAGGCTTCGAGTTCGAAGCCCAGTTTCTGCGCGTGGGCGCGGCTCTCGTTCTCCACGTCGGCCAGGGTGGTGTGGCCGTAGGTGGCGGGTTCGCGCGTGCCCAGCAGGTTGAGGTTGGGGCCGTTGAGCAGGAGGATGGTGGGCATGGGTCGGTTCCTTGTCGAGAGAGGCGTTAAACCAGTGGCACGGTGAGCCGTTCGATGACGGCGCGGGTATCGGGGCGCACGCCGCGCCAGAGGGTGAAGGATTCGGCGGCCTGCTCCACGAGCATGCCCACGCCGTCGGCCAGGGCGCTCACGCCGGCGGCGCGGGCCTGGCGCAGGAAGGGCGTGAGTCCCTTGCCATAGACCATGTCGTAGGCCAGGGCGCCGGGCGCGAAGATGCTGTCGGGCAACGGCAGTGTGGACTGGGTGAGGCCCGCCGAGGTGGCGTTGATGACGACGTCGAACTGCTCGCCTTCCAGTTGATCCAGGCCGCCTGTCTGCAGCGTGGTGTGGGCGGCGAAGGCGCTGCGCAGGGCGTGGGCCCGGGCGGCGGTGCGGTTGGCCACGGCGAACAGGGCGGGGCGCTGCGCGGCGATGGGCAGGATGGCACCCCGCGTGGCACCGCCGGCACCCAGCAGCAGCACGCGCTTGCCCGCCAATTGGTGGCCCAGGTTGCGCTGCAGGTCGTTGACCAGGCCGATGCCGTCTGTGTTGTCCGCGTGGATGCGGTCGCCGTCGAACTTCAGCGTGTTGGCGGCGCCCGCCAGGCGCGCGGTCTCGCTCGGGTCGGTGGCCAGCTCGAAGGCCAGCAGCTTGAAAGGCACGGTCACGTTGGTGCCGAGCCCGCCACTGGCGCGAAAGTCCGCCAGGGTGGCGGCAAAGCCGTCCAGCGGGGCTTCGATGGCGGTGTAGCTCAGGTCCTGCCCGGTGGCTTGGGCAAAAAGGCCGTGGATCAGGGGGGATTTGCTGTGGCCTACGGGGTGGCCGATGAGGGCGTAGCGGGCGGTCATGGAGGGCGATTGTCGCGCAAGGCCCTGAACGGGTTGCGGACATCGCCTCCGGCCTACCATGGCGCCCATGAACAAGACGCCCACCCCCCTCAAGATCGATTTCGTGTCCGACGTCTCCTGTCCCTGGTGCGCCGTGGGCCTGGGGGCGCTGGAGGAGGCCCTGCAAGGCCTGCAGGGCGAGGTTTCGGCCGAGCTGCATTTCCAGCCTTTCGAACTCAATCCCCGCATGGTGCCCGAGGGCCAGGACATCGGCGAGCACCTGGCGGAAAAGTACGGCTCCACCGCCGAGCAGCAGGCGCAGATCCGCAACACCATCCGCGCGCGCGGCGCCGAGGTGGGCTTTGCCTTCAACCCCGAAGGCCGGGGTCGCATCTGGAACACCTTTGATGCCCACCGGCTGCTGCACTGGGCGGGCGAGCAGGGCACGCCGGGTCAGCAGCATGCGCTGAAAAAGGCCTTGCTCGCGGCCTGCCACACCCGCTCGGAGGCCATGGGCCACCACGACGTGCTGCTGGGCTGCGTGCGCGAAGCCGGCCTGGACGAAGAACGCGCCAGGGCCATCCTGTCCAGCGACGAGTTTGCGCAGGCCGTGCGCGAGCGCGAAGACTTCTACGCCAGCCACGGCATCCGCTCGGTGCCGGCGGTGATCATCAACGACCGCCACCTCATCTCGGGCGGCCAACCGGCGGCGGTGTTCGCGCAGGCGCTGCGGCAGATCGCGACAGAAGCGGCCTGATCAGGCGGGCTGGTTCAACGCCTTGGCGATGCGGTGCCTGCCCACCGTGGCTTTGGGCACCTTGCCCGGCAGGTGGCTGAACCACACCCGGACATCTTCGTCCAGCCCGATGCCATGCATGTAGTTGTAGATGGCCTTGCGCAGCCCGATGCCCAGCGCATCGTGGTCCACGCCGGTGGGGTCGATGAAGCCGATGTCGTTCTTCGCGAACGTGACTTCGGGCAAGGGAATCAGCTCGATGCCGTAGGCGGCCGGGTCCAGCCCCACCGGTGAGTGCACGGTGCAGGCGAAGCGGTGGAAGAAGCCGCTCTGGATGCAGCCGTTCTCGAACAGCTGGCGCACGTATTCCAGCGCGTCCACCGTGTCCTGCACGGTCTGGGTCGGAAAGCCGTACATGAGGTAGGCGTGCACGAGGATGCCGGCGTCGGCAAAGCCCTTGGTCACGCGCGCCACCTGTTCCACCGACACGCCCTTCTTCATGAGCGTGAGCAGGCGGTCGGATGCCACCTCCAGCCCGCCCGACATGGCGATGCAGCCGCTGTCGGCGAGCAACTGGCAGAGCTCGGGGGTGAAGGTCTTCTCGAATCGGATGTTGCCCCACCACGAGATGGGCAACTGGCGGCGCAGCAGCTCCTGCGCGAGTGCCTTGAGGGCCTTGGGGGGTGCGGCTTCGTCCACGAAGTGGAAGCCGGTCTGGCCGGTCTCGCCCACGATGGCCTCGATGCGGTCGGCCAGCGTGCCGGCCGAGGCCGTCTCGTAGCGGCTGATGTAGTCCAGGCTCACATCGCAGAAGCTGCACTTCTTCCAGTAGCAGCCGTGCGCCACGGTCAGCTTGTTCCATCGCCCGTCGCTCCAGAGCCGGTGCATGGGGTTGAGCATGTCCAGGAGGCTCAGGTAGCGGTCCAGCGGCAGGCCGTCCCAGGTGGGCGTGCCCACGTCCTCGAAGGGCACGTCGGGTTCGACGAAGTTGATGTACCGGACCTCGTTGTCTTCGCGCACGAAGGTGCGCACCAGCCGCTGCTTCGAGCGCTTGCGCCCCAGGTATTCCAGCAGCGCCAGCAGCGGGCGTTCGCCGGCGTCGAGCGTCACATAGTCCACGAAATCGAACAAGCGGGGTTCGGCCAACTCGCGCAGCTCGGTGTTGACGAAGCCACCGCCCAGCGCGATGGCGATGTGCGGGTTCTGCGCCTTGATGCTCTGCGCAATGCGCAGCGCGGCGTACAGCGCGCCGGGGAACGGCACCGAGAGCAGCACCACGTCGGGCGTGTGGCGCGCCAGTGTGGCCAGGGTGAGCGTGTGCAGCAGTTCGTCGATCAGCGTGGGCGCTGCGGCCAGCGCGGCGGCCATGGGATCGAAGCTGGGCTGGCTGCTGGCCAGCGACTCGGCGTAGCGCACGAAGGCGAAGCGCTCGTCCACCGCGTCGCGCAGCACGTCGGCCAGGTCGTTCAGGTAGAGAGTGGCGAGGTGGCGCGCCTTGTCCTGCACGCCCAGCGCACCGAAGGCCCAGGCCAGGGGATCGCCACCCTCCTCGCCAAGCGCCGCGTCCACGTACACCTCCAGCGCGGCGAAGCGCGGGCCTTCGGGCAGCAGCTCGCGCGCGGCGATGCGGTGCGCCAGCGTCGAATCGCGCCCTTGCAGGAACGCCATGACGGGACCGATGGTGTGCTGGTAGCGCTGGAACTGGTCCAGGAAGGCGTGCACGCTGGCGGTGCGCTCGGCCTCGGGCTGGGCCAGTGCGCGCAGTTGCACCGCCTGCAGGCCGGCGGGGGTGAAGAGCTGGAGCACCAGGGCCAGCGCCAGGTCGACCTGCACCGCGTCCACCCCGCGCGAGCGCAGAAAGCCCGTGATGTAGGCGGTGGAGGGGTAGGGCGTGTTGAGCTGCGTCATCGGCGGGATGACGCTGAGCACACGCAGGGCGGGGGCGTTCATGGGGCGGCGTTCGGGGTAGCCGCGATCTTACGGCGTGGCCGGTGCTGCCACTCGGCGGAGGCCTCCCAAATGAGGGTGGACGGGGTTGAAGAGGGCGTCCTAGCATGCCGGGACGATCTGCAAGGAGAAAAGCATGAGCGACTGGAACCGCTGGCTGGGTGGGTGTCTATGGGGTATCTGCCTGGCTTGCACCACTTCGTGGGCCCAGAGCGGGCTGGACGCCGATATCCTCAAGCTCTATGGCGGGCGCTACGCCCTGGATTGCGCCAACCCGCAGTCGCCGCGCGTGCTGGTGGGGCCCGCGGCGGTGGCGGTCGAGCAGGGCAACCAGCGCATGACCGCGCAGGGCCTGCAGGCAGCGCATTCGTACTTCGGCCAGTCGGCTCCGCCCGGGTTCTTCGTGGCCTTGCTGGGGCAGGTGCAGGGACGCCACGACATGGTGTTCCTGGTGCAGGGCGATGCCAAGGGCCAGTACATCCAGATCGAGGGCGACAAGACCGTGATGGCCAACCTGGGCGCGCTGGGCAGGAGCCGGTTCCGCAGTTGCGATGCGGCGATGAACCAGCGGGCCATGGGCCACCTGAAGGACGAGCAGAAGGCGCAGGCGGTGGCCAGCGCACCCGTGGCGAGCGGCACGGCGAAGTCGCCGTCCGAGCTGATCCGCGACCCGGCGTTCAAGGCCGTTTACACCCGCGCGCTGGGACCGCTGGCGAAGCAGCGTTGGCTGGCACGCATGGAAGGCCCTGCCGCGGAGCTGGTTCAGGAAAAGGTGGCGGGGCAGCCCTACCAGATGGCCGCCTTCTGCAAGGCGCACGACTGCAGCGACCACAACGCTGTGCTGCTCTACGACGCACCCCAGGGCCGCATCTACGGGCTTGTGCACATGGCGGGGCGCAACGAATTCATCGGTGCACCACCCTTGCCCGTGGCGGCCGAACTCAACCGCCTCTGGCGCCGCGAATGGCGACAGGGGCGTTGACGTTCAGCACTCCACGATGTTCACGGCCAGACCGCCGCGCGAGGTTTCCTTGTATTGCGTTTTCATGTCAGCGCCCGTTTCGCGCATGGTCTTGATGACCTTGTCCAGGCTGACGTGGTGCACGCCGTCGCCGCGCATGGCCATGCGCGCGGCGTTGATGGCCTTCACCGATGCGATGGCGTTGCGCTCGATGCAGGGAATCTGCACCAGCCCGCCGACCGGGTCGCAGGTCAGGCCCAGGTGGTGTTCCATGCCGATCTCGGCGGCGTTCTCCACCTGTTCCGGTGTGCCGCCCATGACGGCGCACAGCGCGGCCGCCGCCATCGAGCAGGCCACGCCCACCTCGCCCTGGCAGCCCACCTCGGCGCCGCTGATGCTGGCGTTTTCCTTGTAGAGGATGCCGATGGCCGCGGCCGTGAGCAGGAAGTCGACCACGCCGTGGTCGGTGGCGCCGGGCACGAAGCGCCGGTAGTAGTGCAGCACCGCCGGCACGATGCCGGCCGCGCCGTTGGTGGGTGCGGTCACCACGCGGCCGCCGGCGGCGTTCTCCTCGTTCACCGCCAGTGCATAGAGGTTCACCCAGTCGAGCACCTGCAGCGGGTCCTTCAGCGCGGCTTCGGGGTTGCCGGTGAGATCGCGCCAGAGTTGTTTCGCGCGCCGCCGCACCTTGAAGCCGCCGGGCAGCACGCCTTCGGTCTCGCAGCCGCGGCGCACGCAGGCCTGCATCACGTCCCAGATGCGCAGCAGGCCGGTGTGCACCTCGTCGTCGGTGCGCCAGTGGCGCTCGTTGGCGCGCATCACGCCCGCGATCGACAGGCCGTGCGTGGCGCATTGCCGGAGCAACTCGTCGCCGCTGCGAAACGGGATCGGCAACACGGTGGCGTCGGGCGCGATGACCTTGTGGCGCGAACCGTCGGCCGCCGCTTCCTCGCTCACTACGAAGCCACCGCCTACGGAGTAGAAGGTGCGCTCGGCCAGCAGGGTGTCCTGCGCGTCCCAGGCCGAGAGGCGCATGCCGTTGGCGTGGAAGGGCAGGGGCTTGCGGTAGAAGAGCAGGTCGTCGGCCTCGTTCCAGGCCACGGTGTGCTGGTTCAGCAAGGGCAGCTCGCGCCCGGTGCGGATGCGCGCGATGGCAGGCTCGATGCCGTCGATGTCGACCGACTCCGGCTCGTGCCCGCACAGGCCGAGGATCACGGCCTTGTCGCTGCCGTGGCCCTTGCCGGTGGCGCCCAGCGAGCCGTGGAGCGCGCATTGCACCCGTGCGGTGGCCGCCAGGAGGCCGGCCGTCTGCAAGCCGGTGGCGAACATGCGCGCGGCCCGCATGGGCCCCACGGTGTGCGAGCTGCTGGGGCCGATGCCGATCTTGAAGAGGTCGAAGGTGGAAACGGCCATGCAGGTCCCGGCAGGATCAGCTCAGTTCGCTCAGCGGCACGCAACTGCAGAACAGGTTGCGGTCGCCGTAGACGTTGTCCACTCGCCCCACCGGCGGCCAGTACTTGGCGTGCGCGCGGGTGGAGGTGCTGGCGGCACCGACCTCGCGCGAGTAGGGGTGCGACCACTCCGCCGTCATCAGGCTGGCGGCGGTGTGCGGCGCGTTCTTCAGTGGGTTGTCGTCCTGCGGCCAGGCGCCCTGTTCCACCTGGCGGATCTCGTCGCGGATGGCGATCATGGCGTCGATGAAACGGTCCAGTTCTTCCAGCGTCTCGCTCTCGGTGGGCTCCACCATCAGCGTGTTGGCCACCGGGAACGAGAGCGTGGGCGCGTGGAAGCCGTAGTCCATCAGGCGCTTGGCCACGTCTTCGGCCATCACGCCGCTGGTGTCCTTGAAGTGGCGCAGGTCCAGGATGCACTCGTGCGCCACGTGCCCGTTGGCGCTGGCGTACAGCGTGGGGTAGTGCGGTGCGAGGCGCTTGCTGATGTAGTTGGCCGCGAGGATGGCGGCCTCGGTGGCGTGCTTCAGGCCGTCGGCGCCCATCATGCGGATGTACATCCAGCTGATCGGCAGCACGGCTGCGTTGCCCAGGGGAGCCGCCGAAATCGCGCCGACACCATTGACCGGCAAGCCACCGGCCGCATGCCCCGGCAGGAAGGGCACGAGGTCTTCAACCACGCACACCGGACCCACGCCCGGGCCGCCACCGCCGTGCGGAATGCAGAAGGTCTTGTGCAGGTTGAGGTGGCTCACGTCGCCACCGAACTCGCCCGGTGCGGCCACGCCCACCAGCGCGTTCATGTTGGCACCGTCCACATACACGCGCCCGCCGTGCTGGTGCACCAGGGCGCAAAGCTCCTTCACCGTGGTCTCGAACACGCCGTGCGTGCTGGGGTAGGTGATCATCACCGCGGCCAGGTGGGCGCTGTGCTGTTCGCATTTCGCCCTCAGGTCGGCCATGTCCACGTTGCCGTTCTCGTCGCATTTCGTGACGACGACCTGCATGCCCACCATCTGCGCGCTGGCGGGGTTGGTGCCATGGGCGCTGCTGGGGATCAGGCAGATGTTGCGGTGGCCCTCGCCGCGCGAGGCGTGCCAGGCCTGAATGACGAGCAGGCCGGCGTACTCGCCTTGCGAGCCGGCGTTGGGCTGCAGGCTGATGCCGGCGTAGCCCGTGGCTTGGCAGAGCCAGGCGCGCAACTGCTCGTCGAGCAACTGGTAGCCCTGCAACTGGTCGGCCGGCGCGAACGGGTGCACGTTCGCGAACTCGGGCCAGGTGATGGGGATCATCTCGCTCGTGGCGTTGAGTTTCATGGTGCACGAGCCCAGCGGGATCATGCTGCGGTCCAGCGCGAGGTCCTTGT
>VFQP010003131.1_pt1 | contig 17224 bp, 18 predicted proteins | sample 3512351 | NCBI WGS metagenome assembly VFQP01 (sample SAMN10412372, study PRJNA504923) | tailings metagenome | isolation source: Relicate 1 Philex TSF1 revegetated site | place: Philippines: Tuba, Benguet | collected 2017-08-29
TGGTGGACGAATACGGCGTGGTGCAGGGCCTGCTCACGCCGCTGGACATGCTGGAAGCCATCACCGGCGAACTCTCGCCACGCGCCTCGGTGGACGCCTGGGCCACGCAGCGCGAAGACGGTGCCTGGCTGGTGGACGGTGCCATGCCGGTGGCCGAACTCAAGTCTCGCCTGGACATCGAGGAACTGCCCGACGAGGACAAGGGCCGCTACAACACCGTGGCTGGCCTCATGCAGACCGTGGCCGGCGACCTGCTGGAGAAGGGCGACAGCGTGGATTGCGAGGGTTGGCGCTTTGAGGTGCTGGTGCTGGATGGCCGGCGCATCGACCAGGTGCTGATCTCGCGGCTGCCGGACATCGAGCCCGCCATCGACGCGGGCATCTGAACTTCAGATGCGCCACCAGGGTGGCAGCAGGCGCCGCACCTCCGCGCGGTTGAAGCGGTCGTCCATCAGCACCACCACGCCGTCGTCCTCCGGTCCGCGGATCACGCGGCCGGCGGCCTGCACCACCTTCTGCAGCCCGGGAAACAGGTAGGCGTAGTCGTACCCCTGGCCGAAGCGCGCCTGCAGGCGCTGGCGAAGTTGCTCGTTCACCGGGTTCACCTGCGGCAGGCCCAACGTGGCGATGAAGGCGCCGATGAGCCGGCGGCCGGGCAGGTCGATGCCCTCGCCGAACGCACCGCCCAGCACCGCGAAGCCGACGCCCTGTCCCTCGTCGGTGAAGCGGGCCACGAAGGCTTCGCGCTCGGGCTCGCTCATCCCGCGCGACTGCGCCCACACGGGCACTGCTGGATGGCGTTCCTGCAACCGTTCCAGTGCCTGCTGCAGGTAGGCGAAGCTGCTGAAGAACGCCAGGTAGTTGCCAGGACGTTCGGCGTACTGGGTGGCGATCACCTCCACAAGGCGGTCCAGCGAGCCGTGGCGGTCGTGGTAGCGGGTGGAGATGTGGGGTGCCACGCTCACACGCAACTGCGAAGGGTCGAAGGGCGAAGGCACGTCCAGTTGTGCGGCGTCTTCGGGCAGGCCGAGCAACTGGCCCACAAAGTCCATGGGGCGCAGCGTGGCCGAGAACAGGGTCGCGCTGTGCGCAGCCTCCCAGCGCGGCTTGAGCAGCGGACCGGGATCGAGGTTGCGGATGTTGAGCACCGGGCGGGCTGCGCGGCCTGACGCGGGTTGGGTGCGCGTGAGGTCGACCATGGAGTGGTCCGCGAACACCTCGGCCACACGCAGGACATGCAGCACCTCGAAGAGCCAGGCCTGCAGGTCGCCGTGGGCGTCGCCCGGCTCGTGTGCGAGGTGGTCCGAGAGTTCGGCAGCGTGGCGTTGCAGCGCCTCGATGAACGCATCGGGCAACCCGGGCAGCACCTCGAAGTCCTGCGTCTGCGAGCGCGCGAGCGTGCCCCACTGCCGGTGCAGGCGGTCCATGGCTTTCTTCAGCGCGGTGGGCGCGGCCCTGCGCGCGGCCTGGAAGGCCGTCGGGCGCAATTCGGCGCTGTACATGTGGCGCGCCCGCTCGATCAGGTTGTGCGCCTCGTCCACCAGCAGCCCTACGCGCAGGTCCTCGTTCACCGTAAGCGCCCAGGCGCTCGCACTGAGGTCGAAGAAGTGGTTGAAGTCGCCCACCACCACGTCGCTCCAGCGCAGCAGGTCCTGGCCCAGGTAGTAGGGGCACACGTCGTGCTGCAGCGCGATGTCGCGCAACGCAGCCTTGTCGAGCCAGCCCGCTTTCGCCGCGTTTTCGCGGGCTGGCGGCAGCCGGTCGTAGAAGCCGCGCGCCAGCGGGCAGGACTCGCCGTGGCAGGCCTTGTCCGGGTGCTCGCAGGCCTTCTCGCGCGCCACCAGTTCGAGCACGCGCAGCGGCTGCGGCTTCAGGCGTTGCAGGGCGTGCAGCGCGAGCTGGCGGCCCGGCGTCCTGGCCGTCAGGTAGAACAGCTTGTGGGTGCCCTGGGCCGGCGCAGCGCGCAGTGCGGCGAACAGCGTGGCCATGGTCTTGCCGATGCCGGTGGGTGCCTGCGCGAGCAGGTGGCGCCCGGCACCGTGGGCCCGGTACACGGCAGCGGCCATCTCGCGCTGGCCGGGTCGAAACGCCGCATAGGGAAACGTGAGCGCCTGCAACGCGGCATCGCGCGCGGCGCGGTGCCGGCGTTCGCTCTGCGCCCAGTCGGCGTAGCGCGCGCACAGCGCCTCGAAGAAGGCCTTGAGTTCGGTCGCGCTGTGCCAGACCGGCAGCACCGTCTCCTCTGCCGTATCGATGTTGAAGTACACCAGCGCCACTTCGATGCGGTCCAGGCCGAGTTGCTGGCACAGCATCCAGCCGTACACGCGGGCCTGCGCCCAGTGCAGGGCGCGGTGGTTGTGGGGAATCCGCAGCGCGTCGCCCCGGTGGGTCTTGATCTCCTCCAGGCGTGGCGTGGCGGGATCGAAGCCGTCGGCGCGCCCCTGCACCAGCAGTTCGCCGCAGCGCGCGCTGAGGGCCAGCTCGCGCTGGTAGCCCGGGTGGCGCCGTCCCGTGACGGTGGTGTGGCCCTGGATGCCGTCGAGCGCGCTCGGCGAGGGCGTGAAGCGCAGGTCCAGGTCGCCCGCCTTGGCGCCGAACGCGCACAGCACGCGCACCGCCACTGGGGTGGTGGTCGGCATTTCGTCGGACAGGAGGGTGGCAGGCATCAGGCGGCATGGTACTGGATATATAGTCAGTGAATGGACACGATGGCCGCTCCCCTGACCCGCCTTCACCACCGGCGCCTGCGCGAGATCCACCGCTCGGCCGGCTGGCCCTGCCACGACATGCTGGAAGTGGAACTGCTCGCCGCCGGTTTGCTGGAACGCCGGCTTTCGCCCGAGGGCTGCGAGACCCTGCGGGTCACCGACGCCGGCATCCATTGCCTGGCCGTGGTGTTTGCGCACAACAAGGCGGTGCGCACGCCGCACGAGGCGCTGGTGGAGCGTGTGGCCGTGGCGATGGCGCAGGCCGGACGGCTCACCTGGCGTGGCCTCATGTTGCGCGTGCCGCTACCGCGCGAGCTGTTCGAGGTCGAGGCCCACGATCCCGCGCCCGGTGCGCCGTCGCATCAGCTCGCGGCCTTCGACGCGGAACCCGTGGCCAGCGCACCGGACCGCGTCTGGTGCATGGCCTGTCCCGACGTGTTCTCGGTGCGTAACACCACCGTGGAGGCCTACCTGGAACCGGTGGTGCACGAGATCAAGGTCAGCCGCGCCGACCTGCTGGGCGACCTGCGGCGGCCCGCCAAGCGCGCCGCCTACCTGGGGCTGGCCAGCGCCTGCTGGTATGTGCTGGGGCAGGACGCCAAGGGCCGGCCGATCGCGCAACCGGAAGAGGTGCCGCCTGAATGCGGTGTGCTGCAGCTCGAAGGCGAGCGCCTCGTGGTGGCGCGCGAGGCGCCGCGCCGTGCCATGGCACAACTGCCGTTCCACGTGTGGATGTCGCTGGCGCGCACCGGCCCGGCGGTGCGCCTGGAGGACGACGCGCAGTCGCTGTTGTGACGACCGCCGGTACCTTTCCGCTGGCGCGCCAGCGCGAGTCTGGCGATGATGTGCCCCTGGAGCCACTCTCACAGGAGACAAGCCATGAAAAACCTCCATGACCAGTTGAGCAACTACGCCGCCTATCACCGCGACCGGCGCAACATCCTCACCCACTTCATCGGCATCCCCATGATCGTGCTCTCGGTCGTGGTGTTGCTCGCGCGCCCGGTTTTCGAGGTGGCGGGCCTGTCGCTGTCGGCCGCCACGCTGGCCGTGATCGTCGCCACGCTCTATTACCTGCGCCTGGACCTGCGCTACGGCGTGGTCATGGGGGTGCTGCTGGCCGCCTGCCTGGCGTTCGCCCAGGCCACCGCACCCCTGTCCACCGGCGTCTGGGCCACGCTGGGCGTGGGCCTGTTCGTGGTGGGCTGGGTGATCCAGTTTGTGGGGCACATCTTCGAAGGCCGCAAGCCGGCTTTCGTCGACGACATCATGGGCCTGATCATCGGCCCGCTGTTCGTGGTGGCCGAGTTGGGTTTCCTGCTCGGCCTGCGGCGCGACGTGGAGCAGGTGATCGAATCGCGGTCGGGCGCGGTGCATTCGGGGCGCGCGCTGGCGAAATAACCCTGCGCGGAAACCCCCGTGCGAGATGGGGGATATCATTTCATGTAACCTGAGAAGTTGCATGAAACTCGACAGCCGGCTTTCCTCCATCCTTCACCTGCTGCTGCACATGGCGCACAGCGATGCGCCCATGACCTCCGAGGCCCTGGCCGCCTGCCTGCAGGGCAGCCCTGTGGTGGTGCGCCGCACCCTGGCCGGCCTGCGCGACGCGGGCTTCGTCAGCTCCGAAAAGGGCCATGGCGGCGGCTGGGTGCTGGCCTGCAACCTGAAGACGGTGACGCTGCGCGACGTCTACGACGCGGTGGGTGCGCCGTCGGTGTTCGCCATGGGCCACCGGTCGGAGCGGCCCGACTGCCTGGTGGAGCAGGCGGTCAACGAGGCCTTGTCTGATGCGCTGCAGGAAGCGCAGAGCCTGTTGATCCAGCGCCTGGGCCGCGTCACGCTGGCCGATCTCGCGGCCGACTTCAACCGGCGCTTTGCCGAACACCCCCATGCCAGGAACCACCATGAACACTGCCACCGCACCCCATGACGCCATCGTGATCGGCGGCAGCTACGCCGGCATGTCGGCTGCGCTGCAACTGGCGCGCGCACGCCGGCGCGTGCTGGTGATCGATGCGAACCTGCGCCGCAATCGCTTCGCCCATGCCTCACACGGTTTCCTCGGGCGCGACGGGCACGCGCCCGATGCCATTGCTGCGGAAGCCAGGGCGCAGTTGCGGGCGTATCCCAACGTGGTGTGGCTGGACGGCACCGCGACGCAGGCCGCGCGCGAGGGCGACGCCTTTCGCGTGTCGATAGCCGATGGCCGCATCGAGCGCGCCGGCAAGCTGGTGCTGGCCACCGGCGTGGTCGACGAGTTGCCCGCGATCGAGGGCCTGGCAGAGCGCTGGGGATCGAGTGTGTTCCATTGCCCCTATTGCCACGGCTACGAGCTCGAGCAGGGGCGCATCGGTGTGCTGGCGTCTAGCGCGATGTCCATGCACCACGCGCTCATGTTGCCCGACTGGGGCCCGACCACGCTGTTCCTTAACGAGGCCTTCGTGCCGGACAACGAACAACGCGCCGCATTGGCGGCGCGTGGCGTCGCCGTCGAACCGGGCCCGGTGGCGCGGCTGGTGGAGCACGCCACGGTGGCAATGCGCGACGGCCGGCGTTTCGTCATGGACGGTCTTTTCTCCGTGACGCGCACGAGCCTGTCCAGCCCCGTCGCCGCCCAGCTGGGTTGCGCGATGGAGGAGGGGCCCACGGGCGAGTTCATCCGCACCGACGCGATGCAGGCCACGAGCGTGCCCGGTGTGTTTGCGTGTGGCGATGCGGCGCGCGCGGCCGGCAACGTGGCGATCTCGGTGGGGGCCGGCGCCATGGCGGGCGCCTCGGCGCATCGATCGATGATGTTCGGCTGAACCGGCCTCAGGTGCCGCGCGCCACGCTCAGGGGCGTGGCGAGTCGCCGCTCGAACGCCTGTGCCGCCGCCGAGTGGTCCCACTGCTCGACCACGCAGAGGCGCTCCGTCGCCGACCAGCGCAACACGTTCACCGAGTTGGGCACGCCACGCCGCACGCGGCTCGACACCGCGGTGCCCGCCTGCACCGCCCACATCGGCCGCGCCAGATGGGGCAGCGCCATGACGTAGGGCAGGTGGATGTGTCCGCCCATGACGATGTCGGCACCCGCGGCCGACCAGGCCTTCTGCGCGGCCGCATGGCCGATCAGGCGGTCGGGCACGTCCTGCGGCCGCATGACCTCGATGGGCTGGTGCACCACGACCACGCGGAGCTGGCCGACGCTGGCGCGTGACAGCCGCTCGGCAACGCGCTGCACCTGCAGGGCCGACACCTCGCCGTTCTTGTGGCGGTGCGGGCGTGTGGTGTTCACGCCCATCACCAGCAGTTCGCCGGTTTCAAGACATGGCTCCAGTGCTTCGCCAAACGACGCGCAGTGGTTTGCATAGGGGTGCATCAGCCGCGCCCAACCATTCAGCAGCGGAATGTCGTGATTGCCCGGAAGCGCCAGCAGCGGCGCCCCCAGCCTGTCCGTGAAAGCCCTGGCCGCCTGGAACTGTGCGGCGCGTGCGCGCTGCGTGATGTCGCCAGAGAGCACCACCAGATCGGGCTTCAGATCGATGGCCAGTGCCGCCAGAGCCTCCACCACGGCAGGCACCTCGGTGCCGAAATGCGGGTCCGAGATCTGCAGGATCACACTCAAGCCGGGTCCTCCCCGGGGGTGGCGGGCTTGATCAGATAAAGCGGCTCGGGCAGCACGCGGAAGACCAAAGGCGATTTCATGCGCGTCACCTCGCCGTCGAACGCCACCTTCATCCGACGCAGGCCCATCACGCGGGGTGGTTTGACCACCATGTGCTCGAATTCGAAGTGCTCGATGCCCTCGGCATCGCCCAGGGAACCCATGGCGCCGCGCAGCATGAGCCGCAGCAGGCCCAGGGTGCCGATGGGTTTGAGCACCACGGCGGTGACGCGGCCGCTGTTCATGGGATTCACACCGCCCGGGTGTTCGTTCACGCCCACCTGCTCCAGTTGCAGACGGTTGTTGCCCACGAACACCGTGAGGGTACGCAACTCGCGCGTGACACCCCCGAGTTCGATGCGCAGCTTGAGCTGGTTCTGCGTTCGCATCAAGGTCGCGAAGGCTGCGCCCAATGCCACCAGCCGATTGCGCCCGAATCGCGATTTCCAGGCCTCCCGGTCTTCGAGCAAGTCGGGGTACAGGCCCACACTGGCGTTGACCAGAAACACGCGCTCGTTGATGGCAGCCACCTGAACCGGTGCGGGCTCTGCAGAAAGCAACTGCGTGGCGGCTTCGGCCACCTCGGTCGAGATGCCGTGGGTCCGTCCGAAATAGTTGAAGGTGCCGCGGGGGATCACCCCCATGGCACATCCCGCCGCGTGGGCCCCTTGCGCCACGGCGTTGATGGTGCCGTCACCGCCCACGGCCACGACGGCAGCGCGCTCGGCCTTGGCCTGGGCTGCCGCTGCGGCCGCGCGGGGCAAAAGCTCGCCCGGTTGGCAGTAGATCAGCTCGCCCGAGCGGCCTGCAGCGGCCAGGGCACCCTCGATGGCCTCACGCGTCCCGGCACCGTCCTGGCTGCCGGATCGGCCATTGAGGATGAACCGGAGTGTGGCCTTCGGGTCGATGACGGGCGGGGTGGGCATGCGGGCCAGTTTAGCCCGCGCGTTGTCGGCCTACGGTTCGCGGGGACACCCACTGCCCGGACTGCCGTCGAGGTGGGCCAACAGCACCGGCCCCATCGACCGCAGGATCTGCACCGGCAGGCCGGAGGTGAAGCGGTACTGGGCGGCGTCCGTGCCCACCACGTAGGCGGTGATGGTGCCGAAGTGCCGCGGGCCCAGGTAGAAGACGAAGGTGGCGGTGCGGTTCAGCGCCTGCGCGCTGCGGCCCTTGATGACCACGCGGTTGTCGCCGGTGCCGGTCTTGCCCCCGGGCGACAGGTCCTCGCCGGTCTTGCTCTGGAAGCTGCCGGCCAGACGCCGTGCCGTGCCGGCCTCCACCACGTCGGACAAGGCCTTGCGCAGCGTCTGGGCCACTTCGGGTGCCATGACGCGTTCGCCCTCGGCCGGCGCGGGCCGCAGTTCGGTTTCCCACGGTGTGCCCTGTGCGAACTTCACGTCGGCGATGCGGTGCGTGGGCCGACGCACACCGTCGTTGACGATGACGCCCATGAGTTCGGCCAGGGCGGCAGGCCGGTCGCCCGAACTGCCCAGGGCCGTGGCCAGCGAGGGCACGAGGTGGCCGAAGGGGTAGCCCAGGCGCGTCCAGCGGCGGTGGATTTCCAAGAAGGCCTCCACCTCCAGCATGGTGTAGATGCGCGTGTCCTGCGCGTCCTTGGCGCGGGTGCGGAACAGCCAGCGGTAGACCGCCTGGCGTTCGGCGGCGCTGGCACCGATGGCTTCGGCCAGCGTGGCCTGCGGATGGCGCAGGCGGTAGGCCACCAGCCAGAGTTCCAGCGGATGCACCCGCGCCACGTAGCCCCGGTCCGGCAGATCGAACGCCTCGAGGGCGAAGCGCTCGTGCAGGCTGGCCAGGCGGTCGGGCGCCGGCGCGTTTTCGCCCAGGCGCGTGGCGAGGAAGGCGCCCAGCGCTTCGGCCGAAGCCTCGGGTTCCAGGTAGCGGAACACGGCGCTCAGGCGATCGGCGTTGGGCTTCAGGCCGTCGAGCAGCATGGCGCGCAGTTCTTCCGGAGTGCGGTTGTCGGTCTTGCGCCAGAAACGGCGCAGAAAGGACTGGCCTTCGCGGTCGGCAAACTGCGCCAGGTAGGCTTCGCGGCGCGGATCGAGGTCGTCCTCCAGCAGCTTCGCGGTGCTGCCGGGCACCTGGTACATGGTGTGGCGCACCACCTCGCGCATCAGGCGCACGAAAGGCAGGTTGATCGAGGCCTGCATGGATTCACGCAGGGTCGGGTCCCGGTCGTTGTCCGAGCGGTTGAAGTTGTTGAAGGTGTGCAGGCCGCCGCCGGTGAAGAACTGCTCGCCGGGGTTGGCGGAGAAACGCCGTTCCATGGCGGCTTCGAGCATGGCGCGCAGGCTGGTGTCGTGCGGGCCGCTCAGATAGTCCACCGCCCAGCGGCTCAGGGTGTCCTGCCGGCTGACCTCGGTGGCCTTCAGCGCCGCCGGCTCCAGGCTGGCCAGGCGACCGTGCAGCTCGGCCACGAGCTCCAGGTAGGTCGCCAGCACCCGCAGCTTGGCGGTGGAGCCCAGTTCCAGCTTGCTGCCTTCGTTGATGTCCAGCGGCTGCTGCGTGGTGTCGGTCTGCACCCGCACCAGGTTGCCCTGCTGCGTGCTCTCGACCAGCGTGAAGCTGTAGCGCACTTCGGAGAGCGTGGCCGCTTGCAGCAGGCGGTCGCCCATGAGCTGCTGAGAGGCGGCGAAATCGGGTTCGCTCAGGCGGCCCAGGTACTCGCTCACCGCTTCCTGCAGCTTGCCGTTCAGGGTGGTGCTGGCCTCGACGTCGAGCCGGTCCAGGCTGTAGAGCGAGGTGCCGAGCATGCCCGCCAGCCGGGTGCGCACGGCGGTGGTGCCCTTGCTCGGCGTGGACGGCAGCAGGGGCGGGTCCTTCTCCATGTCGCGGAACACCAGCGTCTGCCCCAGCGCGGCGTCGCGCCAGGCGGTGTCGATGATGCCGGCCGTGGCCAGCAGGCGCAGGTGGGCATCGGTGCTGTGGTCGAGGTCCTTGCGGCCTTGGCCGAGGTACCACGAGGGCCGGCGGTGCGCGATCATCAGCGCCACCGCCTGGCGCAGCACCTGGGCCTGCGCTTCGGTGCTGCCGGCCTGGCCGGAGAGCAGGCTCTGCGCGCTGTCGAAATCGGTGCCGAACCAGACCCACAGGCCGTCGCCCAGACCATGCACCTCGCCGTGGCGCGGTGCGGCCGACAGCGGCACGGTGTTCAGGTAATCCAGCACCAGTTGGCGGCGCGCGGGCATGGTCTGTGTGCCTTGCTGATAGGCACGCACCGAGGCCGAGATCATCTGCCGCAGCTTTTCGCGCGCGTCGTGGGTGATGCCGCCGGGCGAATGGCGGTACTTCTCGATCTGCGTGGCCAGCGTGCTGCCGCCGTGCGTGTCGATGTCCGGATCGATCTGGCTGCCGAGCTGCGAAATCACCGCCCGCGTGAAGCGCACCCAGTCCACCGCGGGGTTCATTTCTGGCCGCTCGGCGTCCAACAGGTCGCGGTTCTCGATGAAGAGGAGGGCCTGCACCACCACCGGTGGAAGGCTCTCGTAGCGATCGAAGCGCCGGAAGGGATAGCGAAAGCCGTGCAGCGCCTCGCGGCTGCAATCCAGCACGGTCAGACCTGCGTGCGTCTTCTCGGCATACGGCGCAAACCAGCCGTGCGAGAGGTGCTCGCGCAAGGCATCGCTCTGGCGCGCCTGCGCGGTGATCTGGAACCCCCGGGCCTGGAGGCGTTCCGCGAAGCCGGGAATGGCGACATAGCCCAGCCGCTCGTCGAACGGGCCGTCGGCCGGGAAGCGGATGTGGTCTGCCGGACCGGGCGCCACATGGTGGCGCAGGCCGGCGGCATAGCCGTTCAGCTCCCGGGCCTGCCAGTAAGACGTCTGGACCTCGTGCCAGAGCAGCGCGGCGGCGATGGCGGACAGGGTCAGCAGGACCAGCAGGGCCACGCGCCAGCGGCGGCTCATGCGTTTGGGCGGCTGGTAGCCTGGCGGGTCGCCCAGGCCAGCGGTGTAGGGTTCCTCACCGAACCGGTGTTCGAACATCGGGGATCCCATGGAGGCAAAACACCTGAAAAATTCCTTCACTTCGCGCTCGTCGACGCATCGCATTGTCGGGGGCAGCAAGCCATGGCTGCGCACAGGCGGGACAGGCGGTGCCGTCCTTCCGACCGGTAAGGCCCCATTGTGATGGCTGTCACAAAATCGGATGCCGACACGTCTCACGAACATGCCCACCCAAACCTTCACCCGCTTGCGCTCTCGACTGCACGGCATCGCCTACCGCATGCTCGGCTCCTCCGCCGAGGCCGAGGAAGTGGTGCAGGACGCCTGGCTGCGCTGGCACGAGAGCCGGCACGACCAGATCGACAGCCCCGAAGCCTGGCTGGTCACCATCACCACCCGCCTGGCCATCGACCGCCTGCGCAGCGCCAAGGTGCAGCGCGAGCACTACATCGGCACCTGGCTGCCCGAGCCTTTGATGAGCGAATCGCCCGTCTCGCCGGAGCAACTGCTCGAACGCGCCGACGACGTGTCGGTGGCCTTCCTGACCCTGCTCGAACGCCTGGCGCCCGAAGCGCGCGCGGCCTTTCTGCTGCGCGAGGTGTTCGACGCCGACTACGGCGAAGTGGCCCAGGCCTTGGGCAAGACCGAGAGCGCCTGCCGCCAGATCGTGCACCGCGCCAGGGCGCAGTTGAAGGACGAGCGCCCGCGCCACATCGTCTCGCGCGAGGACCAGCTCCGGCTGATGCGCGGATTCGCCGAAGCGGCCTCCAGCGGGCGCTTCGACGAACTCAAGAGCCTGCTGGCCGAGGATGCGCAACTCGTGGGCGACGGCGGCGGCAAGGTGCCGAGCTTTGGCGTGCCCATCGTGGGCGACCGCCGCATTGCGCAGCTCTTCTACGCCACCTACCGGCGCTTCGGCGAGGCGGTGCGTTTCGAGGTGGTGGTGCTCAACGGGCAGTGGGGTCTGCTGCGTTTCATCGACGGGGTGCTGGAGTCGGCGCAGTCCTTCGTGACGGACGGCCAGCGCATCCTGCGCCTGCACGTGCAGCGCAACCCCGACAAGCTCGTGCGCATCGCCGCAGCGCTCGGTCGCGAGCGGCCTGTCACAAAACCGCCGGGCTGACCGTCTTGTGAGGTGAATCCCCACCCCCTTATCAAGGCGACCCATGAAAACAGCACGACTTCCCTGGACTGAAATTTCTCCCAAGGCCTTCCAGGCCATGGCCCATGTGGGCGCCACCACGGCGGCTTCCTCGCTGGGCCACCCACTCATGGAACTGGTGAAAACGCGCGTGTCGCAACTGAACGGCTGCGTCTTCTGCGTCGACATGCACGTGCGCGACCTGCGCAAGCTGGGTGAGAACTGGCAGCGCATCAACAGCCTGGTGACCTGGCGCGAGGCGCACCTGTACAGCGAGCGCGAGCGCGCCGCCCTGGAGTGGGCGGAATCCCTGACCCGCCTGGTGGAGCACCACGGCAGCCGCGACGCGGAGTTCGCCGCGCTGCAGGGCCAGTTCAGCGACCAGGAAATCGTCGAGCTGTGCTGGACCATCGCGCAGATCAGCGCCTGGAACCGCATGTGCGTGGGCCTGCGTGCACCCGTGCCCGAAAAGGAACTGATCTGAAACGGGAAAAGCCACACTGGCGCAATCGTTCCGGCGGTTGGAGAATGTGCGCCATGAAAAACACCTCTCGCTTTCCCCTCATCCTCGCCGCCTGCCTGGCCGCGCTCCCCGCCTGGTCCCAGTCCACGCTGGACGGCAGCTGGAAAGTGACTTTCGCCACCGAAGGCGCGGAGGGCCGCGAGGCCACCGTGGAACTCAAGGGCGGTACGGGCACCTGGACCACCTACGCCCGCAGCGACAAGGACCGCAAGGACCCTTGCGTCGGGCGCCCGCTGCCCCTGTCCATCACCGGCGAGACCAAGCTGGATCTGAAGCTGGACGCGTCCACCGCCATCGCCGGTTGCCGCGACCGCAAGGCCACGCTGCAGCGCACGGACGACAAGACGCTCGAAGGCAGCTTCGACAACGGCCGCGCGATCAAGCTGGTGCGGCAGTAGCCTCCATGCTCAGTAGTGGGGCGGCAGCTCGTCGCGCGGGTCGCGCAGGGCCGGTGAGGCATCGCCTTCCCCGCGCTGGCGCAGGCGGCTGACCTCGCGCAACAGGATTTCGATCTGATCCTGCTGGCGCGCCACCTGCTGGTTGAGCGTGTCGAGCAGGTCGTCGGCGTAGCTGGCCTTGATCTCCAGTTCGGTGAGCCGTTTCTCCACGTCGTTGAAGGATAGGGGCATGGGGGTTTCGGTGGTCGTGGACATGGGCCTATTGGACCCGATGTGGCCTCGATGTTGGGTAGCGCACAGACTGGGCCGGTGCCCTGTTCCATCCTGCAGGCCTTGGCATCGTGAATGCCGCCACCGCCATGGGGAGCATCCGGATGCCAGCCAGCGAAATGTTGAACGACCTCGAGATATCACCCTTCACGCGGCAAACGCTGAGCGATGTGCCTGTGTTGTCCCCGGAAGCGCATTGGGCAAGCACAGCGCGCGCCTTTGCCCCGAGCGGGGGACTGGTCAGCGGTGACGAACTGGCCGAACTGCTTCGGCGGCATGGCGGAGGTCACGACGAGCTTTCGCAAGTGCAACCGGTTTCGCTCGTGGCGCGCTGGATCGTCACCCATTCGGTGATCTCGCTCGATGGACCCTGGGGCCGCATGCTGCCCCTCTTCCAGTTCGACCTGCCGCGTGCCGCCGTGCACGAGGCCATGCGCCCGTTGCTGTCGGAATTGCGTGGCGCCTTCGAAGACACCGAGCTCGCGATGTGGTTCGTGACGAGCAACGACTGGTTGGCCGGGGCCTGCCCCGCGCAGGTGATGCACACCGACTTGCACGCTGTGCGGCAGGCCGCGCGCAGCGACCGGTTCGTGGCCGTCGGGTTCTGAAGCCGCGGCTCAGCGCGCCAGGTAGCCACCGTCCACCGGGTGATAGGACCCGGTGACGAACGAGGCCCGGTCCGAAGCCAGCCAGGCCACCATCTCGGCCACTTCCTCCGCTTCGCCCAGGCGACCGATCGGGTGCGCCGCAATGAGCATGGCCACCGCCGCAGCATCGCTTTCCAGCGGATCCATCATCGGTGTGCGAATGAACCCGGGCCCGACGGCATTCACCCGCACCCCTTTGGCGCTGTACTCCAGCGCCGCGCTGTGGGTGAGACCCACCACACCGTGTTTGGCGGCGGCGTATGCCGGTGCGGTGGCGAAGCCCACCGCGCCGAGAATGGACGCGATGTTCACCACCGATCCGCGTGCCCCGTTGGTGCGAGGGCTGTTGCGCAACATCGCCTCGATCTGGTACTTCATGCCGTAGAAGACGCCGCTGAGGTTCACCCGGATCACCCGGGCCCAGTCTTCCAGGGGGTAGTCGGCGGTGGGCAGGCTCGGGCCCGCGATGCCGGCGTTGTTGCAGGCCACGTCCAGGCGGCCGAAATGCGCACAGCAGCGGTCCACCAGGTTCTTGCAGTCGCCGGGCCGTCCCACGTCGGCCGAGACCGCCAGGGCGTCGCAGCCGAACTCCCTCACCAGGGCGGCAGTGGCCTTGGCGCTCGTCAGGTCGATGTCGCTGACCAGCAGCGAGGCTCCCTCGCGTGCGCACACCAGCGCCACCGCCCGGCCGATGCCCGATCCGGCACCGGTCACCAGGACCACTCTCTTCTTCAACATGTCGGCGCTCCATCGCGCTGGAGCGCGAAGCGAAAAAAATCCACGCCCAGCGCACCGGATTTCGCGGCGGCTGGCGTGGAAAGGGGGGAGACGGTGTTCAGATGCGTGGCTCGCCGTCGCCATTCACCAGGATCGTGCGTCCCGGTGGCGAGGTCATCTGCACATGGTGCGTCACGCCTCGGAAGTTGTAGGTCACGTCCCAGTACTCGGTGGCGGCGTTGCTGTCGGTGGTGCAGCGCTGCACATCCTGCGTCTGGGGCGCGTTGTTGCGGCCCACGTTCGAACCCACGGCAGCACCGGCCACCGCGCCGCCGACGGTGGCCACGTCCCGGCCGGTGCCCCGGCCGATCTGGTGGCCCAGGATGCCGCCGATGACACCGCCGACCACCGCGCCCGGTACGTGGACGCGGGGTTGTGCGATCGGTTCGCGCTCGATCCAGCAACGCTGCGGGCCAGGGGCGACCACCGCGCGCATGGAGGTCACGTTGGCCTCGTACAAGGTTTCATTCGGACGGCGCCGGTAGTCGGGTTGCGACATCGGCTGGGGCTGAGCGTTCGCGTCGGGGTACGGATAGCCGGGTGGTGCCGTCTGGTAGGCCGGGGCCGCGCAGCCCGCGAGCAGTGCGATGGCGGCGCAGGTCGCCACCCATGTGCCGCCGGGGCGCAGCGTGATGAAGGGTTTGAGGTGAGGCATATGAATCCTTTCGACTCAGGACATCGATGCACCGAATTTGCGTCAGGTCCTTCCCAGGGTCTGTGCGTTGCCGCTCATTTCCGTGGTGCGATGCGTCCGTGTGCGCTGCCGAACAGAAACACGTTCGGCGAACCGTTACAAACCCGACACGAAGGAGTCACCACCACACAGGAGCCCATACCATGATGCGAGTTCGAGGTCCTGGCCGCGCACGCGATGCGCTGTGCCAACTGCAACTGGAGCACGATGCCATTCGCCGCCTGCTGCGCGATTTCGATCGCCTTCGGTTCGCGGAGGAGGATCGTTCGGAAGAGAAAGCCGAAGTCGTGGACGGCCTGTGCGACGCGCTCAGCCTGCACGTCCGCATCGGGGAGGAAATCCTCGAGCCCCTGAGCCTTTCCCTGGCGCAGTCCGATTCGACGGCGTTCTCGACGCAGTGTGACCATCGGCAATTGAGGCAATTGATCGCTCAGCTCGACGAGCTTGAGCCGGGCGACCCGGGTTACGACGAGACCGTGGGCGACATCGCCGATTGTGTGATGCCCTGCATGGACGGCGAGATGGCCATGCTGCGGTCCATGGCCAGCGATGGGTTCGTCGACACCCAGGCCCTGGGTGAGGAGATGAATGCCATGCGCCGGGTGCACCAGAGCGACTTCACCCGCGTGGAGGTGAGTCGGCAACGGGCCTGACAGGCCGGTTGCCGCCCGGCAGGGTTCAGTGGCGCCGGGGTTTGTCGGCCGAGTCCAGCCAGGTGTCGTTGGCGCTCTTCTCCCAGGCGCTGAGCTGTTTCTCCGCCTCGTCCTTGGCGATGCCGTAGCGTTCCTGGATCTTGCCCGCCAGCATGTCGCGGTGGCCCGCCACCACCTGCAGGTCGTCGTCGGTCAGCTTGCCCCACTGCTGCTTGGCGCGGCCGGTGAGCTGTTTCCAGTTGCCTTGAATGGTGTCCCAGTTCATGTGATGTCCTTTGCATGAGGGCGGACGCCACGTGGTCCGCCTGCGGACCGTTGTACGGCGCGTGCACGCGGGGGTCTGTGCGCCATGGCACGAACCACCGGGCACGGCTCGATCAGGTGGCTGCGATCGCCGCGTTCCAGGTGGACACCGCCGCCTCCAGATCGGACTCCACCATCAATGCGCGCACCACGCCCACCGAGCCCACGCCGCTGGCGAGCACGCCGGGCAAGCGCTCCAGGTCGATGCCGCCAATGGCCACGCGGGGGACATCGCGCAGCAGGCGCGCGTAGGCGGCCAGCCGGCCGGTGCCCTGCGGGGCGGTGGCCATGCGCTTGAGCGTGGTGGGGAAGACAGCTCCCATGGCGATGTAGCTCGGGCTGTGGCGCTCGGCGATCATCATCTCGGCGTAGCCATGCGTGCTCAGGCCCAGGCGCAGGCCGGCGTGGCGGATCGCGTCCAGATTGGCCGTGGACGTGGCCTGCAGGTCTTCCTGGCCCAGGTGCACGCCATAGGCGCCGGCGTCGATGGCTTCGCGCCAGTGGTCGTTGATGAACAGGCGCGCGCCGGTGCCCTGCACGCCGGCCACGGCGGCAAGCACCTCGGCGCGAACGGCGTTGGCGTCGGTGGACTTGAAGCGCAGTTGCACCGTGGGCACGCCCGCGCGTGCCATGCGGATGGTCCAGGCCGCATCGGGCATCACGGCGTACAGGCCCAGCGCCGCCGGGCAGGCCGCGAAGGCGTCGGTGCGTGGCAAGGGCGCCATGCCGAAATCCACCGGTTCGTCCGGCCATAGCAGCGGGTCGAAGCGCCCCGTGCGCTGCACCTGGCGCGACCAGGCGCGCGCCACGCACAGCGCATCGTCCGGCACGAAACCCAGGGCCTGGGCGGCCTGCAGGGCCGCGGTGAACACGGCGTCGCCGGTCTGCACCGACATGGGTTCGGCGTGCGGCTCCACGGGCAGCGCCAGCGAGTCGCGGTGGGCGTCCACGATGGCGCGCGCCATCTGCTCGAGATTCAAGGTGTTGCTCATGGGGTATGGTGCCAGAAGGGGGTGCCCATCACGGGCGTGCTGGGCTGGGCGCTGTCCTGCGGCTGCATGGCGCCCGATCGGAAGGCGGCGCGCCCGGCGCGCACCGCATCGGCGAACGCGCCGGCCATGTCCACGGGCGATTGCGCCAGCGCCACCGCGGTGTTGAGCAGCACGGCGTCATAGCCCCACTCCATCACGGTGCAGGCGTGCGAGGGCAGGCCGAGGCCGGCGTCCACGATCAGCGGCACGGCGAGGCGCTCGCGCAGCAGGCGCATGGCGTACGGGTTGACGGGGCCACGCCCGGTACCGATGGGCGCGGCCCAGGGCATCACGGCCTGGCAGCCCACGTCCACCAGCCGCTGGCACAGCACCAGGTCTTCGGTGCAGTAGGGCAGCACCTTGAAGCCGTCGTTGACGAGTTGGCGCGCGCAGTCGACGAGGTGGAGGGTGTCGGGCTGCAGGCTGTAGTCGTCGCCGATGAGTTCGAGCTTGATCCACGGCG
>VFQP010003132.1_pt1 | contig 17220 bp, 21 predicted proteins | sample 3512351 | NCBI WGS metagenome assembly VFQP01 (sample SAMN10412372, study PRJNA504923) | tailings metagenome | isolation source: Relicate 1 Philex TSF1 revegetated site | place: Philippines: Tuba, Benguet | collected 2017-08-29
ATGAGGGGCAATGAGGAGGTGTGTGGCCGTACATGCTGCTGCAGGTGATGAACGAGACGCACCAGAACCCGCTCTACCTGCCCGACATTGACCTGGGCGCCAACGTGGTGGCCGTGCCCGACCTGGTGGAGACGGTCCGCGACGCCGACTGCATCGTGCTGTGCGCGCCGCACCAGTTCGTGCATGGGTGAGCAGAGTGCCGGGGCTCGCGCAGGCCACCTCGCCGTGCCTAGCTGCTCAGGCAGCTGCCTGGTGGTGGTGGGTGGCGACAGCGAGGTGTGGTGGCCGCTGTCACCGATGTGCGCAGGATTTGCAAGCAGCTGGCTGGCAAGACCAAGCCCGGCGCCATGGTGATCAGCCTGATCAAGGGCATGCGCGTGCGGCCCGAGGGCCCGCAGCTCATCAGCTCCATGGTGCAGCGCTACCTCAACGCCGACTGCAGCGTGCTCATGGGCGCCAACATTGCCGCCGACACGGCGCAGGAGCAGGTGCGGGTGCGCGGCCCCCGCGCGGCGGCGGTGGGAGGGGGAGCCGGCCCCAAGGTCCTGGCGCCGGGGACCGCGATGTGCGCAGCGCTGCTGCCAGAGCCACGCCGCGCACAGCCATCAGACTCTTGTGCGTGCGCTGGCACCTCGGGTCTGCGTCTGCCTCGGCGCGGCAGTGCCCATATCGCGCGCGCTGCGCTCGTGCATGGCCGCACGCGCGCAGCTGAGCGAGGCGGTGATTGGCTACAACAACATGGCCAACGCCAAGGTGTGGAAGAAGCTGTTTGAGCGGCCCTACTTTGCCGTGGACCTGCTGCCCGACGTGGTGGGCGCCGAGATGTGCGGCACGCTCAAGAACGTGGTGGCGGTGGCGGCGGGCATCGTCGACGGGCTGGGCCTGGGTGAGCCAGGGCCTCGCCTGCATGTGCCTGCACGCGCGAGCCGCCTGCATCCCGTGATGCGGCGCCCACCCTCATCGCAGCGAGTCGCACACGCGGCGCTCAGGTCGGCGTTGCTGCGCGCACCGCCCGCCTGCAGGCGCCAACAGCAAGGCGGCCATCATCCGCCAGGGCCTGCACGAGATGCGCGCCTTCTCCAAGGTGGGAATCGCCTGGGCAGAGCCTGCGCGTGCATGGCCCGTGGTGCCCCGCCCACACCGCGCGCGGCAGCTCTGGCCCGCTCTCGCAGGCGCTGTACCCGACGGTGCGCGACGAGACCTTTTTCCACAGCTGCGGCGTGGGTGACCTCATCGCCACGTGCTACGGCGGGCGCAACCGCCTGGTGGCCGAGGCCTGGACCAAGGCCTACCAAGCGGGCACGCCCACTACCTTTGAGCAGCTCGAAAAGGTGTGGTGGTGCTTGCGGGTTCCCTGTTTGGGCGGTGCAGGCCTTTGTTCTTGGCTGCTGCCTTGCGCTAAACACGCAGGGCGCGATGCGGTGACGCTGCTTGCCGGGTCCACGCAGGACTTGCTCAAGGGCCAGAAGCTGCAGGGCACGCTGACGAGCAACGAGGTGCAGGAGATCCTGCGCATGCGCAAGTGGGAGCAGCAGTACCCGCTCTTCACCACCACCAACCGCATCATCACGGGCGTGCTGCCGCCCGACTGGGTGCTGCGCTACCACGAGGGCAGCAAGGTGGACGTGACGCACTCGGGCGCCTTTGAGGCCGACGACATGGAGCTGCCGCGCCGGCGCAAGTCCTCTTCCACCGCCGCTTCTGTGCCCAAGGTGGCCGCCTGACCCAGCCAACCGTTCGCAAGTGCTGGAGCACCGCGCGAATAATGCCTGGGCGTCTGGGCGTGAGGTCACCAGAACGACGTGTGTGCACGCCGGGGTGTTGCGTGCTGCTGTCCCGCCATCGGTGTGTCGGCTCCGCCGCCAGAGCCGAGCACCGAGTCAGTATTCTTTCCTTTCCTTTCCTTCTTCGGGCTCACAGCTGTTTCTGTAATGCTGGCACCAAACTGCTGTTCAAGATTGCTCTCCGCACCGCTGCTGCTTGTCGTCCATGTGCTGCGCGTGCCGCCTTCCCCCTTGGCCGCTTCTGCTCTGCGCCGCTCCGCGTTGCTGTTGCAAAACGCGTGCGGGACGGTTCCGGAGGGCTCTCGGCTAAGCAGTGATGGAGAAGCTCAGGCCTGACCTCCTGCGGCTGCTGGTGCTCCTGCGGCTGCTGGTGCTGCATACAATTTCATCGCCTTGACCGACATCCCACACCTCTGCCTCCTCCTGTGCTCCCGCCGGCTGGCTCAGAGCTCGTGCACGCGGCACTCGTCAGCGTCCGGGGCGTCCTGCACGCATGGCACGCACAACCACCGCCCACGCCACCGCCTTGCCGCCTCATCCTCGCCGCCAGGGGCAGGGCTGGGAGCAGGCGTCCCCAGGAGAGGAGCCCTCATGGGCAAGTCCTAACCTTGCAGAAGTTCTCCAGCGGGTCCGAGTTGGCCTCGTCCACCACCCGCTTGTGCGCCTTGGCCGCCAGCAGCTCCTCGGCCTGCGTGCGCACGCAATTCATGCGGGCGGGACGTGCACATCGCGTTGCTGCGACGCCTCTGCCTCCTGGTCGTCGCGCGCCCTCAATTGCAGCGCGTTTGTCCTCTCTCAGCGCCTTGTGGCAGCTGTCTGCCGCTGCGCGCACGCTTCCGCCTACCACCCAACACGGCCGCGGGTGCTCATCCCACCTGACCCCTCCTCATCTCCCACCTGGTCCCAGGCCACGGCGCAGTCCGTGGACTTGACGCCCTTGTCGTCGCACGCGGCGTCGGCAGCGGACAGGGCCTCCTGCAGGTGAGGCGCAGGACCAGCTCTGGCTGTGTGTGGAGAGAGGCCTCCGCACGATGACGTGGCCGTGCGTGGCGTGGTATGAGGTGATGCCCGCACGAACCACGCCCAACCTCGCGCAGACCGTGCCGCACGCCGACCGCTGCGTCCTGCCGCACGCCCTGGACGTGCCCTGGCAGCCTGCCGGGCGGGCCCCACTGATCTGTGACGCGGCTGTGCACAAGTGCCGAGACCAGGTGGCCCCTGGGAGCGAGACAGGCACACAGCGCAGACACACCTGAATCTTGGCGTCCAGCTGGGAAGGCGGCGCCGCCCTCATGGTCGCGACGGGCCTTGGCGAAACGACGGCGCGCGCTGCTGAGGGGCGAGCGGCGCTCACGGCAGGGCGCGCAACCACAGCGGAGCGGGAGACGAAGCTGGTGGCCATGGTGGCAGCAGGAGGACAGGTGGGAGAGCTGCTGCGCGTGAGTCTGCTGACGCTTGCGGGTGCGCGAGTTGTGTGGCGCTCGCGCCGAAGTGGCGGGGCTTGGCGGGGCATGCGTTGGGGAACCTCGCCCAACGCGCGCGGAATTCCGCAGGTCGGCGGGATGATGGCTTCGCCAGCGGCAGCGGCGTGCGTGGTCCCCTCGGCGGCGCCCTGGGAGAATCCCACGCTGCTGGCCGTCAACAAGCGCGCCACGCACGTGCCCCTGCGCTCCCACCACACAAAGGCCTCCGCCGCGGCGTGGTTTCGCCCCGGAGGACCCGCCAGGGAGTACCAGGGGGGCGTGCAGCTGCTGTCTGGCAAGCCGTGGGACTTCAAGCTCTACCCGTCACCCGCCGCGGTTCCGCATCAGTTTTGGCGCGAGGACGCCCCAAACAACGGCCACGCGCAGCACAAGGCCTCCACCGCCAATGGCGGGCACGCGCTGGCCAGCGGCGTGCCGTGGACGCAGGTGCGCGTGCGTGCCGCCCTGAGGCACAGCCGAGCGCCCAGGCTGTTGCGAGCAGCTGCAGCCGCCGGGCCCCCGCTTGCGCACAGCCGCCTCCGCCGCCACAGAGATCACCAAAGCGCGTCCGCTGTCCCGTGGCACACGCACAGACGCAATCGCCTCGTGCTGCTGCAGCCCGCAACATCTGCGTGCTGCTCACCTTGTGCGCGCTGTTGTGCCGGGGCCACGCTGACTGGGACGGTGCGCAGATCCCCGTGCCGTCGAGCTGGGAGATGGAGGGGCACAGCACGCCCATCTACACCAACTTCGTCTACCCCATCCCGGTGGACCCGCCGCGCGTGCCGGCGCACGACAACCCGACGGGCTGCTACCGCACGCGCTTTGCCACGCCCGCCGCCGCCCGCCCCGACGGCTCCACGCGCACCTTCCTCACGTTCGAGGGCGCCGACAGCATGCTGCTCTGCTGGCTCAACGACGCCTTCGTGGGCATGTCCAAGGACAGCCGCCTGCCGGCCGAGTTTGAGGTGACGCACCTGCTGCGCCACGGCGACGGCGACCACGGCAACGGCGACAACGTGCTCGCCGTGCAGGTGCCTCGGCCTGGGGGATGTGATCCATGGACTGCAGGGACTGGCGGGGAAGGGGAGCACCAGGGGCCTCAGCACAGGGGATGTACACAGGGGAGGGTCTCGCCTCAGGACTCGTCCTTGCGTCCTTGCTTGTGCTGCCCTCGCCCGCATGCTCCGCAGCAGCACGTTTCCTCTGCTTTTCCTGGCCGTGCGTCAATGATTGCAGGTGGTGCGGTGGAGCGACGCCTCGTACCTCGAGGACCAGGACATGTGGCGGCTCAGCGGGCTGCACCGCCACGTCACGCTCACCACCAAGCCCGCCACGCACATCGCCGACATGCACCTCGCCACGCACCTCACCTTCGGCGCGGCGGCCGCCGGCCACGCCGCCGCCGCCGCAGCCAACGGCGCGGCGGCCGCCGCCCAGCCGCCGCTGCACCCGCCGCCCGGCCCGCGCGTGGAGCTGACGGGCGCAGAGCTCACCGTCACGGTGCACGTGGTGCGTGCGTGCGGCGCGCGCTCTCGCCTGGCAGCGTGGCGCCTCCAGGTGGCAGCACGTGCCGGCATGGTCTCCTTGCGGGGCCTCTGCCGCCGCTCCGCGCCACCGCGCTGGCAAATGCAACACTTCTCCTCCTGCTGTGCACACGTCGGCAGGCGGCGCCGGACCTGGCGGCCCTGAAGTCCACCCAGGTGCTGCTGCACCTCCTGGAGGCGCCCGAGCCTGACGCGCCGCCCTGCGGCTCGGCGCCGCCCGCCCTCACGGCCAAGCCCATCGCCCTCATGCTCATGCCCGGCCGGTGGTACGCCTCGGCAGACGCGCCCGGCGCCCCCGTCAGGAGCGTGGCGGGCGTCGCCAAGGTGCGCACCACCCGCTCTGCTCCTTCCCCGCCCGCACCCCAGCCCCGACCGCCTGCGTCCTCTCGCGCCCTCGGGAGCCTTTTGCGCTTTCAAGAGACAAATGGTGGCCGGTCAGGGGGCGCAACCGCTGCGAGGGATCCACGTGCTGAGCAGTGCGGGCTGGTCGAACGGGCTGTGTGCCCTGTGGTGGTGGTGGTGGTGGTGGTGGTGGTGCGTGCGCGTGCAGGCGACGGTGGACGTGGTGGGCGTGCTGGGGCGCGCGCCCGAGCTGTGGAGCGCCGAGCAGCCGTCGCTGTACCTGGCCGTGGTGGAGCTCAGGACGGCGCACCAAGTGCTCGAGTACGAGTCCTGCCAGGTGCGCCTGTAGGGGGTGGGGGGGGTGCGGGGAACCGTGGGGTGGGATGCCCTGCGCTTGACGTGGCAGGCACCCCAAGGGGCAGAAACCAAACGCTGGGATCAGAGAGCAGACAGCCAGTGCAGGCACCAGGCTTTGACACCTCTGCGTGCGGCGCACAGGGCTTAGCACTCCGAGGCTGTGCGTGCCGGCGCCGGCGAACGATGTTGCAGAGCGCGTCGTGTCGTGTGTGGGGCTGTGGCCGGGTTGCGGCTCGCAGGTGGGCTTCCGTCAGACGTCGGTGAGCGAGGGGCGGCTGCTGCACAACGGCGCGCCCGTCATGATGCGCGGCGTCAACCGGCACGAGTGGGACCACCGCACCGGCAAGGTCATCAGCGAGGAGCACATGCTCAGGTGGGGCGCGTGGGGCGCGCGCCACTCCGGCTCGCGGCTTTGGGGAGTTTGTGCTGTAGGCGGGAGGCGGCTGCGCTGACGCTGCAGGGGGCGGCTGGTTGTGGTGTGCACTGCTCTGAGCGTCGCGTGCGTTCGTCACGCTGCGCTGCCGCGCGCAGGGACATCCTCTTGATGAAGCGCAGCAACTTCAACGCCATGCGCTGCTCGCACTACCCCAACGACGCGCGATGGTGCGCGCCCTCACCCGCGGCGGGCGCGCGCCGTGGCGGCTACGTGGAGCGCCCGCTCCACCACGCCAAACTCGCTCCTCGACGGCACCGCAACACGGCTCCTGCTCGGTTGTATACATGTGCGCTGGGGTGGGCGCAGGTACGAGCTGTGCAGTGCCTACGGGCTGTACGTGGTGGAGGAGGCCAACCTCGAGTCGCACGGCTTTGACCCCACCTTCGTCGAGAACGCCATGAACCCCGCCTGCAAGTGCGTAGCCCCGCGCCTCTTCCCTTCGCCTCGCTTCCCTCACACAACGGAAACCCGTCGGCACTGCGCTTGGTCTTGGTCTTCGGCACTGCCGCCTGTGCCGCTCACGACGCCGGGGACGATGTTTGCTCGCCCGCGTCGCGCACGCAGCACGGCGTGGGCGCCGGCCATCATGGACCGCATCTCCCGCATGTACGAGCGGTCCAAGAACCTGCCGTGCGTGGCCCTGTGGTCGCTGGGCAACGAGGCGGGCCACGGGCCCGTGCACGACGCCATGGCCGCCTGGCTGCGCGCCCGCGACGCCACGCGCCCAGTGCACTACGAGGTGCGCCCCGCCCGCCTCCCCCTGCCACCGCTATTGCCTCCCCAGAAGAGCTCTCCTTCAAACATCTGGCAAAGCTCTGGCCCGCGTGTGCGCACGACATGCGTTTCGCGTGCTCCTCTCTTGACCTCGGGGCCTGGCACGACCAGCGGTGCATCGCTGGTGTTTACGGGTATGTGGGGCTGTGCTACAAGGCTCGCTCGCTTGCTCAAAACCTCGTTGGCCCGTTGCTGTGTGGGCGTGCAGGGCGGCGGGTCACGCACGCCGGCCACCGACGTGGTGTGCCCCATGTACCCGCGGCTGCCCCAGCTGCAAGCGCTGCTGCGCCTCATGGAGTCGGGCGCCGAGCGCCGGCCGCTGCTGCTCTGCGAGTACTCGCACTCGATGAACAACAGCACCGGTGAGCGGCGGCAGCGGCGGCGATGAGCCTGCACGCGCCACCCCACCCCACCCGCCCCCCTGCACGCCGCCGCGCGACCCTCAACAGTCGCCACACGAGCCACCATGCAGGTGGCACGTGAGAGACGGGGCCCCGCAGAGCATGGGTGCGATGCGTGCACTGTGCTGCTACTGCTGCTGCTGTGTGTGCGGCGCGCGCAGGCAACCTGCACGAGTACTGGGCGCTGTTTGAGAGCCACAGGAACTGCGCCGGCGGCTTCATCTGGGACTGGGCCGACCAGTGCCCCGTGCGCCGCATCCAGGCCAAGCCGCCGCACGCCGCGCACGCCGCCAACGGCAACGGCCACAGCAACGGCCACGGCAACGGCAACGGCAACGGCAACGGGCACGCCGCGCCGGCCAAAGCGGCCGGCGCTGGCGCCACGGCCGTCGAGTACTGGGCGACGGGCGGGGACTTTGGCGACAAGCCCAACGACGTGCAGTTCTGCGCCAACGGCATCGTCTTCCCCGACCGCACGTGAGCCCCCCCCCTTGCACGCTCCCGCTCCCGCTCTGGTTCCGCTTTCGTGACCGTTGTCAGCGCGCTACACCTTTTCCCTTGTGTGCTTGCATGGACCGTGGGCGTGCGCTGACGCTCGTGCTGCCGCGCTGCTGTACGTGGCGTGCAGGCCGCACCCTGCCCTGTATGAAGCCAAGCACGTGATGGCGCCCATCAAGTTCGCCTGGCCCGCCGACGGCCCCGCCACCTCCTCGCCCTCCTCCCTCACCGCGGGTGACGCCTCTGTCGCGGCGTCGGCGCCGCTGCGCGTGCTGCTGGGCAGCGCCTACGACCTCTGCACCACCTCGCACCTGCAGTTCCAGTGGCGCGCCGTGGGCAACGGGCGGCCGCTGCCGCTGCGGGCCGCCGGGGACGGCGCGCCCGGCGCGCGCGCGGCGGTGCCGGGGCGGCCGCACACGCACCTGCTGGGTGGGGAGCTGCCGCTGCCCTGGCGCGATGCCGACGAGGCGCCGGCGGCGGCGCCAGGGCTGCTGCAGGTTCTGGCGGCCCCGGCGGGCGCGGTGGGCGCGGCGCGCGTGGAGGCGTGGCCCGTGGGCGCTGCGGGCGCGGCGGGACGGGGCGCGGAGCATGCGGAGCGGGAGGAGGAGGGCGGCGGCGGGTGGCGGGTGCTTGAGGTGCAGCCGGCGCTGGAGCCCAGGACCGCCAGGGAGGTGCCGCTGCCCGCCTCGCTGCGGGACGTGTGGCAGGCAGCAGCGCTGGCGCAGGTGAGGGCGCAGTCCGGTTCGCCCGCCGCTGTTGGGTGTCTCGCGGGCCGCTTCCACCTAGCCACACGCGTGAAGGAGGCGTGTGTGCGGAGCCGTCTGCTGCCGTCGCTTTGCGCGGTTTGTGTGCGTGCGGTCATTTGGGCGCAGGCGAGCGATGTGTGGGTTGAGGTGCACGCCGTGCTGGCGCACGACGCCGCCTGGGCGCCCGCCGGCCACGTCGTGGCGGCGCAGCAGCTGCCGCTGCCCCTCCCCGCGGCGCCCGAGCGGCAGGAGCCCCCCGTGGTGCCGGCGCTCGTCACGGAGCTGCTGGGCCCTCTGCTCCAGGCGGGCGGCGACGGGCCCGCTGGCGACGTGCTGGGCGGTGGAGTGCCGGACGGCGCGCCGCCCCTGGTGGTGTCCCAGGTGTGTGGGAGCTGTGGTGATGGTGCGGGACCCTTGGTGCTCCTGCTGCTGCGCCAGGGGGGCGCGTGAGAGCGTGCGGAAGACTCACAGAGCGATGGACATGGTGTGTGTGGGCGCAGGAGGTGCGGGCGGGCGAGGACGGCGTCGGCGCCGACGCGGGCCGCGCGCCCGTCGTGCGCGTGAGCGGCGGCGCCGTGCCCGGGTTTGAGGCGCGCTTCTGCGGCCGCACGGGCGTGCTGCTGGGCCTGCGGGCGCGGGGCGAGGAGCTGCTGCAGGCGCCGCTGCTGCCCTGCCTCTTCAGGTGCGAGGGTGGAAGCGCCGCGGGGACAGGCGCACACGCCGACGACAGGCGGCCTGGGACGCACTGTTGCCCTGGGACAAGGGTAGCTAGACTCCAAGGTGGGGTGCAAGTGGTGTGCCGCGTGGGCGCGCAGGGCGTGCACAGACAACGACCGCGGCGGCTCGGACGGCAGCAGCTACGGCGCCCGCTGGACGGCGGCGGGGCTGGACCGTCTGGCGCCCTCCCTCTCAGGTGAGCTGGCCTCTCCTCCTCCCCACCTACCCCTTCCTCACGCCCTCAGCTGCACGCCACCTCCAAAGCAAGCGCCTGACGGTGCCGCACGCTCCCACCTCGTGCGCCCGACTGCCTGCGCAGACCCTGCCGAGGTGTCGGTAGAGGCGGACGCCTCGGGCGCGGCGGTCCGCCTCGCGGCGCGCTTCACCATGCGGCCCGCCGGCCACGCGCCCGCCGCCGCCGCGCTCAGCGAGATGGGCGGCGCCACGTGGTTCGGCCTGCAGGAGGACCAGCTGCTGGCGCCCGTGGGCGCCGCCGCTGCCGCCGCCGTCGCCGACGACGACAACCACGGCCACGGCAATGGCAACTTTGCGGCCAAGGTGGCGGACCTGGTGGCTGAGGTGGCGGACGCGCTGTCGCCGGTGGAGGAGGCGGTCAACGTGCGGGGCCAGGTGGCGCTTCACGAGCTGCTGCGCGCCGAGAGCGAGGGCGACGGCGGGCCGCTGCAGCAGGCGCTGCAGGCGGCGCCGCCCGGCGCCGTCGAGGGCCACGTGCGCGTGGCGCTGCGGGCCGAGGTGCACGCGGCGTCGGGGCTGGTGGAGACGCGCTGGGAGGTGGACGCGGCCGACGCGCTGCCGGCGCCGCTCAAGCCGGGACTCACCAGGTGGGGGGGTGCGCCGCGCAACCTGGGGCCGCAGCGGCGACAGCAGTCTGCTCTCCATGACTGTCGATGCTTTGCGGGGAGCGGTCAGGGCCCGCACACTCGCTGCTTGGTGTCCTTCGGTAGGGTTGAGCCCACTCTTTCGCAACCAGGACGCAACCAATGCCTCACACTGGAGCGAGTGTGTCTTGGGCGTTTGTGTGTGCCGCCTTGGTGCTGCGCAGCTCGCTGCCGCGCGTGGGCGTGTCGACGGCGCTGCACGCGGGCCTGGACCACGTGGCGTGGTACGGCAAGGGCCCGCACGAGTGCTACTGGGACCGGCAGGAGGGCGCGCACCTGGGCCTGCACGCGGCGGCGGTCCGAGACATGCACACGCCCTACGTCTTCCCACAGGCAAGCCCTCATGTGTGGCCATTGATCGATCGCACTCGCAACACGACCACGCCACTATTCCCACAATGAACGAGGCACGCCGTCAACACGTGCTCCCGCCACCGCGCTCCGTGTGACCTTGCAGGAGAACGGCGGGCGCACGGGCGTGCGCTGCGTGCTGCTGCAGTCCCAGGCGGCGCGCGCGCTGCCCGTGGCGCTGGCCGCCTTCCCCACGCGCGGCTCTGCGGCCATGCAGCTCAACGTGAGCCCCTACAGCATGGCGCAGCTGCACGCCGCGCGGCACGAGTTTGAGCTGCACCGCGGGGGCCTGGTGGAGGACCCCGCCACGGCCGCCGTCGCCACGCTGCTGCCGCCGGGCGAGCAGCCGCTCGCCACGCACCTGGTGCTGGACCACGCGCACATGGGCGTGGGCGGCGACGACAGCTGGAGCCCCAGCACGCACGAGGCCTACCTGGTGCCGCCGGCCGCCTACAGCTTCTCGCTGGCGCTGCTGCCCGTGCGGCCCGAGGCGGCGGCGCCCTGAGGAGGGCGCGCTGAGAGAGCGACGAAACAACACACCTAGCTGCTTTGAGTTTGCTTCCCCGGAGCTGCTGCTTTGCTTGTACATTCATCCCCTCGCCGCACAGCCCTCTGGTGTTGAGAGTCACACCGAAGAGTCGCCGGAGTTGCTCTGCACGACAAACTACGCAAACTCAGACCCAAGCACAGTTGGAGGCAGGCGCGGACGGTTTGGGCTCCCGGCATTCATTCTGCTTGTGCGCCCCTGTAGGCAGGCGACGGCGTGACTACCACCGTATGGTGGCGACGATTCCAATGCAACATGTTTACCGCACCCGATCGCACGCGCCCCGGCCCCTCTCTCCAAAGCAAGTTCAGCCACTCCCCACACACGCACTCGCTCCCAGCTCCTGCCCCGCCCCGCCCCGCCCCGCCCCAAGTGCGAAACGCAGGGACGTCGTGGTCACGTGCGCCGGAGCACGGCGGCGGCCTCGATCTCTCGCAGCGCCGCCGCCGTGTCGCCCAGCAAGTCGTCCCACAGCGCCTCGGCCAGGTCCAGCCGCAGCTCCGCCTCGGCCTCCACGCGCATGGCCTCCCACTGCCGCTCGTCCTCGCCTGCGCACCATCAGCCAACCAACCGATGACGCATGCCAGGTCGTGCGCCAACTCACCACAAGGCAGCCGCTCCGTTCACAAGGGATTTGCAGGCGCAGGCAGGTGGCGGGCGCACCTGCGTCGGCGGCCAGCAGCTTGTCGTGCTCGCCGTCGCTGGCGGCCCGGACGGCCAGCCACGCCTGCACCTGCTCCGTCACCTGGCGCAGCAGCTCGCCGTGCGACGGCAGCGGGCGCACCAGCCGGCCCCGCTGCATCCAGCTGGGCACCTGCACACCCAAGCGCGTGCGCAGGCCATGCGGCGCATCATGCTGCTGGTGCAGCGCAAGCGCTCATCCACCTCCCATGGTGCGTGCTCCGTTTTGCCTGCAAGATGCGGGGCGTGGGGCCCTTCGTCTCTTCCCAGTGCAGTGCAGCAGTGTCCCTGGCGAGTGCAAACGCACCCGGATGCGGTTGGCGGCGCGGTACACGTTGATGATGGCCTCGTTGGTCGCGTCGTACAGCAGCTTGTACGCGATGTGCTGCGCCTCGGGGGTGCTCTCAGGCAGCGAGCGGCCCATGGCGATGAAGCCCTCGAGCAGCAGGGGCTCCTGGCCGGGCAGCAGCTCCTGCAAGGGCACCACGCGCTCAGGTGGACCACGTGGCGGCGCTGGGCTGGAGCCATTGGCCTCCTGCTGCACTTGCGCTGGGAACAGAGTGCGCAAGGAGCAGAGCTTCACCTCGGGCCACTCGCCCAGCTCCTCGAGCCGCAGCCGCAGCACTTGGTCCAGGTAGGTGGACACCACCTGCGCACGCATCACCACGGTTTGAGCCCAAGGGGTTTGCTGGCGACCGCGGCACGCCGGGGCGGACAGCGCGGCATCCCAAGGCGCGCCCACCTCGGGCGTGAGCACCACGTTGGGCGCGGCGGCGGCCTCGGCCTCCCTGCGCAGCAGCTCCTGGTCGTGCTCAGGCACCAGGTAGCCGCCCAGGTTGAGCTGGTAGTCGTCGCCGCCGCCCAGGTCATCGTCGCCCCACCTGCGGGACCAACACAGGTCAGCGCCCGCCCACGGGTGCGCGTCGAGGCCCGCAGCAGCGAGGGCGTCGTGGCGATTCGTGAGAGCAGGTGCGACCCGCGTCGGCTCACCCGAGGTCCTCGTCCGTGTAGGTCTGGGGCGCGGCGCCGAACCCGTCGCTGTCCCCGCTGTCGGTCCGCTTGAGTGCGCGCTGCTCGGGCGCAGCCAGGCGGCGCGCAAGCGGAGGGCTGGGGGACGAGGTGCGGCTGCTGCTCAGCGACGCCGGCCCGCCGGCCACCTCCACGATGGCCTGCGGCGACGCATCGTGCGCAGGGCAAGGCGGCGAAGTGGGATGAGTCGCACGCGTGTCGCCGCGGCCGAGGCCGTCCCGGGCCACCGCGCCCCTCTCACCTGCACGCTCTCGGTGAGCATGCGGTCCATGAGCGAGTCGGTGATGGTGTCGGCCAGGCTGTCAGGGCTCTGCGGCGACCGCGCGAACGGGCCCAGCGCCGCCGCTGCGAAGGACGTGGAGGCGCACAAGCACAAGGCGAGCTTGGTTCGCAAGGACAGGAGGCGATGGCGCGGCGTGGGCGTGTGGGCGAGCGCGCACCTCTTGCGGCCACACTGGCGTGCGGGGTGGCCGACGGCGACGAGGACGCCGCGTCCACCTCCACCTCGCTGTCCGCCGCGTCGAAGCTCATCGAGTAGTCGCTCGCCACGACGCTCGCCTCGCTGGCGCTGTCCCGGTCGTCCAGGACCGCCCCTGCGCCGGCACCCTCCACCTCGCGCTCCTCCCCGCCCGCCACGCCGCCATGGCCCGCCGCACCCGGCGCCGCCGCAGGCTGCACTGCGCCGCCCTTGGCGGGCGCGGTTGCAATCACCGCCGGCTCCTTGGTGCCACCTTGCGCCGCTGCCGCTGCCGCAGCTGCCGCGGCCGCCTCAGCTGCCAGGTACGCCTCCTCGTCAATGGCCAGGGACTCGAGGAGGGCCGACGCGTCCAGCAGCACCTCGCCGCGCGACGACGACGTGGTGAGCTGCGCCGGCGGGCGCGACGGGCGAGCGGACGAAGGCTCCGGCTGGGACGCCACCGCCGCAGAGGCGCCTGGCGCAGTGCTGGCCGGCGCTGCTGCGTCGTGGCCTCCAGGCACGCCTGCTGACGAAGAGGGGGCGTCGACGGCAGGGGGCGCCGCGCCCACTACCAGCTCCTCCTCCTCCTCTCCGTCCGCCTGCACCTCAATGTCCTCCTCCTCTATGTCCTCCTCCGTCTCGTCCGCCGAGTCCTGCTGCTGCTGCTGCGCCGCTGCCGGCGCCGCCAGGCCCTGCGCGCCCACTGCCACGGCAGCCGGCGCGCTGCCCGCCGCGCCCCGCGGCAGCCCACCCGCCGCAGCGCCTGACCCAGCGGCTGGCTGCTGGGCGTCCACTGGCGCCGCCGCCAGGCTGCCTTGCGCTGCTGCTGCACCAGGGGCGGCGGCCTCAGCCTGCGCCTCTGACGCGCGAGGTGCATCGGCCGCCTGCGCTGGCGTCGGCAGCGTCTGCTCCTCCTCGTCGTCCGCTGGGCGCGTGTGCGCTGCCGCCTCCTCCTCCTCCTCGATGAACTCCTCGGACGAGTATCGGCCGCTGGACGAGGGCTGCGCCACAGGGGCCTGCGGGGCGGCGCGCGCACCGCTGACGCCGCTGCCGCTGCTGCCTGCGTCGCTGCGCTGCGGCAGGGCGGCGCTTGCGCCGAGGTCCTCCACTGACGCCGCCTGCACGGCAGCAGCACGCTCGCCCACAGACAGCATCACGTTTGTGCTGCAACCAACCACCAGCTTGATCTGGCGCGAACCCCCACGCTGGCCGTGCACGCCAGCAGCACGAGCGCAGCACGCACTCACCTCGAGCTCGCTGATGTCCATCACCACGTGCCCCCGGGGGCCATCGCTGGAGGAGGACGACCGGCGGCGCGCGCGAACCACCTCACCCGCCAGCCGCAGCGGCGGCGCCGTGCTCTCTGCTGCCGCTGGCTGCTGCTGCTGCGCTTGCGACGGCACCTGGTCAAAGTCCGTGGTGTAGGTGGCGGCGCCGCTGCCAGGGACGGCGGCGGTGGCCGTGCTGACGCTGCCGCTGCCGCTGGTGCTGCTGGTGCGCGCGGCGAGGTGCACCGCCGGGCCGGTGGCGGCGGAGAGGCGAGAGGCCTCGCGCGGCTCCTCCACCTCGCGTGTGGTGTTTGCGCTGCCCGCCGCGCCCTCCAGGTCCATGCTGTACTCCTCCACGGACGCCGCCTGCACGCAAGGGCAGCAAGCACAGGAGTCGAGCGCGGCGCGGAAGGCGCGACGACAAATGATGCGACGCCGAGGCACACCTCGAGCTGGCTGACGTCCATGAGGACGTGGCCCCTCGGCCCCTTGTCGTCGCTGGCGGACGAGGCCGAAGACGCGTCGCTGCTCCCGGCGCTCTGAGCCCTGGACTTGGCGTCCTCCTCCTCGTCCTCGCTGTACTCGATCTCGGCCGTCGGCGCGGAGGCGGAGGAGCGCGGAGAGGCGCCGCTCGGCTGCGACTCGTCGATCGTGTACGCCTCCTCCTCCTCGTCGTCGCGCGCCGCGCTGGCCGCCGCCGCCTCCTCCTCGACCTCGATGAGCTGCTCGGCCAAGTCGTCGATGTCCATCAACCCGCCAAGCCGGCCCTGCGCAACCACACAGACCGAGCACGTACCAGGTCGCACCATGTCTGTCTCGGGACAACGTGCAGCTGAGCAGTCGCCTCGAGCACATCGCTCCCACTCTTCCACTCACCGAGCGCCCGTCATCCTCGTCCTGCACCGACTCGCCCGACGGCGACTTGCTGCCGCTGCTCCGCCCGTCCACCTCCACCTCCTCCTCGCCCACGGCCGAGTAGGAGATGCTCCCGGACGCGTCGCTGCCACCCCGGCCCTCCGCCCCCGCCGGCCCCTCCTCCTCCTCCTCGGGCTCGGACGCCGACGAGGGCTCCCGCCGCACCACCATGAGGCCGGCCAGCGGGTCGCTCGACACGCCCGACGCCTCGCCGGACCCGCTCCCGCTGCCCGCCCGCCTCCCCCCCGCGCGCCCGCTGCCCGAGCTGCTGCTCCCCAGCGCTGTCGAGTAGCGCGGTTGCACGCCCGACCGCTCGGTCTGCAGCTGCGCCGCCCGCGCCGCCCTGGCGCCCTTGACGAGCACCTTGCCCGGGAGCGGCGGCTCCGCCAGGCTGGACAGCGTGCGCGGGTCCAGCCCGGGGCCCTCCTCCTCGGGGATGCTGCTGCTCGCGCCCGCGCCCTGCGTGCCAGACTCCTCCTCGGGGATGTCCTCCTCGTCGGGGAAGCTCTCGCTGTACGTGGCAGAGCCCGAGGTCCGCGGCGGCGCGCCGTGGCGCGCGGGCGCGCTCGCGCGGACCGGCGCGGCCAGGGCGTGCGAGCGCGGCTGGCCTGCGCGCGCGCCGACGGGACGGCAGGACAGCACCGTCGGTTTGTCGCAGCGGGACGCACGGCGCGCGGTCGAGTCGGTGCGCGGCGGGCGGCGCTCACTGGATGCAGGGAGCGGCGAGGTGGGCACGGGCTGGTAGGCGGCGCGCTGCAGGGCCGCCTTGGCGCTGGCCAGGTCCTGGTTGGTGGCGAGCAGCTGCGCTCTGAGCTGCGCCTCCTGGGCAGCCAGCTGCGCTCGGCGCGCCTGGACATGCACGCGCACACCAGGCAGGCGGTTGGTCTACAGCCTGACTGTGCAGTTTTCAGGGCTTCCCTCGCGCCACTCTGGCGTCGCCGCACGCTGCCGCACCGCACCTCGCGCTGCTTCTCCTCCAGCTGCTGCCGCAGCCGCTCCACCTTCCGTGCAGCTTCCTCCAGCGAGTCGCCGCTGCCGCGCCGCCCGCCGCCGCCCTGCCTGCCCGCCAGCCCGCGCCCGTGCGCGCGCCGCCGGTCCCCTGCCTCCCCCGACACCTCGTCCTCCTCCTCCACCTCGTCAGCCACCTCCTCCGAGGACCGCTGCGCCTGGGAGGAGGAGGACGAGCGAACGCTGGCCGCCGACTGGGAGTCCACCACGGAGGCCGTGCTGTCGGACCGGCCGCCCACCTCGTCGGGGATCTCGTCGCTCGCCGTCGAAGCAGACAGCTTGCCGCGCCGCGCTGCGCACACATGCAACTCACGCACAGGGCAGCCTATGCACCCGTCAGCGACAGAGCCACGCTGCACAGAGTCACCACATCGCGGCACGGGAGGACCACAGCCGCCCGCCACGCGCCTGGGTGAGCGGCGGCACCAGCGGCCTTGCCCGCCGTTGTGGAGGCGGGCGCGGGTACGGCGCGCGGGGCGCTTGCGGCCTTGAGCTGCTGCTCCACGCTCGCCAGCTCTCGGTTCAGCTCGGCGATGGCCTGCACAAGACAACCACCACAAGGCTATTGAGCTGGCGTCCTGGGTTGCGTTGAAGGGGAGGGCGTGCGGCCTCCGAGGCGCACCTGCCTCCGCTGCTGGGACCGCAGCTCGGCTTGCTTGCGCTTGAGCAGCGCCTGCAGCTCCCGCCGCTGCTGCTCCAGCTCGGCCGACGTCGAGGTGGTCGAGGCCGACGACACCTCGTCTGACGCTGAGCGGGCCGCCTTGGCGGCGGGCGCGCGCAACGGCGCCTTCGTCGCGGCCGCCGCCGTGGCTGCGTTGAAGCGAATGGACAACGAGCGAGCGGGCGGATGGGTTGCTGGGTTCTGGGCAGCGCTGCGGGTGTGGCAGGAGGATGAGGAGGGAGGCGCACCTCGAGGCGGCTTGCTCTGGCGCTGGCGAGGGTCCGCCAGCGACGACACCTCGTCCTCCACCTCATCCTCCACCTCGTCCTCGGTGCCCAC
>VFQP010003133.1_pt1 | contig 17217 bp, 21 predicted proteins | sample 3512351 | NCBI WGS metagenome assembly VFQP01 (sample SAMN10412372, study PRJNA504923) | tailings metagenome | isolation source: Relicate 1 Philex TSF1 revegetated site | place: Philippines: Tuba, Benguet | collected 2017-08-29
TCGACAAGAACAACGCCCAGCTGGCCAATCCGCTGGTGCGCCGCGCCTTCACCCACGCCATCGACCGGCAGGCCATCGTCGACTCGCTCTGGGCCGGCCGGACCAGGGTGCCGGCGGGTCTCCAGTGGGACTATTACGGCGACATGTTCCACGCCGACTGGAACGTTCCCGAGTTCAACCCGACGCTCGCCCGCGACCTACTAAAGCAGGCCGGCTACAAGGGCGATGCGATCACCTACCGCGTGCTCAACAACTACTACACCAACCAGAACGCCACGGCGCAGATCCTGGTAGAGATGTGGCGCTCGGTCGGCATCAACGTGCAGATGAGCACGGTCGAGAACTGGAGCCAAATCATGGCCCGCGGTCCCCAGCGCGCCGTGCGCGACTGGTCGAACTCGGCGCCGTTCAACGACCCCGTCTCCTCGATGGTCAACCAGCACGGCCCGAACGGCCAGCAGCAGCAGATCGGCGAATGGACCAATGCCGAGATGAACCAGCTCTGCGAGGTGCTGGAAACCTCCACCGACCGCGACCTGCGCCGCCGCTCGTTCCGCCGCATGCTGGAAATCTGCGAGCGCGAGGACCCCGCCTACACCGTGCTCCACCAGAACGCGACCTTCACCGCCAAGGCGAAATCGATCCGCTGGAAGACCGCTCCGGCCTTCGCCATGGACTTCCGGCCAGGCAACTATGCCTGAGCCCGGCATGCTCGTCCGCCTCTCCGGGCTTGGCGCCGCCTTCGACGGCGTCCGCGTCCTTCATGGCATCGACCTCGCGGTAGCGCGGGGCGAGGCGGTCGGCATGGTCGGTGAATCCGGCTCCGGCAAGTCGGTCACCTGGCTTGCCGCGCTCGGCCTGCTGCCGGCCAAGGCGAAGGTCACGGGAAGCGCCGTTCTCGACGGGCAGGAAATGGTCGGCGCCCCCGGCGCCGTCCTCGACCGGCTGCGCGGCGGACGCGTGGCCATGATCTTCCAGGACCCCGCCAGTGCGCTGAATCCGGTGCTGAGCGTCGGGCGGCAGATCGCCGAGGCGCTCGCGCTTCACGCGAACCTGTCCGGTCGCAGCCTCCGGGCGGAAGCCAGGCGCCTGCTCGATCTCGTCGGCATTCCAGACGCCGGCCGGCGCATCGACGCCTATCCCCACGAATTCTCCGGCGGCCAGAACCAGCGCGTCATGATCGCCATGGCTCTCGCCGGCAAGCCCGACCTCCTGATTGCCGACGAGCCGACCACGGCCCTCGACGTCACCATTCAGGCGCAGATCCTCGACCTGCTCAACGCGGTGCGCCGCGAGTTCGGCATGGCGCTGGTGCTGATCAGCCACGATCTCGGCGTCATCGCGGAGACCTGCGACCGCGTCGTCGTCATGTATGCCGGCCGGGTCGTCGAGCAGGCGCCCGCCTCCGTCCTGTTCGACGATGCCCGCCACCCCTATGCGCGGGGCCTCGTCGGCTCGCTGCCGCCGCTGGCGGGACCGCGCCGCCGGCTGGCCTCCATTGCGGGCGTCGTGCCCGATCCACGCGCCATGCCGGCGGGCTGCGCCTTCGCGCCCCGCTGCGTAATGGCCGAGGCGCGCTGCTCCAGCGCGATCCCGGCTCTGACTTCTCTTTCCGGGGAGCGGCTTGCCGCCTGCTTCCGGGCTGACGAGTCCACTCCCGCAGGCGAAGAGGCGGCGGACGGCCTGGTCATGCCGGCACCAGCCTCCCCCACCCTGCAATCCGAGACTGTCGGCGCATGATCCCTTCTCTGGTGGAGGCCAAGGGCCTCGCGCGCACCTATGCGCAGCGCCGCGGCGTCTTCGGCCGGACGGTCGCGGTGCGCGCGGTCGACGGCGTCAGCCTGCGGATCTCCGCCGGCGAGACGCTGGGCATTGTCGGCGAATCCGGTTCGGGCAAGTCGACCCTCGGCCGCATGGTCCTTGGCCTGGAAACGCCCGATGAGGGCTCGGTCCGCTTCGATGGCGCCGACATGCCGAAACTGGCGACGGCGGAGTGGCGGCGCGCCCGCGCGCGCATGCAGATGATCTTTCAGGACCCGCTCGGCGCGCTGGACCGCCGCCTCGCCATTCTCGACCAGGTGCGCGAGCCGCTCGACATTCACGGGCGCCATGAACCGGCCGAACGGGCGGACAAGGCACTCGCCATGCTCGCGCGGGTGGGCCTGTCGCGCCATCTCGCCTCCCGCTATCCGCACGAGCTCTCCGGCGGCCAGCGCCAGCGCGTCGTCCTCGCCCGCGCGCTGATGACCGAACCGGCCCTGCTCGTCTGCGACGAACCGGTTTCCGCCCTCGATGTCTCGATCCAGGCGCAGGTGGTCAACCTTCTCATCGACCTGCAGGAGGAAATGCGTCTCGCCATGCTGTTCATCAGCCACGACCTCAGGGTGGTCCGGCAGGTGAGCCGGCGCGTCGCGGTCATGTATCTCGGCCGCTTCGTCGAGGAAGGCGACGCCGACGACCTCTTCGCCGACCCGAAGCACCCCTACACGCAGGCGCTGGTTTCCGCCGCCCCGACACCGGGCGCGAAGCAGAAGCGCATCGTGCTGACTGGCGAGCCGCCCAATCCCGCCGAGCGCCCGCCCGGCTGCGCCTTCCATCCGCGCTGCCCGCTTGCGACCGACCGCTGCCGCATGGAAGCGCCCGCCATGCGCACGATCGAGGGTGGGCGGCGCGTTGCCTGCCACCTCGTCGAAGGCCCGGCCCAGATCGCAAGAAGGGCTGCCTGATGGCCAGATTCATCGCACTGCGGCTCCTGCGGGCCGCGCTGACCATCGCCCTGGTGGTCACCTTTGCCTTCATCGTGCTGCGCATGTCCGGCGACCCCGCGCAGATCATCCTCGGCCCGGAGGCGCCCCCCGAGGCAGTCGAGGCATTTCGCAAGGCCTGGGGTCTCGATGCCCCGCTCTGGCAGCAATATTTCCAGTACTTCTATGCCATCGCGCAGGGCGAACTCGGCCGCTCCATGCGCGATGGCCGCGCGGCCATCGAACTCGTCGCCGAACGCATCCCGGCAACGCTGGCGCTGACCCTTCCCGCCCTTTTCCTGAAGCTCGCCATCGGCATTCCCGCGGGGATATTCGCGGCGCTGAACCGCGGCCGCTTCGCCGACCGCGCCATCATGCTGCTCTCGGTCGCCGGTTTCACCGTCCCGAGCTTCGTGCTCGGCCTAGTGCTCGTCCTCGTCTTCGCGGTCCAGCTCGGCTGGCTGCCCTCCGGCGGACAGGACAGCTGGCGGCACGCGATCCTGCCCGTCCTGACGCTCGGCATAGGCGGGGCGGCCGTGCTCGCCCGCTTCACCCGCAGCGCCATGCTGGAAGTTCTTGGACAGCCCTATATCCGCACCGCCAGCGCCAAGGGGGTGCCCTGGCGGCTTGTCGTCACCGGCCATGCCCTGCCCAATGCCGCGATACCCACCGTGACCATTATCGGCTTCATGGTCGGTTCGCTGATCGCCGGCGCCGTGGTGGTCGAGAGCGTCTTCTCATGGCCTGGCGTCGGCCGCCTGCTGGTCGTCGCCGTCTCGAACCGCGACCTCGCCGTCGTCCAGTGCATCCTGCTGCTGGTGGCTGCCACCATGGTCGCCTCCAACCTGATCGTCGATTTCCTCTACGGCTTCCTCGACCCGCGACTGCGTCATGCGGGCGGCAAGGCCGGCGCGTGAGGGCAGAACCATGACCGACCGCGCCCTCGATCACACCCCTGCTCGCCCAAGCCGTTTCGCCGCCTTGAAGGCTATCCCGCCCCTTGTCTGGGTGGCGATCCTCTGGCTTGCTGGCGTGCTGTTCATCGCGATCTTCGCCGACCTCGTCGCACCCTATTCCTACACGACGCCGAACCTCCGGAACCGGCTGGTCGCACCGGGCCACCCCATGCACTGGCTCGGCACGGACGAGCTCGGCCGTGATGTGCTCTCGCGCCTCATCGTCTCGATCCGCATCTCGCTGCTCATCGCCTTCGGCGCGACGGTCATCTCGGCCTGCCTCGGCACAACGCTCGGCTTCCTCGCCGCCTATTTCCGCGGACTGGTCGAGCAGGCCGTGCTGATGCTGGCGGATTTCCAGGCGAGCATGCCGTTCCTGATCCTCGCCCTCGCCGTGCTGGCCTTCTTCGGCTCTTCGCTGGTGCTGCTGGTCGGCCTGATGGGCCTGTTCGGCTGGGAGCGCTATGCCCGCATCGCGCGCGGCCTCGCCATCTCCGCGGGCGCGCAGGGCTATGCCTCGGCGGTCACCCAGCTCGGCGCGCCGCCGACGCGGGTCTATCTTCGCCATATCCTGCCGAACATCGCCTCGACCCTGATCGTCTCGATGACGCTCGTCTTCCCGGAGGTCATCCTGCTCGAAAGCGGCCTGTCGTTCCTCGGCCTCGGCGTCCAGCCGCCGATGACCAGCCTCGGCAACATGGTCGGCTTCGGCCGCGAATACATCACCCGCGCGCCCTGGATCATGCTGGCGCCCGCCAGCGTCATCGTCCTGACGACGCTGTCCGTCTCCCTGCTCGGCGACTGGCTGCGCGACCGGCTCGATCCGACGCTGCAGTGACGGCGCGAACGAAAACACGCAGCAAACTGATGATCTGGAAGGGAATGGTGGGCCCGGCAGGACTCGAACCTGCAACCAAGCGGTTATGAGCCGCCGGCTCTAACCATTGAGCTACAGGCCCACCGTGCCGGCGCTCGTGTCGCACGGCCTGCCGCGAAAAGGCTGCAAATCCGCCGTCGCGCAGGCAGGATGCGGTGATCGCATCCGTCGACCCGCGCCGTCAATCCTCGCCAGCGCGCAAAACCGCAAGAGTTCCGCATGACCAAGACCCCTCCTACCGCTCTTCCCTCCAAGCGTCAGGCACTGCACGCCATGGCCCTGTCGCTCGCCGGCCTCGCCGCGCTGGCAAGTCCCGTTCTCGCGCAGGGCGCCCAGCCGGCGACGCCGCGCGCGATCACGCTGCAGGGCGAGGGGCAGGCGAGCGCCGCGCCGGACCTCGCGGTCATTTCCGGCGGCACGCAGGTACAGGCGCGCACCGCGCGCGAGGCCATGGACGGCAATTCCCGCACCATGCGGCAGGTGCAGCAGGCGCTGAAGGAAGCCGGCATCGCCGAGCGCGATGTCACCACCTCCGCACTCAGCCTCCGGCCCGATATCGAGTATCAGCCGAACACCCGCCGGCCCCGCGTCGTCGGCTATACGGCCGGGCACCAGCTGCAGGTGCGCGTGCGTGACCTCGGCAAGCTCGGCGATGTGCTCGACCGCATGGTCGCAGCCGGCGCCAATCAGGTCGACGGGCTGCAACTCACGGTCGACGACTGGTCGAAGAAGGTGGATGAAGCCCGCACCGCCGCCATCGAGGATGCCCGCCGCAAGGCCGAAATCCTCGCGCGCGCTGCGGGCGCGCGTCTCGGCAAGGTGCTGACCATCGACGAACAGGGTGGATCGCCCCCGGTCCCGGTCCTGCGCCGCGCCGCGCCCATGGCGGCCGCCGCCGAGCCGGTGCCGGTCGCGACCGGCGACCAGACCTTCCGCATCGGCGTCAACGTGACCTGGGAACTGGTGGACTGACAGAGGCCCGGCGGCGCGGCGCGCCTACTCCGCCGCGTCGCTGCGGTCGCCGAACTGGATCGAGACGTAATGGGCATAGAGCCCGTTGCGGGCGATCAGCTCGGCATGGGTGCCGGTCTCGACGACCCGGCCACCCTCGATCACCAGGATGCGGTCGGCATTCATCACGGTCGACAGGCGGTGCGCGATGACCAGCGAGGTGCGGCCGGTCATCAGTTGGTCCAGCGCCCGCTGCACCTCGAACTCGCTCTCGGAATCGAGCGCCGAGGTCGCCTCGTCCAGCAGCATGATCGGCGCGTTCTTCAGGATCGCACGGGCGATGGCGACGCGCTGGCGCTGGCCGCCGGAAAGCCCCTGCCCGTGCTCGCCGATGGCCGTCTCGTAGCCCTCCGGCAGGCCGGCGATGAAGTCGTGGGCATGGGCCGCGCGCGCTGCCGCGACGATGTCGTCCTCGGAAGCGCCCGGCCGGCCAACCGCGATATTCTCGCGCACCGTGCCCTGGAACAGGAACACGTCCTGGCTGACGAATGCCATGGCGCCGCGCAGCGAGGCGACGGTGACGTCGCGCACATCCTGCCTGTCCACCTTCACCGCGCCCTGCGACACGTCGAAGAAGCGCTGGACCAGCGAGATGATCGTGGACTTGCCGCCACCCGACGGTCCGACCAGCGCGGTCGTCTTGCCACCGGCGGCAGTGAAGGACAGGTCGCGCAGCACGGGCTCGTCGCCGCGATAACCGAACGTGACCTTGTCGAACACGAGAGTACCGGCCTCGATGGCGAGCGGCTGCGCGTCGGACTTTTCCTTCAGCGTCGGCTCGGTATCGAGCAACTCGTACATCAGGCGAACGCCGACCAGCCCTTTCTCCACCTCGACGCCGAGGCGGGCGAGGCGCTTGGCCGGATCATAGGCGAGCAGCAGTGCGGTGACGAAGGCGAAGAAAGCGCCGGCATCGACGCCCTGATGGATGACGCGCCATGCGCCGTAGACGATGGCCGCCGAGATGGCGAGGCCGCCGAGCGTCTCCATCAGCGGAGCGGTGCGCGCGCCGAGCGTCGCGATCTTGTCGGCCCGCTGGCGCACGGAATCGATCGTGTCGTCCATGCGCGCCTGCATGCGCTCTTCCATGCCGAAGGACTTGACGATGCGCACGCCCTGCACGGTCTCCTGCACCACCGCCACCATGGAGGAGAGCGACAGGAACTCGCTCTGGGCGAGGCGGCGCACGCGGCGGCGCAGCCGGTTCACGCCGTAGACGGCCACCGGCATCACCGCGCCGGAGACGATGAACATCAGCGGATCGGAGATCAGCATCACCGCGATCAGGCCGATGACGGTGAGGAGGTCGCGTCCGACCGTCGTGACGATGTTCTGCAGCACGTCGCGCGCCGCCTGCGCGTTGTGGGTGACGCGGGTGACGAGATCGGCCGAGGCGTGCTGCTGGTAGAAATCGACACCCTGCCCCAGCAGGTGGCGGAAAATGCGCTGCTGCTGCGCGGCGACGATGGCGTTGCCGATGCGCGCCAGGATGACGTTGGACACATAGGCTGCGGCGCCCTTGATCAGGAACACCGAGAAGACGGTGACGCCGAACCAGACGGCGAGCGTGAAATCGCGGTTCTGGAACACGCCGTTGATTAGGTCGCGCATAATCCAGGCGGACAGCGCGGTGCAGCCCGCGACGATCGCCATGCAGATGAAGGCGATCACATAACGGCTGGCATAGGTGCGCAGGCTTTCGGAGACGAGACGTTTGAGCGTCTCGCCCTTCTGCACGTCGACCTTGAGGATTCGGCTGAGGAGCCTCATTGGCGGGGCGGCTCTCGAACAGGGCTGTTGCGAGCGCGAATATCAGGTTTGCCGGGCAATACCAAGGTCGGGCTATCGCTGCGACATCCAACGCCGACGGTATCTGACTGCACTATAGCGTGATCGTGACAGGCAAGCCGCCGCCTGACCGGGCCTTGCCGCAACGTCGCGCCGAACCTTGCCCGCCCTTTATCGACCTGCGACAAACGCCCTTATGGCTTCCATCGAAACGCTCTTCGCCACCAAGCTCTACCGGGCCGATCTCGGAGCGCCCGCCGCATTTCTCGACGAGGTCGAGCAGGCATGCCGCTCGCTTGCCGTCGACGACACGGCCGGCATCCGCTGGTGCGCGAAGAACGGCTATCCCGGCTATACCAGCTACGCCTCGCTGAACGACCTGCCCTGGCGCTTTCCGACCTTCAAGGCGCTGGCGCGCCATCTCGACCGCCACGTCGCGGGTTTCGCGAGGGACCTCGCTCTCGATCTCAGCGGGCGCAGGCTGGCCCTCGATTCGCTCTGGGTGAACGTGTTGCCGGAGGGCGGCGCGCATGCCTCGCACATCCATCCCCACAGCGTCATATCCGGCACCTTCTATGTCGCCATGCCCAAAGGCGCCTCGGCGCTGAAGCTGGAAGACCCGCGCCTTGCCATGATGATGGCCCATCCGCCGCGCCGGAAATCCGCGCCGCGCGATCTGCAATCCTTTGTCTCGGTCGATCCCGAGCCCGGCACGGTCCTGCTCTGGGAGAGCTTCGTCCGCCACGAAGTGCCGATGAATCGCAGCCCCGACGAGCGGATCAGCGTCAGCTTCAACTACCGCTGGGGCTGACGACCTCAGTCCCCGTCGCGCCGGTTCTCGACGTGGAAGGCGTGCAGGAATCGGTGTCCGATCGGCGCCAGCACGAAGCCCATGGCGATCACCACGACGAGACCCGAGGCCAGCGCGTAGCAGCCGGCGAAAATCTTGCCGCCGTCGGTCTTCAGCTCGCCCATCGGGCCCATGCCCGAGAGGATCATCGCGGCATTCACGAAGGCGTCGACCGCGCCCATATGCTCGAAGCCCATATAGCCGGCCATGCCGGCAGCGAGCATGATCGCCACCATCGCCGCGGCGATGGCGCCGGCGCGCGCCAGCCGGGACACGAAGCGCCGTCTCGGCGCCAGCGGCTCGCGGCGGCGTTCGAACCGCATGATCAATCGACCGGCGGCGGCACGGGCCGCGGCCGGCCGTCCTCGTCGATGGCGACGAAGGCGAAGGTGGCCTCGGTCACCTTCTCGCGGTTCACGGTGCGGAAGCGCTGCGCCCAGGCCTCGACATGGATCTTCATGGAGGTGCGCCCGACATGGAACACTTCTGTATAGACCTCCAGCACGTCGCCGACGCGCACCGGGCGGATGAAGGTCATTGCCTCCACGGCAATGGTGACGACGCGGCCTTGTGCGCGCTCCACCCCGGCAATGCCGCCGGCCTGGTCCATCCGCGCCATCACCCAGCCGCCGAAAATGTCGCCATTGGCATTGGTGTCGGCCGGCATGGCGCTGATGCGCACCGTCAGGAGGCCGCGAGGCACGGCGTCGGTCGGCCTGATTGTCGTGGGCATGGGAAATTCCGGCGGGATGCGATCAGCCAAGTCATGCAGCAAACGCGGCTGGACGCAACATTGCGCGCGGCGCGGCCAGCCCGCCAGCATGTCGCATCCCCGCCTGGCATCAGCGCAAAGCGGCGGCCGCGCTGACTTTCCTGGAATTTTCACGACGCCGCGGCTGGCCGCCGGATATCCCGTCCTTGCAATCGGTGGCCGAAGCGAGTATCTACGATCGACGTTTCGGCCGTTCTTTATTGGCCCCGCGCCCTTTGACCGGGCGCTCAGCTGACGAAAACTCTTCGAAAACGTGAGCCTAAACTACTCGTGCATGACGCGAGTTGTCTCTCTTTGCTCGCTTGCGCGAAAGGATACTCCATGCAGACCGGAACCGTGAAATGGTTCAACTCCCAGAAGGGCTTCGGCTTCATTCAGCCGGATGGCGGCGGGAACGACGTTTTCGTCCACATCAGCGCGGTTGAGCGCGCTGGCCTCTACGGCCTCAACGAAGGCCAGAAGATTTCCTTCGAGATCGTTGCCGACCGCCGCTCCGGCAAGTCGTCGGCCGACAATCTGAAGGCTGTCGACTGATCTGCCGATTCGTTTCGTGCATGCCGGCCGCGGATGTACCGGCGGTATGCGCGAAACACGGCATCATACGGGCGGGCACGGGCCATTGGCCTGAGCGCCGCCCAACCGTTTCGGGGTTGCACCGCTTTTCGGAACGGTGCGGCTCCGTAGCCGTTTTTCCTACAATCCAGGGCGGTCGAGGATTACTCATGAGTACCGAACGCCCCAGGCTTTTCATGTTTAGGTCGGGTTCCAACGATACGCTCTTCGGCTTCGCATCCGATGCCGCCGGAACCAGACTGCCCGAGAAATTCAGCCCCTGGACCAGCATCGGTGTGGTTCGGGGCGACCAGAAACCGCCTCACGGCCTGAAGCGGGAAGCGATCGAGAACGGCATCGCCGAGTTCGGCTTCCAGCTCTGGCGTAAAAAGGAAGCTGTAGCCAAGACGGCCTGAGCTTCCGGACCACCATTTAACGAGGAGACGACATGCAGGTTCTCGTCCGCGACAACAACGTTGATCAGGCGCTCCGCGTCCTGAAGAAGAAGATGCAGCGCGAAGGCATCTTCCGCGAGATGAAGCAGCGCAAGTCCTTCGAGAAGCCTTCCGAGCGCAAGAACCGCGAGAAGGCGGAGGCCATTCGCCGCGCCCGCAAGGCCGCGCGCAAGCAGGCCCAGCGCGACGGGCTCCTGCCCGCTCCCAAGCCGAAGCCGCGCCCCGAGCGCCGTCCGCGTCCGGGCGCTCCCGCCGGTGCGCCGTCGGCAGCAGTCGCCGGCGACGCCACGACGCCGCGCTGAGATCGCCGATAATCTACCGACAATTGCGAAGGGCTCCGTTTTCGGAGCCCTTTTTCGTTTGCCGCTGTCGTATCGCCTCTTCAGAGCCTGTCGGGGATCAGCGCGCCAGCGCTCCCACGACGTCGCGCCGCGGGAGGGCAATCTCGCGGGTCTCGCAGAGATTCTGCCCCGTCATGGTGGCCGCCTCCGGTCCCCGCAGCGAGAAGATGCTCTTCAGGTCGAAGAGGCAGGACGGGGCGGCCGGTGCCCGGCCGGTGTAGTGCATGCCCTCGCCCATCACCCAGGCGCCGAGAACGTCGCCGCGCTCAGGGCCACCGACCGGCGAGACGTGAAACGCGATGACCGGCGCGCCGGTCCGATTCACCACCCTGAACAGAGTCACGCCCGGGCGGCCCTCCGGCAGCGGCGTTGCGGCATCCCTCTCGCTCAGGACAACGTCCGGGTTCTGGCAGAGGTCGAGATCGAAGCGCGTGACCTCGCGGCCATTGGCGAAGGTGGCGCGCAGGTCATAGCGGCACTGCCCTGTCGCGCCGAGCCGCAGCAGCCCCCGCGCGCCGGGCGCCAGCGAGCCGCTGCCGAGCCGGTCCACGCCCCATGAGGGCGCATCGACCGGCGTGACCTGCAGAACCCAGAGCGGCTTCGATCCCTGATTGGCGATCATGGCCGTGCCCGTCCGCACCGGCTGCGCGAGCCGCGCCGCGGACGTGTCGAGCCTCGCGGGCACGCGCGGGGAGGCATCGGCGGCCGAAATTCCGAAGGCGATCAGGATGGCGGCGACAGCACGGGCGGGCATGGGCAATCCGGAGGCATGGCAGGCAGCCTTGTCCTCGCAGGCGCCGGTGTCGCCGTCGTGTCGGACGGCGCCGCCCTTTGTTTCATCCGCCTCGGCGGAAGATGCGCTCGCCCTGTTCGTCGACGATCTGCCGGCCCTTGGCCAGCGAGAACTGCACCGCGTCCTCGTGCGAGGCATGGCGGTCGGCGCGGATGAAGCGGTGCTCCTTCACTTCGCCATCGATCTCCTTGGTCACCGTCCCGGCGGTCTGGAACTGGCCCTCGTTGCGGAAAGGCGCGGCGGTGATGGTGAAGCCCTTGTGCGTGACGGAGGCTGCCGGCGCCGGCTCCGCTTCGGCGGCCGGCTTGCCCCAGCCGAACAGGGATTTCAGGAAGGACATGGGGAAACCGTTAATGATGTGGATTGCGACGAACCTAGCGCGTCCAGCGGGTGCCGGAAATACCTGACCTCAGCCCGGCGCGCGCATCAGGCGCTCCTGCAGGGTGTGAAGCACCTGCACCTCCTCGAAGGCGATCGCGAAGCCTTCCGCGAAGTGACGGCGGACCCGGCCGACGACCGAACCGACCGCGACGGCCGCCCCGACCGGCGGCATGACATCGGCGGACACCGCCGCGCCGGATATCGACAGGTCCATGACGAGGCAGGTGCAGGTCTGTCCGTTCGCCAGTGTCAGAACCGAGAAAGGCCGCCGCGGCACGATCCGCCTGTGCCCCCGGACATCGGGCGTGTCGTGGGTCTGGTGATCCTTGATCCAGGCGAGCTTGGCGGCAATCTTGTCGCGCAGGACCTCACTGCCGTCGATGCTCATGACGAAGCCGCGCTCGAAGGTGCGGATAATTTTCCCGTCGATCGTGCCGAACTCGCCGAAATAGGCGATGACCCGCTCACCCACCGGTCCGAGCACCGGAGCGAGCACAAGCAGCGCGCGCGTCGACATGTCGACCGCGCGGCAGGCATATTCGCGGCGGTTGCCCTGCGCGTCGCGGCGTGACGAAAGCATATAGCGGCCACCCATGTTGAGGATGACGCGCATCGTGTCGCGGCGGTCGATGACCACCGCGCCGGCTTTGCGTTCGAGTGAAGCGATTGCGGAAAGCATGGAGGAAATGCCAAGTGACAATTTAACGGGATTGTCGGCATTCAGGTCTAATTCGCAGCTCTTTTAACGGACCTAACGGCATTACTAAATTTTTAACTTCTGTCGCGGCGCCGGTTCATAGGTCGTTCATGCCGACCGCGCCAGAGTACCGGCGGAAAGGATGCCGGAGACGGAACCTTTCATTGGCGCCGCCGTTGCCGCTTCGAGCGGAGCGGCGCGCCCGACAGGAGTTCGATGATGAGTTGGAGACCACCCAAAGCCTTGGTTCTCGCGGGCGCTTTGGCCGCCGGGCTGCTCGCCCCCGCTGCCGCCATGGCCCAGAACGCCTATACGAGCGCTGACGTAAACATGCGCTCGGGTCCCGGCACGCAATATCCGCGCGTCGCAACGCTGGCCGAAGGGACCGGCGTCGATGTCGAGGATTGCGACGGCGCCTGGTGCCGCGTGATCTATCGCGGCCTCGAGGGCTATGTCTCGCAGTCCTATCTCGACGGCGTTTCGGGCCGGCCGACAGTGGTCGTGCCGCCCCCGGTCTATGTCGAGCCGCCGATCGTCTATCCGCCCTATCGGCCCGGCTGGAGGCCGCCTTATCGGCCGCCGTATCCCGGCTGGCGTCCCCCGCCTCGCCCGCCCGGCTGGGTCGGTCCCGGCCCGCGCCCGCCGATCGTCGTCAGGCCGCCCGGCGTGAGGCCTCCGCCGATCCGTCCGCCCGGTGGCGGCGGCCCCGGCTGGGTGCGTCCTCCGGACGGCGGCAGGCCGCCGATCACCCGTCCGCCCGGTGGCGGTGGACCCGGCTGGATGCGCCCCCCGAGCGGTGGTCCGCCGCCGATCACCCGTCCGCCCGGCGGTGGTGGCGGCAGGCCGGACTTCGGCCGGCCCTCGGGTCCCCGTCCCGGTGGCGGACGCCCCGGTGGCGACCGCATGGGCAACTGAGCGCCCGCATCACCAGATGCCACATCCGCGGCGGGCTTCGGCCCGCCGCTTTGCGTTTCACTTCTCCTGTAATGCCAACCGCGCGCCGAGCGCCACGAAGGCGGCCGCGAAGGTTCGCCGCATCCACGCCATCACAGACGGACGCGAGATGATCCTGTCGCGCATGGCCGCGGCGAACAGGCCATAGATCGCGAAGACCGCGAAGGTCATGGCCATGAACACGCCCGACAGTTCCAGCATGCGGGCCAGCGGAGCCGCCTCGCCGGCCGGGATGAACTGCGGCAGGAAGGCCACGAAGAAGATCGACAGCTTCGGGTTCAGCACGTTGATGGCAACGCCATCGACAATGACCCGCCACGACGAGCGCCGGTCCTCGCCTGTCTCGACCCTGAGCGCCCCGTCCTCGCGCAATGTCTGCCACGCCATCCAGAGCAGGTAGGCGACGCCGGCATATTTCACGAGATTGTAGGCGAGCGCGCTCGTGTGGAGCAGCGCCGCGAGCCCCATCATGGCCGCGAGCAGATGCGGCACGATGCCGAGCGTGCAGGCGAAGGCGGCAAGCACGCTCGCCCTGCCCCCGCGCGAGAGGCCGGCGGCCAGCGTGTAGACGACGCCCGTGCCGGGCGAGGCCACGATGATCAGGGTGGTCAGCAGGAATTCCGGGGACATGGGCGCGCCTTCCGATGACAGGCACCCAGCAAGGACCGCGCCGCCCGTCTTGGCAAGGCGCTGGCGCCCTCATCCAGAACATAACACTTAGGCATTGACCTAACTATTGAGGCAAGCTATATCCGCGCCATGGCCCACGCCCAAACCGCTCTCGACGGAACCTTCCGCGCCCTCGCCGACCCGACGCGCCGCGCCGTGGTCGAAGCGCTGGGGCGAGGTCCCGCCTCGGTCAGCGATCTGGCGCGGCCCTTCGCCATGGCGATGCCGAGCTTCCTGCAGCACCTGAAGGTTCTGGAGGAGACGGGCCTCGTCGCCACGCAAAAGGTCGGCCGGGTGCGCACCTGCACCCTGCGCCCGGAGCCGTTGGCCGCCGCCAATCACTGGCTGGAGGCACAGCGCCGGTTCTGGGAGCAGCGGCTCGACCAGCTCGACGCATTTCTCATGCAGATGAAAGCCCAAGAGGAGCAATCATGACCGCCCCGCATACCGTCTTCGATCCGAAGCTCGATCTCGAACTGAAGCGCGAGGTGGATGTCTCTCCGCAGCTCGTCTGGCGCGCCTGGACCGAGCCGGAGCTGCTGATGAAGTGGTTCACGCCTGCGCCGTGGCGGACGACCGCATGCGAACTCGACCTGCGGCCCGGCGGCAAGTTCCGCACCGTGATGGAGGGTCCGGCCGGCGAGAAGCATGACAATACCGGCTGCGTGCTCGCCGTGGTGCCGCACCAGCTTCTGGTCTTCACCGATGCGCTCGGCCCGGGCTACCGCCCCACCGGCAGCGGTTTCATGACCGGCTCAGTTTCCATCGCGCCGTCGGGGACAGGCACGCTCTACATCGCTCGCGCCGTGCACAAGGACGCCGAGGGCAAGAAGCAGCACGAGGATATGGGCTTTCACCAGGGCTGGGCGACCGCGCTGGATCAGCTGGTGGCGCTGGCGAAGACGCTCTGAACACATGTGATACCAGAGCGACGAGAAAGGCGGGCTTCGGCCCGCCTTTTTGCGTTGTGCGCTATCGGGCCGCCAGCAGATCGGCGATCCGCCAATCGTCGTGCCAGATGACGTCAACCGTGGTGAAAGCCGCCTGCGCGAGACAGGTGCCGATCACGTCATTGCGCGCAAGACCCTCGCGGCAGGCGCCGGCGACCTTCGCATGGCGAGAGGCAGCGTCGATCACCATGAAGCTGTCTTCCGAACGACGGAACGCCATCGAAATGAGAACGCGGTCATTGGGCGTCGTGCCATCGCCCCAAGGTCCCATGACAAGATCGACATTCGCATCGTGGTCGGGGCCATCGACCGTCCACTGGCAATAATAGACGACGGCGTCGCCAGCCACGTCGACCACCTCTCCCCAGATCGTGCGCGAAAGCCGGCCGCAGCACTCGCAGTCGTAAGTCGACTGCCCCTGAGGGTATGCGGTGATGCGCGTGAGCTTCCGCATAAGGTCGTCCATGGTGACTGAACCCGCCGACCATGCGCGCGCTATCGGCGCTCTACAATCTCCGCGCGAAACCGGATGTCGACCGTCGAAGCGAATACGGCACCTCTCGGCCCGGCCCGGCGATGCTTTTGCCTGCTACTGATTGATCTCAGGTTCAACGAGGCGGGCGAGATTGCGTAGCGATTCCTGCCAGCCGAGATAGCAGGCCTCGACCGGAATGAGGTCGGGGATGCCCTCCTGCACGATGCTGATCTCGGTGCCGCAGGAGACCTTTTTCAGCTCCACCGTCACGCGAATCTCGCCCGGCAGGTTCGGATCGTCGAACCGGTCCGTGTAGCGAAGCCGCTCGCCCGGCACGAGTTCCAGATATTCGCCGCCGAAGGAATGGCTGTGGCCCGTGGTGAAGTTGCGGAACGAGGCCCTGTGCTTGCCGCCGACCGTCGCGTCGAGTTCATGGACGGTGCAGATGAAGCCGTTCGGCGGCAGCCACTTGGCCAGCGCATCGGCCTCGATGAAGGCGCGATAGACTTTCTCGGGCTTGGCAGTGAGGACGCGGTGCAGGCGGACTGTGCCGGGCATGGGATAACTCCGGGATGGGGATGAAGGAGCGGTAGGGCGCGTTTCGCCGGTCTAGACGCATTGAATCGCAGGCGTTGGCCATGTGTCATTTCAGGAGAGCTAATGGTCCGAAATGGGGCCGGCTAGGTTCTCGCCGATCGCTGTTGCCCATGTCTGGCAGCAGCAGGAGTAAAACATGATCAGTACTTGACGTGGCTCGACACTATTGGTCGTCTCGTAGCTCAGCACACAATCCATCGGTGCGCCGCGTATCCGTCGTGTCTTGGAGCACTCATGGCAGGCAAATGGGTACGTCGACGATCACACACACGGCGCTCGAAATCAGGCGGCACTAGCGTCGTTCGCGAAACATGGGAACTACGGCCGAAGCGAGATCGCCAAGAGAATGGCGCTTATCGCCACCCATGTCCCGACTGTGGCGCAATCATTGTCAGCGTGCGGATGAAGCGTGGGGGCTGGGCACACTTTGAAGGCGCAAAAGGCTTGGGAGACATCAAGCACCCTTGTATGCATCGCGGGGAAGGGCTGAGCCGGCGACGAGACGATGAAACGCCAGACTTCTTTGATGAAACTCCGCCGCTTAACGACGGTAAACAAGAGTAATAATCAGATATGTGAATAGCTGTTTGGCAGCAGGGAAGGCTAATGCAAAGGGCGGGTCCATTGGCCCGCCCTTTTATCTCAATTATCCAGGAAGCTCCTGAGCTTCCGCGACCGCGACGGATGCTTCAGCTTCCGCAGCGCCTTGGCCTCGATCTGCCGGATACGCTCTCTCGTCACCGAGAACTGCTGGCCGACTTCCTCCAGCGTGTGGTCTGTGTTCATGCCAATGCCGAAGCGCATGCGCAGCACGCGCTCCTCGCGCGGGGTGAGCGAGGCGAGCACGCGCGTCGTCGTTTCGCGCAGGTTCGACTGGATCGCCGCGTCGATCGGCAGGATCGCGTTCTTGTCCTCGATGAAGTCGCCGAGGTGGCTATCCTCCTCGTCGCCGATCGGCGTTTCGAGGGAGATCGGCTCCTTGGCGATCTTGAGGACCTTGCGGACCTTCTCCAGCGGCATGCCGAGCTTCTCGGCCAGTTCCTCCGGCGTCGGCTCGCGGCCGATCTCATGGAGCATCTGACGCGACGTGCGGACGATCTTGTTGATCGTCTCGATCATGTGGACGGGGATGCGGATGGTCCGCGCCTGGTCCGCGATCGAGCGGGTAATGGCCTGCCTGATCCACCACGTCGCATAGGTCGAGAACTTGTAGCCGCGGCGATACTCGAACTTGTCGACCGCCTTCATCAGGCCGATGTTCCCCTCCTGGATGAGGTCGAGGAACTGCAGGCCGCGGTTCGTGTACTTCTTGGCGATGGAGATGACGAGGCGCAGGTTGGCCTCGACCATTTCCT
>VFQP010003134.1_pt1 | contig 17213 bp, 15 predicted proteins | sample 3512351 | NCBI WGS metagenome assembly VFQP01 (sample SAMN10412372, study PRJNA504923) | tailings metagenome | isolation source: Relicate 1 Philex TSF1 revegetated site | place: Philippines: Tuba, Benguet | collected 2017-08-29
AAAAATCGTTTGCGGGCAAGCCCAACCACACCATACACGCCCAAATATCACGGTAAAAAGTATGATAAAAACGATAAACGTTAGTAAGCCAAAAGCTACCAAATGGAAGTCTTGTGGAAAAAATGTAACCCCAAAAAAGATAAACTTACGTTCGAGGACATTGAATAAGAACAACGGATTGCCATCTACTTCTATAAAAGGAATACCAAAAAGCAATCCTAATAACAACCAAGAAAAATAGGTTCTTAGCTTGTAGAGTTGCCCTTTTACTATTCGTGGATAAATCCAGATTCTTTTCCCAGTATCTGTTACATTTGACAAGTGGTCCCGAAATTCGTCGGTATTGATATTAGCTGATTTCATAATTTTAATGAATTAAATACCCCAATGCTAAGTCTATTTAGCGTTTTTCATAAAAAAAGTGTTCGTGGTCAGTATAATCCAGCACTACCCAAGATTATCTGAAACACGAACACCATAATAAGGGTTAGCAATAGGCAAATTTGCCTTTATTCACAATGAATGAGCTATAAGGTTAAACCTTATGTAGACTGTCTATTTTCTTTTGCAAGCTAGTTGTCACTGAGTCGTTGCAAACTAGCCATTTGGCCTGTAATTAGCTACAACCCTATTATTTTTTACGTACTTTGTTACTTTGTACTAGCAGTTTCGGCTACCATTTTTTCGCCCTGAGGTTCTTTGGCATTTGCTGGCTTAGACCCTTGAATAGAAAGAATGTAGCTTGAAACTTGTTGAATTTGAATAGGATTCAACGATTTTTTCCATGAAATCATCCCTTTTTCGGGTACGCCTTCAGTAATAGTATGGAAAAGATTTTTGATAGTACCACCATGCAACCAATATTCATCGGTAAGGTTTGGCCCAACCACCCCCTCGCCGTTGGCACCATGACAGGCCACACAGTTTTGGGTATAAATCTTTTTACCATCTTCTAGTGCTTTTACTTCTGTAAGAGCTTTTACGTTATCTTCATTTACCGAGTTGGCAAATTTTTTCATGTATTCTTCTCTTGCTTTTTCGGCAATAGCTACCTCTTCCGAATACTCGTTGTTCATGATTTGTCCATTTCCAACAATATGATAGCCAAACATATACACTACCGCTACTACAATGGTAATATAAAACAAATACATAAACCAAGGGGGTGTAGGGTTGTCGAGTTCGGCGATGCCATCGTATTGGTGTTCAAGCATTTGGTCTTTTTCAAAAGCAATAGGTTTAAGACTCCAAAGCTTTTGCCAAAAAGTACGGTTTTGCATGGCTTTTTCGTACTCGTCGCTTACCTCTACTTTAGGTTTGATTAAGTTACGAATCTGTCCATTCAAATTGAGTGTTACCACTACAATTACCAAACAAATCATGGTCATAATTCCTAAAAGGCTAATCAAAAATAGCTCTTGGCCAGATTTAATACTTGGCAAAAAGGAATTGTTTGTTGTTTCTGCGGCCAACATCGAGAACGATGCCAGACATAGCGTGAGTAAAATAGATATTCGCTTCATTGGATATATCGTCAATTAAGGAAGGTTATCAGATAGAAATTACGTCTTTATAGTCATCTTGATTATCCTCAAGAGGTAGGTTTTGCATTTTGGTAAGGTAGTTTTTGTCCATGACAAACAAATACAAACTCACTGCCACAAAAAACGCCATAAATATGATAAAAGAAGTAATCATAAAGGTATCAGCTCCTTCTACTTTATCAATAAATTGCTTAAACATGGTTGTTAGGATTTAAAGCTTTGAGGAAATACAAGCCAACAGATTGGTTATGAGTGCGAATTAATTTTTATTGGCACTCATAACGCTTTGTCTGTTATGGCCTTTTCTTAATTTGCTGCGGCTTCTGATTTTTTAATATCAGTTCCTATTCTTTGCAAATAGGCAATCAAGGCAATAATCTCTTTGTCGGCCGACACCTTCACGCCTTCTTTGGCTAGGTTGTCAGCAATACCTTTTGCTTGTGTTTCCAGATCCTCTTGAGCTTTTAGCAATTGGTAGTCGTCGTAGGGCACACCCAATTTCTTCATAGCTTTTAGCTTATCCTGTAAGTTGGACACGTCCAATTTTTGTTCAAGCAACCAAGCGTAGTTTGGCATAATAGATCCTGGCGACATTGATGAAGGCTCACGCATGTGGTGATAGTGCCACGAATCGGGGTATTTACCACCTTCACGGTGCAAATCTGGCCCTGTTCTTTTTGACCCCCACAAGAACGGGTGGTCATATACAAACTCTCCGCCTTTTGAATATTGGCCATAACGTTCGGTTTCACTTCTGAATGGTCTTACCATTTGGCTATGACAACTTACACAACCTTCTCTGATATACAAATCACGTCCTTCCAGTTCTAATGGTGTATAAGGCTGTACCGCCGCTATACTTTCTACATTCGATTTTACCATAAAGGTTGGTATCAATTCGATAAATGAACCTATCAAAATCACTACTAACGAGCCTACCAATAATGGCAGTGGCTTACGCTCAAACCAACGGTGCCAGTATTTGTCGCTACCTTGTGGTACAAATTCGGCTGTAAGAGCTGGAGCTTCTGCTGGTTCGTTGGCTTCCAATGTACCTTGTGCCATTGTTTTGAACAAGTTGTAGGCCATCAAAATAGCACCTGACAAGTATAACAATCCACCAAATGCCCTCATTGCGTGCATTGGCAATACCTGCAAAGTAGTTTCTAAGAAGTTACCGTATTTCAAAGTTCCTTCTGGAGCAAACTCTTTCCACATCATACCCTGTGTAAAACCCGAGATATACATGGGTACAGCATAGAACAAAATACCCAAAGTACCAATCCAGAAATGTACGTTGATTAATTTTTTAGAGAAAATATTAGTATGATAAATGCGTGGAATCAGCCAATACAAAATAGCAAAACTCAAAAATCCATTCCAGCCCAAAGCTCCTACGTGTACGTGTGCTACAATCCAGTCGGTAAAGTGAGCAATCGCGTTCACGTTTTTCAAAGAAAGCATTGGCCCTTCAAAAGTTGCCATACCGTAGCTAGTAACCCCTACTACCATAAATTTCAGGATAGCATCTTCACGCACTTTGTCCCAAGCACCTCTTAGGGTCAACAAACCGTTAATCATACCACCCCACGACGGAGCAATCAACATAATCGAGAATACTGTACCTAACGATTGTGCCCAGTCTGGCAAACTTGTATAAAGTAAGTGGTGAGGCCCAGCCCAGATATAGATAAAAATCAATGCCCAGAAGTGTAGAATAGATAATTTATAAGAATACACAGGGCGATTAGCCATTTTGGGTAAGTAATAGTACATCAATCCCAAAAATGGTGTTGTCAAGAAAAATGCTACGGCATTGTGTCCATACCACCATTGTACCAAGGCATCTTGTACACCTGCATATAACGAATAACTTTTGAGGAAACTTACAGGTAGTGCCATTGAGTTGGTAATGTGCAATACCGCTACTGTAACAAATGTGGCAATATAAAACCAAATAGCAACATACAAGTGGCGTTCACGACGTTTGAAAATTGTACCAAACATATTGATACCAAATACTACCCAAATCAACGTGATTGCTATATCTATTGGCCATTCTAGTTCGGCATATTCTTTACTACTTGTTAAGCCCAATGGTAAAGTTATTGCTGCCGCAACGATAATCAATTGCCAGCCCCAAAAGTGAATTTTTGATAATAAATCACTGAACATTCGGGCTTTACAAAGGCGTTGTAATGAATAATATACGCCCATAAAAATGGCATTTCCGACAAATGCAAAAATTACGGCATTGGTGTGCAATGGACGAAGACGACCAAATGTGCCATATTGTGTTACGTTTAACTCAGGTTTGAAAAGTTGAGAAGCGACTATTACGCCTACCAACATACCCACAATCCCCCAGATAATCGTAGCAACGGCAAAGTTTCGGACAATTCGGTTGTCGTACTCAAAGCGTTCGATGTGTGTACTGATAGCTGACATATTTTTAGATTAGAAATTGGTTATGTGTTTAGGTTACTCTGTTGTAGTACAAAACTGGCTATGCTTACTATTGCCAGGTGTTTTGCCTAGGTTATTGCCTTGATAATTGGTCGATTGCTCGATTACTTATCATTTTTTGGTACTGCTCGGATGCGTTTCATCAAACAAAATACGCATGGCTGGTGTATGTAAATCATCATTTTGCCCATCTTTCATCGACCAAAAGAAGGCTCCTAAAAAGACCAGTGCCATCAGGAGACTTACGCCTATCATTACGAAGATTATTTGCATTTTTTTGAGGTTTTTATCATTATCTATACCCCAAAATTGGTACAATATGTCGGGTTCAGCTATGAGGAATGTTAGTAGCTATACTTGCATATATTAGCCTTTTATATGATAAAAGTCAGCTAATGGGGTTTGTATTTAAAGCAAGATTGGCACGTATAGATACCAAAAAAGCCTCCTCAGTATTCTGAGGAGGCTTTTCACCACAATAAGTAACTCGTTTTCAGGCTGTCAGCTATTCACTTCTATTGTTGGTGTATTATTAAGCTTATTCATATAGTCTATTTTATGAGCCCAAGCGTTAGCAATATTATAGGCTCTGGTTTTGGCTTCTTCGGCTTTTTCACCCTCAAAATTCTCGTCCAATGTTTGAAAAAATAATACAAGCCATTGTTCAAAATGAGGAATTGTAATAGGATGAACACTATTAATAATCAAATGTGGACGTAATGGATGCCCATCGTAGCCTTCTGTACCAAACAATATCATTTCCCAAAAATTGTACATTTTGGGGAGGTGCTTTTCCCAATTCACCCTAGCAACAGTATCGAATACATGCCCTAGCATGGCGTTGTCTCGTACTTTATTATAAAATAAGTTGACCAACAGCTCAACATCCTCTCGTGTTGCCAATATTCGTTTTCCGCCCGTACCTTGCTGATTGGCCAATGGGTTCTGTTCTGGGTTCTCTTCCTGAGTCATCTTGTTGCTTATCTAAAATCTGCTGAGCTGTATTTATATGCTCATGTGTTTTCACTAAAATTGTTCAAAACTACATTATTTCTGAACAATTTTTGCCAATTTATGATAAAAAGGCGTTTTACTATTCTCGTTTTTAGGGGAATATTTGCCCTGAATAATCGGAAAATACATGACTCTTCTGCGTGATTTTTCGCCAGTAAACGGACAAACCTCTACCCTATGCCACAAATCGCCATCGTGTACTGTCAAATCGCCTGCCTCTATATTAAGCCCCACTTCGTTGGGGTCGGGGTTATGATCGATAAATTGTTTTTTCAAAAATAACACCTTCATTTTGCTCAAATTATGCGTACCTGGCAATACCCTAAGGCCTCCGTTTTCAAAAGGGCAATCGTCGAGGTGTGTACCGATATTAAGCATTTTCAAGATTTTTTGCCCCAAAAATAAATCTCGTGGGCTATCGGTATGCCAGCCCATTTGCGAAAACTTACTATTGTCTTCGTTGATATAATGGTTGAATACCAAGCCATCCTTTTCGATTTCGGCAATACGGTTGTTGTTAGGCTCTAGAAGTGTCAACAAAGCTTGTAAGCGTGGGTCTTGGAGGTATTCGTGCAAAATTTGGCTATGCAACGACAAAAAGCACATTCGTTGAATCATGGGCTTGCCAGCTACATCTTTACCAAACTTGAGTGGTGTACCATTCATTTTCTCTAAGCCTTGGTCGAGCCACTCTTTTTCTACTCGATGGGCTTCTTGTAAAAATAACTGAACGGTTTCTTTACTAAGAAAGTTTTTAAAATGGAGAAATCCATATTGGTTAAAATACGCTCTTTGCTCGTCTGTCAATTTTTCGCCAAGCGTAAAAGTTTTGGCTTCAAAATTTTTCACCATATCTTTAAAACATTTTGAATATCTGTAACACCTTTATTTAAAAAGAGACTTATTGCTATATGCTCAAATTAGCGATTGAACGATTCAATACCTGATAATCATCCAATCACTAATTCGAGTGTTTTCAAAGGCCCCTACTTCCTCTACTACGTAGTTTAGTACAATACAAAAGGTTAAAATCTATTTCGGAATTTGAATAAAATGCCCCTCAATTTTACAAAAAACAATAGGTACAATCCATCCGACATTTGATTTTCCAAAATCTTTTGTATAGCCCTAACTACATGTAGTTGAGGTCATTGTTTTTCTTCAACTTTATGATTCTTAATGAATTAAGCAATAATATTACTGGATACGTTGGGTCAAACTCATGCCATTTTACACCAAAGTTGGCTCTACCGCCCAATTTGTGGTGATTGTTGTGATACGACTCGCCCATCATCAAGAAATCAAATGGTAATAGGTTTTTGGCAGTATCATTTACCACAAAGTTGATATAACCATATTTGTGAGCAAACCAGTTGATAACAACACCGTGTACAGGCCCCATCAAATAATGGATTGGTAACAAAGCGTACTCCCATGTATGCGTAGCAAATTTCATATAAAACAAAGTGTACAATGTACCCCAAGCCAAACGAGAAATCCATAAATCACCAAGCTTTTCCATGAACATCCAGTTGGGAACATTCTTTTTAAATTTTGGTTCAATATTGGCTCTATCGTACAAAACATCGTTATAAATCTTTTTGGTTTTCCACATCATATCAAACAAATTGTTTGAATAACTTGGCGAATGTGGGTCGTTTTCGGTATCGGCATAGGCATGATGCAAACGGTGCATAATACCATAAGCTTTTGGACTTAAAAAAGATGAACCCTGTGTAATAAACGTAAATACATAAAAGAATTTCTCCCAACCTTTCGACATGGTAAACATCTGGTGTGCAGCGTATCTATGCAAGAAAAATGTTTGTGAAAAAAGGGATAAATACCAGTGTGCTACAAAAAATAATAAAATTGCCATAAAAAGAGATTTTAATTTCCTACAAAGTTAGTCGAGTATCTATAAGGTTTTGTTGACAAAAATCATTAGTCAAATTGATATTTGCCACGCCAAATCATGCCTACAGAGGCAATCAATACCATCGTTGCCGAGCTAAGGGGCATCAAAATTGCGGCTACAACTGGCGATAATGAGCCAGTAATGGCAAAGCTCAAACCAATGAAATTATAGACCAACGATACCACAAAACTAAATTGTATGATTTTGAGTGAATATTTACTGTATTGAAAAAATGAACTGAGTTTTTGCAAAGAATTAGCCTCCAAAATGGCATCGCTCGATGGCGTAAAGTTGAGGGTGTCGTCGGTAATTGCTATTCCAACGTCTGATTGCTTCAACGCTCCTGCATCGTTGAGGCCATCGCCAATCATCATTACTTTGCGACCTTGGTCTTGTAATTTTTTGATAAAATCTAGTTTCTGTTGTGGTGTACAATTAAACTTCAAGTGCTTTTCATTCACAAACCACGAACTAAGCTGAGCTTTTTCAGCCTCGTTGTCGCCCGAAAGCAAATAGGTATCATATCGGGTACTCAATGACTTAATAGCTTCTTGAATATTTTCTCGGTAATGGTTCGGCAATGAAAAATACCCTAAATATTCGTGGTCTATTTGTAAATGAGCCACACTTGCCTGATAACTCTTTTCGAGTGGTAGCGATTCGGGTACTACGAAGTCATGCGAACCTAGCTTGATTTGATGCCCATGATAAATACCTTTTACGCCTTGCCCTGTAATTTCGGTAAAGTTTTCTACCTCCAAATACATCGGTTCATTGAATAGGTATTTGATTTTTTGAGAAACGGGGTGGGTCGAGTTTCTTACCAAAGACGATACCATCATTTCTTCAAACTGGCTCAATGGTCTACGTCCATGAAATGTTGGCAAACTCCCCTCAGAAGTAGTTAAAGTACCCGTTTTATCAAACACAATGGTGTCGCATTGTGCCATTGTTTCTATTACTTCGGCATTTTTAAGATACATCTTTTGTTTGCCCAAAATTCGCATTCCATTGCCCAAAGCAAAAGGGTAGCTCAAAGACAAAGCACAGGGGCAAGCAATAATCAAAATAGCCGTAAAGGCATTCATTACCTTGGTGGTATCATGAAAATACCAATAGGTGGCTACTATCGTTGCCAAAGTTAGTACTGTAATGGTAAAATATTTACCCACCAAATCGGCAAAGGTTTTGATACGGCTATTTTGTTGTTTCTGAAAAGTATCGTTATTCCAAAGTTGTGTCAAATAACTCTGCGAAACCTCTTTCAGCACTTCCATTTCTACGGTTTCGCCAACCTGACGGCCACCAGCAAACAAGAAATCACCTACTTTTTTGCTTTCTAAGGCCGACTCGCCCGTAACAAAGCTGTAGTCGATTTGGGCATTACCTTTGTACAACAACGCATCGGCAGGAATAAGCTCGCCGTTTCTTACCAAAATTTTATCGCCTTTTTTCAAGGCATTAAGCGATATTGCTTCTTCTTTGCCAGCATTGAGCTTGGTAACCGCCAAAGGGAAATACGACTTATAGTCACGCTCGAAGGACAAAAAATGATAGGTTTTTTGCTGAAACCATTTCCCTGCTAACAAAAAGAAAATCAACCCAGTTAGCGAATCAAAATAGCCCGCTCCATCCAAGAAAATCACCTCGTAAGTACCTCTAAAGAATGCCACCAAAATACCTAGCAAAATAGGGAAGTCGATATTGATAATACCTTTTTTGAGGCTTTTCCAGACAGATTCAAAATAGCCCGAACCCGAATAAAATACCACAGGAATGGCCATAACAAGGTTGAGATACCCAAAAAGGTGTTTGTACATGGTATCGTCTAGCCCCAAATATTCGGGAAAACTAAACAGCATGATATTGCCCGAACAAAACCCTGCAACCCCTATTTGGGTCAAAAGCTTTTTGTAAGAAGGCTTATTTTTTTCTTTTACAACATCGTTGAGGCTAATCAGTGGCTCGTAGCCTATCGAACTCAGTAGCTCGGCTAGTTGGCGGAGGCTTATTTGGTGGTAATTAAAAGTAACAGCTACTTGTTTTTTCAGAAAATCGACCTTCGAGGTAGTAATTCCTTCATGAAGTTTGTAGAGGTTTTCTAATAAATACAAACACGAACTACAGTGGATACTCGGAATATAAAAGGTTATCTTACAAATAGTATCGTTCTTAAAATCTGTTAGTTGAGCTACAATATCTGTATTGTCCAAAAACTCAAAATGTGCTAACTGAGGGCTATTGCCCGACATCTGCTCAATATCGTAATAATTGCAAAGATTATTTTGGTCAAGAATTTCGTAAACTGTTTTACAGCCTTCACAACAAAAATTCTTTTCTTCTATATGAATATGGTTGTCGGGGCAGTCATTGCCACAGTGGTAACAAACCAGTTGGGTATCGGTGAGGGCTTCCATATTATCATCAATTTTTTTCCAAAATTTGCCGATAAGCTCTAAATGAAATATGAGGAAGGTGATACACAAACCTGATAAAAGTCATATTTTCAAATACTGACCTTTTGCAACTTCGCATAATGATTTTTATCACTCCTAATCAGTTATTATTTATATGAAGTCACAAGCCCCCGACTGCAATAGTTGTCAGTTTAAGGAAAGTTCGCTTTTCAAACACTGCCATACACATGAGTTAGACGAACTAGCAGAAAGTAAATGTTTTAACTCGTACAAGAAAGGACAAGTAATTTTTCATGAAGGCAATCGCCCTTTAGGGATTTTTTGTGTGTTCAGCGGTAAAGTAAAGGTTAGTAGAATGGGGTCGGATGGCAAAGAGCAGATTATCCGTTTGGCCAAAAAAGGAGATACATTAGGCTACAGGTCGTTGATAGACAATACCAAATATACGGCTTCGGCAATTGCCTTGGACGAAACAGAGGTGTGTTTTGTACCTGCAAGCGAATTTAATAAACTTATTGACGAAAACGTGAAGGTGTCTACCGACCTTATGCGAATGCTGGCTCGTGCATTGGGCGATACCCAAGACAAACTGATTCACTTGGCCATGAAGCCCGTCAGAGAACGCTTGGCAGAAGCCCTTTTGCTACTCAAAGCTACTTATCAAGAAGAAGGGAAAACGCCTTTCTCGATTGCTATTTCGCGAGAAGACTTATCGTCGATTGTAGGAACAGCCAAAGAAACTGTTATCAGGTTTTTATCAGAGTTTAAGGAAGATGGTATTATTACAACTCATGGAAGCGAAATAACGATACTCAATCCCGACAAACTCGTAAAAATCAGTAGTATGTACGACTAGCATATATTGCTACAAGGATAGTTTTGTGCAAGATGAAAAACAAGCCAAGGCAAGCTATTTTGCCTATTTAACGCCACTTATCTTTTCATCGTGAATACTTTATATGTCAACTTTTTGGATGATTAATATCATTTCAACGACTAGCTATCTGGCATAATTTAGCATCTTCAAGCAAGACACGAAAAAATGAGAGAAACTGAAAGAAAAATTTTGGCAAGTGGTATTGAATTAAGTTTCAAAGGTGGCGAATTTTTGTACAGGAAAGGGCAGGAAGCTGAGTTTGTTTTTTACTTAAAAGATGGAAAATTTGAGCTCATCGATGGCCATAATGACCCTATTAGAATAGAGGGATTCCGATGTTTTTTGGGGTTGGAAGAACTCCTTTCCGACAAGCAGCATCGCTACAGTGTGAAGGCATTATCTAATGCTCAGGTACTCGTTTTTGAAAAATCTTTACTCAATACTCTTATTTACGAATATGAATTAGCACAACGCTATTTTATGTTGAAAATGTGCGATTATATGGCGTTTCATGAAAGCGTATATGAATAATACCCAATGGGCTAACAATCAAAATACTTCAAAAACCTTTGCTCAATAATGGCACAATTATTAGGTATATAACAAACGGGTACAAAACCACCTTGTATCCGTTTGTTATACAGAAAAAACAAAAACTGTAAGGGCATTCGCTAGTGTGCCAACTAGCAAAACCATTAACCATTTGATAATCAATATTATAAAAAAATCATTCTCCAATTATTGTATAAATAACGATTAAACAATAACCTTCAAAAGAGACGCTCTACCTACAGAATAACAGTATTTTTACTTATACATTTTTCTTTTTGTTTAGCGTCATTTTGAAAGAGAGCGTCTTTTTTACATACATAACAATTTTTCTTGAAACATGAATTGATAGCTTTCACCCAAAAATATGATTTTTGTCATATTTTGGGTACTCAGAAAGCGTAAACTTTACAAAAATAAAGCTCAAAATAATGAGTATTAGTAGCACCTTTATCGTTATTTTGTAGTTTATCCTATTACAAAATATAACAATTGTGCCATGAAAAAGATACTAGTCCCCACCGATTTCTCTGAACTATCATTGGCAGCGTTAGATATTGCTGCAATGTTTGCCAGAGCTACCGCCGCCGAGATTGTTTTGTACCACAAGGACTACATTAGTTTGCCTTATATCGACTATGTAGAAACCCCAATTACAACATTCGATGTGGAAGCTATTGAAGAGCAACACAATCAAACACAAAAAAGGCTAGGACAAATCATTAACTCGCCAAAGTATGAAGGACTTACGATTGTAACCTATAATACAGATGATTTTGAAGAGCTTGGAGCATCTATAGCCGAACGTACCGACATCGACCTTATTGTGATGGGTTCGGAAGGGGCAAGTGGATGGAAAGAGTTTTTAGATGGTTCTAATTCAGAGAGTGTTGTTCGCCATGCACACTGCCCTGTTTTGGTAATCAAATCACCCATTAGCAGTTTTTATCCTAGAAAAGTACTTATTGCTGTTGATTTTGAAACACCTTTCGATGACAAAGTATTGTCATTACTCAACAAAGAGGTAGAGCAAAAATACATTGTTTATGTAAATGCGTCTGACGATTTTGAAGATACCCGCAGCATCAAGAAAAAAATGCGTGCATTTGAGCAAGAACATAATATAACTGACCATGAGTTTGTCATCTACAATGACTTCAGTGTAAGCAATGGTATTATTCACTGTGCCGAAGACTTACAAGTTGATTTGATTGTTATGTCAACCAAAGCTAGATCAGGAATTAGCCATTTCCTTTTTGGAAGTGTTACAGAAACCGTCCTGAATCATTCTGATATTCCGATACTAGCAACTATTGCACATCATTAATTATTGTGAACAGTATGTCGTGAGCAAACATACCTTAATAATAAACGGCGGTTGTTTCCAACCGCCGTTTTGTGTTAATTTCTTAAATTAGCCAGCTTTTTTTCATCAATAATAGTAATTTCGCTGCCGCTGATTTCTATTAATTTATCAGACTTAAATTCGCTCAAAGTACGTATTAACGACTCGGTAGCAGTACCTACAATCGACGCTAGGTCATCGCGCGAGATTTTCATGGTAAACCGTTCGTCTTCGCTATTTTTGTATTTTTTCTGCAACAACAAAAGGCCATCGGCCACTCTTTTTCTCAACGAATTATACGCCATTCCTAATAGGTATCTTTCTTTGTCGGCAATGCTATTGGCTAGCATTTTGATAAACTTATTGGCTACTTGTTGATTTTTTGAAATCAACTCCATAAAATCATGCTTGGGAATACCTATAATTTGACACTCTTCTAGGGCTTCGGCAGTTTCTTGATAATCGGTATTTTCAATGATAGCGATATGTCCAAAAAAATCACCTTCGTTGTATAAGCCTGTTACAAACTCTTTGCCGTCACGGTTGGTATTATAGGTTTTGATTTTCCCGGCCTTCAAGAAGTAAAATTTAATAGGCTCGTCGCCTTCCGAATAAATAATTTGCTTCTTTTTAAGGGTTGTAACCTTCCTGTCGGTCGAAAGCTCCGACAAATCTTTGTATTTACTTGCCTCCGAGTACAATTCATCGATATGTTCGGTAGTAACTTTGCCCGATCCCTGAATCAATTGTTCTACCTTTTTCAAGCGGCTTTCAATAGCATTTAGCAATTCTATTTCATGAAAAGGCTTGGTTAAGTAATCATCAGCCCCCATTTCCATTCCTTTTCTAAAGTCATTACGTTCTGTTTTGGCAGTCAAAAAGATAAATGGAATCCCTTGTAAATCAGGATTTTGATTAAAAATATGTAATACGCCATAGCCATCCAGTATAGGCATCATTATATCGCAAACCACAATATCGGGTCTTTGTGTCATGGCTTTTTCAACACCTTCTTTGCCATTCGATGCTGTGACTACCTCATAATTAGCCAATTCCAAGATTTCGGCAGTAGTTTCTCGGATATCGTCGCTATCTTCTATTAATAATATCGTTTTCATACAATTGACGGAGCTATTTTTAGTTATTCTGACGACAAAAGCATCAGGTTTTACAATGATAAGTATGCGGTTTTAGGTAAGATTTTCTTGTATTTGTTTTCTTTTACCATGGTAGTCTAGTCTATTCAATATATCTGATAATCAGTAGTATAACCATAATTAGTCAGCTTGTTTGGATTCTTCTATATAGTCAAATTCGGCAGAAACAGTAGTGCCAACACCCAGCTTGCTCTGAATACTCACCTTTCCGTTGAGCAACTCGGTATACTTGGCCACAATATGCAAGCCCAAGCCTGTACCCTGAATATTGGTGACATTGAGGCCCCTAAAAAAGCGGTCGAATAAATGCTTTTGGTCTTCCTCCGAAATACCAATCCCTTCGTCTTTGACGGCAAGGGTAAACTTTGAACCTTTACGAGTAATAAAGATATGAATCGTGGTATTGACATTGGAGAATTTGCTGGCATTAGAACATAAATTAATCAATATCTTACGCAAAAGCGATTTATCTGAATGAATAGCAGTACCAACCTCGTTGTGGTACTTAATCATTTGTCCAGGCTTCAAGAGATTTCTCAAATCAGAAATAGTATCATTAACTAGCTCGTCGAGATTAAGCCAAGCATAAGTAGCTTCAACTTTGCCTTCTTCGAGCTTTCCTACCGACAAAAATTCTTCCAAAATATCGGTTAGATTACTCACTGCCGACTTGATTCGTAACAAGTGTTTCTCTCGTTTTTCTTGGTCGTCGGTAAGTGGGTATTTGGCTATTAAGGAAGCCGACGAAAGAATCGCCGTAAGTGGCGTTCTAAATTCGTGCGATGCCATAGCCACAAACCTAGATTTCAATTCGCCTAGTTCTTTTTCTTTGCTCAAGGCCAATTCCAGTTCGTGCTTCGACTCCTCTAGGTCTTTGAGGGTTTCGACCAAAGCATTGGTTCTATTCATTACTTCTTGTTCAAGACTTTCATTGAGTTTTTTGATTTCCTGATTTTTTAAAATCATTTCCATCTCAATTTTTTTCTTGTAAGTAATATCATTGATAAACGATATGAAGTAGCTATTGCCATTTTGTTCAAAATAGCTCAAACTAATTTCTACCGAAAACAGCGTTCCATCTTTTTTTCTTGCTTTGAGGTCGAGGCCAATCCCCATAGGTCTAATTTGAGGTTTGTCCAAATACTTAGCTGTATGATGGCGGTGAGTGTCGGCAAGGGTAGTCGGCAGTAATGTTTCGATTGGCATACCCAGCAGTTCGTCGGGGTCATAGCCAAACAGGCTATTGGCAAAACGATTGGTTAATACAATTTTACTAGCTCTATCAATCATGACAATACCAATGGCGGCGTGCATAAACAACGCCTCGAATCGGGCTTCACCCTCCGAAAACCTCAGCTGTGAATATTTTTCTTGTTGAATATCGCTAATATTAATCAGCCACTTGGTTTGGCCTTTATCTTCGAGGGGAGTTACCTGCAAACGTCCCCAAAACTTTTTACCCGATTTTCGTACAAAACTATTTTCTTCTATCCAGCTTTTTTCGTCGTTAATCGACCGAGCGATTTCTTCATCTAAGCTTTCTTTGAGCTGATTTAGCCGAATACCTCTGCTGTATAACAAATTAAAGTCTGCTAATTTTTCGGTCTCAAACATCAGCAACCCCTTTTGATTCACGTAATCAAACTGTTGTTGGGTAGGTTCGTAAATGCCTATAAATAAGGGGCTATTTTCAAGGGCTATTTGGCAAAAGTTTTGCCCTAAACCTAGTTCATTTAGTGTCATAGAAAAAAGGCTTTATTTCGAACTAAATACTTGTGTTAGCTACCAAAGGGTTAACATACTATCAATCAACAAAATACACAAATTATCTATCTATTTAATAGACACAATATGATTTAAAGTTTTGGCAGTTAAACTCTCAGGAAAAGTATTGATATATTTGGCAAATAGTAGTTGCCTTTATTCCTGTTTATTTTGTTGCTCTTAATAATATTTTTGCAAGATGCCCTCTTATACTAAATCCAAGCATATTCTTCCAAAATAGAGAATACAATTGTACTTTTCAATTATTTAGTTTTCATATTAATATCATGGTAAAGATACGTAATTTGTATGATACACGGTAAATTAACATCTTTGTAAATCAGATTATTTTCTAAAAAATGCAAAAATCAAAAATCAGATTTCTTATTGGTTGTTTTATGCTCATTGGCCTTATTGTAGGGGTATTTGTTTACGAGCGTTTAGAAAACCAAGAAAATACAGCTATACTACCTACGCTACCCGACGAAGTTTTTCAACAAGCCCTTTCGCATGAAGACTCTCTATTTTTGGGTCATACTAAAGCCCATCAAGATACCATCTTGGTAAAATGGCAAGTACCACAGTTTGATTATGAGTTTGTTATCACTGAGAAGGATACCACAAAACGGCTTTATGTAATGCGTCATAATCGTGTATATGCCCAGAAAAAACTACCGCAACTATTTACCCTAAACCAGCTAAGCTATGAAGTAGCCGACCTCAACTACAACGATATTCCTGAAGTATATTTGTTTTATAAAACATCTAACGAGACAAAGCTCTTGGCCTACGAATTAGGGAAAAATACCCTCATCGGCTTCTCACTACCTCCATTATACGGTCGTCAAGCTTTTGGATATGCAGGACACGACACCCTATTTATTGCCGACGGAAAAGTAATAAGGCAATTTCGTTTTAAAAACGCCCAATTTGCCCCATTTCCATCAGGTACACGTACCTGCGAATACAACTTGGGGTTCGACCTCAAATTTAGCATGAGTAAATCACTAGATACTGAATAAAATTTATGGACATGTCATTTCAAATTATCAAAGCACAACCTTCAGATTATCAGCATATTTCGCAACTATGCCAAACGATTTATGTCGAACATTTTTTGTATCTCTGGCTCGAAGGAGGTAAAGATTGGTATTTCAACAAAGTATACCGCCCAGATATAATCCTATCTGAAATTCAAGATACTAATAGCGATTATTTTCTGTTACAAATAGAACAACAATCGGTAGGGTATCTCAAAGTAAATTATGTCTACAATCAGCAGCCCGATATACTCGAAGTAGAACGAATCTACTTTCACAAAGCATTTGCAGGAAAAGGATTGGGTAAAAAACTGATGAATTTTGCTTTTGATTTAGCAAGGCAGTTACATAAGCAAAGCGTTATACTAAAGGCCATGGACAGTAGCATCGATTCTATTGCATTTTATCATAAAATGGGATTTGCCCAGATTGGTACTTATTTTCTTGCCGACTTTACCCTTATGAAACCCGAATACAGAGGGATGGTAGTATTAGAAAAAAAAATCAATGACGTTGTTTAACTAGCAAATAGAAAAATGCAACAACAAAATCATAATTCACTAACTCATAATTATCCCTCACAAATAAACCATAATATTTAATATGAAAAATAAAAGACTACGCTCGCAAGATTGGTTTGGTAAAGAAGGGAAAGATGGGTTTCTCTACCGAGCATGGATGAAAAACCAAGGCATTCCAGCCGATTTTTTTGAAGGAAAACCTGTTATTGGTATTTGCAATACTTGGTCGGAGCTAACACCCTGCAATGCTCATTTCCGAGATTTGGCCGAATCTGTCAAAAAAGGAGTTTTAGAGGCAGGTGGTTTTCCGGTAGAGTTTCCAGTAATGTCTTTGGGCGAAACGCTTATTAAGCCTACAGCCATGTTGTATCGAAATCTGGCTAGTATGGACGTAGAAGAGTCTATCCGAGCCAATCCTGTCGACGGAGTAGTGCTACTGTGTGGTTGCGACAAAACTACCCCTTCGCTTATTATGGGAGCATGTAGTGTCGATATTCCTACTTTAGTTATTTCGGGAGGGCCAATGCTCAAAGGACATTGGCGAGGCAAAGACATTGGTACATCCGATGTTTGGCGTTTTGCAGAAGCTTATAAATTAGGC
>VFQP010003135.1_pt1 | contig 17211 bp, 20 predicted proteins | sample 3512351 | NCBI WGS metagenome assembly VFQP01 (sample SAMN10412372, study PRJNA504923) | tailings metagenome | isolation source: Relicate 1 Philex TSF1 revegetated site | place: Philippines: Tuba, Benguet | collected 2017-08-29
GTACAGTTACTCATTTTTTTCGCGGCTTACATGGCTTATTCATGGTGGTGACCCGATGGATCATTGCGGTGATACCAATTGGCTTGTTTGGTTTTATTACATCGACAGTGGTGCAGTTTCAACATGGGGCTGGGTTAAAAGGAATAGGACTTTATTTGCTGGTGATAGTTCTTGCGAATTTGGTTCAAGGTTTTATCATTTTACCTATATGGCTTAAGTTCAAAGGCATTCAACCATATGTTGCGATGAAAGGCGTTTTGCCGGCGCTATCTTTAGCTTTTTTTTCTAAATCTTCAGTGGGCACACTCCCCGTTACGATGGACACGGTTGAACAAAATTTGAAAGTTAGCCCTCAGATTAGCCGCTTTGTGTTGCCACTTTGCACGAGCATTAATATGAATGGCTGTGCGGCTTTTATTTTTGCCACCGTGATTTATCTGATGCAAAATCATGGAATTCATCTATCCATCGGATCGATGCTCTTGTGGGTACTGATTTCAACTGTTGCAGCCATTGGAAATGCAGGTATTCCGATGGGGTGTTTTTTCTTAAGTGCCAGTTTGTTAGCGAGCATGAATGTTCCCATCACACTCATGGGAATTATTTTGCCTTTTTACAGTCTGATTGACATGCTCGAAACCGCTTTGAACGTATGGTCAGATGCTTGTGTGGTAAAAGTGGTTGACGAATCTTTAAAACAAGACGTTTCTATGTCAGTAGATTTTCAGCAATTGAATAATATAGATCAGTAAGCGTTTCTAGCTCTTGGAGCGAGACACATTCATTAACCTGGTGGATGGTCGCGTTGACAGGACCTAATTCAACGACCTCTACGCCATAGGGAGCGATAAATCGTCCATCCGATGTGCCACCACTGGTAGATAGTTCAGTTTTAAGACCAGTCGTTGTATGGATGGCTTCGACACAAGCATCTAGTAAAGGGCCTTTTGCTGTTAAAAAAGGTTCGCCGCTTAATCTCCATTGTATTTCAGGCTGTAAATTATATCGCCTAAAACAATTCTCTAGACTCTTCTGAAGCCCCAGAGCAGTTTGCTCTGTTGAATACCGAAAATTAAATTGTAGTGACAATTCTCCAGGAATAATATTATAGGCATGACCGCCTGATTGGATCTGTGTGATTTGGAACGAAGTAGGTGGAAAGTATGCATTCCCGTGATCCCAGGTGGTATGAGTCAGTTCATTCAGGGCTTCGGAGATGTCATGAATAGGATTTTTTGCAAGATGAGGGTAAGCAACATGACCTTGTTTTCCTTGTAATGTTAGCCTTCCACTTAAGGATCCTCGACGACCAATTTTTAATGTATCTCCAACTTGTTTTGTACTGGAAGGTTCACCAACAAGACAATAATGAGGAAGGATACCTTGAGATTTGAGCTGCTCCATAACATAGGGTGTTCCCAGGGCATAGTCATCACCCTCCTCAGCACTGGTAATCAAAAAGCCAAAACGTCCTTTGGGTGATGGATGTTGTTTGGTAAAACGTTTCGCTGCGAGCAGCATGCTAGCTAAACTGCCTTTCATATCGGCAACCCCACGGCCGTATAGCATGCCTTCATGCAGGTGCAACTGAAATGGGTCAGTTTTCCAGTGAGATGCTTCACCGATTGGAACCACATCCGTGTGTCCTGCAAAAATCAACAAAGGATCTCCAATACCAAATTCCGCATAAAAGTTGGATACAGGATATTTATCAAAGCGTTGACAGCGAAAACCAAGCTTACCTAAAAAATCTAACATAAAGTCTTGGCAACCTGCGTCTTTGGGTGTGACCGATTCAAAACGGATGAGTTTGCCCACTAACGCTTTGACGTCCATCATCAATCTATACTCCTCAATAATTCATTGATAGTGACTTTTTCGCGAGTTTTATCATCAACCTGTTTGACAATCACAGCGCAATACAAGTTGTAGCTTTGATCTTTACTTGGCAAACTTCCTGGAACAACCACGGATCCGGCTGGAACTCGGCCATAAGTGATTTCTCCCGTCATTCGATTGTAGATTTTCGTGCTTTGCCCTATAAAAACGCCCATAGAAATAACGGAATGATGTTCCACCACAACACCTTCTACAATTTCAGAACGAGCGCCGATGAAACAATGGTCTTCAATAATCGTGGGGTTAGCTTGCAGCGGTTCTAGAACACCACCAATTCCCACACCGCCCGAAAGATGAACGTTTTTGCCAATTTGCGCACATGAACCAACGGTGGCCCAAGTATCCACCATGCTTCCTTCACCAATATATGCACCTATGTTTACAAATGAGGGCATTAATACGGTATTTTTGGAAACATAAGCACCTTTTCGTACAATCGCGTGGGGTACAACCCGAGCCCCCATAGCGAGCATTTCCTCTGGAGATTGATCTACCCATTTAAGTGGAATTTTATCAACAAACTGACAATATCCAGCATCAATGATTTCATTATTGCGAAGTTTAAAAGATAAAAGAATAGCTTTTTTTATCCATTCATTCACCTGCCAAAGTCCATTTCTTTCTTCTGCTACACGAATATAACCCTGATCTAATTCAGCAATGACGTCATCGACTGCCTGTTGTAAATCTTTTGGTGCATGATTCGCTTGAATATCTTGTCGCAATTCGTAGTATTTCTCGATGATGGATTGAAGAGGGTGCATAAGAGTACTCTAAAAAAATGTTGTCATTCATTATACTGCTAACTTTACCTCAATCAACATCATTGCGGCTTAACTGTTTATTGATTCATGAATCAATAAATGAAACTTTTAACAGTTTTACCTTCATTTGGAAATAGCCTCCACGTTAATTGTCTAGCGTTTTTTACCTTCGAGTGGCGCTAACTATCAATCGATAATTCATGGTATCATCTTGATGTGGATGATTCGATTATTGGTCATCCTAAAGACAACTCGCAACCGAATATAACAAATACATATCAACAGCAGTGTGAGTGCCATGAAATTATCCATTATTGCCTCTATGTTCAATGAGGAAGCTGTGATTGAAGCCTATCTTGATCACACTTTGGCTGTATTGAAGCGCCATTATGAAAATTATGAGTTACTATTGATTGACGACGGTTCTACAGATAAAACGGTGTCCTTATGTTTTCCCTATCTTGCAGAAAATCCCCATATTCGCTTAATTTCATTTTCACGTAATTACGGCCATGAAATTGCCCTGACAGCTGGATTAGAACATGCAAACGGGGATTATGTGATTTTAATGGATACGGATTTGCAGCATCCGCCCGAACTCATTCCTCATTTCACGGCTAAAGCAAATGAAGGCTATGATGTGGTTTGCGCTATGAGAACGAATCGAGATGAGGAAACTTTTTTTAAACGAACTACAGCTAAGCTGTTTTATGGTTTATCTCGTAAAATGACAGGCTTCGACCTCAATGCCAACACCGGGAATTTTCGTTTACTAACCCGACGTGTGGTGGATTCGTTAAATAAAATGAAGGAAAGTAACCGGCATCTTATCATGTTGTTTGCATATTTGGGCTATAAAACAGTCAATATTCCTTATCATTGTCCGCCACGTTATGCGGGAAAAACAAAATACAATCTCCGCAAGTTATTGGGTTTATCTCTAGACTCAATCATTGGTTTTTCTTCACGCCCACTGCGTTTAATGTCCATTCTTTCCGTTATGATTAGTGTTGTAATGATGGGATATGCCGGTTTTATATTAATTCAAAAATTATTCAGTCATCAGCAGTTAGCAGATGGGGTCGCTTCGGTGATTTTTTTAGTTGCTGTCTTATTTTCGGTTCTATTTTTATTTTTGGCCGTTATTTCTGAATATATTAGTCGCATTTTAATAGAAAGCAAAAATAGGCCTTTATATAATATCAAACAAGAATATACTCAGCATTCAATTAATCTAGAGAAATCACAGCTATGAAACATCCTATTGAACATTATTGGCGAGAATTAAGAACCAAGCCGGAGTTGATTTTAATCCGCTATTTGTTGGTAGGATTGACCAATACAACCGTATGTTTTGTTGTCATGTCAATTTTCGCAATGATGGGATTTCATTATTTAATGTATACTGCCATGGGCTACGTTGTCGCTATTTTATATAGTTTTTTTATGAATTTGCATTTTACGTTTCGGGTGGAAGGACAGATCTTAAAACGTCTAAGCTTATTTTTTTGTATTAACTTCACAAATCTTGGTATTGTAGAAGTGATTGAATACGTTCTCATCGATAAATTAGAATGGAATCATTATTTATCTATTATTTTAGCAATGGGATGGTACGTTGTTAGTGGATTTTTAATTAATAACTATTTAGTTTATCGCCGCAAGACACATTAGAGAGGTACGCTGTGAAGAAATACATCATCATATGTGCTGATGATTTTGCGCAAAATGAAGACATCTCAGAAGGTATTCTCACGCTAATGCGTATGAAACGCATCAATGCCACCAGTTGTTTGGTAAATTCTGGATGTTGGAGTGAAATGAGCGAGTCTCTTAATCCATTCAAAACCAGTCATTTTATCGGTTTGCATGTAAATTTAACGCATGGTCAACCTTTAAGTGCTATGTGGAGAAAGCATGAGGGTGAAGTTTTTCGCGGCCTGGCGTATTTGATGAAGCGATGTTATTTAAAGCAAATCAATGAGGAAGTATTGACGGCGGAGATTCAAGCTCAATTAGACGTATTTACTCATCACATGCATGTTTATCCTGATTTTATTGATGGACATCAGCATATTCAACAATTGCCGTTGATTCAAAAATCCCTACTTAATGCGCATCTTAAACAAATGGGACATATGAATCAGACTGATTCGTCTACGGCAGAAGATGAAAAAAATGAATCAGGTGATATCGTTTATCATGAGGCATCTTTTTTCCGACACACCTATAATGGTTGGTGTGATTATTTTTCGTTAACGGGATTTCCTAAAAAACAGGTTTTGGTTCTACTCGGTGGGGCTAGCTTTAAGCGAAGGCTGATTGATGAGGGTATCCCCACAAATACTAGCTTTTCCGGCCTATACCATCTTAAACAATCCAAGCATTACAGACGATATTTTCGCCGCTTCTTAAAACAGACTCGCCATGGAGGTATCATCATGTGCCATCCTGGTAATATTTCTTCGGATATTAGTGATCCGTTGCATGCCTATCGTTCTTATGAATTAGATTATTTTCTGAGTGACGTTTTTTTAACAGACATGGAAGATAACGCATTCTATTTAATGAAAAAACAGGATGCGCTATGCAATTAGAATCAAATAAGCTTTCATCTAAGTTGTTTGGATGGATTTTGTTTTTTTTGTTGGCTGCGCGTTTGTTGGCTATGTACTCTATCCCTTTAAATGATACCACCGAGGCAAGGTACGGAGAAATTGCGCGTATCATGCAGGAGACCGGTAACTGGATTACACCAATGCATCATTATGGCGAGCCTTTCTGGGCTAAACCGCCTTTATCCATTTGGTTGTCTGCGCTGTCAATAAAATGGTTTGGTGTCAATCAGTTGGCTGCTCGTATTCCTGGAATGTTGCTATCGATTGGTGTTCTATTTTTAGTTTTTGGCTGGGTTAAACAACACACGGGTGAAGCTAGTGCTCGATGGAGTGTGTTGGTTCTTGCAAGCTCTATTTTCTTTTTTATTAATGCCGGAACGGTGATGACCGATCCTGCTTTGTTGTTTTGCATCACACTCACATTGATATCGTTTTGGCGTGCAGTGGTAGATTGTTCTACCAGATGGGGATTTGTTTTTTTTATTGCTTTGGGTTTAGGTTTATTAGCTAAAGGTCCTGTCGCTATTGTATTACCGATTTTTATCTGGGTGCTTTTGCGTAAACAATGGCGTTCGCTTTGGCAGCATTTACCATGGTTTTCTGGCAGTGTACTCATGCTAGCGATAGCACTTCCTTGGTACATTTTAGCCGAAATAAGAACCCCAGGCTTTTTGAATTATTTTTTTATTGGCGAAAATATACACCGGTTTATACAACCAAGCTGGTCTGGGGATAAATATGGTTATGTCCATCATGTGCCATATGGCATGATATGGGTGTACGCATTGGCTGGTATATTGCCATGGACACTACCTGGTACAGTTTGGTTAAAAAGACATATTAAACAAGTGCCTGGGTTTTGTCGTGATGATGATGGTTGGATGTTGTACTTGATTCTATCTACTACAATACCGCTATTCTTTTTTACTTTTGCCAGCAATATTATTTACCCTTACGTTTTTCCAAGTATGCCGACTTTTGCCGTGCTGTTTGTAGAGCTTGCTAGACGCTCTCAATATGTCGTTGGCAATCAGCGGCAAGTCATTATATTGAGTACTGTTTCGGGCGTTGGTTTTCTTTTAAGTGCCTTATTATTTATTGTCAAACCGGAGTCAGTAGGCTCTTCTCAGCAACGTATCGTTCAGGCATTTAATCATGAGAAAAATCGGTCAAACAGTGAACTCATATATTGGGCACCTGGCGTTGCATATTCAGCACAATTTTATTCAAAAGGACACGTTAGGGCCACACAAGATGCTTCAAGCCTGAATGCTGCTTTGGCGAAACATCCAGATGATATGATTGTTTTAGGGTCCGAATATGAGGCAACATTTCCACCCAGCTTATTGGCTAAGCTTGAAACTGTTACCGAGATATCTGTGTTGAAAAAACGGTATCGGTTGATGAGATTAAAGTCTACTTAAGAGCCTGTTGTAGATCATCTTTGAGATCGGTAATGTCTTCTACACCAACAGATATGCGAATAAATCCATCGAGAATTCCAAGTGCTTGACGTTTTTCTTCGGGGATTGATGCATGTGTCATAATTGCTGGATGTTCAATTAAACTTTCTACGCCACCCAAACTTTCAGCGAGGGTAAACACCTCAAAGCGAGATAAGACTCGTTTGGTTTCTTGTAAATCAGCGTTTATTATTAAAGAAATCATTCCTCCAAATGCACGCATTTGCTCCTTAGCTAATGAATGTTGTGGATGGTTTGATAAACCAGGATAAATGACGTGCTTTACTTTTGGATGTTTTTCTAACCAATGCGCTAATTCTATCGCATTTTCACAATGTTTTTGCATACGAAGGGGTAGTGTTTTGATTCCTCTTAATACCATAAAACTATCGAAAGGGCTGGCGATCGCACCACTAGCATTTTGTAAAAACGCTAGTTTATCTGCTAATTCGCTAGAATCACCGACAACAACGATGCCACTGATGATATCTGAATGTCCATTTAAATATTTGGTGGCTGAATGAACAACGATATCAAAACCATATTCAAGCGGACGCTGAATCCAAGGTGTCGCAAAGGTATTATCAGCGACTGAAATTAACTGATGTTTACGTGATAAATCGGCAATACGCTTTAAATTTGCAATTTTTAACATAGGATTAGACGGTGTTTCTAACCAAATCATGCGAGTATTGCTTTGAATCGCATTTTCAATTAAGCTGATGTCATTCATGTCTACAAAAGAAAAAGAAAGTTGATTGGTACGCGTTTTAACTTTATCGAATAGCCGAAAAGTGCCACCATATAAATCTTCAGTGACGATGACGTGATCACCCGCGTTTAACAAATCAATCACCGTATTAATGGCCGCCATCCCTGAAGCAAAAGCCAGACCCTTACGACCATTTTCTAAATTTGCAACACAGTCTTCATAAGCAAATCTTGTGGGATTGTGCGTTCTCGAATACTCGAATCCTTGATGTTCACCTGGCGCTGATTGGCGATATGTAGACGTTGCATAAATAGGTGTCATGACTGCTCCAGTGGTTGGATCAGGCTTTTGACCAGCGTGAATGGCGCGTGTGGCAAAATGTTTAAAATTCATGACTAGCTCCTTTTATACAGCGCTTATTTTAGATACTATACACTATCATCCTTTATCATAGCGGTTTATGTCTATATTCGCGAGTACTGACTTAAAAACCTCTTTGCTTCGCCCCATTTTACCTCAGGGAATATGTGTTTTTTTCTTTTTACTAACATGTATTGATCTATTTTCTTTTGTCGTGAATGGATGGCAAGCCAATACTAAAACACCTATAAATACTCCGACCGGATTGAATCAGAAAGCATTTCAGCCCCAAGAGAGAGAGGAAATGAAATTACGCTGGCCTTTGTTTGGTGATTATATACCCAAACAATTTGGTGATTTGCAAGTGAAGCGTTCTCTTTTAGATTTACATTTAGTTGGTATCTTATATTCAACAAGCACGCAAGAATCACAAGTTATTTTGCGAGGCGGCTCTGGGGTAGAACAATCTTACAAAGTAGGTGATAGGCTTCCTGGTGGTGCAACCATAAAACAGATTTCAGAGGATAGTGTGCTGGTGATGCACAATGGGGAACTGGAAAGCTTGTTCTTACCTAAAAATAAACTAATATTCGAGCCTCCTTCAAAGGCTCTATTTCATGGTCAATAGGCATTATTGGCAATTGTTAATCTGTAAAGTAAGGTGATCTTCATGCGTTTTAGATTGATTTCTTTGTTATGCTTTGCATTACTCTCTGGCTGCTTCACGCGTACGTATAATTTAAAAGAGGGTATACATAATTTTCAAATACAAAATTATCGACAAGCATTTATTCGCCTAAAACCGGAGGCAGAAAAAGGCCAGCCAGACGCACAATATGCTGTTGGATATATGTATTATTATGGTCAAGGTGTTGTAGAAGATCGTCGTAAAGCTTGGTACTGGATTACTGCTGCGGCCAAAGCAGGGCAACCAGATGCAAAGCAGGCGGTAAAAGTTTTGCGTCGAGGAGCAGGGCGGCCGAGCTCTGGTTAAGAATCTTAATTAACGCTCTTGTATATCCTGCATCTGCGTTACAAAGCGTTCTTCCGTGCTTATTTACTTCATGTAAACATCGCTCCTCGAACTCTTATTACCTTGTCGTCAAAAAAATCCTCAGCTTAGGCAAGTGCTCTATGATAAAAATACTCAATAATTTTTTTCATCGGCTTTGGTAATCCTATATCTTCTATGTCGCTTTTTTTTAGCCATTTTCCAGGTGTTTCATTTAACCACAAACTCATTTCAGCATGGGGAATAGCGATGACAGAAAGATGTAAACGCATGTGTGTCAGCGTATGTTTGATGACAAGCAACGGATTGATTTGTGTATTTTCATGAGCCTCATCTATACAAGGTAAACACCACAAACCACCCCAGATACCAGCGGGAGGACGTTTTTCAAAATAAACCGCATTATCAGGCGTATGAATTAATAATACTTGCTGATATTTATTTGGAATTTTAGCTTTCGATTTTTTCTGCGGTAGATCTTCAACACGTTCGGTTAAATGAGCGATACACCCTTCACGTAATGGACAAATATCACATTGTGGCTTTTTGTTGGTACAACATAATGCCCCCATATCCATAATTGCTTGGGTGTAATCTGCACAGCGCTTTTGCGGCATACAGTCATTCGCTAGAGCCCAAAGCTTTTTTTGTGTGACTCGTTCCGAAGGGTCACCATCAATTCCAAAATATCGACACAAAACACGTTTCACATTGCCATCTAGAATAGCTGCTGGTATTTCAAATGCTAACGAGGCAATCGCTGCGGCAGTTGATGGCCCTATCCCTGGTAATTTAATTAAATCGTTCACATTGTCTGGGAACTGATTTTGAAGATTTTCATGGATGATTTTTGCCGTTTTGTGTAAATTTCGTGCGCGTGAGTAATAGCCTAGCCCTGACCATAAAAACATAACTTCATCCTCACTCGCGTTAGCTAACAATTCAACCGTTGGAAATCGTTCTATAAATCGATTGAAATATGGAATAACCGTTTTAACTTGAGTTTGTTGTAACATGCTTTCAGACAACCACACGCGATAGGCAGAGCGTGGCTCTTGCCAGGGCAAGTTTTTTCTTCCATGTTGCTCATACCACTTAAGAAGCATGCCGCTAAATATTTGAGACTTAAGATTCATTATTGCTTACCAAGTATAAAAACATTTTCAAAAGGTATATTGAAATTCATCATGAGTAAGTGCTAATCTGTATGTCCTCTAACAAAAAATCACGTTGATCTTTTGGCTGTAGATAAATAAATAAGGACAGATGTGTTTTAAGCTTTTCAAGTTGTACTCAGGATGAGTTAATCAAGGAGAGCATTATGCCACAAAATGATTTAAGTGTTTTAATTTTAAAGCCGACTGAAAATTTTTTAGAATTTCTTGCCTCGCAGCTTCCTGATATTTATTTGCCGACATTATCTAAAATCAAGCATGATAGTACAGCATACAGTATACCTAAATGTGAAGATGACGAGTCTATTTTAAATACGGTTGAGATGTTTTATCCGTTAATGCTAAAACATGAATCGAGCAGATTGGTTGGGAAACATTTATCAAACGAAATATCCGGTTCATTTTTCGATTTTCTATGTTGCTTCAAATTTGAACTACACACCGAAGTGATGAGTGTTAATGCTACGATCGAAGGGGAGGAGCATGTATTGTGTATTCACCCGCGCTCTGTTGTCGTCTCGATTGCTTCTGAAAATATCACTAAAGCTGAAGATACAGAAGATCTCAGCTACATTTCAAATTTTACAGAGAACACCACAGCTTTGGTGCAAAATTTTCACGATGTATCTGAAATTAGGCCTTTTATGAGAAATCATTATCGTCCAATCATAAAACAAGAAATGCAACGATTATCTGAATATGCTCAGTATTGTCCTGTGGTGAGTTCATTTAAATTGTTTAGCCGATATTTCGATATTGAATTTCATGCTCATGTCATTCATCTTCATTAAGAGCTTGTCTTCAGCTTGACTCGTCCTACTTGAACAGGATAGTTAATTCTGAAGACAAGTTCTGATTTAGTCGTCTACAAAGAATAATTATCAATCAACCTTATCCCGCCTATCTTAACCGCTGTATAACGTCTTTGCTCATGCTCTTCAACATAGTCTACTGCAATACCAAGTTTCATCAATTGTTGCATGATAGCTTCACAACTTAACTGGCGTTGATGAAATACACGCGCAAACTCATTGGCTAAGCTCTTACCTTCCGCGCTCATCCTGGAATTACGCGAGCTATATGGCAGTCCACTTGATTCTCGGATAGTTGGGCAGGCAATGATATCTATGTCCATAAAAAACGAGTTGGCCATGTCTCGTATCAATGTGTATTGTTGGTAATCTTTTTCACCAAGATAGCAGCGATGAGGTCTGACCAACTGAAATAATTTCATTACAATGGTTAGCACACCAGTAAAGTGTTCGGGTCTAAAGCGTCCCTCCATCATGTCACTACGTCTGTTTTCAGTCAGTCTATAGCGAAAGTCATCAGGATATATGTCTTCTTCAGATGGAATGATACAATGTGTGACTCCATTTTTTTCCAATATTTCTAAATCGGAGTCTAGACTTCTTGGGTATAATTCAAAATCTTCACGGTTATTAAATTGCGTGCGATTAACATATATACTGGTAACGGTTAAATCATTTTCTCGTAAACTTGCACCCATTAATGACGCATGGCCTGTGTGTAAATGTCCCATTGTGGGAACGAATCCAATTGATAAGTGACTCGGAAAGCTTGCTCTTACCACTCGCCATTCATCAAGGTTATAATAAAGTTGCATCTTTATCCTCCTTAAAAAGTATGCTCTTTAGCTGGGAAGCTAGCATGTCGAACTTCATGCGCATAGTGATTAATAGCGCTTAGAAGAACGTTTTTTCCTTCTACAAAGCGTTTTACAAAGCGAAAATTGAAATCTGATTGTAGGCCAAGTAAGTCATGCCAAACCAGAACCTGTCCATCTGTATCAGGGCCAGCACCAATTCCGATCGTTGGTATTTCTAATTCTTTCGATATTGACGTAGCAACCAAACTTGGTACACATTCAAGAACGATTGCAAAGCAACCAGCTGCTTGCAGCTTTAGTGCTTGTTGATGAAGCTCTTGTGCTTGTTGTTCATTTTTTCCTTGGACTTTATAGCCCCCAATTTGTAGGACTGATTGAGGTGTTAAGCCAATGTGCCCCATCACAGGAATACCTGAGGCAACCAGATGTGCAATGGTAGCACATACATCTGGATCCCCACCTTCAATTTTAATAGCGTGTGCACCAGCTTGTAATAGTTGACGTACGTTTTTAATTGTTTCAACTTGTGAGCTACGGTGACATAGGAATGGTAAATCAGCTACAAGAAATTGTTTCTTCAGTCCTCTTGCTACAGCTGAGGTGTGCAGGGTCATCATATCCATGGTTGCCATAATGGTGCTTTGATGGCCATGTATCGTCATGGCGACAGAATCACCAACCAAAACACAATCTATTTCTGACTCGGCAATTGTGCATGCAGATGGATAATCATAACATGTTATCATGCTGATTTTAGTGTGTGATTTTTTTTTAGATTTAAAATCATCTAATCTCATGATAAGCCTCTCTTGATGATAAAAGAGTGGCTTTGGTGATATGTGGGTACCTGTCTCATGGATCAAGTCCTCCTGAAAAAGTTAAATATGAAAAAGTCACTGCATATGTCAGCGCTGAACAGATCATAAAAGATGAAAAATAAAATGCAATGTTTTATTTCAGATCTAATAAACTTCTACTCTTCTAAAACTTAAGCTAAAATCCGGTAATATTTTATCATGCTGATTAATTATTCTATGAATCCATTCGAAGAGCTCAAGCAACCAGGTGTGTATCAGTTTGATATCAGCGCATTGGTTGGTCCATTAGAAATAGAAATCACCATTCCAGACTCACCCGATTGGAATAAAATGGCCTTATTGGGCCACCCACATTCTTTGCATGGGGGGACCATGCAAAATAAAGTTGTTTCAACTATGCTTAGGGCTTATAGGGAATCCCGCATTCCAGCGATTCGGTTCAATTTTAGAGGAGTAGGGTTATCAGCAGGTTCTTATGATTCTGGTATCGGCGAGAGCCAAGACATGCTCTTTTTGGCTAAATTGTGGCGAGAAATTTTTCCTGATGTGCAACTTTGTTTTGCTGGATTTTCTTTCGGCTCTTTTGTGGCTTATCGGGCTGCAGCATTATACGAGCAACAATATCAAACCGTTTCACACTTAATTAGCGTTGCGCCCTCGGTGGTTAATTATAATTATGCAGAGTTTCCATTTGATTCCAAACGTTGGTCAATTATTCAAGGTGAGGAGGATGAGGTCATTTCTGCCGAAGCTGTGTTTGATTTTGCTTTAACTAAAGATCCTAGTATTCCAGTGATTCGTTTTGCTCAAACAGGACATTTTTTTCATGGAAAGTTGATTGAGTTAAAAGAGAAATTGTTAACGATTATTCAAGAGTAAATGATGAATTTGTTTGAAGCATATGATACCGCTGTAAAAAATGGCATAATTACCGATGACCCCGATCAGCGTCTAGTGATTCGTCGTTTACAACCTTTGATTTCAGCCCTATTTGAACCTAAACCATGGTATAAATTTTGGGCGAAGGGAAACAACCACCCAGGGGCATATATTTGTGGGCCTGTTGGAATTGGTAAAACTTATTTAATGGACTTATTTTACCATAATTTAGGAGATGTTCCTAAAGCTCGCTTTCATTTTCATCACTTTATGCAGCAGGTTGATCATCAATTACGTTTACTTCAAGGCCATGTCAATCCGCTAAAAAAAATCGCCATGAAGTTAGCAAAAACCACTCGCGTACTTTGTTTAGATGAGTTTTTAGTGAATGATGTTGCTTATGCGATGATTTTAGCAGAACTATTAACAGCACTTTTTGAACATGATGTCATCTTGGTTGCAACTGCAAATACAAAACCAGATGATCTGTATCTCAATGGCGTCGGTCGAGAGCGATTTCTACCAGCGATTGAGTTGTTGAAATCTCATTGTGATGTTGTTTTGCTGGCAGAGCATCGAGACTATCGATTGGGTAGGGCGCCGCTTGAGCAGTCCTATATCTATCCATTAGATAAAAAATCTGAGCAAGCTTTATTGACACAATTTCAAAAAATAGCTAAAAATCAGGCAGCGATGAAGGAAATTATGGTTCAAAATAGAACGATCCCAATCGTTCGTGTTGCAAATGATGTTGTGTGGTTCGAGTTTGACGTGATTTGTAACTTACCAAGATGCCAATTAGATTACATTGAAATCGCGGATCGTTTCAATACAGTGATGGTAGCAAATGCACCTGTTTTAACAAGCCAAGATACTGCACGTGTGATATTGCTGATACATTTGGTTGATGTCTTATACGATAGGGGCGTTCGACTGATCATATCAGCAGCAGTTCCGCCTATTGAATTATACCAGTCAGGTCCAATGCTTGCTGAATTTGCTAGAACTGTGAGTCGGTTGGAGGAAATGCAATCTGTAGATTACTTGAGTCGACACAAGCCTAGCATGCAAATCCACTCTGAAATCACATGAAATTTATTTGCAAAGCCGTTTGGTCGCTTGCTGATTCCCATTATCTGCACTTGTTGTTGAGTCTAAGCCCCATAGAGAGGTAAAAAATAGACTTGTTTCGCTTTTTCTTTTGCAAACGAGCGTTCTTTCTTCATCTTTTATGTACAAAAAATTATCTTCCAAGCCTTCAGATTCATCCCCATTTTGCTCGACTTGCTCTTCTCTAAATGGATTTTCAGACAAGTCGGTTGAAGTTGAATCTTTATTAGCAAAGAGATCCTGTAATAAAGAGACAGACGTAGCCTTTCTTAATATTCGTCGTTGCTCATTTTGGACAAAATATCTGATTATTGTATCTGTTGCTACCATATTTAGCGCTGTCAATTTAATCACGTCAATTAATGTACTTGTGATGGAAGCATTTTCTAAACCATATTTTTTACATCGTTCTAAAATCAAAAGTATGATGTTGGGTACAGATTCATCAATTTTCTTTTTTTCCCTGCGGTAAGAATGCAGTGTTTGAATCACATCCATTCTTACATATTCATCTTCATTACCTCTTTTCAAGAGTTATATATGTTATAATCCAATTCTTTGGAAACTCTCTGAAGAAAGCATATGATGAGGCGCCGCGAAGCTCAGAACTTCGCTATAAACGACGGTGCATCAGGATTCGGCCACCGTAGCAACAAAACAAGGTATTTATTTAGCGGCGTTTCCGAATAAGTCTGATACAATTTACAAAAAATGGGTATTTGATACATGAATATTTGGATCGATGGTGATGCTTGTCCTAATGCCATTAAACAAATTTTATTTCGGGCGGCTAAAACGCGTCAAATACCACTAGTAATGGTAGCAAATCATATCTCAACTATTCCACCGTCTCCTTATATCAAAAGAGTGGTGGTTGAATCTGGATTTGATGCTGCTGACAATTACATCGTTAATCATATTGAAAAATATGACTTAGTTATCACAAGTGATATTATATTAGCTGATCTTATCGTTACAAAACATGCATTCGCCTTAAATCCAAGAGGAGTGTTGTATACTCAAAATAATATTAAACAGATTCTAACCATTCGAAATTTGAATGAGTCTTTGCGCAGCAGTGGTTTACTGCAAAGTGGATCAAATGGATTAAGCGCCAAAGATATTCAATTGTTTTCAAATCACTTAGATAAAATAATCACGCAATACCATCGAGTGTTTTAATTAGACTTAATAAATCTATCTTATTTATCTTATAATGTATAAAGCTTATCTTATTTATAACCGCTTCGTTGCTTAAATTTGAAATACAATTCCCACCTTCATTAAAGCTCTTGCATAACCTGTAGATTTTGCTTGAGTGCAAGGCACAAAGGGAGCCTAATCTTCAACATGAAAATTTAATGCTCCATTTTAAATAATAAAAAATCAGCATCTTGAGTGCAATCGATTTCTAAATGGTCTTCTTGTTCTATCCATACGCCATCACCTGAAAAAATTTTATGTCCATTTACATTCAAACTCCCTTGAATCAATTGAATCCATATGGCGTGACGATTCAAATTAAAAGAATCAGAGTGGTTTTTGTCATAGTACCCCACGTAAAGCTCTATATTTTGATGAATTTTAATCATTTCACCGGAAGGGAATTTTGAGCCGATTAAGATTAATTGATTCCGCATGTGCGGAATTTCTTTTTGTTCGTAATGAGGTTTTAAATCTTTCTCTTCAGGTAAAATCCAAATTTGTAACAGATGTAATTCTTCTGTTCCCGAATAGTTAAACTCACTATGTTGTATACCAGAACCAGCGGACATGCGCTGAATTTCACCTGGTTTAATAATGGAGTTATATCCCATGCTATCATGGTGCTTTAATGCTCCTCGTATGACATAAGTGATGATTTCCATATCTTTATGCGGGTGCATCCCAAAGCCCTGGCTAGGCTTGATATAGTCTTCATTTATTACTCGAATAAAGCCACGCCTCATCCATGTTGGATCATAATAGTCTGAAAATGAAAAAGTATGTTGACTTTTTAGCCAGTTTGTGTTGCTGAAGCCTCTTTCGTTAGAGCGGCGCAATGTTATCATATACTAACCTCTCGGAGATATGTCCGTGAATTTTTCTGCCTATGGTATGGTTGTTGCTAATTTTAGCATCGATTCTCGTTATTGACAGTCTCTAACCAGCGAACAATCTCTTTACAAGTTTCCTCAATGATCTGCATCATGAAACTATCATTTTCATCAAATTCGCGAAAGAGAGAATGATATGAGCAAAAATATCCGAAATACAAAGCGATTGTCAAAAGAAACATCCACAACCGCCTCTATGCCTAAACATTTGGAGCATATTAATCTAATGGCTGCTGGCATTGAAATAGAACCTAAAAAAACTAACGATTTACTAAAGTTGATTGAAGCGAGCGACTTTCATTTATTTGAAACGCTAAGTGTTAGAATACGACTATTTGACTTTAATCAAGAAAGCTGTGTGTCTCTGAAGTTAAAAAATAACAAATGTTACATGAAATTCATGATATGGCATCCCAGTTCATGAGTCTACTGAATATTATGCTATGGAAAGCAATGACCTAATCTGTTGTGATCAGATTTTTCTCTGGTCCAATCAAGGAGTCAAATAGCTGGATTCACCTTCATCCGTAATCCAAGCGTCTATGAGGTCAATGAGTCCATCATCATCATCGGGGTTTGTTCTTTGGTGCTTATGCGGGGTGCTTGAGGATGACTGGTGAGGTCTTTTTTTATTATTTTTATTAAAAACGCCATGATTAAGCAATGGCGTTGAGT
>VFQP010003136.1_pt1 | contig 17204 bp, 27 predicted proteins | sample 3512351 | NCBI WGS metagenome assembly VFQP01 (sample SAMN10412372, study PRJNA504923) | tailings metagenome | isolation source: Relicate 1 Philex TSF1 revegetated site | place: Philippines: Tuba, Benguet | collected 2017-08-29
CGGTAGTTGGGCTCCGGCCCCGCCGAGGTGCCCAAACAGATGCAAAATCCCACACACACACACACCCGGTTGCTGGGGGCGTGCCGACGCTGCATTTGCCCCGCGGCGGCTCCGCGCGCCCAGCCGTAGAGAGAGGCCCAAGCTAGAGCATCCCAGCGCCCTGCAAACGCCCGCACGACTCAGATGTGCACGCACACGCTCATTGACGCCCTCGGCACCCTCACGTGGCCAGGTGCGCGTGAGCTTCACGGCGCCGTCGTCGGCCACGTACCAGGGCGAGCTGGAGCTGCTGTACGTGGACTCTGGGCTCACCACCTACACCACGCTCACCGGCAGCGCCACCGACATGACGGGTGAGCAGGGCTTTGCTAGGGCTTGTGGGAGGGACCCTCTCCGTCCTGGCGATGCGGGTCTTGCGGGACGCCCTCCCTGGTGCGACTACGGGCCCTCATGCCCAGACCCTCATGCTTGGTACGCCGCGCCAACCCGTGTGCGCAGGCGTGGGCCTGTCGCACTCGTCAGTGCACCTGCTGCCAACCTACGTGACCAAGATGTCGCAAAAGACGTTCAAGGTGATCAACCAGGGCCACGAGCCCGTGCGCTTTGCCGTCAAGGCCCGCCAGACGCCCGAAGAGGACCTGGAGGCCACGCGGCAGGGGCAGGACAAGCTCAGGTGCGTGCGCCATGGGCGCGCATGAGGGCTTGGGGCTTAGGGTTTCGGATGCTTTGGGTTGGCCAGACGCCCGAGGAGGTTCCTGGAGGCCACGCGGCAGGGGCAGGGCAAGCTCAGGTGCGTGCGCCATGTGGGCTTAGGGCTTAAGGCGATTACGGGGCGCAGCGCGCGTTGAACCCGTTGTCTCGGGAACCCTGTCTTACCTTCCCTGTCCTTTCCTTTCCCCTTTGTGTTCCTATCCAGGTCCAGCGCCGAGTGGGGCGCGTCCCTGACCAGCCACAAGCTCTCGGACGTGCGCTCCTCGTCGGGCTCAAACGGCGGCGACGGCGGCGGCGACGCCTCGGAGGACGAGGACGCCATCCTCGCCGCCAAGCCCCTCTCCATGACCAAGACCCTAAAGGACGCGGCGCGCAGCCTGGCGCTCGACCAGCACCTCTTTGGCGACGCCAACTTCCGCTGCGAGCCCTCGCAGGTGCGCCGCCGCCGCAACCCTAGCCCTTACCCTAGTCCCGCCTCAACCCGTTTTCCCTTTGCCACCCGCACGCACCTTGTGACCACCCCCAACAGCCGCGGCGCACGCGCGAGCTCCGGCGCCCTGCCCACGCCTTGAGCCCTGAGCCCTGAGCCCTGAGCCCTGGCCATGCGTGGATCGTGCGCGCGCAGGGCGTGGTGATGCCAGGCACCGAGTGCGAGGTGACGGTGCACTTCACGCCCGACTTCGCGCGCGAGTACCTGGTCCACGCCTGGGTCGAGCTGCAGGGGTGCTCCGAGCGGCTCCCCATCAGCTTCCACGCGCAGGTGAGGGAGGGAGAGAGAGAGCGCTTGCTTAGAGGCGCACGCCACACATACGCCAACCTGTGTGTGGCCTTTGCTCCTGTGTGTTCTAACGCAGGGCCTGGGCCCGGCCGCCGTGTTCAGCTATGACACGCTGGACGTGGGCGACACGTACGCAAACACCCTGCACCAGTGAGCGCACGGCCAGGGAGGCAGGGAGGGAGGGGCACAGCAGTGCGCAGGCACCCTGCACCAGTGAGCGCACGGCCAGGGAGGCAGGGAGGGAGGGCGACACGTACGCAAACACCCTGCACCAGTGCGTGTGTGGCCAGGGAGGGACGGAGGGAGGGACGCGGCAGCGCGCAAGCACCCCGCCCAGCGAGCCCGGCGGAACACCCTGCCGACACGCTCCACCTGCCGCTCTCTCCCCCGCATGCTCCTGCCGCTCCCGTCCCTCAGCCAGCCGCGTCACCCTTCGCGGCGGCGAGCAGACGCTCATCCTTGCCTGCTGGGACCCCGCCAGCTGCAGCCGCTAGCTCGCCATGCTTCCTTACCCCCCCCACCACCCCCACGCACACAACCCTCTGCTGGCGATTGTCACGGTGCTCCCACGATGCTTGCATGCCTGCAGGTACGAGGTGGAGCTGCAGAACCGCGGCAAGATCGACGTGCACTACCAGCTCATCCCGCCCTCGAGCGCGTTTGGCTCCAAGTTCGCCTTTGAGCCGGACCAGGGGCACCTGACGGGCGGGCAGATCCAGGTCATCAAGGTCAAGCTGCTGTCCGACCTGCTGGGCACCTTTGACGAGGTGCGTGGCGCGCGCATGCGCGTCTAGGGTTGAGGCTAGGGTTGTGGTTGGCGCGCGCCGCGACGCGACTCCCACCTTGGGGCGTGCTCACGGCCACGCATGACCTCGCTGGCGCAGCCGTGTCATGTTGTGTGGGCGTGACGGTTGCTCGTCGGTTGCTCGTCGGTTGCCTGCCCGCAGACGTTCAAGTGGGCCATCAAGGGCAGCAGCAACCCTCTGCTGCTGCAATTCAAGGGCCGCGTGCGCGGGCCGTCGTGCGAGGTGGACGTGGACGCGCTGGACTTTGGCATCGTCGCCTACGGCTTCAGGTGCGAGAGGTGGAGAGGAATGGCTGCATGCACGCGCGCAGGTGGCATACAGGCGCGCTCGCGGCCCCCCAAGTCACGCAGCCGTCCGCCGCCTTGGGGCATGGATTGACGTGATGGCTTGCGGTCGTTGGCGGCTTGCTCGCAGGTACACCAAGGAGTTCACGCTGACCAACACGAGCGAGATCCCGATGAAGTTCTCGTGGCGCGTGCCCGAGGACCAGGGCAACAAGACGCCCGAGTTCGAGGTATTTAAGAATGAGCGCGCCCTCTTTTCAGATCTCGATGATGGCGGGTGGGCACGCGAAGCCAACGCTTGTCCGTCCTTCCCCTCCTTCCCGCGCTCGCAGATGCTCCCGCAACGAGGCACCATCCTCCCGCACGGCCGGCAGCGCATCACCGTCTCGCTCGTGTCCACCACGGTGCAGCGCTACGCCCAGCACAAGTGAGCGGCGACCTGCGCCCGCGACCCGCGACCCGCATCTGCCTCGTCCGCCGCCTCCTCTCAGGCGCCAGCCGCATCACCTCAATCAAGCCGCCGCTGCTCACGCGGCTCGTGGCCACTCACGCGCCGCCCCTCCTTGTGCCCGCGCGCGCAGGCTGGTGCTCGACATCCCCGACGTGCTGCAGGGCCAGCTGTCCATCCCGCTCCGCGCCGAGTGCGCCGTGCCGCGCATCTCGGCCGACGCCAACCCGCTCGCGTTCGGCGACTGCTTCGTGCGCCACCCCTACAAGCGCACGCTCACGCTCGTCAACCAGAGCAAGCTGCCGGCCAAGTTCGAGGTGCAGCAGCAGGTGAGAGCCCCGCTTGCACCGCCATGGCGTGAGCCGCTGAGGGGGAGGACTCCTGGACCCAGCGGCTTTGTTGCTCTGCTGCGTGCTGACTGGTTTGGTGTCCGCAGGACCTGCACAGCCAGAACCTGGCGCACTGGGTGGCCGAGCCCATGAGCGGCGGCGTGCCCGCCTGCGGAGAGCAGCAAATCGAGGTGCGGATGCCACCCTCGCCTGTGCTGCGCCGTTCGCGGCCTGCCGCCCGCTCCTGTTCTCCGCCTGTGCCTGGGTGCGCCCGCGTTGCTGTCGACGTACCGCGTCGTAAGGGCATGCTGAAAATGCCACGCAAGCCCCCCTCGATGCCTCGCCACTTGCCCGTCCTGCTCCGCCGACATCCCGGTGCCGGGCACCCACGCCTTGGCCGCGTCGTGCAGCGATGCGATGACGCGCGACGGCTCCCCTGCTCCCGCCGCGCAGGTGACGCTCACGAGCCGCACGCTGGGCCGCGTGCAGCTGCCGCTGCGCATCCTGGTGCCCGGCAGCAAGGGACGCCCGCTCGAGGTGACCATGGACGCCAAGAGCAAGGGGCCCGACCTGCTTTTTGGCCCCGAGGCGGCGCAGGTGAGCGCAACGCTCCCCTACCCACCTCTCGCCGCGTCCCAACGCGCCCCACCACACCCTATCTGTACCCCGACTCGCACGTGCTGTACGCCTGCGCAGCCCGAGGCGCTGGCGCCCAAGGCCGACGTGGCGTTCGGCACGGCCGCCGTGCTCAAGGAGCACACGTACAAGCTGCAGGTGAGGCTCCCAGTGCGCGGGGTGCGCGCTGGGCGAGGAACAGTCCCCCGGTGACAAACCGCGCGGGAGGCAAACCAGCAACAGGGCAGCTGCTGCACTTCCGTCATCTCTCCTGCTCGCGCCCTCAACAAGCCCGCCTTGAGCGCACAAAATCAATCAATCGCGAGAGCGTCGCACCTGTGCTCTGTGCTCTCCCGTAGGTGCACAACCCGTGCCTGATTGCCGCCGACGCCAAGCTCTTTATCGAGACGGCCGACAGCGTCTTTTCGGTGCAGCCCTCGGAGCTGCACCTCGAGCCCGGCGCCACCGAGCTGGCCTCCGTCACCGTCTCCATGGATGACGCAAGGTGGGAGGCCTCTCTTCTCGCCCGCCTGGCTGCCCGCCCAGGCAGGCGCGCTGCTTCTCCTGCGACTTGCTCTGCTTGGGAAAGCCTGATCGTGGCGTGACGTGCCGCTGCGCTGCTGCCCCCCTCCACACACACACACCCCAACCCACAAACGCAGGGAGTTCCGCGACGTGCTGCACGTGCTGGTGGCCGAGGGCGCCGACGTGTGCGTGCCGCTGACGGCGCACGGCACGGGCAGCACCACGGTGGCCGACGAGCTGGCGGGCGGCCAGCTGGTCTTTGGCCACCAGTTCGTGGGGCGGCCCTTTGAGAAGCAGGTGAGCCTGGGCTTCTTGGGTGCATGTCTGGGGCTGTGGGCCAGCCGTTTGCGAGCGGCAGTCGGGGCTGGCCGTGATCATGCCGCACCGTTCAGGAGGGCTGGTCCCGGCGCTTGTGCGCGTGACGCTGACTGTTGCGCTACGGCCGCGTGCGCGCCCCTGTGCGTTGCTGCTCCCGCGGCGCGGGCTGGTCGCAACACCGCTAGCGCCGGGCACACTGACCGTTGCGCTGCCGCCGCGTGCGCGCCCCTGTGTGCCCCTTGCATTGCGCAGGTGGTGGTGCACAACCAGGGCCGCAAGCCGCAGGACCTGCTGTGGTCCAACACGCGGCTGGACGAGGTGCGCCTGGCGCACAGCAAGGCGGCGCGCGCCGCCGGCAAAAAGTTCACCATCGACATGGTGCCGCCCGAGGAGCGGCCCGTGTTCAAGGTGGAGCCCGAGCGGCTGGTGCTGGGCGCCAAGCAGAGCGCCGTCTTCACCTTTTCGGGGCTCGCGCTGCAGGCGGTGAGCGATCGGTCGACACCAGGACCGCAAGGTTCTCGCAGCCGCAAGGTCGACGTTTCGCCTTGCAAAATGCGCACGAACTCGCGTGCGGCCAAGCCACGGGGTCCGACGCGCGTGCGACCGCCTGCCTGCAACGCTTGCACCCACGCAGGGCGAGCTGACGGAGCGCTTCACCTGCGTCGCGCTGGTCAACGGCAAGGACGGCAAGACGGTGTTCGACATCGGCGCGACGGCGCAGGTGGCCACGCCGCTGCTCGACATGAGCGCGCGCGCGCTCACGTTCCACTACCAGTACGCCAAGGGCCAGCCGCTGGCGCCCATCCGGCAGACGCTCACGATCCGCAACGTGTCCAAGCTGCCGCTCAGCTGCGCGCTGCGCTGCCCGCCGCCCTTCACCATCGACAAGCCGCACCTCCAGCTCGCCCTCTTCGAGGGCGCCACGCTCAACGTGGCGTTCGACCCGACCTGCAAGGGCGACCTGCAGTCGGGCGTCGCCAAGCAGAAGCTGCAAATCACCTACTCGGACAACCCGCAGGTGAGTCGATCGCGCGGGGCCGCCGCCGCGCGGGGTGGGCGGCCGAGCTGCGGGTGAACAACCTTGCGCGCACTGGCACACCCAGCTGCGCGACCCGCCCTGCTCTCCGCGCTCGCACATGCGCGACGCACCTTACACGCCCTGGCACGCCCTGGCGCGCGACCCGCCCTGCGCTCTCCGCCGTCGCGCTCTCGGCACATGCGCAGAAGGACTTTGTGGAGCTGGTCGGCAAGATGGACTACCCCAACCTGCAGCTCGAGCGACAGTCGGTCGACTTCGGCTCGTGCCTCTCCGACACCACGGCGCGCGTGCCCGTGTCCATGACCAACACGAGCGAGGTGCCCGTCGTCTACTCGTGGGCGTGGGACCAGGACAGCCTCAAGGAGGACGCCAACAGCATCGCGTCCCTCAGCATGAAGCAGGTACGCGCTTGGGGTGCATCGCGCACGCCGCTCGCCGCAGGCCACACCAGCGGGGGCAGGGAAGCGACGCGACCAACTCGCATCCCAGTCGAGCTGGGCGGATGGCACCCTCGCGAACTCACTCGCGCGGAACCGGAAACGACGCGCAGCGCGCAACACGACGAGGCCCTGGCACCACGCTCGCCCTGCAGGCGCGCCAGCCCAAGCCGCCGGCCATCCAGCTCTTCGACGTGCTGCCCATCAAGGGCGTGCTGCGGCCAGGCGAGTCGGTCGTCACCACCTTTAGCTTCTTCGCCTATCCCGGCGTCAAGGCGTCCGTCACGGCCATGTGCCTCGTCGAGGGAGGGCCCACCTACCAGGTGCGCCGCACGACGCCTCGCCTTCACGCGGCCGCGCGCCCTCCTCTGTGGTAGTGCCACGTGCGCCGCGCGGCTGCACACCAACCCCACACAGCCAGCGCGCTGCCGCGGAGAGACAAACGCTCGCGGGCCGCGCGAGGGAAGCGCGGTCCCCCTGACGCTCCCCTGGCGCTCGCGAGGCGAGCACAGTTGCGAGGCGCCTGCCGGGCGCGTCCCTTCGATGCGCCATCCGCTGCAGGTGCCGCTCTGTCTGGCGAGTCCAACAACACCAACACTTGCCTTGCCATTGATATTGATGGCGCCATCCGCTGCAGGTGCCCCTGTCTGGCGAGTCCAACAACATCAAGTACGCGATTGAGCCGCCGTTCATCGACATGGGCCCGCCGCTCTTCACCAAGCCCGTGGACAAGGAGCTCACCATCATCAACCAGGTGCGCGCGACACGCCAGCCCCCTGTGTGCCGCACCCAGCTGAGCCTGCTTCACCAACTGGCATCGCGCCACCAAGGCCCCCAGAGCGTGCTCTGCATGCATTCCAGTCCAAACTTCCAAAGGCGTAGGTACCGCCCGCGCGGCGCGGCAGGCATGGCGCAGCGGCAGGCGAGCGAACGGGCCGCCCGGCGCCCCCTGCGTGCGGCTGCCGACATGCTGCAGGGCAAGGGCCCGGTCGACTTCAACATCAACACGTCGCTGCTGTCGCGCCCCTCCATCGTGACGCCGCACCCCCGCTCGGGCGTGTGCGCGCCGGGCACGCGCACCCAGGTCAAGCTCAAGGTGCTGCCGGGCGTCCCCGACAGGTGAGGGCTTAGCGCTGAGGGCTTAGGAGGGCACGTCCAGCCGCCCTGTCCACCCTCTTTGCCCCCCCCCGCCATGCGCGTCAGCAGCAACGGCTCGCGACGGACTGAGCCGACCGCAGGGCAGATCACGCGTGCGCTGGGGGGATGGGAGGAGCTGGTTCGGGGCGAACCCTAGCCCAAACCCTATCCCTGCGCAGGCTGCTCGAGACGCTGCACGTCGAGCTGGCGCACTTCGACCCCATCCCGCTGCAGCTGGCCGTCGAGGTGAGGGATCGGGTTAGGGTTTGGGCCCGGTCGACGTGACCTGACCGCCTCTCGGCACCTCTGCCTCCGCTGACGGAGGTCCATGGGGTGCATGGGCGCCAAGCCCTCGCACTCGTCCACGCTCCACGCGCGCGAACCGTCGCCGCCGAGCGCCCATGCCCAAACCGCCATGCAGGGCGTGTACCCCGCCATCCTGCTCAACCTGCCGCGCCTCCCCGACGACGTGTACAAGTCCTGCGTGGAGGAGGCGCGGCTGCAGCTGGTGCCGCCCACGCCAGAAATGGTGCGCTCATGGTCCACCGCGTATGCCCTGGAGCAGGGCTTTGCTGTGTGAGCGCGGTGCTGGGGGTGACGTGCAGCGCGCACCAACGCTGGGCCTGCTGCCGTCGTCGTTGCCGCCTCGCCCCGCAGGCGCAGCCGGCGGCGCCGTCGAGCCCTCTGCTGCCCGCCTCCCGCAGCATGCAGCGCAGCACCAGCCGGGGCACCACGCGCGGCGGCGCGGCAGGTGCGCCCTGCCCTCCTCACCCGCTTGCCAAAGCTTGAGCCACCTGTGCAGGATTCAAAGCTCAACACCCCCAGCCACTCTAGACCACCGCCCCGCCACCGCCAGCAACACACAGCCCGCCCGCCGCCGCCGTCGCAAAGGCGGCGCCGCGCGACCCAAACCCTAACGCAAACCCTCACGCCATGCATGGGATCGCCGCAGGCGCCGCCGACGTCAACGACGCAAAGTCCATCGCCGGAATGTCGGTGGCGGCCAAGTCCGTAGCCTCTGGCGCCATTGGCAACAAGTCCATCGCCGGGCTCTCCGTCGCCAAATCAGGCAAGGGCTCCTCTCCATCCGCGAATCGCAAGCGGCAGCCAGTTAGCCAGGAGTTGCGGACTCCACAGAGACGTATCACAACCTTGGGGCCGAGGAGGGGGAGGGTGCGGTAGCGGCGCACAGCTGACGGGCGGGGCGCGCGTTGAGGCTGCTGGCTGTTGCTGTCCCGCGTCGCCGCTTGTTGCCTGTGTAGGCAAGACGGCGGCGGGCAAGGACGGCGCCGGCAAGGCCAACGAGCTGCCGCTGGAGCGCCGCGTGGAGCTGGTGGCCGAGCGCCTGCGTCTCATCAAGGTCTGACACCATGCACGCCATGCACGCCATGCAGGGTTCAGTTCTGCCGCTCCCCCGACGCGTTTTTGCGCGTTTACACGAGTCCCGGTGGCAGATTCACGCGCCGAAAGCGCGCGTGAGGACCGCGTGACGTCTGCGCCCTGAGCCGTAAACCCTGGACCCTCGCCATGCAGGTGCTGGCCGGCGCGGAGCTCGACAAGATGCGCGCCGAGGAGCAGGCGCAGCTCATGGCCGAGCTGCTTGAGTCGCAGCAGGCGGCGCTCGCCGAGCAACAGGTAAGCCCTAAGCCCTAAACCCTAAACCCTGACGGTTCTGCATGCTCCTCCCTCTGGCCCACCGAGGGGTACACCGCGGCGGTGTGCAGCTCGTCCCTCACCTGATGTGCGAAGCGCTGCGCTCAAGCGCTGACCCTGCGCCCTGAGCCCTAATCCCGCCATGCAGGGCGGCGAGGGCGCGCCCGCCGACGCCGAGCCGCTGCCCGAGGTGCCCGGCGCCGGCAGCTTCCTCCCAGCTTCCGGCGACGGCGCTGAGCCCCAGGCCACCACCGCCTCCAAGGGGCGTAGCGGGTCACCCACCAAGCGCACGGCCGCGTCCAGGGCCAGCGTTCCCTCCCCGTTGCCCGCCGCCAAGGCCTCAGGTACGCGCGCATGACGGTGTAGGGCTTAGGGCTTGGGCCCTGCCGCTCCTCCCCTTTTCGCGCTTTGGCTGCAGCCGCTGACAGTGTGGTGCCGCGTGGGGCAGCTGCTCACGCGGGGCGGCTGCTCACGTGTGGCGTGTGACGTGTCGTGGTGTGTGTCCTCAGGTGGCAAGCGCGGCGGTCCTATCCAGCCGCCGTTGCCTGATTTGGCCGCCGCGCACTACGTGCTGGACTTTGGCTGCGTGATCAAGGGCACCACCAAGACGCGCAAGTTCAAGCTCACCAACCCCAGCGCGCAGGTCAGCGCGGCCAAACGCATGGTCTAGGGCTTAGCCAGGGGCGAGGGAGGACCCCCAACCCAAGCCCTAACTGCCATGCGCCACCACCACAGGTGTTCAGCTTCAAGTGGGACCGCGCCGTGCTCGAGTCCTGGGGCCTCAAGGCCGAGCCCGAGGCCGTCTCCAAGCTGCCAGGTAAGCCCTAAACCCTAAGCCCTCCCTCCACCACCACCATGCAGCCGCCCACCCACCCCTCCGCACACACCCCCCCGCACCACAGCACTCGCCCATGGCGCTTGTCCCCCGTCCTGGGCCCCCGCCGTCCAAGCCCTAAACCCGCCGAGCCCTAAACCCGTGACATTGCAGGCGCGCCGGAGAACGGCTCGGTCGAGTGCAGCCTCTCGCTGGCGTCGGGCAAGCGCCACGTGGCGCTGGGCCCCATGGAGCTCACCCTCCCGCTGCCCATCAAGGGCGCGCCGCCGGTGCTCATCACCATCAAGGCCGACATCCAGGTGCGCTTGCCTGTTTAGGCCTCTCTGATTCAAAACCTCTGGTCCGCCGGGGGGGCCGCCGGGCGGTGTTTGCAGCGCCCGTTCTTCCGGTGTTGTTGGCGCGCTGCGGCGTGGTAACTCGGCCCCGGGCAAACCCGAAGCCCTAAGCCCTCGGCGGCTGGCGCCATGCGTGCAGGTGCCGGACCTGGAGGTGTCGCAGGAGGAGCTGGCGTTCGGCCGCGTGCAGGCGGGCCGGGCCAAGGTCATCACGGTGCGGCTCCGCAACCCCAAGCCCGTGGCCTGCGAGTGGGAGTTCAAGAAACCCATCGAGAGCACCAAGGCCAAGGACTGGGGCTTCTTCAAGTGAGATTGCCATGCGTGCAAGCCCTACAGGCCCAGGGTGCCCAGCGCTGGCGCTTGGCTGCCCGCTCGGAGCGTGCGGAGCGTGCATGGGCTGAGCCCTAACGCTGCGCCCTAATGCGTGTGTGCAGGTGCGAGCCGAGCGGCGGCGTGCTGGAGGCAGGCCAGGCGACCAGCGTGCGCGTCATCTTTACGCCGGCGCCCTTCCGCGACGCGCCCTACCAGCAGGTGCAATGAGATACAAAGGGATGAAAAGGGAAAGGGAAAGCAAACCTTAAACAGAAGGAAGGTGGGCCTGAACCTTGGAGGGTGTGTTGAGCAGTGTGGAAGTGAAGGAGAAGAGCGAACGCCGAACGGTCTGAGCGGTGGCTGACAGCCCCGGCGGACACAGCGAGGTACCTCAACCTCACTCCGCTGTAGCACTGGCGCGTTGATGTTGATCCCCCCAGGCGCTGCCCATCAAGATCACGTCCAACCCCCGCGGCAAGGAGCTGCAGTGCACGGGCCAGGGCGAGACGCCGCGCGTGGTGTTTGAGCCCGCCAGCATCAGCTGCGGCGCCATCCTGCCCGCCTTCCCCGGCCAGGTGAGGGCGCTCCCCGCATGGAGGAGAGGGGGTTTCAGTGGCTCAGTGCGGCTCCCTCTTTCAAAACAGGCGCCCCCTCGAGCGTTCTGCATGCCTGGTGGTGCTCAGCACCCAACAAGAGGGATCATTTTCTCGTCCAAACCTCATGACGTGCAGGCGCCGAACGAGGCGCGCTTCCGGCTGCTCAACCCGTGCCCCTTCCCCGTCGAGGTGCTCTCTCTGGACTTTGACGCGCGGTACCGCGAGGACGAGGACGTGCTGAGGGCGCTGGAGGACGCGCGCTTCAACGAGCAGGTCAGGGCGGGGAACCCTAGCGGCCTGAGGCGACGCTGCTTTCCACGCACCGTGCGCTGAATGAGGGCAGGAAGCGCAGCGGCCATTACAACGACGACCCTGCGCCCATGCTGCACCAAGACCTAATCCTCACCTGTGCATGCGGGTCCGTCACGCGCGCAGGGCATCCTGTACGCGGAGCCTCTGGCCCCCGGCGCGCCGCTCTGGCCAGACCTGGTGGAGGCGGCGCAGGCGCGGCGCGCGCTGCTGGCGGCGCAGGCGGCGGCGGCAGAGGCGGCAGAGGCGTCGGCTGACGCCGGCGTGGGCGAGCTGGAGGCCGCGGCACCACCCGCCGCAGGTGAGGGCTTGGAGGCATGGGATTCAGGGCTTGGGCAGCCTCCGAGCGCGGGACAAGAGGAGCGGGAGGGGCCGGCTGGGGCGCCCACCCTTGCCATGCGAACACTGCAGTGTATGAGCGTGGCGCGGCGTTTGCAGGCGACGCCGGTGTGGCGGCGGCCGCTGCCGCCGACGGCGTGAGCGGCGAGGACGCGGCGGCGGCGGCGGCGGCCAACAAGAAGCTGGTGGTGGTGGTGCACGGGCAGGAGCTCAGCGGCGTCACCACGCAGGTGCGCTAAGCCCTCCTCTAGGGCTTGGGTCGCATGGGCACCCCTCAATCCCCCCCGTCTTGCCTCACGGAATCGTGCGGTGCACCTGTTTGCTGGATTCGAACACCTCAAGGCCGGACCCGGTCGCCGCAAATCGCGTCCCCGCATCGCAAAGGCACGCGAGCCGAACGTCGTGTACGCGTGCCCTACAGGCGCGGATGCTGGGCGACCGCTACAAGCTGCCCGTCTACTCGTTCGACGACCTTCTCTTTGAGGGCGCCGACGTGGAGCCGCCCGCCGACCTGCCCCCGCCGCCGCCGGTCGAGCCCGCGGCCCCCGCGCCAGTACGTCCCCTGCCCACCCTCCCTCCTTGCCTTGCATGCCTTCCTCTTGCTCCCCCTGCCGAGCAGAGCAGACTTTCACCTGCTTTTTCACCCTTTCAATGCGTTTTGTCGTGGCAGGGAGGCAAGGGGGCAAAGGCGGCGACGCCCGAGCCGGCCGCGCCCGCGCCCGCCGACCCCAACGCGCCGCCGGCCTGGGACTACACTGTCGCCGACGCGCTGTACGGCAAGGTGAGGGCTTAGGGCCTAGGGCTTACGGCTCAACACCATGTGGGCGCCCTCCCCACTCCGTCCTTGGGTAGCTCGGCAGCCCGTGGCAGCGCCGTTTGCGTGCCGCGACACCGCAAGCCCTAAACCATAAAGCGCCATGCCCCATGCAGGTGTTCACCGACCCGGAGCTGGAGGCGCAGGCGGCGCCCGGCGCCTTCCAGCCGCCGCACCTGCAGCTGTCCCCCGCCGAGCTGCAGGACCTGCTGCTGCGCGGCCTCCGGCAAGCCCTAGGGTTCAGCCACGCGCTGGGCACGGGCCTGGTGCTCGACTCGCTGCGCAGCCGCTACGCCGACGCCGCCACCGCCATGCGGCTGCTGCTGCAAGCCCTAGCCCTAAACCCTATCCAGGCCCCCGAGCCCGAGGCCGACCCCAAGGCCAAGAAGGCGGCGGCCAAGCCGGCCGGCGGCAAGGGCGGCGGCACGCCCGAGCCCCCGCAAGCCCTAACCGCCGACGCATGGGAGGGCCCGCACGACGTGTTCGTCGTCAGCGTGGCCATGGACCGGGAGCTCGTGCTGCAGCGCGTGCAGGCGCGGCGGGCGGCCAGGGAGGCGGAGGAAACCGCCCGGAAGCTGGCGCTGGAGGAGGCGGAAGCCGCCCGGAAGCTGGCTGAGGGCGGCGAGGAGGAGGAGCAGCCGCCGCCGCCGCCGGCAGAGCCGAGCGAGGAGGAGAGGGCGGCGGCGGCGGCAGCAGCGGCAGAGGCGCTGGCGGCGGAGGCGGCGCTGATCGTGGACAAGGGCCTCCAGGAGCAGGTGCGCGCGCGGCAGCTGTTGCATGGGCAGGGTATGGCAACCCTAGGGCTTGGGGTCGGCCAGACGGGACCGGTGTTTTGAGGGTGGGTAATTGTGTGGCGTGCCTGGTGTGGCGGGGTTGTTGCAGGCGGTTCTCGCTGACCTGGCCGGCAAGGAAGCCGGCGAGAAGCTGCCCGACGGCCGGGTGCTCGAGCGCAACGCCGTGAGGATGGTCAAGGTGGAGGTGGGCGGCGGCACGACGAAGGAGGCGGCGCACCTGGCCGCGTGCGGCATCAAGTGAGCGCTGCTGCTTCTTGGGGAGGGGAGGGGGTTCGTGCGGACTTTTAGGACCCTTTCCCCCTCCTTCCCGTCCACACGCTTTGCACGTGGCCTGACGTTCCGTAGCCCTCAACACCGCGACGCTGTCTCGTCATGTCGTGTCACGTCACGTCATGTCGTGTCTGTCATGCCAGGTTCAAGCTGGGCGTGCGGAGCACGGTGCTGCCCGAGCTGCCCACAGACGTCGAGCTGGTGCCTGAGCCCTACGTCATGCAGGCAAGCCCTAAACCCCACAGCTTCCCGGCCGCAGCAGCACCTTTCGGTTTATTGAGCCCTAATCGGAGCCCTAACGTGCGCCGCAGGTGGTGACGCGTCCGCGCGAGCGCCCGCCCCGCCAACCCATCACCAAGTTCAAGATGTTCAGCGTGAGCCAACCGCCGGCCGAGGGCGAGCCAACCGACGGCCAACCGCCGCCAACTCCCTCGGGCGGCAAGGCCACCCCGCCGCCAAAGACGCCGCCAAAGGACGCCAAGAAGGGAGGCAAGGGCGCCGACGACACCCCACAGGTCAGGACCCCACATGAGGCCCCACTATGGCTTGCTGCTTGCGATCGTCGGCGGCCCGCGCCTTGCAGCGGGATGTGGTTGGGCGCCGCAGAGTACTGAAAGGCTGGGCGCTGAACCCTAATCATGCATGCGCAGGAGGCGCCGCTCAACCCTCTGTACAAGCCGGCGGCGCGCTGGGTGCTCCCGGCCAACGGCTCGCAGGAGCTCGTCGTGCTCTTCCAGGTGAGGGCTTAGCGGTCCGCATGGCCGCCTAAACCACGATTGTCGGCGTCTGCGATCGCTTATCGGGGCAGCTCGGCCCGCCGCTGCTGCAGTGCCACCCTCTGCAGCCACAGGACACCGCTGCTCCCAGTGACAGGGTGTGCCCGTCCCCAGCCCCCCGCTCCCTTTCTACCTTCCTCAGGCTCTGCGTACAGCGCACTCTCTGTCTGCGCCCTGTGCACGCCTGTGCGCCCACAGAGCAATGAGCTGGGCCGCTTCACCGACCTGCTGGGCTTTGAGGTGGTGGGCGGCGAGAAGCTCGTCACCGTCCCTGTCACGGGCACGTGCGACTACCCCCACATCTCCTCCGACCCCCGCAACGTCTTCTTCCGCAAGGCAAGCCCTCACCATCCTTACGGCATGAGGGCTTGCACCCCCACGCCCCCGACTTCAAACGCGCCTGGAAGACGCGCTCCGGGGCGGAAAAAAGCGCGGAGAAAACCACCGCGGCCAAGCCCTAAGCCCTGTCCCCATGCGCAGGTGAAGCAGCGCCCGCCGACGCCGAGCATCTCGCGGCAGTACGTGGCGGCGCGCAACATGTTTGAGTTCGGGCCGCTGCTGCTGGGCAAGGACCCGGCGGGGTACGCCGAGGGCAAGCACCCGGACAACACGGCGCGGCTGCGCATCACCAACAACGGGCTCTTCCCCGCCCAGGTGCGGGGGCCCGATGCCCACGTGAGGAGGGTGGTGGTAGGGGAGAAGGGGACGGTGAGGGCGAGCACTCCAGCACGGCTGCAGATCACCAACAACGGGCTCTTCCCCGCCCAGGTGCGCCCGGCGTGCTTTGCGCGCTGCGAACGTTGCGTTTCTTGCGGTGGCGCCTCTTGTGAACTTTGGCGCCGCCCGCCAAAACCTGCAGAGCCTGAGCCGTTCCTGCACGCTAATCCATGCGCTGCCTGACTTGGCGACTGATCGCTGCCGCGTGCGCACAGGTGGACATCAGCCTGCAGTCCAAGGCGGCCCCCGAGGGCGGCGGCAAGAAGCCCGCCGCGCCGCCGCCCGCCAAGGCCGGCGACAAGGGCGCCGCCGCAGGTGCGCGCAAACCCTAAACCCTAAACCCTCACTCGTCATGCACGCAAGCGCTTGCGACGGCAATGCCCAGGACACGGGTCGCGTGATCCAAAGCCGGTGCCAGCGACCAAACCCAGAGCCCTGAGCCCTAAACCCTCATGCGCAGGGGGCGTCAAGCTGGACGGCGTGTTCGTGCTGTCGCACGACCGCCTGGAGCTGGGCGTCGACGAGACGCAGGAAATCACGCTCTACGCCTTCCCGCTCCAGGTCCGCCACCCAACCCTAGCCCAAACCCTAACTTGGAAAAGAGTGAAAAGAGTGTTCTGGGCCGCAAAGGAGCCCTGAAAACCCGGACTGCATGGCCGCAGGAGGGCGAGGTGGAGGACGCCATTGTGTGCAAGATCCAGGACAACCCCGACCCGGTCGTGTTCCCGCTCTGCGCCATCGGCGCCAAGCCGCTCGCGCGCGTGCGCCTCGACGACGGCTCGCCCGACCCCTACGCGCCGCCAAGCCCTGACGCAAACCCTAACGGGGACGCGGCGGCGGCGGCGGCGGACGCAAAGCCAAAGACGCCGCCAAAGGGCGGCAAGGCGCCGGCGGAGACGGGCCCCGTCAACAAGCAGCTCACCGACGGCATGGTGAGGGCTCTTAGGGTTCAGGGCTTAGGGCTTGGGCCGCCGCCGCCGCCACATGCGTCGCGGCACAGAGGTATCCGAACGCGGGTTGCGACGGCGATTTGAGCGTCGAGGTTGCCTGTGTAGGCATCCACCCAAAGTGTTGCCTGACTTGGCGACGTGCTTGAGCAGGTGTTTGAGCGGCTGCTCCTGGGCAAGCGTGAGACGCAGCACATGCTCATCAGCAACCCCGGCTTGCTGCCGGTGCAGTGGCGCCTCGCCGGCGCCGACCAGCTCCCGCCCGAGCTCAAGGTGTGAGGGCTTAGGGTTTAGCGCGCCCGCACGTCAGGGTTTAGGGTTCAGCCGCCGCGCCGTCGGCGGGCGGCGATGGCCACATTCGACGGGGAGGGGTGCGAGCTCGAGCGCGAGCGTGGCATGGTGAGGGTTTGGTGCTGTGCCCTCGCCATGCCCTTGTCGTGCAGGTGTTCCCGTCGTCGGGCCGGCTCGAGGCGCGCAGCGAGGTCCGCGTGGGCGTTGAGTTCACCGCCATCGAGAAGCGCGAGGTGCGGGCCAGGGTTGGCTAGGGTTGGTGGGGACAGCGGGGGCCGCTGCGCTGAACGTGTTGTGGGAGAGGGCACAGGGCGAAGCGAGCAGCAAGGCAGAGCCGTTGAGAGGCTTGGGCAGGGAAGACGGGCCGCTGGCGGGTAGGGGGCAAGGGAGGCGGGGAGGACGGCGGGCCGTGCTTGCAGGCGACCTGTGTCTTCAGTCCTGATTGACACGAGAAGGAAAGCAAAGTGCGTCTCACGACCCCGTGCTTCAATCCTTTCCCTTTCCTTTCCCTTCCCAAAGGTGTCGCACAAGCTGACCTTGGAGGTGCTGGACGACAAGGAGCTGCTCGGCGTGGCCTCCTCCACGCCCATCGCCATCAAGGCAGAGGCGTACAAGATGGAGGTCGACGTCAAGTTCCCTCAGGCAAGCCCTAAGCCCCGTAGCAGCGTGGCCCATTAGGGTTCACCGGGTCGGCACGTTTCATTCGTTTTCCCGCGCACCCAAAGCCTTTCGCGAGCAGATATGAGTGCGCCACGGGCGCGGCCCTCCGCGCCCCAAGCCCTAAAGCCC